>Ga0209749_1002508_pt1 | contig 11821 bp, 9 predicted proteins | sample EPASupsiteSAE347_FD_187267 | JGI IMG/M metagenome (GOLD analysis project Ga0209749, IMG submission 187267) | Bioremediated contaminated groundwater from EPA Superfund site, New Mexico - Sample SAE3-47 (SPAdes) (version 2) | ecosystem: Environmental > Aquatic > Deep subsurface > Groundwater >... | reverse complement strand
AGATCTCCAGCCAGAGCATCGGCGACCGGGCCTATTTCCAGCGCAACAAGAACGATCCCAAGGCGGGCCTGGTCTTTTCCGAGCCGATTTTCGCCCGCATCACCCAGAACTGGGTCATCACCCTCAGCCGCAGCCTGCGGGACAAGGACGGGCGCTTCCTCGGCCTGGTCCAGGCCGCCGTCGGTGAGCAGCGGCGTGGCCAGCGTCACCGGCCCCTTGAACATTTTCTCGAGCTTGAGGAAAGCGGCCGCGGTAGGCAGCCTGTTCTGGCAGAATTCGCTGCCGATATAGACGCGGTCAAAGCCTTTCAGCGCGGCGGGCTTCAGCCCGGCCAGCTCAGAAACGCTTAACGATATAGCGTTTTCCATAGTTTTGCGAGGAACTGACTATCTTTTTGCCTTCGTGCACGAAAGCGGCCCGCGACACGCCTTTCTCCAGCAGGCGCGTGAGCAGGAGGGATTTATAGAACAGCTCTACCACCTCCTCCCCGTTGGGGCCGCGCGCCACCTTCATGCATTTGGCGCCGAGGTGGTAATAGTCGTAGAAATAATTTAGCAGAGTCTCGCTCTGCGGCATCGGCATGGTGTAGAAACCGCCGTCGTCAGAGCGCTTCAGCGCCGAAAGGCAGGTGTAGGCCTTCTGCAGTTTGGGGTCGGTGACCGCTTCCTGCGAGCAGGGGCAGGACAGCGAGCACAGCGAGTTGATGTTCACCTCGTAGAACAGCGGCAGGCAGAACACCTCTATGTCCATGCCGAGCTTACGGTCGAACATGGGCGCCGCTTCGGCCGGGGCCAGGTGCTGCGGCAGCACTATGCGCGCCACGCCGCGCTCCTTGAAGAAGCGCAGGGCCTCGCGGTTGAAGCAGAGGCCCAGCGTGCTGAGGGTAAAATAGGTTTTAAGGTTATGCTTCTTGAAATACTCCAGCAAGGCCATGTCGCGGATGATGACGCCGCTGGCCCCGTAGCGCACCAACTCGGCCACCTTGGCCGCCGCCTTCGGGAACACGCCGGCCGGGAAAACGTCATTGGCCACTATGAAGACCTGCTTGCCGAGCTTTTTGGCCAGGTCTATGGTGGCCTTCAGCTCCTCTTCGGAGGAATAGTTCTCCGCCTTCACGCCGTGGTTAGGGATCTCGGGCAGGCCGCAGTAAACCTCGTCGGCCCCGCGGGTGAGGAAGAACTCCGCCTCGTTGAGCGTGCGCACGCCCACCAGGACGCGCATTTTATGTTTTTTAGCCGCGGAGATCTTTTTGGTGGCTGCCATAACTACCTCTAGTCCATCTTATTAAAAACCTTCCCGCCTTACAACACGCCAAACCCCGGCCGGCGGTTTAGCCGAAGCTCCGGGCGTAAGGTAAACCTTTTCCGTCAGCAGCAGCGGGCTCTTGAGGTGGGGGTTCTTAAGCTCCAGTGCCCTGCCTTCGCAGGCGAAACCGCAGCGGGCCTTGAAGTGGCGCTCGAACGGACAATAAGTAGTGACGGCCTTGAAGGCGTGCGGCGCGTGCCAGGAAAGCGCCAGCCCCAGCGCCTTCAGCCGGGCCGCCATCTTCGCGTCGTCGGTCTCGGCGGCGGTTATGCCGTATTCCAGCAGGAATTTCTTCGTCCAGCCCGGCTCGGTGGCGGACAGTTCTACGCACAGCAGGCGCCCGGCGGACAGGGCGAGGCCGGGCAGCTTCTTAAGCGGCGCCAGCAGGCCCCAGTCGTTCACTATCACTTCGTCTATCAGGTCCTTCCTGAAAGCGGCGGAGATCAGCGCCGAAGCCGAGGCTAGGCCCTCGTCGGTGAGGATGGCCGTGGCCAGCGTCACCGGGGCGTGCCGGCGCAGGGCGGCCAGCGTCTTAAGGCTGGGCAGCCGGTTCTGGCAGTATTCGCTGCCGGCCACCAGCCGCGTATAGCCTTTAAGCGCGGCGGCCGGCGGGACCAGCCGGCCTGAAAGTAAAGCTTTTTCCATATTCCGTCGGTTTCGAATCTATCTTCAATCCTTCATGCACGAAAAGCTTGCGGGAGGCGCCCTTGTCGAGCAGTTTCACCAAATAGCGCACCTTGTGGAACAGGTCGGCCTGCCGCAGGGTGTTCGGCCAGCGGGCCACCTTCACATAATCCGCGCCGCCGTGGTAGAAATCGTAGAAGGCGTTCATCATGTATTCCGGCCCGGGCATGGGCATGCGGAACTCGCCGCCGCGGCTTTTGAAAGGCAGCAGGCAGGTGAAATCCGGGAACTTGCGGCTGCCGCTCTCGGCGGTCTGCGGGCAGGGCAAAAAGCACATGGAGTCAACGTTCACTCCGTAGTAAAGCCGCTGGCAGAACACCTCGGTCTCTATGCCGAGTTTATTCTTCAGCAGCGAGCCGGCGTTCTCCGGCATCAGCTGCATGGGCAGCACCAGCCGGTTTATCCCCATCCGCCCGAAGAACTCCAACGCGCCGCGGTTGAAACACAGCGCCAGCGTGCTGAGCGTGACATACAGATCGAATTTCTTGGCGCGCAGGAAGGAGAGGAAGGCCGGGTCGCGCAGGATCACGCCGAACAGGCCCTTCCGGCGAAGGCCGCGCAGGATATCCAGCGCGGGGGTGTAAAGTTTGGCCGGCACTATCTCGTTCACGGCCAGGAACACGCGCTTTTTCCCGGCCAGGCGTATTATTTCTTCCGCGCCTTCGGCCCCGGGCAGGTTCTCGCGCGGCAGGCGGTTGTTGAGCAGGCCGGCCAGACCGCAATACAGCTCGTCCGCGCCGTTCTCCAGGAAATAGCGCGCCTCTTCGGCAGATTTCACTCCCACCGTGAACTTCATATAGTTAAACTACCAAATTGGGCTACCCCGTTCAATTGGACCGGAAAATCCGGATTTGCTATAATAGTATTACTGCATCACGTAAGTCTGCAATGTCGTACCGTATCTTACAAGCCGCCCGGTATCCATAAATCACCAAAACTACCGGCTCAGGCAAGGTCCTTCCAGGATAACAACGGGAAGGCGCGTTAAGTTTCCCCCCACCTAAAATCGGGACTTAGCACAAAGTATCGGGAATATAGAAACTTATATTCTGGAGGCTACTGCTATTATGAAGAACATGTTTAAGGTTATCGCTATCTCTTTGTTCCTGTCCGCCCCGGCCCATGCCGGGCAGGACAACTCCGCCCTGAACGGCCTGCTGGCCGCTTCGGCCGGCTTCTCCGCGCCCCTGGCGCCCGCGGCCCTGCCCGCTAACGAGGCCGCCGACCGCGCCCTCGCTTCCGACGTGCTGGACCTGGGCGCTTCCAATGCCGACTTCCTCGCTTCTTACGCGCAGGGCCTCGGCTATAAAGTGTTCGAGCTGGACGGCTCCAGGATGACCACCAAGCCGGCGCTGCTGGATTACACCACGCAGATGCTGCGCTTTCCCGGCGTCCCCGAGAACTGGGACGCCATGATAGACTTCATCGGCGACCTGTCCGCCATACACCGCAACAACCACATCCTCATAGTGGTGCGGAACTCCTCGAAGATCAGCCTGAAGGACAAAGGGCTCTACGCGGATTTCCGCGAAGTGGCCGAATTCGCCTGCCGCAACGCCCGCGAATGGAGCAAAGGCGACATCACCATGAAGTTCGCCTTCGTCCCCTGAGCGGAACGCGCGGCCCGCGTAGCGTGGCGGCGGCCAAAAGTCTTATAATGTCTTGAAGTCGCCGACTTAGCTCAGCGGTAGAGCAGCTGTTTTGTAAACAGCAGGTCATCGGTTCAAATCCGATAGTCGGCTTTGTTTTTTGCCCAAATAGCCGCCATTTGGTAAAATATAGCCTTACGGCCCCTTCGTCTAGCGGTTAGGACGCTGCCCTCTCAAGGCAGAGATCACGGGTTCGAATCCCGTAGGGGCCGCCAAATTTTCTCCCCGGAAAATTTGGCACAATTTAAATCCGCTACTCCGGCTAGCGCCCGCAGTTTCTCCGCCGGAAAACTGAAATTTAAATTTATTTTCTTCCCGCCTATAATTGGGTTCGACCCGATCTTTTTCAATTTTTGCAGGTTATCGGCCGGACTTCCGGAGACGGCGGACTCTCCGACGTCAACACAGAGCTCGTAGAACCGTTTCAGCGGTTCGAACCTTTTTGACCCCTGCCGCGCAAAAGCTACGAGTTTGTTTTCTATTTCCTTTTTCTCGTAGACCAATTGGGCCTTTTTCGAGACATACTCGGACTGATTTATCGAGCCTTGCAGTACCAGGTCCAGCAACTGGCCCAATTGGTCTGTAAGGATAACCAACTTATCTCGCAGATTTTGGGCGGCCTCTTCCCCGGCCTGGGCCGCCTTTAATTCTTCCGCATTGATGTTGTTAAGAGCATCGGCGGCCAGGGCCGGGGGTAAGGAAACTCCTTTTAGCAGTTCCCGCACCTGACGATCTATCTCCTCCTCGCGAACAAAGGGCTCAGCGCAGGGGCGCTTTTTCTTGGTGCAATGCAGGTAGTTATGGCCCTTTTGCGTCTCGGTAGTGATGAAGCAGCCGCAGGAAGCGCAACGGAAAGCGCCCCGGTAGACATAGGGTTTCAGGGTGTGGCCCTTTTTAACCTTGGGCTTACTTTTGCGTTTTAGCATCTCCTGGCACTTATCAAAGAGGTCCTTGGTAATTATGGGCTTATGCTTGGCCTCGTAGACCTGCCCGTAATAGCGCATAACCCCGTAGTAGATGGGATTTCCGAGCATATAGTGGATATTGGAGATAGAGAGGTCCCTCTTGAACTTGCGCCCGCGAAGTCCCGCCGCGTTTACGCTGTCGCGGATCTCTTTAACCGTGTAGTTGCCTGTGGCGTACATCTCAAAGGCTTTCTTGATGAGCGGCGCCCGCTCTTTGTCTACGTGTATCGTGTGGGTGGCTATGTCGTTGAGGTAGCCCATAGGCGCCCAGGAGGGCCAGATACCATTGCGCAGCTTCTGGCGTATGCCGCGCTTTACGTTTTCCGAGAGGTTGTCCACGTAGTATTTGGACTGGCCGAAAGCGATAGACAGCATGAACTTGCCCTGCGGGGTAGGGTCAAACCAGAAGGTAGGGAACTTGAGCTCCAAGACCTTGCCGGTGTCTACCAGGTAAATAATGCGACCGCCATCTATGGAATTGCGGGCCAACCGGTCCGGGTGCCAGGCCACTATGCCGTGGGCCGCGCCCTGCTCAAGCTGCGCGACCATGTCGTTGAATATCTCGCGGCCCGGCTCCTTGGCGGTTTTGCTTTCTATGAACTCGCGGGCTATGGCGAGGCCGTTCTTCTGGGCGTAGTCCCGCAGTTCAGCGAGCTGCGCCTCTATGGACAGGATCTGCCGGTCAGGCTCGTCCGTGGACTTGCGAGCGTATAAGAAGTACCGCATTGTAAGGTTCTGCATACCTTGCCTCCCCTGCGATTAATTCCGGCTTTGCCCAGCAGGGCTAAGACGGAATTAAGTGCTATTCTGCCACTCTGCGCCGCGGGTAAGGCCGGCCAGGCGCAGCAGCGCTGGGCCGGCCGCACCGGCGGCCATAAGGACAATAATTCGGGTCGTTTCTTATCATTGGCGGGAAGAAAATAAATTTAAATTTCAGTTTTCCGGCGGAGAAACTGCGGGCGCTGGCCGGAGCAGCGGATTTAAATTGTGCCAAATTTTCCGAGAAGAAAATTTGGCGGTCCTTTCAGGATGAAATTAGAACCTACTTTGCGCAACATCCTGAGGTTGACTTATAAATACCGCCAGCAAGCCGATTAAGCTGCGGTAAGCGGATCTTATCCGCGAGATGCCGTCGCAGGCGTGGCCACGAAGCGCGGCCCCGCACTGCTCCTTGCCGCCAAGAAGGCCGTTCGCAGGGCTCCGGCACTACGCGCCGTCACACCTGCTCCCAAGGAGGTCTGCATCTTATCAACACCCCCTATGCGCGGCCGGCCGGTACCCAACTGGGCCTTACCCGGCCGCTCCCGTCCGCCTTCGGCGGCCGTACAACGCAGAAAATTATTTCCCGCGCCCACTGCAAAGAGTTGAAACAATATCTATAAAGTTTCTGCCCTCGCTCGCCTGCGGGGCTGCGCCCCGCCCGCGGCTCGGGCCTGTTGTTGATTTCTATCTTAACTGAGCCGATGGCCGCAGATTTGAAGAAAAACCACCCCGGCGCCGCTGCTGCGGCCGCCGCGGTGGTCTTTCCTGTTATTGATTGCCGCCACCGGCGGCGGAAACGCAAAGAAAACAAGGTGGGGCCAGGGCGGTCGCGGCTTGCCGCGGGTGGCTGCCGCCCCCGCCCTGGCCCGGTTTATGCCCCAACTTGTGAGCCTTCCGCGTGATTTTGTTGGGACAATTGTTATAAAATAGACTCCGGTTAGGCTATGGGTAAATCTATTCTTATCGTTGAAGACGACGAGCGTCAGCGCAGGGACCTGGTGCGGTATTTCACAGCCGCCGGGTTTACCGTATACTCCGCTGGGAAGTGCACGGACGCGATAGAACTGGTTTTTCGGCATCTGCCGGACTGCTTTTTGCTGGATTACCATCTGGGCAATGATACCGCGCTGCTAATTTGCCTTTCCATACGGGGCTGCCCGCAGCTTCGTGCGGCTCCGATAGTGATACTGAGCGGCGATGAGTCTCAGGTTGCCGACAGCTACGACAGCTGTCAGGCGGATTCGTTCGTGCTTAAAGGTCACGGTTACAATGGTGCCCTAGCCGCGATAAGACGGCAACTCCGCCGTGCTGGCAGGCAATGCGAGCCGCAGGTGGTGTCGGACCTGGCCCTGGACCATAAAGGGCTCAGCGTGATAAAGGATGGGTTGCCGCTGGCTAAACTTTCTCTGGAACAGTTTAGGCTTTTCTCTCTCCTTTTCGAGAACCGGCCGCGGTGCGTTTCCGGCAGCGAAGTCATCGCCCGCGTGTTCACCGAAACCCCGGACAATCCTGGGGAAGCGCTTGTCGCGCTGGTATACAGGCTGCGCAAGGCGCTTGGCCATCCATATGCCCGCAGGATAGCCCGCAAAAAAGGGCGTGGCTGGGTGTATATACAGCCCCGGCTACGCGCAAAAACAATCGTTTAAGCCGGCTTTGGGCCGTTTCCGTGCCACCACTCTCCCCGACGTAAAATCCCTCCCAACATGACGCGCGCGTCATTGACAACCGCGCAGTCGTCCCATATACTATTGCCGGGATTTTGATTTTATACGGGCAATGGTTAGAGGGGAAGCTATGAAAGATATCAAATTCACCTTGTTTCTTGGCATTATGCTCTTTGCCGGGGCATACGCTTGGGCCATTCCCGCCGGCTTCAATATCCAAGGGCGACTTACGGACGCCAATGGCATCAATAAGGACGGGACTTTCCAGATAAAATTCTCGGTTTACTCCGGGGATATAGGAGGAACTCCGGTTTGGGAGAAGAGCTTTAACTCCGTTGCGGTCAAAAATGGTAATTTTCAGGTGATACTTCAGGGGCAGGGAGACAATTCGGCGCAACTTGAAACTGCAGTGAAGGATCTGGAGGCCGCCTATGTGGAAATAAAAGTGGGCACAGAGGCCCCGTTGGTTCCGCGGCAACCATTGTTGCGCTCCCCGTTCGCCTCGTCGGACAAGATCGTTTCCAAAGCGGATGTGCTTGTGCAGAGCGATAGCCAGAGTTCCGGCTCCGGACTCATAACTCTGCGCACCGGCAGCGCTGACCGCCTCACTATCCTTAATAACGGCAATGTCGGTGTAGGAAACAATGCCCCAGATAAAAAGCTTGTGGTCTCGGGCGATGCGGCCATAACGGGCAACCTCTCCGCCGGCAACTTGGTCGGTGCGGTTATGTGGTTTTATCGGGTATCGTGCCCGTCGGGCTACTTAAGGGCAGACGGGAGTCCTATTACTCAAAGTGCGTATCCAGGATTGGCGGAGGCTATGGGTAAGACAGGGACGTTTAACTTGCCGGACTTGCGGGGAGAATTTGTTAGAGGACTAGACTCTGGGCGTGGGGTTGATGTCGGGCGCACCCTTGGAAGCACACAGACAGATTTGTTTAGAGCGCATTCTCACAGCGTGTATTCGATAAATTATCACAACGAGCCAGGTGGGTACAGCGGCGGAGGTTGGTTCGGAGATCCGATATATAAGAACAGCAGCACAGAGGGCGGGGCGGAAACAAGGCCCAGGAATGTCGCTCTGCTCCCGTGCATTAAGTACTAGCATCAAAAAGCACATGAAATCCGGAGGACTGTTATGAAACTATGGAAGATTTTAATGCTGGGGGTGTTGGTGTTTTGCGCGGACGGGGTATTCTCGGAAGAAACAGTAATTGGCTTCCGGCCGGCAGTGTTTTTGAACGGCGACTCTGATAAAGGGGCGTTGGTGGTCAGCCCGCGTGAGATTGTTGTTTTGGACTCAAAGGGCCAGATACTCGGGAGGCACACGGCGGAAGAGGATGTTTCAAGTGCGCATGTGTCCCCGGACGGAAAAAAAGTGGCATACACCACTTCAACTGGGGTGTGGCTGTATTTTCTGGGAAGCGGTGAGCGTCGGCTGGTTGCTGGCGGATATTGTGACGCTCTGCGGTGGGGAAAGGATAGTTTGAGCTTTATGTTTGCCATCTATGAGAAAAAGAGCGCGGATAGCGCCGCGGGGTATGGAATAAAGTTTTTTTGGGCAGATGGGGATGGAAAAAACATTAAGCAGGTATATCCGTGATAATGCTCGACCTGTTGTAAGAAAATTCTCCGTTCTCTGGGCGTAAAGGGCCCGCTGGATTTATCATGCTAAAACGAGTGTCGGTTGCTTGGTGTTTGATGTTCGGAATTCTCTGCTTTGTAGAGTCGTTGGCCAATGCGCAGGCGGTTGATCCGGGCGGTCAGGGGGATTTGAGGCAACTTTATAGGGAGTTAAAAGAGCAAAAAAGGGATAAGGACATAGAGGTTTATTACAAGCAGGAAACGATTATAAGGGAACCGGAAGATCGGGACGCGTATCTAAAGCATCTGCTTAGCGAATTGAACAAGACGCTAAAAAAAGGAAAAAAAGAGGGGACGGTAAGAAGGGTAGAGGGGAATCTTGTCGAAATAGATAAGGGAGCGGTTCATAAAATACGCGAGCGGGATGTTTACGTTGTGTATGATTCCAGCGGTCGCTACAAAAGCAAAATCGAGGTGGAGGCGATTGCTGATACCGTGTCTATCGCCGCTAGTTATGGTCAAAAAAATGAAATCAAGCCGGGAGATGCGATTCGGTTTCGCGGGCAGCGTAAACTTTTGGGGCTTGGAACGATATATGGATTTAGCGAGGCAAAGAAAGGCAGTAATTATTCCGGATTGGGAATGATATGGAATTACACCCTTCGCAGCGGCTGGGGGGTGGATTTCCTTGGGACTAGTTTCTCCCGTGTTTATGGTCGCAAGTCTGGCGTGGAATACTACAGGGAAGAGGTTAATGTTCCATTGTCTCTTGGAGTAAAGAAACACTTTTTTTATCCATTTTGGATATCCCCTTTTGTGGGCCTTGGTGGCAGTTATCTGAAAATGGAGCATGAGTATAATCTTTGGGCCAGTAGCAGCGGCGGGATGCTGGAAAGCAGTAAGGGATCAACAATAAGGCTTGTGCCATATTTTGCGGCTGGCACCCAATTGGCGGGAAAACAGTTTAATGTCAATCTTGAAGCGCGGTATTTTCACGGCCCCAAACTAAATATTGATCCGGAACCTGTGAAAATACGCCCGGTTATTTACTGCACCTCAATTTCTTTTGCTTGGTAGTTAGGATTGTTTGCGTGGACGCTGGGACAGGGCGGAGTGTTGCCGGAGCATTGTGGCGTTTATGGCATAAGGTCGGTTTATATGATTAGGGCACCGCAAACCAAAGCAGTAATTGCCGTGGGGATGCTATTCTTCCTTGTGGGAAAAGCGCACCCCCAGATTTCTGTTTTAACAAAACCAGTCTCCGGCCGCGGGGTGATGTACGTGGGGCCGGAATGGGGGGGATATGGGACGGAATGGGTTTATCCTGGCACTTTCCCTGACTATTCCTTTGCCGGGACCTTGCAGAGCCCGTATTCGGAATATACTGGGGCCATATCCGGTGGACAGGGAGGGATTTCCGGCTGGTTGAAATTCGCTTTAACCCCGGAGGTGACGAACATGAAGGCAACCTCCAACGCCAGCCACGCTTTTGACGCCTTCGCGGAAGTCGTGCCAGGAAGCAAGGTCAAAGTAAAATTCATCGGGAATGCTTCCATAAGCTGGAAGGGAGACACGAATGATCTTTGGGGTAATGCCGGGTTTTCTTTCGATGCGTTAAACGGGGAGGATAGGAGCGGGAGTTTGTACCGGGTATCCTATCCTGACTCATATGAGTTAAGCCCAATTATCAATGGTTCATATTCTACAGTAGTCCAACCGCCGAGTGTTCCAACCCTTGCGGAGAATGGGAAGACGTATTATAAACTTGGAACTTTCTCGTTTGGGGGCTCGAACGATGTTTTCTCGCCAACGAACGAGGAATTGCGGTTTTCCTACGGAGCGTCGGTGAGCGGGATAGAGGCTTATTATGATGGTGATGCGTTGACAATGGTGGATGGGAACAATCAAACCGGGCTTGTGGGTCAGGCCCTTCCAAAGATGTTGGTGGTTAAGGTCGCGGATGGCGAAACTGGGAAGTTGGCGTCCGGGGTGCGGATTACCTTCACTCTTGTGGAGCCATCCAATGGCGCAAAGTTGGGTGAAGGCGGAACTACTGTTGAAGATATGACCGAGAACGGGCTGGCTGCGGTCAAACTGACTCTGGGAAGCGCGGCTGGGAATTACACAGTTAAAGCCACCTGCCCTGCCGAGGTCTGCACCTCGGGGGCGAAAGAGGTGATATTTTCAGCGACTGCTCTTTCCGAAAACGAGGCCACGGAACTGCGAGAGGTGTTTTGTGACGGGACATATTTCGCAGGCCAAACGCTTCCGTATCCTTTGAGGGTCAGGGCGTATAATAAAGTGACCGGGCGTCCGCGAGAGGGAATGATGGTCACATTCTCTAAGGTGCCTCTGGACAAAGGTGCGCTTTCGGCAACAGAGGTGCAAACAACTGGGCCAAACGCTATCGCGCGGACTTTCCTGACACTGGGGCCGATGGCCTCGGGAATCACGCGGGAGCAGTACACTATTACCGCCACCTGCGCCGATTGTCTGGCAAATACCACGGTAACCTGCCCCGTAGAAGCGGTGCCGGTGCCGGACAAGGTAAATCCCCAGCCGGACCTGGAGCTGTTCCGGGAGGCTAACGGTGTCGGCATCTCAATTCTGCCGAACGTGGTGGCCCCGCAAGGCACCGGAGGTGCAACAGAATCCCAGGTAACCATCCAGGCCGCAGCGGACACCAATTTTACCGCTACCATTTATGCGGTGCCGTTCTCCGGGGGACACCAGCATAACGCGGACAGGCCGGTGGGAACCTGGAAAGAGCAACTGGCCGCGCCGCAGAACGTTTACCAGGGCAGGACAGATTCTGCCGGGAAAGCCGTGCTTGCCTACGTGGCCGGCATAGTGGGCGGAGAGGAGCGCATAGAGGTTGTTACTGCTGACGGCAAGCGGGGGCAGAAATTCGTGTTTGTGCGGATCGTTGGAATGACCCCGTTGCCACGTGGCACAGGGTATTATAGAAGCGGCGCCACTGATCCTCATCCGGTAAATCATTACGGGTCAGCGGGGCTCATTTCAAATCTTACGCTTCTAGCGGAAGCTTTTAAGTCTTCTACAACGCTTTCCGGAGGTGGGAGCCTGTCCGTTAATGACATGAGCCTCATAAGCGGCGGAGTTTTTGACACCAAGGAGAATTGGGTGGGCGACAATTTGAACACGCATTTATGCCATCGCCGAGGGACAAGCGTGGATTTGGACAGGG
>Ga0209749_1002506_pt1 | contig 11831 bp, 7 predicted proteins | sample EPASupsiteSAE347_FD_187267 | JGI IMG/M metagenome (GOLD analysis project Ga0209749, IMG submission 187267) | Bioremediated contaminated groundwater from EPA Superfund site, New Mexico - Sample SAE3-47 (SPAdes) (version 2) | ecosystem: Environmental > Aquatic > Deep subsurface > Groundwater >... | reverse complement strand
GGGAAACGATACTTAAAAATTGGGTCTTAAGTTCATCTGCTTTTTTAAGCTCGATATTTGCCTGTCTAAGTTTCTCCTCAGCCTGCTTGCGCTGGATGATTCCTGCAAGTACATCAGCTATCGCATGAAGGAAATCCTCCTCACTCAGGTTTCTGGAATGACCTTCTTTCAGGTACAGGTTAATTATCCCAAGTACTTTGCCTGCAGATACCAGGGGAATACAGTAATGTCCGTGAGGAAATATGTCCTTGTATATAATCTCATGACGCTCGTCTATATGATCGGCAAACTCTATTTCGCCTGAAGAAGCTGCTCTGCCACAAATACACCTGCCAAATGGAATACGAGCACACATAGTTTGTAAGGGGAGAGGTAACCTCCTTTGGACTTTCATTACCAGTACATCGGGGTCGTTTTCAACTATCCAGATACCTCCCATCGACTTTAGTCCAAGCCATGAAATAGAAGCCATTTGGTCGATAACTTGCTCTAATATTTCTTCCAGTGAAATATTCTGTAAAGAGATCTGGAGCAGTTTATTGAGAAAACCTTGCGTTTGCGACCTTCGCTGGAGTTCTTCCTCAGCCTGCCTGCGCTCACTGATGTCGCGAAAAACCAGAACAGAACCAACAACATTTTTATTGTCATCTTTTATGGGATCGCATCTGTCTTCGATTGGCACTTTTATTCCGTACTTATCTATCAATACGGTTTGGTCCACCTGATCGAAAATAATGCCTTCTTTAATGATATGCGCCACAGGACGTTCAGTCTGCTCGCCAGTCTCTTCATTAACAATAACGGTATTGTAAACTTCATTCAGTGGTTTTCCCATACCATCCTTTAGATTCCATCCTGTCAGGAGTTGAGCAACGGGATTCATGAACATTATGCAGCCACTTGAGTCCACAGATATCACTCCGTCTCCTATGCTTTTTAGTGTTGTGGAAAACCACTCTTTGCTCTTTCTTAATTCCTTCTCCATTTTGTACTTGTAGAGAGCTATCTCAATGTTGGTGCTTAAGTCTCTATCTTTAAATGGTTTTATGATATATCCAAAAGGCTCTGTTATTTTAGCCCGTTCAAGTATTTTTTCATCAGAATACGCAGTGAGATAAACGACCGGGGTATTGAAGCGTGAGCGTATTTGCTCAGCAGCTTCGATTCCATCCATTTTACCTTTTAATACAATATCCATGAGCACTAAATCAGGTTTATTCTCTTCCACGCTCTTAATAGCCATCTCACCTGAGCTCGCTATTGAAGTAACAGTATATCCCAGATTTTGTAAACTTCTTTGTATATCTTCAGCAACGATCCTTTCATCTTCGACAACCAATATTCGTTTTTCTGACATTAATTTTCCCCTTTAAATTTAATTTGAAATTCAGTTCCTCTGCTTCGATCTAAACTGATCTCACCTTCGAGTTGATCTTCTACCAGCATTGTGACCAGGGATAAGCCAAGCGATTTAACCTTTCTGAAATCCAAATCTTCCGGGATGCCGATGCCGTCATCATTTACTATCAATTCAAATGTGTTTTCATTATTTCTTTTGAGGGCTATTTTAATCTCCCCTTTTCTCCCATCAGGAAATGCATGTTTTAAAGAATTAGTAACAAGCTCGTTGATTATCAGCCCGCATGGAGTAGCCAGATCAATTCCAAGGTTTACTTTCTCTACATCTACATTTAGCGTAACTGCGCTTCTACCGATGCCATAAGATTGAAACAAATTAGTTGCCAGATCCCTGATATATTCGTTTAAATCAATTACTGCCAAATCTTTGGATCTGTAAAGTTTCTCGTGGATTAAAGACATCGAAGCTATACGGTTCTGGCATTCTTTAAGCATATAACGGTATTTTTCCTCATCGATGTGTTCTGTCTGAAGCTTCAATAAGCTGGAAATGATTTGCATATTGTTCTTGACTCTGTGATGGATCTCTCTGAGAAGTACCTCTTTTTCTCTGAGGGAATTATTGATCTCTTCCTCAGCCCGCTTGCGCTCAGTAATTTCCTGGAAAACTCCGTACATCGATAGTTTTCCCTTATAGGTAAATGGTATTGCCGCCACTTCCACATCTACAGGTGTACCATCAAGTCTGAGTAACTTTTCTTCAATAAGCGGCGCAATTTCACCCTGCTCTTCTTTGCGGATTCGAACTTTAACTATCTCTTGATAGTCCGGATGTACAAATTGAAGTACGGTTTTTCCGATAAGGTCTTCAGGTTTTGCCGCACCTAAAATTTTTGCACCTGCTAAGTTTACATACACATACTTATAATCGGAGTGGATACAGATTCCGAAAGGAGAGAAATCCGCAATACGGCGGTAGTTTTCCTCGCTTTCTTTTATTATTTCCTCAATCCGCTTGCGGTGGAACGCGTTTCCAATGATCTCAGATGCTATGCGAAGCAGAACCATATTCTCATCCTGCCAGGAACCGGTGGTTTTGATATTGTCAAAGCCGATAAACCCTATCAGTTCCGCTCCTGCGCATACCGGCAGTACCAGAAGCGACTTGATATTCTGACTCTCCAATATCTTCTTTTCGGCAGCAGCCTCTGGGGGCAGCTTAAAAACATCAATGATGTGGATCACCTCGCCAGCATGCAGTTTTGTCATCCACCATGGGTATATAGATGTGGAGAGATTTTGCAGGTTCTTAATCTCATGCGTCACCCCCTCAGCACACCATTCATGGGTGTTATCCATCATGGTGCCGCCCTCACGGAACAAAAACAGATAGGACCTGCTGGCTCCGCTCAAACTGCCGATATCAGCCAGTGAGGAGGAAATAGCCTCGTCAAAGTCAGAAATCCTAATGAATCTGGCTGAGGTGCTGGCTATGGTCTTTTCAACCTCCAGACGGCGCTTTAGCGTCTCTTCTGCTCGCTTACGATCGGTTATGTCGCGTATGATTGCAATAACTTCATCGTTCCCACTGATCACGATACGGGCTTCGTAATCGTGCATGACATCTTTCATCAAGAGCTGATATTCAAAGACATGCATATTCCCCGTTTGCAGAACCATCTCAATACTATGCATGATTTTCCTGGCGATCTCTACAGGCAGTACCTCAAGCACTTTCTTACCTAAGAATTCGGTTGGAGGCGGATCTAGTTCTATGCTTCTTGAAGCTTTGAAATCCAGAAATGTGCCGTCTTTGCTGATTTGAAACATCAAATCTGGTATTGCATCCAGAATAGCTCTGTTTTTAGTCTCGCTTTTACGCAATGATATCTCAGCCCTCTCACGCTCCTCTATTTCAGACTTAAGAGATGCCGTTCTCTCTATCACCTTTTCCTCAAGTCGTTCGTTCAGTCCCTTCAAATCATCCTGTAACTTCAGAAGGTCCAGGTTTCGCTGTACTGCGGTTTCATACGTAGAGAGAAGAAGATTGAGGATCTGCTGGCGCTCGGCGGTAATAAAATATTTTTGATTCCCAAAATATATTTCAATACCCATCTGCATTTTTTCGCTCTCACGCAGCAGCCTGTTCGCTATCACGAACTGTATTCTGGAGAGAATATATTTTTCATCGTATGGTTTTGTAACGAAATTATCTGCACCACATTCCAGACCTTTGAGAACATCCTTGGTGTCTGTGAGTGCTGTCAGAAGAATAACAGGAATATCTTTAAGGTTTTCATTCTGTTTGATATGCCGGCAGAGTTGATAGCCATCCATTTCAGGCATGACTATATCACTGATAACAATAGTTGGCTTGCGCTCGTTTATTAGACCGAGAGCTTCCATGCCGTTGGATGCAACTGAGACACTATAGCCGTGTTTCTCAAGCAGAAATTTAAACGCCTCAGCCTGCGTGGGGCTGTCCTCGACAATGAGGATTTCTTCTTTGTTCCCATTTTTTTGAATCATAAATTTACCATCTTTATTCCGTAAAATTGTTCCCTAAACCTGCCAGCACTGCTGCAATCTTTTCAGGAGGAAGCACATACATGGCAGCATCAAGATTGATTGCTTCTCCAGGCATGCCGTGTATAACAGAGCTTTCTTTATCCTGTGCAATTGTTATAGCACCTTTTTCTCTCATTAACTTCAACTCCTTTGCACCGTCTTTTCCCATACCTGTAAGCAGGATACCGACGGCTTTATTTCCAAATACTTCTGCAACAGAACGGAAAAGAAAAGAAACAGAAGGACAGAGACTGTATTCAGGGATATCTTTCTTAAGTGATATTCTACCGCCTATCTCGACATTCATCTGGAATCCGTCCGGCGCGACATAAACATGCCCCGGAAGCGGATGTTCGCCATGCCGGGCTACATGAACAGGTAAAGAAGACGTTTGATTCAGCCACTCCACAAATCCCTCGATAAAACCTGCCATCATGTGCTGGACGATCAAGACAGGATAACGAAGATTTTTCGGAAGACTGGACAGGATTGTCTGAAGTACAGGTGGACCGCCTGTGGATACGCCAATTGCTGCGAGTTTGATATTATCTGGCTTATTAAATTTTACTGAAACCTTAGGTTGAAACATAGTTTTTTGTCTGAGGTGACCCCACCGTCTTACCATCTTCACTTCGGAGATCAGTTTCACCGTTTGAACGAATTCCGCCGCTTCAGCTTCATAGTCGGGATGACCAATGCCGCTGGGTTTTTGTACAACCGCAAGCGCGCCTGCCTCCATCGCATGCATTGCCATTGATATCTCTTTAGCTATTTTGTTACCCGTTACAATGACTATAGGCGTGGGATGTGTTTCCATTATCCTTCTTGTCGCCTCAAACCCGTCCATCCCTGGCATGTAGATATCCATTGTAATAACATCAGGCTCCAGGCGCTCTACGGCTTCGAGAGCCTCATCTCCATTGCTTGCAGTTCCAGCAACGTGTATTTTTGTATCACAACCGAGAATATGAACTAATAACTCCCGTGCAACCGGTGAATCTTCTACAACCAGGACTTTTATGGGGGAATCAGGGGATTTTACTTTTGTCATCTCACTGCCTCCATTATATCAACCTCTGAATAACCTCAAGCAGATTGCTCTGGTCAAAACTGCTTTTCACGATATACGCATTTGCTCCAACCTCTATCCCGCGCTCTTTATCTTCACGAGATTCAAGTCCAGTAACCAGTACAACAGGGAGTTCAGAAAGTTTTCTGTCGCTGCGGATCTTTGAGGTGAGGTCAAAGCCGTTTAACCTTGGCATATCTACATCTGATACGACCAGATCAAATTCCTGGGTTTTTAAAGCTGTAATCGCCTCCAGTCCATCAACCGCGGTTTTGATATCATACCCGGCAAGCTCTAAAACATTCTTCAGCAGTGTTCTGGCTGTTATCGAGTCTTCTACGACCAGAAGAGATTTTCTTTTGGCTTTAGTTTTCAGAGCTTCAGTATGAACTCTGGCTGATGCAGCGGCTTTTACACCGGATTTTATCAAATCATGTATATTCAGAATAGGCACTACTTTATTTTCTCCTAAAACGGTCGCACCTGCAATGTTCCGCACCCTGGAGAGTTGCTTACCAAGACCTTTCACCAGCACCTCCTGCTCATTAAGAATATCATCCACCATAAACGCCATGCGTTTCTCCGCCGAACCAAGGATTACTACCTGCACGCTTTCACCGGAGATGCCTTCAGAAACTTTTCCTGTAATTTCCAGAGCATCTGCGAGTCGGACTAATGAAACTGCTCTCCCATCAAGAGAGATAATCTCACGGTTCTCCACGGTTTTAATCTCTTCTTTGCTGGTCCTCGCTACCTTCTCTATATTTGAGGTCGGAATAACAAACAGACGTTCATTTACCTGAACCAAGAGCCCCCGGAATGTAGCAAGGGTAAGGGGAATTACAATCCGGAATGTTGTCCCGATATCTGGCTGCGTTTCAATCGAAATAATACCATTAAGTTTTTCCACTTTTTCACGGACAATAGCCAGACCCAGACCCCTGCCTGAGACGTCCGTAATAATAGAACTTGTGGAAACCCCGGATAGGAAAATGAGCGAAAGCGTATCATAATCATTGAGTTTTCCTGCTTCTTCCCCGGAAATGATTTCGCGCTTTACCGCAGCAGACTTAACAGAAGATGCATTGATCCCCGTCCCATCATCAGAAACTATGATCTCTATCTTGTTTCCATCTTTTGCATTAATAGCGAGTCTCAGAGTACCGCGAGGCGGTTTTTTCTTTCCCTGTCGTTCATCAGGTTTCTCAATCCCATGGTCAATGCAGTTTCTAATTAAATGAATGAGGGGGTCTCTCATCTCTTCTAAAATCCGCCTATCGATCTCGATTTGTTCCCCCTGAATAACCAGTTCCACTTCTTTACCCTGATCGTGTGAAAGATCACGCACAAGTTTCGGGAACATCTCCAAAAGTGACGAGAATGGAAGCATAAGCACTTTTTTCATGTCATCAAGTAAATCATCCACCATTCCACCAAGCATCCTGCTGTCATACTCGGTCGATTCCGACAGTGCCGTTAATTTACTTTCCAGCGATTTGATTATAGCATGATTTTTTTCGAGGAACTCAAGTAGCCTGGCATGCTGAACTCTACGTACCTCTGGTTGAACTTTCGCCCATTCCTTTTTCCATACTGCAAAAGATGTGCTGATATCTCGCAGTTCGTCTGCGCGCTGACTTGCAGTGAGTTTCACAGAAAGCAACTCTTCAACTTGAAGTAAAAGTGAGTCCAGTTTTACTGTAGAGATCCTTATTGTTTCTGTATTTGAAGGTGTTAAAAAGAATTGTTTGTTTTCTGCAGTCTCTGGTTTTTCGTTCGCTTCTGAAGGTTGGCTAACTGGCTGAGGATGAATAGCCGCCTTTAATGCTTCTTCAAGGCGATGGATATGTTCATTAATTTGAGATTTTTCTAGAACATTTATTTTTTCTGCAGATATAAGTTTGCTGATGCAGTCGATAGCATTATAAAGCGCATCGAATAATTGTGGCGAAGTTTTAATCTCCTTGCGTTTCAATGCTGCAAAGATATTTTCCATGGACTGGCAGATTGATTCTATATCTTTTATGTTTACAGAGCGAGCTGCGCCTTTCAAGCTGTGCGTTTCTCTATAGACCGTCTCGATAATCTCAATCTGCTTTTCATCAGGAGCTTTTTCCAGCTCAATTAGACCAGAGGTTATTGCACTGACGTGCTCTCTTGCTTCTACCCTGAAAGTTGAGAGGAGTTTTTTAAGGAACTCCTCCTCTTTTTTATCCATATTTTCTCCTGTCAATAGAGAAGTGGTGCGTCTCGATTATGTTTTGGTCGGCTCTACCAGCGCTTTCAATTTTTGTCCTAATTCATTAAGGTTCTGCGCTGCTTTTTCAGCCTGTTTCGCTCCTGCAGCATTTTGCTGGGTTGCCTGTCTGATATTTTCCATGGCTGAAGCTATCTGGTTCATTCCAACTAATTGCTGCTGGCTGGATGCGGCAACCTGGGTTGCTGCCTGAGCAGCCTCGACATTGGTATCAGCCAGCTTCCTGATAGAATCACCAGCCTCCGTTGTTTGCTTCACACCAACATCCACTGCTTTTGTTACCTGTTCTGTTGCCATCACCGATGCACTTGTAGCTTTCTGTACGTCGTTAAGGATTGCCCGTACCTGGGCTGTAGCCTGCTTTGACTGCTCAGCCAGGCTTTTTACTTCCTGAGCCACGACTGCAAAACCTTTCCCCTGTTCACCTGCTTTTGCTGCCTCAATTGCAGCATTGACCGCTAAGAGATTGGATTGTTCAGCCAGATCATTAACGGTTGTAATAATCTCCCCTATTGCCTGGCTCTGTTCGCTGAGTTTTACGATGCTTTCAGCAACCAGTTCCGACTGTCTTTTGATTAGATTTATTCCATCTATTGTTTCGGTAACAGCTGCCTGACCCTGTTTAGCTACTGAAGCCGCTTTTTTGGCACTTTCTGAAACATTCGTTGCTTTTTCGCTTGAAAGTTGTGCGGTTTGTTTGACCTCTTCTGCAGTTGCATTCGTCTGGCTCACGGCGGTTGCTGTTTCGGAAGCGTTTGATGCCAGCTGGGTTGTGGTAGCTAAGATCTCAGCGGAGGCTGATGATATCTGGGTAGTTGCATCACGCAATTGGCGGGTGATAGAACGGGTAATAGAAAATCCGATGATCAAACCTGAAGCAAGGGCAGCCAATGAAATAACGAGCATAATGAGAGAAAGATTGTTCGCTGTTGCCATGACTTCTTTGTGCTTTTGTTCCCGTAATTTCACCTGCAACTCAAGGAAACGCTCAATTTTATCAACCAGTTCCCGTCTGAGAGGGCTTACGTTCTCTGTATTTGACCCAATAGCCTCAGTGCGGTTCCCCTGCTGTGCATTCGAAAAAACTTTGTCTTGCTCCTGTCTATACCTTGTTTGAAGGTTAGCGATGTCTTCAAGGAGGCTTAGACTCTCTCCGGAACTTACGTCGGATGAAAAAGACTTTCGCAGTCCTTCCACTATTGTATCGAACTCACGATAATGTCCCTGCAATCCATTTAAATATTCTTTCTGATCAGGATAAAGTAGAACGGCACGATAGTCAGCGATTTCTGCTTCCACCAGGAGCCTGAGAGTTCCAGCGTCGTCCATTCGCTTCTCATCCACATCGAAGAACCCGCTGTATTTGTCCTGAACCATACTGAGGGCATAATAGCCTGTCACTACCGCAATTACAAGCAATGCCAGCACAACTGCATATCCGCCTATTATTTTTTTACCTATGGTCATATTTATACCTCTTCGTGAACAGCAATTTTCCTGTCAGACAGGATTTTATCAACATCAAGAACCACAATATGTTCTTTTGACACGCCTTTCAAATACTCAGCACGGATATCTGTCAGCGTGGGAAGGGACGTCTGAAGCTCATGGAGCGGAATTGAGCGTATGCCGAGGATTGCATCCGCCAGAATACCGAACTCCATCGCATAGTTGTGAACGATAATGACCCTGTTGAGGTCTGTAATCCCTTTCTCAGGAAGCTCAAAAAATTTCTTGATGTCAATAACAGAGATGATACGTCCTCGCACATTAATGATGCCAAGAACAAACGCGGGTGTGCAGGGTACAGGTGTGAGTTCTTTTAATGGATAAACCTCACGCACATAGCTGGACTCGATGCCGTATTTCTCATGAGAAAGTACAAATTCCACGATTTCGATATGCTCCTTATATGAATTCTTCTCTTCCGGCTGCTTTGCAAGCGCCACAGCCCTTGCTTTAAGGATTTTTTTCTTTTCTGCTTCACTGCTCATGATAATTCCTCTCGTCCCTCCATTTTTTGATAAGACCAGAGGGATCCATAATTTTTAGACGAACTTATCAAAGAAGTTATAATCTCAGACAGTCTTCCGGCTGTAATTCCATCAGATTCGGGCAGGATTTCGTCCTGTTTGAATCTACTCAAAAGCATAAGGGCATTCTCAAAATATTTATTTGATTCATTGGATTTTCCCTGCTGTTTGTAGAGGTTTCCCAGACTAAAATGAGCGAGCACAAAATCCTGATCAAGGTAAAGCGCTCTCTTTAGGGATTTAACAGCTTCTTCCACCATACTCCGCTCCTGTAATATCGTGGCACAGAGATAATGGTAACCCGGGTTCAACCTGTCTATAGCTATTACTTTTTCACACCATTCAAGCGCTTCGGTTAATTTTCCCTGGTTGGCGTAAGAGCGTGCTAGAAGAACGATAGCTTTCGCGTTATCAGGACTGCATGATGCCGGTTTAAAAATTTTTTCAGCCACTTCTGCATATCTACCTTTCTCATAAAGTGCCAGGGCTTCTTTATACAGTTCTTGTTCATTCTGTTCATTCACATCTGTCCCCATAATTTCTGACTTTCTGCATCCTTCTGAGAAAACAACATCAGATGGTTTAGGAACAATATCATTCAATAGCGGGGTAATGATTCTTGTATCATAAGGCTGTGGGTAGCAACTTGTCCTCACTGGAATAAATTCCTCTAACTTATGAGACTCACTGCTGTTGTCTTTTTTATAGATTGTTAAATCCGGAAAGTTGACCGTTACAAACTGTGAAAAAAGAACACTGGATGTCTCAACAGGGCTGACAATAAGCCATCCTCCCTCTACAAGGCATGAATAAAGATTCAGAACCACCTGCTTTGTACGATCTGAAGAGAAATACATCAGTACATTGCGGCAAAAAATAATATCCATGGCATTGGTATTGTTCAGAAGCGATGGGTAGGTATCTTCTGCTAAATTATGATAAGAAAACACAACCATCTTCTTTATATGAGGCAGAACCTCAAAGCCATTTTTAGTTTTTCTGAAATATCTTCTGATCCATTCCGGTGTATCGCGAAACGACCAGTCGCTATATACTCCCTCAGATGCTTTCTGAAGGAAATGAGGATTAATATCAGTGGCTAAAATAGTAATATTCCAGTCCTTCAAATCAGGAATCAATTTGTTGAGTAATATTGCGATAGAATAGGGCTCTTCGCCGGTAGAGCAGCCAGCACTCCAGATTCTAAGGTACTGCTCTTTTCCCTTGCGTGAGCTAATCAGCCAGGGGAGGATATGCTCTTTGAGAACTTCAAAACTTCTTTTATCCCTGAAGAAATATGTCTCACCAACGGTAAAATGGCTTGCCAGAATCTCAATCTGCTTTCTTGTAAGCGGGGAAGCGATGAGCCACCTGATACAGGACTCAGCATCCTTAAAACCAAGAGCCGCTGATGTAGAGTTGATTCTGCATTCGAGGTCATGCCAGCGCTCCCTTGGAAAATGCAGACCTATCCGGCTAACCATAAATTCACTTAGATTCGAAAGTAATATCTCAGAAGTACTGGTATCCATCTTTTAGCCTTCGGGGTTTTCTTTTATGGTTTCATCTAGCGATTTTACTTCATTAATAGAAAGAACAGTATCGGGATCTAAAACGGAGATTATGCTATTTTCCGATTTTACAACACCTTTGATATAATCCATGCCCGGAAGTATTTCCTCAGTTCTAACCATTTCCTGCTCCATATACTGTAGTATTTCACCAACAGTATCAACCAGCAGTGCGATACTCCTTCCTGATATGTGCGCAATGATCAACTGGTCGCTCAGATCCATATCCCGCTCAGGTAAATGGAAGCGCTTGCGGACATCTACAACTGGGATTATTCGTCCTTGAACATTGATTACACCAGGGACGATATCCGGTGATTCTGGCAGCGGAGTGATTTCAACCGAATGCACGATTCTCTGAACGGCAGAAAGAGGTAGTGCATATCTATGCTCATCTATGGAAAAGATGACCAGGTGGTTTATCCCCTCATACAGGATGCTCACTCTCCTTGACCCAATACCATTTAATGACACTAATTAACATGTACCCTTCAAAATATAATATCTGTATAACTATATATTCTTTACTGTAAAGGTGGCTGCTTGACCAAATTAAGCTGGGTTCAGGTTTAGCAAGTTATGCCAGAGATCAGTGCCCCGTCTATGGAGTGTTTTGGAGTAACAGGGATACAGATTGATTTAATTGATGCCTTTACTCAGCTTTTCATTCATTGTTTGATGTCACCACCATTTTATATTCAAATTTAATTTGTATTGTTAAAATTATAAACACCCATTTTAGATATAATGGATGAAAAAAAGTTTGTACAGTTAAGAGGTTAAATAAACAATAACCACATGATTTCAGTAGCTAACATTTTTACACCATGTGTCCATAAAATAGCTATAGTTGCGATATTCTTGTTCAATATTCCTGAGGGTTTTCTATCTCTGCTGGGATAAGAAACTCCGGATGACCTGCTTGATATATTTTTAGCGTTATGGGATTATTACGGTTGTTATGGGCATATCAT
>Ga0209749_1002504_pt1 | contig 11847 bp, 10 predicted proteins | sample EPASupsiteSAE347_FD_187267 | JGI IMG/M metagenome (GOLD analysis project Ga0209749, IMG submission 187267) | Bioremediated contaminated groundwater from EPA Superfund site, New Mexico - Sample SAE3-47 (SPAdes) (version 2) | ecosystem: Environmental > Aquatic > Deep subsurface > Groundwater >... | reverse complement strand
TAAAAATATTGATAAATATTTAGTAAATATATATTAAAATCGTTTTTTTTGCAAGGCACCCAAAAACTTAATTATTTAAAGCTTTTTTGTCAATAAATAAAGACATCAAAATCAGATATCCAATACCAAGGGGATGATTCATGTAGGGACTAAAAAAAGAAATTATTGCGATCGTAATTAAGCCCGTTATTAAGGCTAGCTTAGCGACGCTCTCCTGGCTAACAAAGAAATCAATTAGCTTTTTCGGATGCAAATTGCCAATTGTAAATTTTGCGATTATAAATAAGTAATAAACAAGGCCGAGCACTCCTAATTTCAACCATACATCTAGCCAGCCCCATTCAAAGGCAAATGTGGTGTATTCACCCGTCGGATTATTCTCCAAAACGCGCGGATCTTCACTGAAATATGTCACCGTTGTGCCATAACCACTTCCCATGACGGCTGATTTTTTAATTTCCGCCCAAAGAGGTTTTAATAATTTCCAGCGAGATGACACTCCTGCCTCGTTAGTTATCTGCGTCGCCCTTTCAGCAATATCCATCGAGCTGAAGCTAGCCGTAGACTTCGGATAAGGGAACATGATTAATAAATTGATAAAAATAAAGGAAAATACCATTGAAGCGGCTCCAAGCGCAATCACCCTGCCAAGTCTTGTCCAAGATTTTAAAAACAAAATAATTACCAAATAAACAATCAAGCCACCAGCAAAACCGACCCAATTACTACGCGAGTATGACAGAATGGTGATGGCTGCGTATGTAGCAAGCAGTAAAAAATTTGAAATTTTCACTCGCTTGCTTTCTACGATCAAGAACAAGGATACAAAAAATGAAACGATTGCAAAAATGTGCGATTGAAAAAATATCCTGATAAACCCTGATGGCATTCTTGTTATTTCACCGACGCCCGTCTCGCGAACCCATTTATAGACGACAGTCATAATCGATGCCGAATTATGAGAAAAGACGAAAAGCAATAGAAAGGTTTTGATAGCCATCCAAAAAGAGGCTGCGAGAAGTAAAGTAATAATTTTCTCTTTAAAGATTTTCTTGCCATTATCATCCTTATTTTCGTAAATATAATAAACGGGAAAAATCAGAGCAAAAAATAACCAGCCATTGGCATCCTGATAAATATAGGAAAAGTCATTATGCCTCAAAAAGGCATTTATTACTCCCCAAAAAATAAAAAGAAAAATAGGCAAGAAATATTTGAAATTTATGTTTTTAAAAAAATGCAACAAAGGGCAAGTTTTTGTCCTGATCGCATATGAAATAATTTGACCCGCCATGGCAATCATAACTACTGCAAACAAGGCAATCCTGATCGAGAGATTAAAATTGGCAAATTCAAAAAAAAGCAGATAACCCTTCGATCCGGTAATAAGTTCAGCCAACAAAATAAATAAGCCATACTCCAAACTCTTGAATGTTATCACCGCCGCTCCAAGCGCTATCACCAGAAAAAAAACCTTGCCCCAAACAGGAAAAACAAAACCGATCAACGAAAACGCTTCGATAACCAAAAAAGCGGCAATGATTTTTTTAAAAAAATTATTATCCAAATTCATTGTATTAATTATTTAATAAATTATAGCGAACAGTGTCTCCAATTTCTATTCTCCACTCATCAATCATGCCAGCATTAACTTCTAGGACATAATTCACGCGTGATTGTGACATATAGTGTTTTTCCGGATTATCACCTTCTGGCGACAAATTTTTATGAATATTAACAACTTTATCATCTTCAATCCAAATGATATCTAAAGGAAAATTCATGCGCTTCATCCAGAATGATCGTTCTTGCTTATTATCAAAAACAAAAAGCATACCTTCATCCTTTCCCATCACGCTCTTATCACTCAATCCTTGCATTTGTTCCTGCATGTCATCTGCCACTGCTACTTTGATTATCGCATCATTAATCCTGACATTAGGAAATTCCAAAGAGCGACCTACTTTGGTATTGTCCCTGATTTCCAAATAAACTGCCCCCATGATTATAATTATAGCCAAAAACGAAAATATTTTACGCATATATTATCTTATATTATGTTTCTTCTTGATTATCGCCATCCATTTTTTGTATTTTTTTACTTTAGGTAAAAAAGGGAATAACTTGTAAACAAAGGCAGGCAACCAACCGCTCATTGTCCCTCCTGTCTCAATTTTAAACAAAACTTTATCTATCCAAACACCAGTTTTGCCATTATCAAGCATCGTCAAAAAAATATCCCAATCTTGAAATTTTTTTAATGTCACGTCCCAGCCGACATCTGGAAAATCTTTCGTCCTAATCAATGATGTTGAATGCACATAAGGAATTTGCCTTAATTTCTCTGCACTAAACGGCCAAAAACGATACAGCTTATTGCCAAATTTATGAGAACAGTAAACATATGATGCACTAGGATTTTTTTGCAAAGCTTGTAACATTTCCTCAAACATTTCCGGAGCCATAGTAATATCAGCGTCACAAAATAATAAATAGTCCCCCGAAGCTTCTTTTCGGCCTCTATTTCTAGCTACGGGAGCGCCTTGATTCTCCTGAACAATATAGACCACCTTTTGAGAAAACATTTTCTTTTTTTCATTCACGATCTCATCAATATTATCAACGGAGCCATCATTAACGATAATGATTTCATAGTCTTGATTGGTTTGATTTTTGATACTTTGCAAGCATACACCTATTTTTGATGCCTGGTTATAAACTGGGATAATTACACTGATCATAACATCTATTATTAATTAATGATATTCAATATACAAATAACACAATTCTAAATTTAACACAAATTGATTATTTATCTCGCCATTCATTGCCTTGTCTCACTAGCAACTCATCTGCACGCAAGGGCTCTGCCATAATTTCCTTAACCACCCTCTCCATACGCATCCCCTGTGAACCCTTAACAAAAATCAAATCTCCCTGCATTATTCTTTCCTGAACGAAAAGACCGGCTTCGTCGGAATGAGAAAAATGAAAAATATTTTCACGTTTCATCCCAGCCTCGATGGCGCCATGGTCAATGTCTCTTGATCGTTCACCGACAGTGATCAGAATATCGACACCGGCACTCTTTGCCTTTTTACCGACCTCTTTATGCTTTTCAACGCTCTCTCGACCGAGTTCCAACATATCACCCAAAACTGCAAATTTTTTAGCGCCTTCGTTCACGGCAAATTTCATCAAGACATCCAAGCCGGCGATACAAGAAGCCGGTTCGGAATTATATGTATCGTCTATAATGGTAGTATTCTTAATTCCTTTGACCAAGTTCATTCTTCCCTGCGGAGAACGAAAATCTTTCAGAGTGCTAGCAATATCCACCATATTAAGACCAAAATGAACACCCACAGCAATTGCAGCCATGCCGGCATAAATCGAATTAAAACCGATTACGCCCGGCATTAAAAAAGGCACGGTCGCGCCATTATATTTAATTTTAAAACTAATGCCCTGCAAATTACCGCCTCCCTCGAAACTGAAACGGGATTCACTGCAATTCAAGTCCGCGCCAGAATCCATGCCGAAAGTAATGACTCTAGCCTTGCTATCATTTTTCATTTCCCGCACCATATCATTGTCATAATTCAAGACAACCAAACCTTCTTTGGGTATGACACGCACCAAATCCGCTTTCTCCTTTTGCAAGCGCTTGCGCGTTCCAAAATATTCCATATGCACGCTTCCAAGAGCGGTAACGATGGCAATGTCGGGATTAGCGATATTATTTAAATACGTCATATCGCCAGGCCTATCAATGCCCATCTCCAAAATCAAAATTTCAGGATAATCCTTATCTTTGACCAAGACCAAATGCAATGCCCTCACAAAAACAATCAACCAGCCCAACAAATTATTACCGGGCGATTCTAATCCGATAATAGTCAAAGGCAAGCCGATTTCGTTGTTATAATTCTTGATATTGCGTCGCACTTTGAATTTATTTTTCAATACCGCATAGACAGCTTCCTTAGTTGTGGTCTTGCCCACACTGCCAGTAATCCCGATCACCTTTGGTTGATATTTTTTTAGGATTAGCTGAGAAAGAATTTTTAATTTTAATTGCAGTAATCTTTTCATATATTCGTAATTTTTAATTTTTTAATTCACATCATCGCTCTTTTGGCACTTGATAATAATTCAACATGAATGATGCGATTTGCTGAAAAATAGGCGCCGCCGAAGAATCAGCCCAGGGCGAATTTACCGGATTATCAAATTCAACCAAAACCACAAATTTAGGATCATCAACCGGCGCAAAACCGGCAAAACTGTGCATGGTGCGATTGATATAGCCACCGCGGCCAGCCACCTGAGCCGTTCCGGTTTTACCGGCAATATAATAACCAGGCACGGCTGCTAATTTTGCATGCCCCTTGTCGATAACGTTTACCAACATTCCTGACAACAGCATCGCCGCTCGCTCCGAAATTACGCGACGAACTTCCGTCGGTTGCGTAGTGCTTATTTGCCCAGTGGATGTTCTAATTTCCTTTACTAGATAAGGCTTCATCAAAACGCCGCCATTAGCGATGGCGCCATAAGCCGAAACTAATTGCAAGGGCGTTGCAGTGATGCCTTGACCGAAGGTTGCAGTTGCAACCTCTATCGGTCTGAGAGTCTTTCGATTTAGATTTACAATATTGCTAATACCCTCCGTCTCTAATTCAATGCCACTCTTTTCTCCAAAACCGAATTTCTTCACATAATCAATGAAAGTTTCAGCTCCAACCTTATTCATCACATAAATCGTGCCCGTGTTCAAAGATTTTTCCAAAACCGTATCCATATCCACCACGCCATGGCCACCCTTAGTCAAGAAGTCAGAATTTTTAATCGGTTTGCTCCATCCCGGCACCATCACGAAACCCTTATCTTCATAAGTCGATTTCGGCGTTATCTTTTCCTGATCAAGTCCAGCCGCCAAAGTGAAAGCCTTAAAAATAGAACCAGGCTCGTAGCCGCCGAAAATATTCGGATTATTAAAAATATTGATATCTGATACTTCACTGTAATTATTCGGATCAAAATCAGGATACGAACACATCGCGATAATTGCCCCGGTTTTCGGCTCCATTACGATCACATTACCCATCTTTGCCCCATACTTCTGTGTTCCTTCTTTTATTTTCAGGCATGCCTCATACTGTATCGAGCGATTGATAGTCAGAACGATGTCACTGCCATCCTGGGCACGCGTTACCTCGCGATCATCAACGATAACAACCTCGCCCTTGGCTGACCTTTCCGCTTTCATAAAGCCTGCTTCGCCGGTTAATTCATCATTAAAAAAACCTTCTAGCCCATAATGCCCGACTTGCCCATTGTCTGTATTAGCAACATAACCAGTCAAATGTGAACTCATATTAGCGCTTGGATAATATCGATAATTCTCCATAATGTGCGCAATGCCCTTGATATTCAAGTCGTTTATTTGCTTCAGCTTATCATCATCAACTTTTTTCTTAATCAACTCATAGGGGTCATTTTTCTTTGAAAATTTCTCGATATATTTTTTAAGAATCGCGTCTCGTCTCCACTCGATTTCTAATTGCTTCTTAATCTGTTTGAATTCATCCAGTCGATTATAATATTTTGCATCAGCTAGTTTAGCAACCATTTCTACATTGATATAATTCGTAGTTGATGCGATTTCAAACATTAACGTAGATGTCGCTTCGTTGTAATTCGGGTCTGAACTCAAAAATTTTGCAACTTCTTTTTCAACTTCCTGTTTATCAAGAATATCATATAATTTTTCCGCAATCACCGACGGCTCATCCACGATGTCTGATGGCACGATAAAAACAGTTGCAAATTCTTTATTAATAGCCAATGGATACAAACCATCAAAATCGGTATTCTTATCATCATTGATAAAAATACGTCCACGCATCGGCATCAATTTGTTATAAACTTGATGCTGGTCTGAAGCTAAATTAGTATAGAGCTCGTGTTTCATTACTTGCAAATCAAACAAGCGATAAACTATCAAGCCACCCAATAAAAAAACAATCGCCAAAATGATCTTCTGACGATTTTCTTTTTTCACAAAATCAGTGTTCTTTTTTCCGACCTGTGCGAATCCACCACGGGATGATTTACGTTTCAACATATTATCAATAAACTATTAAGTTATTTATTTCATCGCCACAGCACCATCTTTAACTTCGATATAATCAATTTTATCAACTTTTACCAAGTGCATCGCCTGCGCTCGTTTCTCAATATTGCTCAAAGAACTCAATCGGGTAATTTCTAGTTCCAAATTTTTATTCTCCTCCTTTAATTCCTTAACTTTAGCCTTTTGACTATTCAACACAAAGCCTTTTATAGATAAATCATTTACGTTAGCAACAAAATATATTGCATTAAATATTATAAAAAAAATGATAACTTTATTCAAGAGCTTCACATAATCCAAATAATCTCTCTTTTTATTCTGAGGCCTAGCTTCAAATTCTTCTTGAAAAGTGTTTTTTGATAATAAATAGTTTTGTTTTTGTGTTTGTGTCATGGGATTTTTATTTTAGTTTTTTATTTTTATATTTTTTCCACCACTCTCATTTTTGCACTTCTGGCTCGTGGATTAGTTTTAATTTCGGCCTCTGTTGGCGGTATGACTTTCTTGTTGATTAATTTTATTTTTTTCTCATGATTACAATTGCAAATCATTTGCTTCGCATCGCAGATACAGTCCTGACTTTCTAGCTTGAAATAATCTTTCACAATCCGATCCTCTAAGCTGTGATATGAGATTACCACACAACGTCCGCCTACTGCCAATGCCTCGATTGCTTGAGGCAAAACCTCAGTCAAGCTTTCCAACTCTTCATTCGTTGCAATGCGCAAAGCCTGAAATGTCCTAGTGGCAAAATGAATTTTCGCATTTTGCAATTTCGGCGGTATCGCCTTTCTAATAATCTCTACCAATTGCCCGGTTGTCTCGATTTCTTTTTTCCGCCTAGCAATAGTTATCAATTTAGCGATCCTTCTTGCGAAAGGCTCTTCGCCATAATCTTTCAAGATTTTTTCAATATGTTCAATGCGCCATTTATTCACAATCCGACTCGTCCGCTTATTCATTTCCCCATCTTCGTTTGTTTCAAAAGCCATGTCTAGCGGCGTATCATATTTGAAAGAAATTCCTCGATTCCGATCGTCCAACTGAGCACTAGATAAGCCCAAATCGAGGACGATTCCATCAATTTTTTTATTTTTAAATTCTTTGTTTTCATTTAAGATTTTTTCTAAATTTCGAAAATTATCCTTAACAATAATGACATTTTTTAATTTTTCTTTTTTTAATCTCGCCTCAGCATTTTTAATGGCCAGACTATCCAAATCAGTCGACAGAACTCGCCCTTTTTCGCCTACTAATGACGCTATTCTGGTAGTATAGCCCGCGCCACCCAGGGTACAATCCACATAAAAACCGCCTAATTTTATATTAAGATTCTCGATTGCCTCCTCAAGCATTACTGGTATGTGTTTATATTCCATTCAGTTAAAAAACGCAAGGCATCAAAGATGCGTTGCGTTTTAATTACAATACAAGGGCACGAGCTCTTTCAAAGATGACCATATGCAGATCTTTATTATCCACTAAAGGGGCTTTGATTACACGCACTCTCAATTGTTCAGAATTAGCAGCATGGGGGTTGCACTTAATTCTTATTGTCATTTAATTTGTCATCCAAACATAAATCGATGAATCATGTTTGTAATTTTTATTTTTGTATTTATTTTTTGCTTCGCCACGCAATAGCTTTAGCGACGGCGGGTTGTTTTTTTCTCAATTATATATTCGTAATTTGTAATTGATAATTTTTAATTCGTCATTATACTCCTAATTCACTCATCGCTTCCGCAATCTCAGTACTTTCTGATTCAGCCCCGGTCTTATATTTATTCCAAGCCTCCTCATCCCAAATTTCCAAACGGTCATAGAGACCGGCAATGATAGTTTTTTTATCCAAATTAGCAAAACTTCTTAAATATTCTGGCAAGGTAATGCGTCCTTGATTGTCAAAATCAACATCCATGGCGCCCGCTAACATTAGCCGAGAAAAGGCTCTAGCCTTAGCCTGACTAACCGGCAGATCCGCCAACTTCTTGGCGATTTTCTCCCATGCCTCCTTGGAATACAAAAAAAGACAATTGTCCAGGCCTCTGGTTACAACTGCTCCGCTTTCCAATATCTGTCGAAATTTAGCCGGAATAGCCATTCTTCCTTTGCTATCCAAATTATGTTTGTATTCTCCAATAAACATTCGCGTAAAATTAATTCTTCATTTAGACCCAGGAGAAGTTTGAAAAAGACTTTTTTCAAACCCCTTCTTCGCCTTAATTTTTGTTTTTTTTACTCAGATTATGAATCTAAGCACTGATTTTATTTTTGTTTTTATTTTACCTCGCCACGCCGTAGCTTCAGCGCAGGAGGGCGATAGTTCGCCATCTCCTTGGTGTAGGCGGACATTTTGATGTTTATTTTTGTTTTGATTTTTATAAAGTTACGCACACGACAAGCATGGTAATTTTAATTTCTGGTCTAGATTTAGACACAGGAGAAGACTAATCTTACCGTGTGGCGGTAAGCTTGGTCCCCTTCTTCGCCTTAATTTTTGTTTTAGTCAGTTTATTTTATAAGCCCTGACCGACTTGGCCCATGTTTGGATATGATGGGACTTTATTTATCTTCACCCGCCGTAGCGGATTATTTTTCATCGTCACGCTGTTCACCTCAATTCACCACTTCTCACCTTTATGATTTAAGTATACACCACAAATCACCAAAAGTCAATCATCATACCCCACCAATTATTCACTTAAAGCTAGCGAATAACAAATAAAAAAAGGCCAACTGTTAACAAGTTGTCCTTTTTGATGCAAATTACTTATCCCCGCTTTTCAACATTTAATCCACAACTGCCTAATTTTAAATTACGAATTTTGAATTTTGAATCAATTTTGAATGACCTAATTTTTTAAATTATACATTCACTCAAAATTCAAAATTAAAAATTCAAAATTACGTTATATTCGGCTCGCGACTATACATTGGCTTAGCAACATCAAACCCTTTATGGGTCACCATTTCTGAATTATTTATCGAAAACACCGGAACACCCAGGGCATAACCAAGGGCATTGGCTGTAATTACGCCGATACGCAATGACGTAAAACCATCACCCTGATTGGCGACTCCAATTTTTTTCAAATCAGTTAATTTTACATCATTCTTTGTAAGTAGCTCATCAATCATCGGCAATAATCGTTCTGCCTGGGTGAATTTCGATTCGACCGATATTTCATCAACGCAAATATCGCCATCCTTAAGAGACAGCGATATCTTATTATTCTCGGCAGTATTTATTATCAAATACATTTATTTTACGCTTTATATAAAGTTTCTATTTCCTTGACGATATTATTCCAATTATAATTCTTATCAGCCACGTCTTTTAGCTTAGTTGTGCTTTCTTGCAAAACTGTATTATCAACTAACAGAATCTCTCTTAATTTCAGAGACAAGTCGGCAACATTCTTATTAGCAAAGACGAAGCCGATACCATCAACGATCTCGACATTCTCTAGTATATCACTAACCAACACCGGAAGTCCATATGACATCGCCTCAAGCAAGGCGATCGACAAACCCTCTGATTCAGACGGCTGCACGAACAAGAAAGCATTTGAGAATAATTCTCTCAAGACGTCACCTGATTGATTGCCGGTAAAAATTATATTAGGATTGTTATCAGCCAAATCTTTCAATTCCTGCACATAGTCATCAGTAAAAGCACCATCTCCTACTATCACTAACTTCTTTTTTGTATCAACACTCTTGTAAGCCTCAATTAGATACTGAATGCCTTTGTGCCGAACTAGCCTTGAAACGGTCACGATATAATTCCCCTTTTCTAGTCCCCACTTCTTGATCTCATCAGCTTCTTTCGGCGTTGGAATCTCAACACCATTAGGAATGTAAATCGTTTTTTTGCCATATTTATCAGCCACATAATCAGTCAAGCTCTTTGAGACAGTAATTGTCTTATCGGGGATAGTGCAAATCATACGCTCTCCAAGATGCAAAAAAAATCTTGCGAATGCCCCCCATTTTTGATGATTATAGCATTGAGAATGAAAGGTTGCTACCACTCGAGTCCTTGGCTTAAAAATTTTCACCATCCAAACCAATAAAGACGGTCCGATAGAATGGAAGTGGACAACATCAGCCTTGCGACGGAAAATGACATCCAAACAAGCCAAAAAAGTGTGGCTAATCGCATCCAAGTGCTTAGTTGCAATACTCGGAAGGCTGATTAACTGCACACCCTTATAGCTTGTCATCTTATCTGAGGTATAATTTTTTCTAGTATACGCTAAAACTTCATGACCATCATTAACCAAACGCGTTGCTAAATCCTCAACGTGCTTTTCAACACCACCATAAGTAGCCGGTATTCCTTTTTGACCAATAAATACTATCCTCATATATTAGGTCTGAAAACACAACAAATATGTTATCAATTATTATCGCACGTTAATTAATGTGCTGTAAGTTAATTTTGAAGCCTTGCCGACTGCTTTAACATCCGTTCGCACCGGCAAAGAACCAGGAACAGTAATACTTGTCTTAAAACGACCATTAGCATCAGTTTTAGTCAAGAATGTTTTTCCTAATAGAGTCACAGTAATTTCTTCATTATAAGCAAAACCAGTTCCGCTTACTAACACTTGAGAATTGGCTACAGCTATAGTTTTGTCCAATTTCAATGTCAATGGCTCATCTATGAAAGCCACATCAGATTCTTCGATAGCATTTACAGATCCCAATACTTTTAAATTGCTATCCATTACGATAATGTTGCTATTGTTGAAAACAACTAGTTTTTCACCGCTGTCGGTTGCTACCACATTCAAGCCCATTGCCCAACCGCCTTTCTTGCCATTAGCATTGGTGGTATAAGCCCATTTTACTTGATCCAAATTAGATTTATTCAATTTGATTACGCCCAAACCGTCAGTCATATACACATAAGCGCTGCCTTGAACGCCATCAACATCATATCCGCTATTAGAAATGTGCTTATAAGTATCAGTAACAGTGCCGTTTGTTGCCACTTGGATTAATTTTTCATCATCAGCCACAAAAAGTTTCTTCAAATTAATATCATAATAAGACTTTCTGAAATGATCGTCCGTAATTTTTAATTTTGGCTTAGCCGCGTAGTTTCTTACAGCTACATCAAAAATATTTACAGAAGAAGAATCGATATTAAAAATATAATCACCGTCATTACTGATTCCAACATTGTATGATCTATTGTTCAAAACTTTAAAACCATCGATATTTTGCAAATTATAGTTCCACAATTTTGTTTCCTTTGTGCCTACAGTCATCAATCTGCCATCGTATTTCTTGATGCCGATATACCAATCGCCGTTATTTTCTACAACTTGCTTTACGAAAACAGGCGCATTGATATTAGAAATATCATACTTGCTCATTTTTTTACCCTCAGCGGTATAAACATAAGCCTTGCCGCCTTCGTTGGTCAAAGCAAAGTCATAAATTCTCTTTGTTGCTGTTTTAGGCAAAAGAGCCGCGCTTGATTTGATTACTGAGCCTCTCTGAATAGCATTATTGCTAAATGAGAACAATTCCAAAACTCCGTCATTGTTCATGGAACCGAAAATTACTTTTCCATTGGCGTATACGGCATCGCCAGAATAATAAGGCTTAATTTGCCCCTCAGCTTTAAATGCAACATACACGATCGATATTACAAATATTGAAGCTGACAAAACTAGATATTTGGTGGTCTT
>Ga0209749_1002502_pt1 | contig 11857 bp, 10 predicted proteins | sample EPASupsiteSAE347_FD_187267 | JGI IMG/M metagenome (GOLD analysis project Ga0209749, IMG submission 187267) | Bioremediated contaminated groundwater from EPA Superfund site, New Mexico - Sample SAE3-47 (SPAdes) (version 2) | ecosystem: Environmental > Aquatic > Deep subsurface > Groundwater >... | reverse complement strand
CGAAGACGTTGGAGAGATAGGCGGCCCCCATGACGATGAGCATAATCATGCAGCTCGTCTTCACGGAATTGATCATGCTGACCTTGAAGACCTCCCAGGTGAGGCTCTTCGTCAGGGCGGCGAAAAAGAGGGCTCCCACTACACCGACGGCCCCGGCCTCGGTCGGCGTCGCCCAGCCCATGTAGATGCTCCCCAGGACGGCGAGGATTAAGAATATTACGGGGGCGATGGCGGGGATGGCCTCCATCCGGTCCCGCCAGGTGTAGACGTCGTCGCCCTTGGGGGCCAGTTCCGGGCTGATCAGGCAGCGCACGACTATATAGGCGCTGAACATGCCGGCGATCATGAAGCCGGGGATGAAACCGGCGATGAAGAGCTTCCCGATGCTCACATCCCCGATGATCCCGTAAACGAGCATGACCATGCTGGGGGGGATCATGAATCCCAGGGTCCCCGCCCCGGCCAGGGAGCCGATGGAGAGGGCGTAATCGTATTTCCGTTTCATCAGCTCCGGGACGGTGATCTTCCCCACCGTCGCCGTCGTGGCGGCGGAAGAGCCGCTGACGGCGGCAAAAAAGGTGCAGGCCAGAATGTTGACGTGGACGAGGCGGCCGGGGATGTTGTCCATCCAGGGGGACAAACCCTTGAAGAGGTTTTCGGAAATCTTGCTCCGGAAGAGGATCTCCCCCATCCAGATGAAGAAGGGCAGGGCCATCATGGACGACCCGTTCGTATTGTTCCAGGCGATATTGGCGAGGATGGAGCCGAAGGAGACGTCGCTGAAAAAGAAGAAGCCGCCGATCCCGACGAGAAAAAGGGCGATGCCGATCCAGATCGAGCCGCCCATGAAGAGGATGAGCAAACCCGTAATTGTCGCCGCGACGTGTCCAAAATCCATTTTGAGCTAACTCCTCCCTCTTCTTTTATCTTCCCAACTCGTCCGTTTCCTCGTGGATGCGGAGCCCCTCCGTGTCGCCCCGGAGGATGGCCACGCCCTTGAGAAACTCGGCGAGAAACTGGAGGGTCATGAGGAAGGACCCGAAGGGCATGAAAAACTGGGGGATTGCCAGGTAAGTCCCCGAGACGTGCATCGATTTCGACCCGCTGACGTAGGAATCCAAGAAAAATACGTAGGTGAACCAGGTGAGGGCGATACAGAAGGCAAAGCCGATAACGAAGCAGACCATATTGAAGATGATTCGTACCTTGCCCTTGAGGAAATGGGGAAGCATCATCATCCGGATGTGGCCCCGCTCCCGGAGGGTGTAGGCGAGGCCGCAGAAGGTGAGCGTGGCCATCAGATAGCCCTCGAATTCATCGGTAATGTAAAGGGTTCCGTTAAATCCTGAGCGGTAGATAATTTCGGTGACGGCGATTACCAGGGCGACGGCCATCATGATTCCCGCAACCCAGCCGTTGAATCCGGAAAGATTGTCAATAAAATTTATTATTTTCTTCATGTATCATAATAGCAAGGGGCCCCGCAGACCTCGCTCCGGGGCCCCTTAGCTTGCCTTAAATACTGAATGAATATTCTTTGTTACCGTTTAACCTTCTTCCTGAATTCCGCGTAAATCTTCTGGGCGTCGGCGGGGGCCCCTTTCAGCCACTCGGCGCGGATGCCTTCGGTGATCTTCTCGAGTTCCCCAACGAGCTTCTTCGAGGGGGCAACGGTCTGGATGCCGTTCTTATTGCTGATGGCTACCATGTCGCCGTCCCATTTCTTCACCCCGGCCCACATGCTCTTTTCCATCTCCTTGCCCGCCTTGACGAGGGCGTCCTGCTGGGCCTTGGGGAGCTTATCGAAGGCCTTCTGGTTCACCGTGACCATATTGGTGGCGATGGTGATGTTCAGGGGTTCGAAATATTTCAGAACTTCCCAGAATTTGGCGTCCACGGCGGTGGGGGACGAGGTCATGACGGAGTCGATGACGCCGGTCTGGAGGGAGGTGTAAACTTCGCTGAAGGGTAGGGCCAGGGGCGTGGCGCCGACGGCTTCCATAACGAGGGCGCCGTTCTTGTCATAGGTGCGGGTCTTGAGGCCCTTCAACTCGGCCAGGGTGGTGATCTTCTTCTTGGTCCAGAGTCCGGCGCCGGGCCAGGGGGCCGTATAAAGGATCTTCTGGCCCCATTTCTGGGCGACCTTGTCGAAATAGGGACGGGAGATATCGAGGAGGAGATGGAGTTCATCGAAATTCCGGACGAGGAAGGGAAGGGTGACGATCTGGAGGAGCTTTTCATCCCCGGCTACCCCGCTGATGAGCATATCGGAAACCGGGACGAGACCGTCGCGGACGACCTTCAGGAGTTCGGGCCCCTTGTATCCCAGGGCGCCGCCGGAGCTGACCACCAGTTCCAGTTCACCTTTGGTTGCGGTTTTTACCTTTTTCGCGAATTCTTCCAGGCCGATGCTGTGGTTATTCTTGGGCGGCCATACGGAATTGGCGTTCCAGGTTGTCTTGGCCAAGGCGGGCGTTACGATGAAAAACATAAAGACGGCTGATACCAGTAATACTGCCAGTAACTTCTTCATAAATCTCCTCCCTTTTTTGAGTATTTACGCGCTATCGGCGCTGTTGCCGCGTACGGAATTACGCGGACTATACGAAGATGAAAACGGTAAGTCAAGGTAAAAAAGATATTTTGTCCCGAGTTGTCGGATCATCCATTTTACCGTGTGTCTTTGACGCTGACCACGGTTCCTTCCGATCGGGGCAGGCTTTTCGGCTCGACCAGGCGCAGTGATGCGTCAATGCCGACCACCGATCTGATCCGCTTCTTCATGAGATTGAGTAAGGCGAGTTGCTCCTGGAAGTCGAGGGCAAAAAACTTTTCCGTCGCCTCGATGAGGATCTCCAGGGTATCCAGGGCGCCCCGGCGCGACACGACGAGCTGATGAGGCGGCCGTTCCCGGGAAACGCTGAAGATGGCCTCTTCGATCTGGGAAGGTAAGACGTTCACCCCTTTGATGATGAGCATGTCGTCGGAGCGGCCCATCGTTTTTTTCATGCGCACCAGGGTCCGGCCGCAGGGACAGGGACCGTAGTCGAGACTGGTCAGGTCCCCCGTCCGATAGCGGATCAAGGGGAAGGCTTCCTTGGCGAGGGTTGTCAGTACCAGCTCGCCGACGCTGCCGGGGGGGAGGACCGCCCCCGTCTTGGGGTCGATGATTTCCGGCAGAAAGGCGTCTTCGAAGATGTGCATGCCGTTTTTGCATTGGCATTCGCCGGCGATCCCCGGTCCCAGGACTTCCGAGACGCCGTAATTATCCATGGCCGTAATCGCGAGCCGGTCTTCAATCTCGGCCCGGAGTTCTTCGGACCAGGGTTCGCCGCCGAAAAGACCGACCCGCAGGGTCAGGCTCCTCGCGTCGATGCCGTGGCGTTCCATATAATCCGCCAGGGCGACGGCGTAGCTCGGAGTGCAGACCAGCACGGTCGCCCGGTAATCCTGCAGGATCATGACCTGTTTTTCCGTATTTCCCGTGCTCATGGGAATGACCGACGCCCCGATGGCTTCCGTTCCGTAATGAAGGCCGAAGGCCCCCGTATAGAGGCCGTAGAGAAAGGCGATCTGGACCAGATCGTCGCGGGTCACCCCGGCGGCGGACATGAAGCGGGCCACCAGATTGGACCAGGTGCGAATATCGTTTTTTGTATAGCCCATGACGATGGGTTTACTCGTCGTTCCGGAGGAGGAATGAATGCGGACTACCTCCCGCAGGGGGACGGCGAACATGCCGTAGGGGTAATTCAGGCGCAGCTCGTTTTTGGTGGTGAAGGGGAGGCGGGTCAAGTCGGAAAGGGATTGAATATCTTCGGGAATAATGTTCAGCTCGGTGAACGTCTTCCGGTAATAGGTTACATTCTTGTACACCCGGTTTACGGTTGCCTGAAGTTTTTCCAGTTGCAACTGCTCCAGGTCCTCCCGGGGCATGCATTCATGAAGAGGGTCCCAGATTTTCATCATCTACCTCCAAATATTATCGTTCCCAAATCTCTTTCTTGTCCCGGCCGAGATAAGCCCGCTGGACGTCTCTGTTTTCCATGAGATCGGCGGCCTCTCCTTCGAGAATAACCTTTCCCGTCTCCAGAACGTAGCCGCGGGCGGCCGTTTTCAGCGCCACTCTCGCATTCTGCTCCACCAGCAGGACCGTCGTTTTCTGTTCCCCCGCCAGGTTTTCGATGACCCGGAAGATCTCCTGGACCACCAGGGGGGCGAGCCCCATGGACGGTTCGTCGAGGAGCATTATTTTCGGTTTTGCCATAAGGGCGCGGCCGATGGCAAGCATTTGTTGTTCTCCCCCCGAAAGGGTGCCCGCCGGTTGTTTCCTTCTATCCATGAGAATCGGAAAGAGGTCGAAGACCACGGCCATGGTTTTTTTTGCCTCTGTTTTACCGTCCCTTTTCCGGTAGCGCAGATAGGCTCCTAATTCGAGATTGTCCTCCACGGAAAGGGGCTTGAAGACCTGTCTGCCCTCGGGAACCTGGGAAATGCCCCGTTCCACGATGCCGTGGGGGGGGAGTTCATGAATGGGTGTGCCGGAAAAGAGGATCTGGCCGCTTTTCGGGGGCACGATGCCCGAGATGGTGTTCAGAAGCGTCGTTTTCCCGGCTCCGTTCGCGCCGATGAGAGTGACGATCTCTCCCTCCTGCAGATGGAGGGAAACGTTCTTCAGGGCATGAACCTGGCCGTAGTAGGTATTAATGTTCTTAATCGTCAACATAAATTACCCTTCACCAAGATAGGCGGCGATAACTTCGGGATTTTCCTGGATCTCCCGGGGCGTCCCTGCCGCCAGTTTGCGCCCGAGGTTCAGAACGACGACGGTGTCGCAGACGTCCATAACCAGTTCCATGTCGTGCTCCACGAGGACGATGGTGATTCCCGAGGCCTTGATTTTCTTGATAAGCTCGGCCAAACCCATGGTTTCCCGGCTGTTTAGCCCCGCCGCCGGTTCGTCCATGAGAATGATCCGTGGTTCCGAGGCCAGGGCGCGGGCAATCTCCAGGAGGCGCCCCTTGCCGAAGGGCAGGCTTGCCGCCGTCATCCCCTCCAACTCGGCGATACCTGCATATTCGAGCCATGTAAGCGCCCGGCTGCGGATGGTTTTCTCTTCCCGGATCTGGCCGGGGAGCTTGCAGGCGCAGGAAAAGATGCCGCTTTTGCTCTTCGTGTGGAGGCCGACCATGACATTTTCCAGCACGGTCATCTTTCCGAAGAGCTCCACGTTCTGGAAGGTGCGGACCATGCCGAGGCGGGCCAGCCTTTCCGTGGGCAGTCGGGAGATATTCTTTTCGCCGAGATGAACTTCCCCCCCATCCTGGCTGTAAAGGCCCGAGGCGATATTGAAGAGGGTTGTCTTGCCGGCGCCGTTGGGGCCGATTACCCCCGTGATGTCGCCGCCTGCGACGTGGAAGGAAACGTCCTCAAGGGCCGTCACGCCGCCGAATTTCTTGGTGATCCTTTGCAGGCTCAGCACCTCAGGCCTCTTTTCTTCTCTTTATTGCCGCGGCCAGGGCTTCAAAACCGCCGCTCAGGCCGCCGGGCATGAACATGGTCATCACAATCAAGAGCAGACCATAGATAACGATATCAAAATCATGGAAAACACGCAGGAATTCCGGAAGCAACGTAAGAATGGCGGCGCCGAGGAAGGAGCCGTAGATGCTGCCCAGCCCGCCGATGATGACCATGGTGACGAGTTCCACGGAAAAGTTGAATCCGAAGGAGGCCGGGGCGATAAAGGTCATGGTGTGGGCATAGAGGCTTCCCGCCAAGGCGGAAATGAGTGCGGAGACGGTGAAAATCTGCACCTTCAGGAGCCGGACATTGACCCCCATGACCCGGGCCGCCACTTCGGAATCGTGGATAGCCCGGAGCGCCCGGCCGATCCGGGAGTTGGCCAGGTTGATGGACAAAAGCATGGTCATGAGGGTGACGGCCCAGATAAGGTAATAATTCGCCGTATCGCTGTCGAAGATCAAGGGACCGAGGGAAAGGACGGGTATTCCCGACATCCCCGAAGGACCTCCCGTCCAGTCGACGGTTTCATTAAAAATGATATACACGATAATGCCGAAGCCGAGAGTGGCCATGGCCAGGTAATGACCCTTCAGTTTCAGGATGGGGAAGCCGATGATGAAGGCGATTACGCCTACGCAAAGGGCGGCGGCAACCATGGCCAGCCAGGGATCGACGGCGCCGCGGGTCGTAAGAATCCCGGAAATATAGGCCCCGAGGCCGAAAAAGGCCCCGTGGCCCAGCGAGATCTGGCCGGCATAGCCCAGGAGCAGGTTCAAGGCGACGGCGAGCATAGTGTTGATCCCGATGAAGACGAACACATTCAGGAGGTAATTACCCTGGAGCAGCAAGGGTGTGATCAGGACGGCCAGACCGAAGGCGGCGAAGATAATGATATCCCGTTGTTCTTTTGTCATCGCCACGCTCTTTAAACCCTTTCCGTCTCTTTTTTGCCAAAGATACCCTCGGGACGGAGAAAGAGGATAATCAGTAAGATGATGAAGGCAATGGCGTCTTTGTAGCCGGCGGAGATGAGGCCTGCGCCCAAGGATTCGAGAATGCCGAGGAGAAGGCCGCCGATGACGGTGCCCAGGCCGCTGCTCATCCCGCCGATGATGGCCGCACAGAATCCTTTCAGCCCGAGCATGATGCCCATGTCGTAAGACGTCATGGTGAGGGGAGCGATGATGATGCCGGCCAGGGACCCGATCGCGGCGCTGATCATGAAGGATAAAAGGACCATGGTTTTTACGCTGATGCCGACGAGGCTTGCCGCCTGGCTGTTGAAGGCGCAGGCGCGCATGGCCTTGCCGAAGATGGTGTAATTAAAAAAAAGTTTGCTGGCCATGATAATCATCACGGTGAGGGCGAATATCCATAGATTCTGGGGAAGCATGGTGGCCCCCATAAGAAAAAGGGGATCATTTCCGGAAAAGGGGGGCAGGGCGTGGGTGTCTTTTCCCCAGACGAGCATGGCGGCGCCGCGGATGAGGATGCTGGCGCCGATGGTGATGATTACCAGGCTCAAAGGGCTGGCGTTTTTGAGGGGCCGGATGGCCAGCCGCTCAAAAACGACACCGACGGCGGTGGAAACGCCGACGGCCAGCAATATAGCCGTTAAGATGGGCACCTGGAAAACATCGAGGAAAAAGATAGTCAGCATCCCCCCCAGCATGACGAACTCACCCTGGGCGAAGTTGATTATTCCCGTGGCATTATAGATAATGGCAAATCCAAAGCCGATCAAGGCGTAGATTGACCCGTTCGAAAGGCCGGAGAGGAGGTACTGAATTATTTGGTCGCTGTTTTCCATGTTACGGGAGGAAAAATACCATCTCTCTTTTACTCCTTCACCAGAACCCACTTCTTGTTCTTGACTTCCACAAGGACAAAGGCGTCCTTCGTGAGCCCCGCGTGATCCTGGGGAGAGAAGGTGAATGTCCCGCCGATACCGGAGAAGGCCTTTGTTTTTTCCAACTGATCACGAATGGCCTCCGGAGTATCGCCGCCCCGCTCAATTGCGCCCTTCAGAAGCATCACGGCGTCCCAGGCGTGGCCGCCGAAGTGATCCCCTTCCGTCTTGTAGCGTTTCTGGTAATTCTTGACATAGGCGATTAAGGCCTTCTTCTGGGGGTCGCTTCCGGGCAGGAAATTGGCCACCAACACCCGGCCCGAAGGAAGAATGATCCCGTCCGCGGCGGCGCCGGCGAGCTCGATGAATTTCTTCGAGGAGACGCCGTGGCTCATATACAGAGGTATCTTCAGGCCCAGTTGCTTGACGTTCCGCGCTACGACCGCCGGCCCCGGATTGGTGCCCCAGCAGATGAGGGCCTGGGCCTGAGTGCCGCGGATCTTCGTGATTTGGGGCGTCATGTCCGTATCCTTCGGCCCGTAAGTGTCGTCGGAGATAATCTGGATGTTGTAGTTCTTTGCCTGGGCCGTCAACTGTTCCCGTCCCGAAGAGCCGAAGCCGTCGGAAACGGTGAGAATGGCCACTTTGCTGATCCGGCGCTTCTTCAGATTTTCGTAAATCCTCGCTACGGCCAGGGCGTCGTTCTGGGCCGTCTTGAAGACCCATTTTTTTACGGGTTCCGTAATCTTGACGCCGGCGGCACAGGAAATGAGGGGAATTTTGGCCTTCTCGACAATGGGGATGATGGCCATCGTTTCTCCCGTCGTGCTGGGGCCGATAATGGCGGCGACCCTATCTTCCTTGATCAGCCTCGTTGCCGCCTGATTGGCCTTGGTGGGATCGCCTGAGGTATCGTAAACGACGAGTTCGATCTTGCGACCCTTCAGGCCGCCCGCTTTATTGATCTCATCTACGACCATCTGGGCCGTGTTGCGTTCCGGCTCTCCGAGGAAGGAAGGCGGTCCGGTGATGGAGAAAAGCGCGCCGATCTTGACGGTTTCCGCGGCAACCGCGGGAATGGCCATGATCGCCGATAGCAGGAACAGAAAAAGCACCCTAAAGGTTTTTGTTGACATAAACTCCTCCTTATTTTTGGTCCCCTTAATAATCACTCGGGGTAAAACATCAATAACATCGAACAACAGCATCGAATCTGCCCGTTGTATCGAAAATAATTTTTTTGAGATTAAATTGGGAAGGCCTGCTCGCCCATAAAAGAAAATGGACAGCAGGCGTTAATACATGTAGGTGCTCGAAAGGATGTAAAAATGAATCCGATGCAAAAATTTGATTGTCATTACCAAGCATTTCACCACTTTTTATTGATGGCTGATTATTTTATTTTCCATATTATGTCAAGTGCTAATTTGGTGCGGATGCTAAAGTTTTTCCCGATTGTGCCGATAAGCACTACAAAGGAGCTTTCGCCGATGGTATGCATGATGCCCGGGCGGCTGGCCGCCGCCTGTGTAACTGTGATTCTTCTCATCCTTCTTCTGTTTACGATCCAGTCCGCTCATTGTGCGGCTGCCGGAGAGGCAGTTCTGAACGTAAGTGCCGAGGAGTGGTTTAAGAAAGGATACGTATATGCAGAGATGGGGAACTACCGCGCCGCCGTAAAGGCATACACCCAGGCCATCAGGATGAATCCCGAATATGCCGACGCCTACGCCAATCGCGGGATATCCTACACCGAACTTGAAGACCTCCGTCCGGCCATCCGGGATTTCACCAAGGCCGTCCAGTTGAATCCCGGTGAGGCAAAGTACTACTTCAATCGCGGCATCGTGTATGGAAAGTGTGAAGAGTATCGTCTCGCCATGGTCGATTTCGACCGGGCTATCGCGATAAACAGGGAATACGCGGCAGCCTATTTCTGGTCGGGGATCATTCAAAGCATGTACGGAGACGCCAAGATCGGCAGAGAAAAGGTGAAGGTGTCGGCCAGTCTGGGATATGAAAGGGCTCAGACTTATCTGAAATCCCGTCACGTAAGGTGGAACTGAATAAATAAATCCAAGCACAACGCATTGTAGATAAAGAAGCAGACAGGAAATGTTTGTATTCAGGTGACAAGTTTAGTATAAGTAATACGACGTTCCCCGTAAACTGGAGATTAGAGACATGAAGAAAGTTGGCTTGTGCGGATTTGTTCTGGTGCTGATGTTGTCCTTGATGATCTTATGGGCCGATCTCGGCAATGCCTATTCCTATATTGACGTCGACAGTCCGGGGGGGCTGCATTTTAAGCAGAGCAGTTCAGGCACCGTCATGACATTCGATATCAAAGCTTCCAGGATAGACAGTACCTCCGGCGGCAAAGGGGATCCCCTGGTGGGCCAGTATCAGACCATCTTCACGGCAAATAAGAGTTACGACTATTCGCTGGTGGCACAAATCGCACCCGGCGTCTGGACTACTTCGAGTGAGGCGGCCACGATTCTCATCCAGAGTCAGTCATCCAAACCGACGAAATACCTGGAGGGTACGACGATTGCCCAGACTATCGATTTTAATACCGGCATAATCACTTGGAGCACGGTGACGCCCTTGGAGACCTTTAACGTGGATACCCTTGCTTCCTCGACATTGAAGGATTTTTCCACCTACGCGACGGGTCAATTGGCCTTTTCCTTCGATACGAGCGATGCTTTGCGTTCTTTCATCTCCGGGGATAAGCCGCTCCTGACGAGTATGTCCGTCGGCTATGCCAGTCGGCTTTCGGCGGGGGGAATTGCGGCGGTACCCGAACCATCGACGGTAATGCTGCTTATCGTGGGGTTGGCTTTCTGTTGTATGCCCATGTTCTTGGCGGGAAGAGCAAAAGTATCACAGCCCTCTTAGGGCTTGTCCGTTCAAACCTACCCGGGATTGTGACCTGAAAACTATTCGATGCCAAGGCGGACATTATTGTAAGTGTTCGCCTTTTTTGCTTTGCGAGGGGAGTCATGCCCGCAGACAATAAAGAGATAAAAACAAACCGGAAGATGAACGACAGTCTGGGTGATGAGCATTACGAAGCGCAGGAAAAAAAGCGGCGGATGAGATTTGCCGCTTTCGTCATTGTGCTCGTTCTTTTTGGCGGTTTTCTTCTCTTCTTTGACAACATCCTGAACTACTTTACCGCGGGCAGAGCTAAAGCTCCCGGACAGATCGACAAAGAGGGCGCCCGGATTTCCAGAATCAGCGATACGGAAAGGCAGGCTGCCCTTGCCAAAATAAAGAAGCTGATTGACGAGGGAAGAATTGACGAGGCCAAGGTTCAAATCTTGAGCCTCTTGCAGAAGGATGTTTCACCGGAAGCCCATTTTCTCGCCGGCACGGTTTATTTAAGGCAGGGAAATATCAAAGGGGCTTACGACCACCTGAAAGACGCCGCCAGGTTGAAAGAAAACTATATCGAAGCACAGCAGAAACTGGGCGAAATCTACGTCATGGCGGGCGATTTTAAGGCGGCCTCGGAGACGGCATCGCTCCTGACCGGAAAGCCTGAGTTCCTGAGCGACGGTTTGTTGCTGGAATCCGAAGTTGCTTTAGGGCAGGGCAATCTGGATTTGGCCTTGCAGAAGGCACAGGATGCCTTTTCAAAGTCCCGGGGGGGTGCATCGGTTAAACAGATCGTCTATTTAGCTGACATCTACTTACGGAAGGGTGATCGAAAGAACGCTGCTAAATTGGTGAAATCCATTGACCGCTCGGGGCTCGATGCGGAGGGATTGCTGACCCTCGCAAAATACTATTTGGCAGCCGCCGATGAAGATCAAGGGGCAAGCTATCTCAGGGACGCCTTGCAGCGTTATCCCGGTAATCCGGAAGTTCACTACGCCTACGGCCAATACCTCTTTTCACGTCGCAAATTCACGGAAGCGGCCGTCCATTATCAGCAGGCCATGACGACACTTCCCAATGTACAGATCATTGCCTACCATATGGGTCAGTCTCTGCTTGCGGCGGGGGAAAAAGAAAAGGCAAAAGTCGCTATCGAGGCTATGCTGGCCAAAGATCCGAATAATATTTTGGCCTGGCGCTTGAAGACGCAGTTACACCTTGCCGGCGGTGAACGCCGGGCCGCCATTGAAACCCTCAAGCAAATTCAGCGATATATCCCCGAGGCCTCTGCATCCTACACCCTGCTATCCGAATTATATCTTCAGGAGGGCATAACCTCCCTGGCCGAAATAAGTGCCCAAAAAGCAGTAAGCTTAGGAGATAATGGCATTTCACCGCAAATGGTTCTGGGAGATGTAAACTTCCGGCGTGGGCAGTATGATAAGGCGGCCGGTTATTATGAGAATATCCTGCAATTGCAGCCCAATAATCTGGCGGCGCTCCTCCAGGGCGGCGATGCCTATCTCAATCTTGGTCGGGTCGATAAGGCGGAGGCGAACTATCGCCGGGCGATGGCGATATATCCCAATATCG
>Ga0209749_1002501_pt1 | contig 11859 bp, 9 predicted proteins | sample EPASupsiteSAE347_FD_187267 | JGI IMG/M metagenome (GOLD analysis project Ga0209749, IMG submission 187267) | Bioremediated contaminated groundwater from EPA Superfund site, New Mexico - Sample SAE3-47 (SPAdes) (version 2) | ecosystem: Environmental > Aquatic > Deep subsurface > Groundwater >... | reverse complement strand
GTGGTCTCCGGAGGTGATGAAACATTTCGTACCGGTGAGCTTGTACTTGCCGGGAGTGTCGGTGGGGAACGCCTTGCTTTGGACCGCGCCGACCTCGGAACCTGCACCCGGCTCGGTCAGGCCCATGGTACCGCACCATTCACCGGATATCATCTTGGGCATGAACAAGTCCTGTTGTTGTTTGGTGCCGAATTCCTGCAGCACCGTTATGGCGCCCTGGGTGAGACACCAGAACATGACGATCGACGGTGATGCGGCCGTCTGCATTTCCAGAATCGGAGCGTACCAAGTCAGCGGTATTTTTCCTTCGCCGCGGAAACCAAACTGCTGTGCCACCGACGCCTCCTGGACGGTTTTATAAACAGTCTTGAACGAGTCGGGGGTGACAACCGCATGTTCATTACCGCCTACATACTTCGCGCCGGGTTCATCGGCGTCTTTGTTGGCCGGACACATCACGTCGCGGCAGATTTTGTTGTTAACATCGAGGAAATTATCGATGTCGTCAATCCCATAGAATTCTTTGTAAGCGTCAAGGTTCAGGAGCTTATCCATGCCAAGCCATTCTTTAATCTGGAACGTAATGTCGCGTGTTTGATACAACCAAGTAGAATGTGCCATTTACAATCCCTCCTAATATTTGTTTAACTGACTACTACGATACCATCCAGCGGGGGTTGTCTCAATTAACTCAAGAATTTCCCCATGGGAAGGACAACGCCTCCTCTCGTCGAGAGGAGGCGTCACGCCCCTTCGTCTGTTAACAACCCTTGAAATTCGCCTTCCTCTTTTCCAGGAACGCCTTCATCCCCTCTTTCTGATCGTCGGTGCTGAAGCACTGGGCGCAGCATTCAACTTCCAGTTTGTTGGCGTTGTCCAGGGCCAGATCATAGCCATAGACAATGGCGTGTTTCGCCATTTTCAGGGCAAATCCGGGCAGGCCGGCCAATTTAGCGGCGAACTTCTTTGTCTCTGCCATGAGCTGATCCGCCGGGAATATCCTGTTGACAAGGCCAACTTCATAAGCCCGCTGGGCGTCAAGCTGGCCGCCTCCCATGATGATTTCCTTGGCCCGGCCGACACCGATGAGGCGCGACAGGCGCTGCGTGCCGCCCCAGCCGGGAATCAGGCCGATTAGGATCTCGGGCTGACCGAAACGGGCCTTGTCGGAAGCGAAGCGCATGTCACAGGCCATCGAGATCTCCGTTCCGCCGCCCAGGGCAAAGCCGTTGATCGCGGCGATGGATGGCTTGCCCATCGTCTCGATAAGGCGCAGGGTGGCATGTCCCAATTCCATGAATTCCATGGCCTGCTGGGGCCGCATCTCCTGCATCTCGGAAATGTCCGCTCCGGCCACGAAGGCCTTATCGCCGGCGCCGGTGAGGATAAAGGCCTTGATGGCCGCATCGGTCTGGCAGCGCATGGCCGCATCATAGAGTTCCTTCATGGTAACGGAGTTCATTGCATTTAGGGCCTTGGGCCTGTTAAAAGTGATCGTTGCTACACCATCTTCCACTTCAAATAAGAGATTCTGATATTCCATCTATTCATACCCCCTTTTATCTAAGGCATCCCGAAAGATGCGGATTCCCCTATTTCTGGCTGTAATCGTAAACGCCTCTGCCGACTTTCCGGCCGAGCCAGCCGGCATCGACATATTTCTTCAACAGCGGCGACGGTCGATACTTGGAATCACCGAAGCCCTTGTAAAGGACATCCATGATTGCCCAGCAGGTATCCAGACCAATGAGGTCTGCCAGGGCCAGGGGGCCCATGGGGTGGTTCATCCCGAGGATCATGATGTCGTCGATGGCCTTGGGAGTGCCCACGCCTTCCATTAGGGCGCAGAAGGCCTCGTTGATCATGGGCATGAGAATACGGTTGGAGATGAAGCCGGGGAAGTCGTTGCATTCCACGGGAACTTTGCCGAACTGTTTGGTGAGGCTCTCCGTCAGGTCATAGGTCGCCTGGGACGTCGCCAGTCCCCGGATGATCTCCACAAGCCTCATAACCGGGACGGGGTTCATGAAATGCATGCCGATGACCTTGTCCGCCCGCTTGGTAGCGCCGGCAATGCGGGTAATAGGAATTGACGAGGTATTGGTGGCCAGGATGACATCGGGCTTGCAGAACTCGTCGAGTTTTCTGAAGATGCCGAGTTTCAGATCTTCTCTCTCCACCGCTGCCTCGACGACGAAATCGGCGTCCTTCATGTCTTCGAGGTTCGTGCTTTTCTTGATCCGGCTCATGATTTCCGCCTTCTTATCGGCGGTGATCTTTTCTTTGGCAACGAGCCGGTCGAGGTTTTTAGCGATGGTGTCGTAGCCTCTGTCCACAAACTGCTCGGCGATGTCGTTCATGATGACATTCAATCCACCGGGATAGGCCGCCACCTGGGCGATGCCGTTTCCCATCTGTCCGGCGCCAATGACGCCAAAGGTCTTAACTGCCATGTTCAACCCTCCTTATGAGATTAAGTTCATGAAGGGGCGGCCCGAAAAGGCGCCGCCCCGATCATACCAACTTGATTATACAGCCTCGAGAATAATGGACATTCCCTGACCGCCGCCGATGCACAGGGAGGCCAGACCCAGGTTCACGCCCTTCTTCTTCATCTGCATGGCCAGGGTGTAGGTGATCCTGGCGCCGGTGTTGCCGATGGGGTGACCGATGGAGATCCCGCTGCCGTTAAGGTTACATTTGTCGAGATCCACATCGAGTTCCTTGATGCAGCCGAGGGCCTGAACCGCGAAGGCCTCGTTAAGCTCGATGAGCCCGATATCCTTCATGGTGATTCCAAGTTGCTTAAACAACTTCCGCGTCGCCGGAATAGGACCGAGGCCCATGTATGCCGGATCAACGCCGCCGGTTGCATAGCCTTTGATCTTCGCCAGCGGCTTCAGACCCAGTTCTTTAGCTTTTTCGGCACTCATGACAACCACTGCCGTGGCGCCGTCATTGATACCCGAGGCGTTTCCGGCCGTAACGGTGCCGTCTTTCTTGAATACCGGCGAGAGTTTCGCCATTTTTTCGAGGGTCGTATCCATGGGACGTTCGTCCACATTAAATACCTTGGGATCGCCCTTCCGCTGGGGAATGACGACAGATACGATCTCGTCAGCCACGGCGCCGCTGGCGATAGCCGCCCTTGCCCTCCTGTGGCTCTCATAAGCTATCTGGTCCTGTTCGGCCCGGGTAATGCCGTATTTTGCACCGATGGCTTCCGCCGTGTTGCCCATGTGATAGCTGTTGAAGATTTCCCAGAGGCCGTCATGGACCAGCAGATCCGTTACCTTGCCATAGGGCATGCTCATTCGGTATCCCCAACGGGCGTCGGCCATGGCGTAAGGTACGTTGCTCATGTTTTCCATACCGCCGGCCACAATGATATCCGCATCACCTGCCTTGATGGCCTGGGCGGCCATGGCGATCGCCTTCATGCCCGAGGCGCACACTTTCTGTACGGTGAAAACATTCGTCTCCTCGGGAAGACCGGCAAAAATCGCCGCCTGCCGGGGCGGATTCTGACCTACACCGGCATTCAGGACGTTACCCATAATAACCTCGTCAAAATACACCGGGGTCAGGGAACTGTCGAAGGCATAGTATTTCTTCTGGACATCCGACATATCGAAATCTCCGAAGATGGTCGGCCGGGCCGCCTTGACGGCGTCCGTAATGGCCGGGCGGAGTCCTGCCCTGATAATGGCTTCTTTTATAACCAGCCTGCCTAACTCTACAACCGAGACGCCCTTCAGGGACCCGCCGAATTCACCAACGGCAGTCCGGGCGCCGCTCACAATAACCGCTTCTCTCATGCTGCTACTTCTCCTTTCAAAAAAAATATACTCAGTTTTATTTATCCACTCTGATCAGCATGGCGTCACCCTGGGCGTGGCCGGAACATATGCCGCACACGCCGATGCCGCCGCCTCGTCGCCGTAGTTCATAACCCAGGGTCATGAGGATCCGGGCACCCGTCGCACCAATGGGATGACCGTAGGCAATGGCGCTGCCGTTGGGATTCACCTTTTTAAACATCTCTTCTTTGCTCATTCCCAAGATGGAGCGGGCGCTGACGATGGCTACCGCCGCGAAGGCCTCGTTGATTTCGATTACATCCAGTTGATCTACGGTCATCTCGTTCTGATCGAGGATCTTCTTGATGGAAAGCCCGGGCACCGTGGCGATATCCTTCGTCGGCTGGGAGACCTCGGCGTAATCGAGGATCGTGAAGAGGGGCTTCATGCCCAGCTTATCGGCCATCTCCTTGCTCATGAGCATGCAGACATCGCCGCCGTCGTTGACGCCGGGGGCGTTGCCCGCTGTTACGCTGCCAAGCTCTCCCGTCACGGTGCTCTTGTGATTGAAGACGGGGGGCAGCTTCGCCAGACCCTCGATCGTCGTCGCCGGCCTGGGGCCTTCATCCTTGTCAAAGATAATGACTTCTTTTCCCTTCTTTATCTCCACCGGAAAGATCTCATCATCGAGCTTGCCTTCCTTCATGGCCTTCACGGCGCTGAGCTGGGATTTGACAGCCCATTCATCCTGGTCCTGGCGTGTGAAGCCGAACTCGTCGGCCGTCTCGGAGCCATGGATGGCCATGTGGCGGTTGTAGAAGGCGTCCCAGAGACCGTCCAGAACCATTGCATCTACGAGCTTGCCATTCGGCAATCCCATGCGGGAACCCCAGCGCATGTCGGGGAGGACATAAGGACAGTTGCTCATGCTTTCCTGGCCGCCGGCGATGACGATTTCGGCCCGTCCCGTCTGAATCATCTGGACTGCGAGATCAATCGTTTTTATCCCCGACGAGCATACCTTATTGACCGTAATCGAGGGAACGCTTTCCGGTACCCCTGCCAACAAAGTAGCCTGACGACTCGGCACCTGACCGCATCCCGCCGGGACGACCTGTCCCATGATGATATAATCTACATCCTCACCCTTTACCTTGCCGTTCGTTCTCCGGAGACATTCCTTGATGGCCAGCGCTCCTAATTGGGGGGCGTCAAAACCCTTCAATGCCCCACCGAAAACGCCATAGGGGGTCCGACAGGCCTCGACACAGACCACCTCGCGCAGCCCCTTGGAATTGTTTTTGATTTTTCTTCCCATCCCTGAAAAATCCGGCTTCCGCTCGCCGAATTTGGCGATCTTCGCATCCTTGTAATATTCCTTCCTTGTTTTATCCAACTTCTGTGGTACTTTTTCCATTTGTTCCTCCTTTTCTCCTCTTTACCGGCGCCGGTCGGTTATTTCCAAGAAATCCCCCTCCTCGCCGGTTGTATTGTCATGATATTAAATCACCAGGCCGGGGCGGAATCCCTCTCCCATCACCAACAGAAAGAAGTGAAATACTTCCGGGCATGTGAATATTAGGGAATAATATTTTGGTAAATGCTTTTAAAGCGTGAGAATGGACAAAGCCTGAGGTGGTTCCTGCTTTTCTAAACCTGCCTGTCCTTGCGGAAGTATGTCGCATCACGGCCGGGTCATCTCCTTCAACATCAGGGATTTCAAGCTCAATGACTCTTTACTCGAGATACTCGCTTACAATTATGTGTGTCAGTGGGTAATAGAGGCGGGGACTTTCAAGATTCAGCAAAAGTCTTCATCCGCACAACCACGGCACCTATATACCTTTCAGGTTTGGTTGTCAAGACGAATCCCAATGTTTTTATGATGATTTAATGACTTTCAGTCAGGCCCTTTTCAGTTCTCGCCGCTGAAGAATCAGAGAATCTTTAACTGGATATAAATCATAATGACCCATCCCTCATCAAAAAACTTGACAACAACGGAAATCCATATAAATATAAAGGCCAATTTTCAATAATGCACCATATTATTATATTAAGGAGGGGATTAAGTATGAAGTATTTTAGGTATGTAGTGTCGTCGATTATGGTTATGTCACTGATCATGATGTTCATCGGCTGTGCAAAACCACCCGAAGCGGAGAAGGCGGCCGCTAAAGCGGCTATGGACGCTGCTGTAACCGCAGGGGCAGACAAGTATGCCGCCGCTGATTTCAAGACCGCCAAGGGCGCCTGGGATGCTTCCGAAGGGCAGATGAATGACAAAAAGTACGAGGAAGCCAAACAGGGTTATGTAACCGCCAAGGCCGCCTTCGATAAAGCTGCCGGCGCTGCCGCAGCAGGCAAAAAGGCCGTGACCGATGAGGCGAATGCGGCTATTGCCGCTTTGGAAGATGGATGGAAGAATCTTGCCGGAGCAGCCAAGGCTGTCGAGAAGAAGATGAAGGACAAGCAGGAGGCCTGGGCGGCGGACACGAAAGTTTTTGAGGACGGATTGAAAGCGACCAAAGATATGATTGCCGGTGACCCGGCCGGAGCCAAGAAGAAGGCCGGAGAGCTGAAATCCATCATCGACAAATGGGACGCCACCTTCAAGGAGTTGGCCGCTATCCCTGACAAGCCTGTGAAAAAAGGCAAGAAATAGCAATTCCCCCATCTCTGATCTGCAAAAAAGCGTTTCGCCCCTTCGGGCGGAGCGCTTTTTTATTGCCCCATGATTGGCCCAGAACGATGCCACGTTGCAATTGTCTCCCGGGTTGTATATAAGGCGGAGCTACTTCAACAAAACAACCTCATGGGAAGGATAAAACTGATGGGTCTAAAAAAAGGAGCTTTCTCATTCTCAAGATTCGGCGTTTCCAGCCCCCTGCCAGGCAATTTCACCGATCTGTTTGATGAAAAGATCAAGTCATTCGCTTTTCGGGATTTCTTTCCCGTAAATGAGGAAAAATCCCTGGGATGGACGGGACTACAGGATATTCTCGATACGGAGTTCTCTTACGCTACGCATACTCTGGGCGACTACCGGGTTTTTTCCCTGCGCATAGACCGCAAGACCGTCCCGACATCGCTGTTGCGCTTGCGGTTTTTAGAGGCGGAACGGGGCATGCTGGCGGAACGGGAAACGAAAAAACTATACAAGGAAGAGAAGGAAGCCCTCCGCGAGGGGATCCGCCAGGACCTCCTGAAACAAGCGTCGCCCATTCCTTCGCTGCTCGATGTCTGTTGGTCTCTCACAAAAGGAATGATTTATTTTTCCTCCCATGCAGAAAAGGTACTCCAGGATTTCCAGGACTTCTTCCGGGAGACTTTCGAAATGGATATTGCTCTTCATGTGCCTTGGCTGGACGCCCTGGCGCAGAGCAAAGACGACGCAGAGGAGTTCCTTTCCGGGCAGCCGGGCCGTGAGTTCCTTACCTGGTTGTGGTTCAAGAGCGAGGAGCGCAGTGGCAGAATCGCCCTGGAAGGTCAGGAGGAAATCGGTCTGGCCTTTGTACGGCGTCTAATCCTCGAATCGGGAATGGGAGACTACGCCGAATCCGTCGTGTGCCAGGGGCAGCATGCATCGTTGCTGGAAGGAAAAGAGGCGCTCCGGCAGGGAAAAAAGATCCGGGAAGCCCGTCTATTCCTGGAAATAGATACAATGGAATGGGAGTTCACCTTCAAGGCGGATCTTTTTCAATTCCAGTCCGTGAAACTGCCGGCCCCGGCGGAAGAATTCGCTGAAAACACCGCATTGGAGGAAGAAGGACGCCTCCTGGAGCGGATATTTCTTTTGGAAAAGGCGATCGGGACAATGGATCGGCTTTTTGCCTTCTTCTTAATATTGAGGCTATCGGAGGGCTGGCCCGCCGAAGCCGCCCGCATGGAAGTATGGCTGAACAGGTAAAAACAGGCAACAGGGAATGGGGAAAACAAAGGGGGCAGGAAAGGTTCTTGAATAGGATTATCTGTTGACAGAAGAGTTTCATTTATTATACGCATGATCCATGAAGCGTATCGCCACGCCTGTCATCGTCGGAGCCGCTCAATATACGCAAGCCAGGAACGCCCTGCCCGCCCTCGATCCTCTCAGCCTGATGGCCACAGCGAGCCGCCTGGCCGCTGAAGACGCCGGTGTCGGCAGGCAGCTTATGCGGGTCATTGATACCGTCTGTGTGGTCAATCTTTTTACCTGGATTTACCGGAACGCCCCGCAAAGCCTCTGCGATAAATTGGGGATAAAGGCAACCGTCCTGACCTACGGACCTATCGGCGGCAACACCCCCCAGATGCTGGTCAACCATTATTGCCGCGCTATTGCCAATGGCGAATGCCATGCCGTTCTGATTACGGGGGCCGAGGCGGTCTACGGCCTTAACCGCGCCCTGCGGGGAGAGGTCCCCTTCGACTGGCCGGAGCAGGAAACCCAGCCGTTTCTTAAAGACCACCCCGCCACTGTCAATTTCGATGTCCTGCTCCGAGCCGGAGACGGCCTGGAGAGTACGACCCTGGAAGGATATCGCTATCCCCTGAATAATGTGGAAGAGGCGTATGAACTCTATCTTCCCCACTTCATGTATCCTTTTTTTGAGACGGCCCTGCGGGCTGCTGCTCAAGAAAGTGTTGAGGAGCACCGGAAAAGGCTCGCAAATCTTTGTCACAAACTTTGCACCGTCGCCGCCGGAAATCCATACGCATGGAGCCGTTCCCTTCTCTCCGGAAAAGACATTACCCGCCCCGGAGACCGGAACCGGATGATCGTCTATCCCTATACGAAGTTTATGATGGCCAACATCAATGTCGATATGGCAGCCGGCGTCATCCTGACCAGCGAAGAAATGGCCGCAAACCTGGGAATCAACCGCTCCCGCCTGGTTTACCCCCTGGGGGGCGCGGATTTCCGCAATGTCTGGCATGTGAGCCAAAGGCCTTCCCTGATCGATTCCCCGGCCCTGACCGAAGCGGCACGGCTCTCCCTGGAACAGGCGAATCTGTCCATGGAGGACATCGGAACTTTCGACATCTACAGTTGCTTTCCCTCTGCCGTGGAGATCGCCCGGCGATCCCTGGGACTGAAGGCAGACGATCCCCGGGGGCTTTCCGTGACCGGCGGTCTTCCCTACTTCGGCGGTCCTGGTAATAATTATTCTCTTCACGCCATCGCCGCCACAACAGGCAAGATTCGCAGCAATCCTCATTTGAAAGCAATGATAACGGCCAACGGCTGGTATAACTCCAAACAATCCGTGGGCGTCTATGGAGCGACGCCGCCCGGTAATCGCTGGGAATATCGCGATGACGGCTCCGTCCAGCAGAAAATAGAGAGGCAAGAACTGTCGCTGCCGCTGGAGAAGGCCCACGGACCTCTCACCATCGAGGCATATATGATTCGACATGACGCTGCCGGCACCCCGGAACGGGGAACCGTGATCGGTCGTCTTGCCGACGGCCGCCGCGCCCTGGCCGACATTGAAGCTGTCCCGGAAGATCTGGACCGAATGGAAAAGACGGAACTGGTAGGAAAAACAGGCAAGGCAAGTTATGATCATGGGCGGGGAAAAAATATGATAATATTGAACCCTATCTTATAACGGTGCGGGTAACAACCTATGCTTTCTGAAGAAGAAATCCGGGAAAGGGCAAAATACTGTTATCTCGTTTTTTTCCAGTTAAGCTGCCTGCAAGAGCTTGAACTGACCAATATCGCTCACTACCTGAAAGTTCTGGAAAAATCATCCCTACTACTTATCGAAGATGAATTCATTCAGATGACGATGGAGGAGGAATTCCGCATGGGAAGTCCTGACTGCGGTCTCTCCTATCTTATAAATCTTTACGAAGGCTTTGCCCATGCCTACTGTGAAGTTATCGAAAAACCGCTCACCTGCATCCGTGACGAAATTTCCGGCGAATATCTGAAAAAGCTGGCGGCAGAAATGGACCGCCGGGAGGTAGAAGATGTAATCCGGGAACCGGAATGAATCCCGATTATGGTGCCCGAGGAGTTGAAATATTTTATGTATTTCTTCTTGACACTTTAGGCAGGATTAAATATAGAATACGTGGTTTTTGTCGTACCAGATAGTCTAACCATCTTCCATATGTCTTTAATTATACAGAATTTGTAGCGTCACCGGAAAACGAAGATCGTCCCAGAAGGGTTTTAAAATTCTTTTTGAGAGGAGGTGAAACAGGAAGGGGGTTTTTTTATCTCATTATTATTTTTTGTAAGGGGTTAATTAATAACAAAAGGAGGTAGTTATGGCAAGAATTCGTGGGAAGTCTAAGACCGCTGAAATCTTGACCCTCGATGCAGCGGTCAAGAAATACGCGCTAAACGGAATTCAAATCGCATTCAGCGGCTTTACGGGGTTTAACAGGAATCCGGTGGCCTTTGCCTGGGAAATGGCAAGGCAGGGGGTCAAGGATCTCCATGCAATAGACAGACACGGCAGTTGCTGCACCTGGCTGCTCAACGCCGTCAGCGCCATCAAGATCTATGAAACGGACTGGATGGGCTGGGGCGAAATGGCCGGCAAACTCGACGTCAATCTTAACCGGAACTACAAAGAAGGTAAAGTGATTCTTGAGGACTATTCCCATGGCGCCATGGCCATGAGGTTTCTCGCCGGCGCCATCGGCGCGCCCTTTATCCCCTACAGCGCACCCTTGGGATCAGATCTGTATAATGTAAAATACGACGCCTTGGGAAAGGCGGGCCTGAGAGACGGCAGTCACGCCAAGATCGCCAAGAAAAAATTCATCCAGATGGAAGAACCCTTCTGGGGAAATGGAGACACCGTGCTCCTGCCCGCAGCGATGCCCGATCTGGCCGTCATCCATGTCGCCAAGGTCGGTGATAAGGGGACAGCCAATTGGCGCGGCGTCGGCACCATCGACAAGGAAATCTCCTTTGCCTGCGACAAGGTCGTCGTCATCGCCGAGGAAATCGTTCCTGAGGCGGAAATGAGGAAGTATCCGGAAGCGAACCAGATTCCCTACTTTGTCGTTGACGCCATCGTGGAATGCCCCTGGGGCGCCTTCCCGAGTTCGGTGCCCTACTACTATGACTACGACGCCCCCTTCATGAGAACTATGGATGCGGCTTCGCGCAACACCGAAGACCTCAAGAAATTTTTGGATGAATGGGTATTCGGCCCGGAAAACTGGGAAGGTTTCCTTATCAAGTTGGGAGCCAAAAAGCTTCTCGACCTGAAGGCGGAAAGCACCGGTTACAGCACCCGCATGCTGAGAGGCAAAAAACCCGCACCCCGGATGAAGTTGCCCTTGTCCGTGGCACGCAGTGGTTACTAAGAGAAAGGGGGGAAAATAAATATGGCAAAATCAATGGAAGAATTGATGGAAATTATCGATAAGATTCCCGATACACCGGCAAAGCCGGGAGAATTTATCCTGCCGGAACTGATGGCGATCGCCATTGCCCATGAAGTGCGTGACGACGACGTCGTCTTTGCAGGCACCGGGCTGCCCATGGTGGGAATCATGACGGCAAACTTTACCACCGCACCGCATGCCACCCTGATTTATGAATCAGGCATTTGCGACGGCAAAACCATGCATGTGCCCATGTCCGTCTGCGACCAGCGGGCAGCCAATATGAGTTCCGTCCTGGGCGGACTGGTTGACACCTTCGGGTATTATCTCCAGCAGGGTTATGTCACCCTGGGCTTCCTGGGCGGCGCAGCGATTGACAAATACGGCGGCGTCAACGTCACCTCCATCGGCGACTATTATTCACCTTCCCACCGTTTCACCGGTTCGGGAGGCAACTCCGACATCGGCACGCTGGCTCATCGCGTCGCGTACATCATCCTCCAGGAAAAACGCCGCTTCCTTGAGAGAAACGATTACACCACCACCCCGGGTTGGTGGTGCTGGGATTTCAAGACCAACGAGTGGAAGCCCAAGAGAGAGGTATGGAAAGGTACGGCCTATGCGGACTCCGGTCCCTGCGGTGTCGTGACCAACATGGGCGTCTATCGTTTCGATGCCGAAGGCATCATCTATCTGGAAACGTGCCACCCCGGCGTCACGG
>Ga0209749_1002500_pt1 | contig 11873 bp, 10 predicted proteins | sample EPASupsiteSAE347_FD_187267 | JGI IMG/M metagenome (GOLD analysis project Ga0209749, IMG submission 187267) | Bioremediated contaminated groundwater from EPA Superfund site, New Mexico - Sample SAE3-47 (SPAdes) (version 2) | ecosystem: Environmental > Aquatic > Deep subsurface > Groundwater >... | reverse complement strand
GTATCCCGCCTTTTCCGCACAGCAGCGATTTGTCGTCCATGGTAAGCTTGAGGAAAGAAACCCCGTCTTCCCTGCTCCGCGCCATCTTTTCTTTCAGATCCGAAATGTCTTTAAACCAGGAACTGGGATTCCCCGTAAAAGCCATGGCAATTCCGGAAAAGGCGCTGACGTCGGCAGGATCAAGATCCGGATGGCCGCCATAGACATTCGTGAAGGCATTGCAATAGACGACTCGCGGCCCCGTCAGTTCCCCTTTTTCAATCATTTCAATATTTCGATGGAGTAATTTCGGCAGGGCGCCCATGTCCCGGATGGTCGTCACGCCCTGAACGAGCTGCTGGACATAATTTCTTTTGATCTGGCGGAGCATCGTGGGCAAGCCGAAGGGGTTGAATTCCGCCTCGCTGGACAGGGTTGAATGGCAATGGGCGTCAATCAAACCCGGGATCAGGTATTGATTTTTCATATCCACGACGAGGGACCCTTCCTGAGGTGAAGGTATCCGGTCCGAGATGGATTCAATCACCCCGTTGCGGATCCCGATGGTCCGGCCGTGATGAACCACCCCCTGAACTACATCGACGACGCTGCAATGGATCAGTACCAGGGATTCACTGGCCCCGGCGCCGATGGGCTTGTATCTGGGGACCGCCGTACAGCCGGTCAGGGCAGGCAGGGAAAGATAAAGGGCGGAGGCCGCCGTCCATTGCAGCAGTCCTCTTCTGGTCGTCGTCGGGGATTCATTCCGGTTCATGTTCATACGCCCTTTCCACGATTCACCTTTTATTTACCATACTTCGCCGTCGTTGTATAGAGCGATTGCAACGGATGCATAATGAGGACGTCTCCATTGACACGTCCGTTCATTTCCACTATATTCCCTTCCCTATGAAGAAACGGCGTGACATGGCAAAGGGGGAAGGCCCGGTGAAACAATCCTGGAAGCCCGGGAATGTGCTTTCGCCGGTACCGGTGGTCCTGGTCAGTTGCGGCGGGACAAAGGGATGGAAGGCGAACCTGATCACCATTGCCTGGGCGGGAAGCGTATGCAGCGATCCGCCCATGCTGTCGATCTCCGTACGTCCGGAGCGATTCTCCCATGAAATCATTCAGGATACCCGTGAATTTGTGGTGAATGTCCCTTCCCTGGCGCAGGCTAAGGCGACGGACTGGTGCGGAATGGTTTCCGGACGCACGGTGGACAAGTTTGCCGGAACGGGATTGACGCCGGCGGCGGCCTTGAAAGTGGGTTGCCCGATTATCCGGGAATGCGCCCTCAACATCGAATGCCGGGTGCAGCAGTCATTAAACCTCGGCTCCCACACGATGTTTGTGGCCGAAGTGATCGCCGTGCAGGTTTCTTCAACGCTCCTGGACACGAAGGGACGTCTCCGCCTGGAGAAAGGCGGCTTGCTGGCCTTCGCTCACGGGCAATATTTCGCCCTTGGCCGCTGTCTGGGCCGCTTCGGCTACTCCGTGCAGAAACGTCCCCGCCAGGTCCGCCACGCGTTACCCCGGAAAGGGGCCTGACCGAGGCTTAACCCATCCCCACCCTAACCCTCCCCTTGAAGGGGAGGGAGAAAATTAGTTTTTGCGAAGGCATCAAGCCTGATATTACGGGAAAAGAAATTCCCGGGAAATCCCATGAATCATTTCAGGTCAACGCTCACGGATGATGAAAGCGACGCATCCACCCCGGTCAAAATCATATCCCGGCAAGGGGAAGGGACTCAGGATGGGGCTCATTTCCATGCCAAGCGCGTGCTGATTCTCTTCGCCCATCCCCGTTTCGAAAAGTCCCGGGTTAACCGGGCGCTCCTCAGCGCCTTGCCCGCGTCTAACGAAATAACGCTACACGATCTCTACGAACTGTATCCCGATTACAATATTGATGTGGAGGCGGAAAAAGAATTGCTCCTCGCCCACGCTGTCCTCATCTGGCATCATCCGTTTTATATGTACAGCGCCCCGGCCATCCTGAAGCAATGGCTGGATCTGGTGCTGGAATACGGCTGGGCCCATGGGGCGGGAGGGGATTTCCTGAAAGACAAAACGGCCTTCAACGTCATCACGACCGGCGGGACAAGGGAGACCTATCGCAGCGATGGCTTCAACCACTTTACGATCCGGGAATTCCTCTGCCCATTCGAGCAGACGGCGCGCTTGTGCAAAATGATCTATCTCCCCCCTTTCGCCGTCCAGGGAACCTACCGCCTGACGGATGAGGAACTCGCCCGCCATGCCGGGGACTACGGATCCCTCCTGCTGCGATTAGCGGCGGGGGATTACGGTCGCGAAGAAATGGAGCGGCTCGACTTCCTGAACGACTGGATTGCCGCCGGGCAAAGGGCACAGACACCATGACCGAAGGATTTTTATTCCAGGCCCTCATCTACCTGGCCGCAGCCATTGTCTGCGTACCCATCGCCAAGCGCCTCGGCATGGGGTCGGTTCTGGGCTACCTGTTGGCGGGAATCGTTATCGGACCTTACGCCCTTGCCTTTATCGGTAGGGAAGGTCAGGATATCATGCATTTCGCCGAGTTCGGCGTGGTCATGATGCTCTTCTTGATCGGCCTCGAACTGGAACCTGCTCATTTCTGGCGGATGCGCCATCGTATCCTCGGCATGGGGTCCGCGCAAATCATCCTTACGGCCCTGATCATATGTGCCGGCATGATGCTCCTTGATTTCAACTGGAGAACGGCCCTGGCCTCCAGCCTGGCCCTGGCCATGTCTTCGACGGCCATGGTGCTGCAATCCCTGAAAGAGAAGGGCCTCGGGGATACGGAAGCGGGAAGGAGTTCTTTCGCCGTCCTCCTCTTCCAGGATATTGCCGTGATCCCCATCCTCGCGTTGCTGCCCCTGCTGGCCGTATCCACAGGTCAGGGCACGGAGGGAAATGGCAAGGCGATCCTGGAAGGATTGCCGGGATGGCTGCAGACGGCGGCGGTTCTTGGCGCCGGGGGGTCGGTCGTGCTGGCCGGGCGCTTTGTCATCGTCCCTTTTCTGCGCGTGGTGGCCGGGACCCATTTGCGGGAGCTCCTCACCGCGGCCGCCCTGCTGATCGTGATTGCGACGGCCTTTCTGATGCAACTGGTCGGACTGAGCCCGGCCCTGGGGACGTTTCTGGCCGGGGTTGTCCTTGCCAACAGCGAATTCCGCCATGAACTGGAAAGCGATATCGAACCCTTCAAAGGACTCCTGCTCGGTCTCTTCTTCATCGCCGTCGGGGCCTCCATAAACTTCAACCTCCTTATCAGTTCGCCCCTGCAGATCATCTCCCCGGTTATCGCCGTTATCGCCGTTAAAACCATCGCCCTCATGGGAACGGGGCGGCTCTTCAAGCTAACCCTGGACCAAAACCTCATCTTTGCCCTGGGCTTGTCCCAGGTCGGAGAATTCGCATTCGTCCTTTTTGGTTTCATGCATCAGTTGCATATCCTGCCGGACCACCTGACGGACAGGATGATGGCCGTTACGGCCCTCAGCATGACCGTTACGCCGCTGCTGCTGTTTGTCAACGAGCGTTTTATCCTTCCCCGTTTCGGAACCCTGGAGGCGGAGGGAAAAGAAGCGGATATAATCGATGTCCGGCACCCCGTCATTATCGCCGGGTTCGGTGATTTCGGGAGCACGATCGGCCGCTTTCTCAGGGCCAACGGGATTGCGGCGACCATCCTCGATAACGATTCCGATCGTGTGGATCTGTTGAGAAAGATGGGATTCAAGGTATTCTACGGGGACGCCGCGCGGCCCGATATCCTCAAATCGGCAGGGGCGGACGCGGCCCGCGTCCTGATTATCGCCGTCGCCGATCCGTCCACCAATTGCGATCTCGTCGAGAAGATACAAAAACACTATCCCCGTCTGACCGTCATGGTCAGGACAAAAGACCGGCAGGACGCCTATGAAATGCTCGACATGGGTGTTAAAGACGTGTACCGGGAATCCCTGGACACCTCGATCCGCCTCGGGGTCGATGCCCTGGTTAAATTGGGATACCGGCGGTACGCTGCGACCCGGGCCGGCCAGAACTTCCTTAAATATGATGAGGCGGCGCTGCTCAAGCTGGCCCCCCACCGGCACGATGAAAAGTCATATATATACAATGCGCGGGAGCAAATCACCTTGCAGGAGCAGCTCCTCGCCAATGACCGGGACGTGAACCCGGCCGTCAACGATCATGCCTGGGAAAGTGAGCTGCGGAAGGACCAAGAGGATGAGCAGTAACCAGCGAAGAAAAAAGAGAGAACAGCGGTGCGGCCAAATATGACAAACTCGTGAATAGTAATTTATTCCCTCTCAAGGGGAAGGTTAGGAGGGGAGGGAGCTATGAAAACAGGAGTAACCCGATGAAAGACCCATCCGGAACGAACCGGGAATTGATGCAGGAACTGTCTTTGCTCAGGCGGAAGCTTGCCGAAGTGGAGCAGTCGGAAGCAAAGCGGAAGCAGGCCGAGGAGGCGCTGAAGGATAGCGAAGAGCGCTACCGGCACTTGTTTGAATTTATCAATGATGCCGTATTGGTCCATTTTGTGGAAGAAGACGGGCAGCCCAGCCAGTTTGTAGAAGTCAACGACATCGCCTGTCAAAGACTGGGATATACACGGGAGGAGTTACTGCAATTAACACCGAGCGATATTGCCGCACCCGATAAAAACCTGGAACTTGCCGAAATAAGAAGAAAACTCCAGAGCCACGGGCATATTCTCCTGGAAACGGTGCACCTGACGAAGGATGGACGTCGCGTGCCGGTGGAGAGCAACATCCGTCTCTTCAATTACAACGGCCGACTCGCTGCGATGTCTATTTCCCGGGACATCACGAGACGTAAGCAGCTGGAAGAGGAGCTGCAGCGGGCCCACAAGCTGGAGTCCCTCGGTGTCTTGGCGGGAGGAATTGCCCATGACTTCAACAACCTGATGATGGCGGTCCAGGGATACATGGATCTTGCCCTCCTCGATCTGGCCGCGAATAACGCCGCCCATAAATATCTCGGCTCCGCCCAAAGGTGTATGGCCCAGGCCAAGGAGCTGACCAGCAGACTGATAACCTTTTCCATGGGCGGCTTTCCCTTCCGGAAGAGTTGCGATGTAACCGAGCTGGTTCGAGAGGCCGTTCACAGGATGGTAAAGGGAGCGGACGTCAAGACGACCTTCGATTTCCCGAGCGACCTCTGGCCCGCCGAGATCGACGAGTTGCAAATGAAGCAGGTCTTTCATAATCTAACGACAAACGCCGTGGAAGCCATGCCCCAAGGAGGGGTCCTGAAGGTGCAGGCAAAGAATACGGAGATCAGGGAAGGAGACCCCCTTCCCCTCAAGGAGGGGCCCTATCTGCGGCTCATCTTTGCCGATGACGGAATCGGCGTCCCGGAGGAACATCTGGCGAAGGTCTTTGACCCGTATTTCACCACCAAGGGAATGGGGGCTCAGAAGGGCATGGGACTTGGCCTTTCGGTCTGTTATTCGGTACTGAAGAAGCATGAGGGACATATTGCCGTGGATTCTCAACCGGGGCGAGGGACCACGGTTACCCTCCATCTGCCGGCGCAGGCGGTTAAGGCAAAGCTAAAAGCCCCCCAGCGGGGGTTATCGACCGGTGCGATCAGAGTGCTGATCATGGACGATGAGCTTCACATCCGCGAGATCGAGCGGGTCTATCTGGAGATGCTCAGTTACGAGGTGACGGACGTCAAGGACGGACAGGAGGCGATTGAAGCCTACAAGAAGGAGCTTCATTCCGGGAGACCCTTTGACATTGTGATTCTCGATCTGACGGTACGCCAGGGCCTGGGAGGCCAGTTGGCCATGGAGAGGCTGTTGAAGATCGATCCGGAGATTAGGGCCGTTATAGCTTCCGGCTATGTGGATGACCCCGTCATTGAGCACTACGGCAATTACGGCTTCCGAGGGGCGCTGAAAAAGCCTTTCAACGGGAAAGAGATGAAAAATGTAGTGGAAAATATCCTGCAAAGTAAAAACACTTAGGACCGGTGAGAAGGCAGGATAAAACCAGGGAAAATATCCGTAACGTCAATGCGGTGTAAATGATCTTGCAAAGACCATTCTGGTAAGATATGATTTAATTGTATTATTTGTTCCGAGTTCTTTGTTCATCCAAATAGTCGTGAAAAGACCGTGGGGATTCCTTTTCCCGTGAACGTTCATTCTTTATCAGGTGCGATCCGCTTATGGATATGAAGCGCGACTACTACGAAGACATCCGGCTTTTTGAAAGCAAGGCGGTGCTCTTCTGGTCAACCGTCTTCCTTTCTTTCCTCTTTTCATTGCCTCTTTTCCTCCCCGGATATCACTTTTATCTTCTCAATCTCATTCTGGTTCATGTCATCCTGGCGGTGGGCTTGAATATTCTGGTGGGTTATACGGGGCAAATTTCCCTTGGCCATGCGGGATTTTTTGCCATTGGCGCCTACAGCGCCGCCCTGCTCATGATAAAACTGCAGATTCCTTTCGTCTTTGCCCTGCCGCTGGCCGGTTTTATTGCCGCTTTTTTTGGTTTCGTTCTCGGGTTGCCGGCCCTCCGTCTGGAAGGTCCTTATCTATCCATCGCCACCCTCGGCTTCGGCCTGACGATCCTGCAAATCATCGGTCACTGGGATTTCTTCGGCGGTCGCACCGGAATCCAGACACCGCCTCTGGACATTGGTCTGCCCCAACTCGGTTTCAGTTTTGTCGTGGAAACGGATATGAGCAAGTACTACCTGATCCTCGTCGTGACCATCCTGCTGGTCATCGCCGCGCGCAACCTCATGAAAACGCGCATCGGCAGGGCTTTTGTAGCCATCCGGGACAGTGACATCGCCGCCGAGGTGATCGGCGTCAATCTAACGATCTACAAGACCCTTTCCTTTTCCATCAGCGCCTTTTATGCCGGAATTGCGGGCGCCCTTTTTGGATTTGTCCTGGGATTCTTCAACCCCGAACCTTTCAATCTGATTCTGTCGATCATCTTTTTGGTGATGATTGTCGTGGGGGGATTGGGTTCCATCCTCGGCGCCATCCTCGGCGCGACGCTGATTACTTACCTCCAGTTCAGTTTGTTAAAGAATATCAAAGAAATGCCCTATATCGGCGATTTCCTCGTTGCCGTCTCCAATCAATGGTTCACCGTGGTCGGGTTGGAGAATTTCAGCAGCATCATCATGGGCCTGATCATGATCGCCATCATCATTTTCGAGCCCCTGGGGATGTATGGAATTTGGTTGCGGATCAAGAAGTACTGGCGGACGTGGCCTTTTTAAGGAAAATGGAGAAACGATGCTGGGACAACTGATTGTGGAGGGATTGGCCATCGGCGCCTGCTATGCCCTGTTCGGCATCGCCGTCGTGATCATCTATAAAACATCGGAGGTCGTCAATTTTGCCCAGGGCGAGATGGCGATGTTATCTACCTTCGTCGCCTATCATATTCTTGCCTATTATTCATATCCCTTCTGGGTTGCCTTTATTATCACCATGATCTTTTCGATCTGCCTGGGAATGTTCATTGAATATGCCTTTTTAAGGCCGGCCAAACATCCGAGCCTGCTCGGCCTGATCGTGATCACCCTCGGAGCGGAAATGCTCCTCATGGGCGTCGCCGGATGGAAATGGGGGGCGGAACAGAAGGCATTCTCCCTGCCTTTTTCCTTCCAGTCCATCCACGAACCGATCAAAGGCATTATCATTAATGACTGGGCAATCGCCGTCTTTGTGACGGCCGCATGTCTGATGGTCTTCCTCTATCTGTTTTTCCGCTACACGAAGCTTGGTGTGGCCATGCGGGCCACCCAGCAAAACCAGCAAGCAGCCAAGATCATGGGCATCCGTGTCGAACGGGTCTTTTCTTTCTCCTGGGGTTTGAGTTCGTTTATCGGGGCAGTCGCGGCCATGTTTTTCGCGGCCCGCTCCACCTTGGACCCGGCCTTTATGATGGACCCCTTCCTCAGGGCCTTTGCCGCCGCCGTCCTGGGCGGCCTGATGAGTATCCCGGGGGTCGTGATCGGTGGCGGCATTCTCGGCCTGGTTGAAAACCTGTTCGGCTATTTCTGGCCGGAATGGAAACCTATCGTTGCCTTCGTAATGATTATTATTGTCCTTTGTATCCGTCCGAGCGGACTGTTCGGCCGGCATTACGTTAAGAAAGTTTGATTTTTTACGGTAATATGAAAGAAAAAGGACGGAAATTCAATATACGGCTTCGTCCCGCCGCCTTTATCCGCCTGCTCACGGCCCTTGCTCTTCTGTGCGTAATCGCACCGGGACATGGGGCGGCAGAACCTGCGGGCGGCATCATTACCGCATCGCGGGAAGAAGCAATGATTTACGAGGCCGCAAAGAAATATCTGGATGCGGAGATCAGAAGGGATTTGCAAGCCGTTTATGCCAGTCTGGCCCCCTCGTCAATCTATTGCGCCACCCATGACTATGAGGCCTACGTTGCGGAGGCAGAAGCCTCGCCGGTGCGTATAATCGGGTATAAGATATTAAGGATTTCCAATATCCGCGCCAATGACGACAAAAAGGCCTTCCCCAAGGTAGAAAAGTTTGCCCAGGTGGAAGTAGATATGACCATTACCTATCTCGACACCAGCCGGGCCTCGGAGGTCAACTTTGATTTCGTTTTCATCAAGGAAGGCGGCAAATGGTACAAAGGGTAATAAAGGGAAGGACGGGCGATATGAGACCCTTTCCCGTTTAGCTCCCTCCCCTTCAAGGGGAGGGCCGGGGTGGGGATGGGTTTAGAAGGCGTTTCCTAACTTTTTCGAATACTTAAAAAATAAGGAGGGTAACATGGTGGAGAAGAAAAGGTTGTTCATCGGTTTTTTTGTGCTCGCGATGCTGTTCATTTCCGCACTGCCCGTTGCGGCGGCCCCCGGTTTTGACGACAAGGAAATCAGGATTGCGGCCTGGGGCCCCCAGACCGGACCGGCGGCTCCCTGGGGAACCGTTGCCCGGGGACCCGGCGTCCTGGCGAGCATCGTCAATGAAGAGGGGGGCATCTACGGCCGTAAAGTCAAGCATTTCGTCCGGGACGACCAGTATAACCCCGCCCAGACAAAGGTCGTGGTCAAGGAACTCGTGGAAAAGTACGGAATTTTTGCCTTTGTCTGCGGCACCTCCGGGGCCAGCGGCCTGGCGGTGAAGGATTATCTGGCCCAGAATAAGGTCATCTGGGTGGGACCGGCCACGTCGATCAAGGAATATGTTTTTCCCGTCAATCCTTACATCTTTACCATCATGCCGCTCTACGAAGACGAGGCATCCGTCCTGACGAAATATGTCGTGGAGAAGCTCAAGGTCAAGGAGATCGGCGTCCTCTACCAGAATGACCCTTACGGGAAGAACGGCCTGGACGGCGTCCGGCAGCGCCTGACGAAATACAAGCTGAAACCGGCGGCGGAAATCCCGGTGGAAGCCGGCGAGAAGGATCTGTCCTCGCAGATCCTGAAATTCAAAAATGCCGGCGTGAAAACGGTTATGATGTGGGTCAACCCGACCACGGCGGTTATTGCCCTCAAGACCGCCGCGACGATCGGTTACAAACCCCAGTGGGTCGCCTCGGATACCCTTTCCGATTTCGCCCTCATGCACAAGATTTCCGGCGGGTTATGGGAAGGGGTTATTACGGGCGCCTTCACTCAGCCCCCTGATTCCGATCATCCCCTCATCGTCAAATACCGTAATGCAACCAAGAAATTTGCCCCGGAAGAGCGACCCGGGCTCTTTTTCCTCGCCGGGATGATGTTCACGGAACCCTTGATAGACGCCTTGAAGCGAACGGGCAAAAATCTGACCACCGAGGGCTGTCTCAAGGCCCTGAATTCAACGAAAAGCTTCCAGGGAAGCGGTCCGAAAATCACCTGGACGTCTAAGCAGCATCAGGGAACGGATTCCATCATGATCTGGAAATGCGGCCCCGGCGGCAGCACCACCGTCTTGCAGGGCTGGGCGGCAAACGATCTGGCTACGTGGAAAAAGAAATAATAATAAGGTCGGCCATAAAAAATGGACCAATTCGGGGTTGAAAACCTGAGCATCAGTTTTGGCGGCGTCAAGGCGGTCAGCGGCGTCAGCTTCCGGGTCGAGGCGAACAGCATCTTTTCCATTATCGGCCCGAACGGATCGGGAAAAACGACGATTTTCAACCTGATTTCCGGGATCTATAAACCGGACGGCGGCCGGGTGCTTCTGGAAGGTGAAAACATCGTGGGCAAAACGCCCGACCGGATCGCCGGTCTGGGCGTTGCCCGCACCTTTCAGAACATTGAATTGTTTGCGAACGCCACGGTCATGGACAACCTGATGCTCGGCAGGCACATCCATATGAAAACAGGCATCTTTGCCGGGGCGTTCCTCTGGGGAAGGCGATCCCGCGCCGCCCGGGAAGAGATCGAAAACCGGGAAATAGTAGAAGGTATCATTGACTTTCTGGACCTCCAGTCGGTCCGCGACCAGTTCGTGGCCGGCCTACCTTACGGCAAGAGAAAACTCGTAGAGCTCGGCCGGGCGCTGGCATTAAAACCCAAGGTGCTCCTCCTCGACGAACCCTCGGCGGGGATGAACACGGAAGAAAAGGAAGATTTGAACATCTGGATCAAGGACATCCGGGAGGATTACCAGGTCACCATCCTGCTGATCGAGCATGACATGAACATGATCATGGGGATCTCGGACCGCATCTTCGCCATCAATCACGGGGAAAAGATAACCGAGGGGACCCCCCGGGAGGTCCAGAACCACCCGGAGGTCATCAAGGCCTATCTGGGCGAGGAAGAGGCTCATCATGCTTAAGGTCAGGAATATCGAAACCTGGTACGACCTGATCCGCGCCCTCCACGGCATTTCCTTCGACGTGGAGCAGGGGACGATCGTTGCCCTCCTCGGCTCCAACGGGGCAGGCAAATCGACGACCCTCAAGACCATCATGCGGCTCCTTTATGACTTGAAGGAAGAGCAGCCGGAAAAGGGGACCATCGAGTTTCTGGGTGAGCGGATCGACCGCAAGGATACCGATGAGATCGTCAGGAGGGGTATCAGTTATGTCCCGGAAGGACGGGAAGTTTTTCCCGAACTTACGGTCATGGAAAATATCCGGATGGGCGCCTATACGCGCCGGGACAAAAAGGGCGTCAACGAAGACGTCCAAAAAATGCTCGAACACTTTCCCATCCTCCGGGAAAGGAAAAATCAGCAGGCAGGCTATCTGAGCGGCGGCGAGCAGCAGATGCTCGTCATCGGCCGGGCATTGATGAGCCGCCCGAAGCTGCTCATGCTGGACGAGCCTTCGCTGGGTCTGTCCCCGTTGCTCACCAGGGAAATATTCACCATCATCCGGGAAATCAATGAGCGGGAAGGCGTTACGATCCTCCTCGTGGAGCAGAACGTCAACATGGCCCTGAAATACGCCCATTTCGCCTATCTGATGGAAAACGGAAGGATTGTCCGGGCCGACAAACCGGAGATCCTGCGGGAGGATGAGGACGTCAGGGAGTTCTATCTCGGCATTGCGAAAGAAGCGTCGGTCAAGGGCTTCAAGCGCTACCGTCGCAAGGTGAGGTTCCGATGACCGTTGACACGCTGCCGAAGGCCCTGGCCGCAATAACCCGTAAATATCCGGGGCGGATTGCCATGCGGCGAAAGGAACTGGGAATCTGGCACGACATTTTCTGGTCCGAATACCTCGAAAAAGTCAGACACGTCGCCCTGGGCCTCCATGCCCTGGGGGTGCAGCCCGGAGATCACGTGGCGATCATCGGCGAGAACAGACCGGAGTGGCTCTACAGCGCCCTGGGGGTCATGGCGGCGGGAGCGGCTTTTGTCGGCGTTTATACGACCAATCCGGCGGCGGAATGTGAATATGTCGTCG
>Ga0209749_1002499_pt1 | contig 11881 bp, 11 predicted proteins | sample EPASupsiteSAE347_FD_187267 | JGI IMG/M metagenome (GOLD analysis project Ga0209749, IMG submission 187267) | Bioremediated contaminated groundwater from EPA Superfund site, New Mexico - Sample SAE3-47 (SPAdes) (version 2) | ecosystem: Environmental > Aquatic > Deep subsurface > Groundwater >... | reverse complement strand
GCCTTCGGCCACCCCTCCACGGGAGGGGAACCCAAGAGATTACGGGACAAGCTGTTATGATCCCCTCCTTGGAGGGGTACGCGAAGCGGGGGGTGGGTCCGCAGTCGGCTGGAAAAGACTTTTGCAAGCAGCTCACTGTAATGAAAACAGAACTGGTTACCACTCTTAAACGTCAGGCGACACGGTTGATATCTGAAATCCGTGAAAAAGGCGTTCCTATCCTCATTACGAAGCACGGCAATCCGGCTGCGTATCTGGTTGACGTGGAAAGCTTTGAGAATCAACAGGCGAGGATTGGAATACTGGAGGGGATTGCCCGCGGAGAACGGGCAATTCAGGAAGGCCGCATCCTGACGCATTATGGCGCGAAAAAGAGGATGAAATGATGGCTCGCCTGATCTGGACCGAGCCGGCGCTTAAGGAGAGCGGGACAACTGTTTCAGGAAAAGATTTTCAAGGAAAGGGAAGAGGATGACGGGAAACACGACATTAACTGAAAAAGAGATTGCAAACAAATGTATTCTAATGTATTCTCTTGTAAAACAAATGGAGAAACCATGTCCAAAACTTTAACATTACGACTTGATGAGCCGGTCTACCAACTTTTCAAAACGGCGGCAGAGAGGGAGAACAGGCCCGTCTCAAATTTCATCGAGACGGCGGTATTGCGTTTTGTCAAAGAATACGAGACCGTGGACGAATTTGAGATGGCTGAAATCCGCGATAATGTCGAACTCAACCGAAGCCTGAAACGAGGACATCTTGATGCAAAGAGCCGGCGCGGCACATTCGCCTGAGTTTCGTATCTTTGAAACGGAAGAATTCCTGAAGGCGCTGTCCAGGCTCGGCCCGCCGCGCTTTCTGCCCAAGAAGTTGGAGTCATACGTCTATCCCCAGCTGAGGCAGGGACCATATTACGGCCCGAATATCCGTAAACTACAAGGGTATGAACCGCCAACCTGGAGGTACCGGATTGGTTACTACCGTTTATTCTATGCCGTGGATGACGAGAAAAGGATCGTCTTTATCCTGACGATAGACGACCGAAAAGATGCGTACCGATGATGAGAGCGGGACAACTGTTTCAGGAAAAGATTTTCAAAAAAAGGAAAAGGGAATGATTGATAAACGCGAATTAATCGGCTCCCGCGTGGTCTTACGACAGTATACACCAGCTGACGTGGAGGCTGTGTATCTGGCCGTGCGGGAATCAATCGTCGAGTTGTCTCCCCGTGTGCAGTGGTGCCACGAGAAATATGCCTTGGATGAGACCAAAACATGGATCGCATCCCGCGCCGAGGCATGGGTGAAAGGCGACGCATACGATTTCCTCATCGTGGACCGAATGAACAATTTTCCCCTTGGCGGCTGTGGTTTGAATCAGCTTAATAAGCTTGATCGTATCGCCAATCTTGGATACTGGGTCAGGACAAGCAGGGCAAGACGAGGATTTGCGACTGAAGCCGCGCGTCTGTTGGCAGGCTTTGGTTTTAACGAGTTGAAGCTGAACCGGATTGAGATGATTATTGCCACAGACAATGTGGCAAGTCAACATGTCGCGGAGAAACTCAGCGCGACGCGGGAAGGGATTTTGCGGAACCGCATTGCCGTGCGCGACCGGGTTTACGATGCGCTCATCTTTTCCTTGATACCCGGCGACATTTGAAATTTGTTTTTAGGTTTTCGTTCAGCAACGCCGATAAACTTCCGGTTCCGTACATGATGGCGGGGAGCGCGGAAGCATTTGCTTCTGCCGGCAAATGCGAATTCAATTTGAAGCCGAACATCAGGAGGCCGTTGGCCAGGAAGATAATCGTCAGCCAAAGCGCCAATTTCGCCCTATTGCCTGCCGCAATTTCGTTCCTCCCTGACGAACCACGCATGAATGCCGACACCATTCCTCCAAATGCCAGCAGGCTTGCGAGGTCCATTAATTTCAATTTCTGGTATGGTTCACGCCCCGGCACAAACAGTGTCCCTTGCGAAAATGGGAAAACCACAGAGTCAGTTGCAAAAGTATCAGAAAGCGTGAATTATTTTTGAAAAAAAGCGTTGACATTTGCTGCGGTTAAATGTATTGTTACTCCTTGAAGCACAACATATTACATACAAGGAGGCTACGTGAAAACGGCGAATTATCCGATTGGAAAATTGTGGAAAAGCATTCAGAAGAGTTTGTTTCCGGAATTGGAAGACATGGTTGGTGAACTGACCGAAAAGGAGCGGAAATTCATCATGGTCTGTGAATTGTGCGTGGAAGCGCTGGAAACGGAGATGAAGGCGTATGAATGGAAGGGGCAAGGCCGGCCGCCTGCGGAACGGATGGCGATCGCCAAGTCGTTTATCGCGAAAGCGGTGTATGGGATCGCTACGACGGAAGGGTTGGTTGAATATTTGAACGGGAATCCGACCTTGAGGCGACTGTGCGGCTGGGAGAGCGTCGGCGAGATTCCGTCGGAATCCACGTTCAGCCGGGCGTTTGGAGAGTTTGCGAAGGGGAAATTGCCGGAGAAAGTGCATGAGGCAATCATAAAAGAACATGGGCAACGGAAGCTGGGCGGGCATATCAGCCGTGATTCCACGGCTATCGAGGCGCGGGAAAAGGCGGTAAAAAAGCCGGTTGAGGGAAAAACGGAAAAGATTGCCCGGAAGAAGGGCCGTCCGCGACAGGGAGAGAAACGCGAGAAAACGGACGAAGAAATGAAGCGGCTGGAACGGCAGCTTAAGCATACGCTTATGGAAAACATGGCTGGATTGCCGCGTAAATGCGATTGGGGCTGCAAGAGGAACAGTGACGGGAAGAAAATAATGTGGAAGGGGTATAAATTGCACGTTGACACGCTGGACGGCGATATTCCGGTAAGCGCGGTGTTGAGTGCGGCGAGCCTGCACGACAGCCAGGCGGCGATACCATTGGCGCAGATGAGCGCGGAACGGGTAACGAATTTGTATGACCTGATGGACGCGGCGTATGATGCGAAAGAGATACGGGCGAACAGCGAAAGACTGGGGCACGTGGCGATTATTGACGCGAATCCGCGCGGCGGGGAAAAGATACCGATGGAACCGGCGCAGGCACGTCGTTATAACGAACGCTCGACCTCTGAACGCATATTTGCGTATCTGGAGAATTATGGCGCGTATACGTTTCGAGTGCAAGGAGCGGCAAAGGTTATGTGCCACCTGATGTTTGCGGTGCTGGCCTTGACCGCCCAGCAAATATTTCATCTGATTTTGTAGTTGGACATTATGCGCAAAGATCGAAACAGGCGTGAAACAGACCCGCCGAAAGAGCGGAGAGACGGAGTCTTTTGAAAAACGGCTCAAATTACCGTTTTTTGCGACTCCAAGAGAACGAAATAGAAAAATTGACAAAAATTTGAAGGAAGAATACATTTTATGACAATTCAACAAAAGACTTTTGCAATCAATTCATTAAAATGGACAACAAAAAAAGGTAACACAATCACACAAAACGGTCGTTTTGGAACAAATAGTCCAATTGATAATTCTGCTTGGCGCTAATTGTCGGCGACCCGTTTGCAGGTCTAATCTAAGTCGTTCTAATGCATCCCACAATGGCTTTTCGTGCCTCGGTCCTTAGATTGTCTGTTGCGAATTTTCTACGAACTTAATCACCGCATTGGCAGATGGCCAGGGATGGCAAGGCCGCCGCCGCGGCACTGGTCCAACTTCATAACCATGTAGCGGAGCGGGTCCATTGAATGGTCGCGGTCTTTCAACGGAGCTTCCTTTGCGTTGCGATTGTCAGCCTGCGGTTGCCAGGCATAGTCGTAGAATTCGCTGATCGTTTCCGGGCAGGATTCGCAGATAATCAGCCGCGGGCGGCCGTCAGGCTGGACTTTCAATCGCTCCTTCACCTCTTTTATGCCGCGTTCGACGTTCTTGCTGGCGCGTTGGGTGATAATGCCGGCGGCGTGAAGTGTGGCCCGGTCTTCGGCATCGTGATCGGCCACAGTCCATCGGTATCTTGTGTTCCGGGGCTCTGCCGCAATTGATCGCGGCGGCATGGACCTGAACCGTCTGCCGGGCAACGTAGCGTTCCCTGTAAATCCACAGGCGGCCATCCGGGTCAATCGCTCCCCAAAGACAAACAAATGGATTGGTAAAGCCAAAATCAATGCCGCGAACTTTATCCCAGCTATGCTCCTTACTTCTTATTCCGAACATCAGAGGCGCATGAATATGACGCCCAACAAAGGTATTATGCATCCCATCGGCATCCGGCCGGGCAAAAAGCTCGTAGTGCTTTCCGACGGCCGGAACCTGCGCTTGAAGCCTTTCGCGCTGGCGCCTTCGTTAAAGTCATTTCGCCGGTTGATTAAGAAATTGGCCGCAAATAAACTTTGGCAAGCTGATGATAAAAGCAATTGAAGAGGCGTCCGGCATTGTCCGCCGGCAGGACTCCGTCTTACACATTGAAATCCGTCCGCAAGCAGTGATGCTTGCGCTACTCCAACTTTTCGATCGGCTGTTTCTCATGCCGGGCGCACACATGATCGAATTCAGCCTGAAAGCCGTTTTTTGTTTGACGTTGCCGGGGAGGCTATGTATCTTTTGACCAATCAAGCGAGAAACACGTTGTTTCGAGGAATGAAAAGATGAGCCAGCATACAAGTCTTAAATCGGTCAACAAGATCACGGCCAAACGCAATGTATTGAAACGCTTCGAACGCATTGACATAATGCGCGCGCGCGGGAAATGGAAGGATGGCGACCGCGCCCTCGGTCTGCCCAAGACCAAGCCGCAGGTGTGATTTTTCCATGGGTTCAGACCCCGGCAAAGTCTTCGGACGCCGGGACCGCGCCCTCCGGCACGCGGCGCAACCGGTTGTATGAACAGAGTAATTATTTGTTTTGCCGCATTTGCAGTTCTCCACTTCTGCTGCATGGCGCAGCCCGCTCCGTTCAAGGTCAGGGTCTTGAAGGATAACACCAATCTGCGCGCCCGGGCAGGTTTGAACGCCGAGGTGGCCGGCCAGCTTTCCTCCGGCGATGAACTTTCCGTCAAGAGCATGGATGCCGACTGGGTTGAGGTTGTGGCGCCGACCAATGTCGATTTCTGGGTTCTGGGAGATTATCTGAAGGACGGCGTTGTGGTATGCAGGCAGAAGGTCAATGTCCGGGCCGGTCCAGGCATCAATTTCAGCGTGGTCGGCCAGTTGCAGAATCTTGACCATGTTGAAACGCGCGGCAGTCACGGCGAGTGGATCAAAATAGCCCCTCCGGAAACCTGCTCGCTCTGGGTTTCGCGTCCGCTTGTGGAAATAGCCGCGCCGCAGGAAGACCCTTCAAAGGTCGCGCCTGCCAAACCCAGTCCGGAGCCTGAACCGGCGGCAGCGCAAATGCCGGCGCCGCTCGCAAAGCCCGTTGAAAAAAATCCTGTTCGGCAGCCGGCTCCGCCGGCGGCGCTGCCGGAGAAAAAGGACGAAACGCCCGAACCTCTCAAACAGACCGTTTCAGCGTCTGCACCCGCCGTTTCATCCGCGCCCGCGGCGGCAAAGTCAGCGGCCGTGCCCGGCACAGTTCGGACGGATTCCCCGCAGATTTCAGGACACTCAACCCAGCAGACAGCGTTTGTCATCGGCCGGCATGATGACAAAAGCTTCAAACTTCCCGAAGGCCTCGACTTGCTCCCCGATGTTTCCCAGGGCCAGTGGAAAGAGTTCGAAGGCGTGTTGCACAGGAAAAACTTCATCGTGCGTACTCCTTCCGACTTCCGGCTCGTGGCCGAAAACGAGGATGGCTCCTCCCGGACATTGTGTTTCGTGCTGGGCAACAGGTCGCAGTTGGACGCTCTTCTTTTCAGGAAGCTTGTGGTCCGCGGGCGGCAGTATTGGGTGAAACGCCACCATTACCCCGTGGTGGTGCCGGAGAAGATTATTTTGAAATGACGGTTTTTTCCAGGGCGCGGTAGCGCGCCAGCAGGGCGGTGTAGATTGCGTGGTTTTTCCTGTCGGGGAGGGTCTTTTTCTTCGGTTTGCCGGAAGCGGGCAAAACCTTGCGGAACGGTATGAATTTTTTCGAGCGCAGGCATTTCCAGCCGTGCAGGGCGCGCATGGCCGCGCCCAGGGCTGCGGAATCCGGTTTTTCTAACGTGAAAATATTTTGCCCGAAAACGTCCGCCATGACCTTTAAAATGTAAGGATTCACCGAAGCGCCGCCGGTGGCGATTATCATCCCGGGTTTCAATCCGATGTTTTCGCAATGCAGCCTCATGGAAAGGAACTGGCTTTCCAGCACGGCGCGGATGTGCCGCGCCGGGGAGATGTTCCGCGCCGGGATTTTCGATTTTGCGGAGTCGAATAAATGAACGCCGGATTTCAATACCAGCGGGGTGATTTCCGGCTCCTTGAAATAAAAGCCGATAAGTCCTTCGTTTCCGGGAGGGGTTTGCGAAAGCAGTTTGTTGAAAATATCCCATGAACCGCCCGCGTATCGGTCGCGGACATATTCGCGCGTCAGGGATCCGTTTTTCCAGCAGATAAGCGCCATGTATCCGTTCGGATCGATCGGGTTGCAGAAAATATGTCCCTCAACGGCCGAAGGCCTTGGATGGGAAAGAGCGCCGAAAATGGTGTCGCTGGTTCCGAGGCTTATGGTTATCGCGCCGGACCGGTCGAGGCCGAAGGCGGCCAGACTGTTCGGATTGTCGCCTGAAAATGCGATGACCGGCGTGCCGGCCGCAAAGCCGTAACGCTGAACAAAATAATCGTGAATGACCCCAACCTGTTGATGCGCGGACGTCAGCGGCGGCAATTTTATCGCCAGGTTTCCGGCCGTGCAGACCAGGGCTTTGCCGTCCCATTTTTTCGTGGAGATGTTCATCAGGTTCATTCCTGCGCCGTCGGCGGTGTCTATTGGCGCATAACCGCCTATGAATAATGAAGCGAGGAATGAGCTGACCAGGGAAATACATTCCGTCTCCGCGTATTGCCGTGGATATTTTTTTGCGATTTTGGCGATTTGATTGCCGGTGAAACGTTCATAAGACCTGGAGCCGGTCAGTTTTGCCGCGGCCTGGGCGCCGCCCAAAGCAAAATCCCGGGCGCGGCATTCCCTGGAGGTGCTGGAATCCATCCAGACCGGGGATTCATTGATTGAAAAAGCGCGTTGCAGCCGGCCTCTCAATTCTTTGTTCGGGTTGAGTGTTGCCAGCATATTTTTCGCGCCCTGCCGTAAATATACGCTGCCGTGTTGTTGTCCGGAGCCTGAAATTGCCTTGATTTCCGCGAGCGGAACTTTGGCGGCCTTCATTTTTGCGAGCAGAAGGTCCAGCGCGGCCACCCACATGATGGGCGGGGAGGTGACCGTAAGGCCGTCCGAATGCCGGTGCACGCCGCCTTTTGTTTTGAATTCCGGCAAATCGCGGTCATAATTGACGTTTGCCTCATGATGTACCCGGCATTTATCGTCAATTACCAGCGCTTTCAGGGACTGCGTACTCAAGTCCAGGCCCAGGAACAAGTTCCGGTCGGGATTTTTTTTCATTTGCCTCATTGACGGAATTCTAGTAAATATTTCAAGGCAATCAACAATTAAAGGAAATTTACAATGATGATCGGAAAAAGCATTCGTCTGGAACGCATAATCAACCGGCAGACCGGCAGAACCGTAATTGTACCGATGGACCACGGCGTGACGGTCGGCCCCATCCCGGGATTGATTGACATCAAACAGGCCGTGGCCAACATGGTCAACGGCGGCGCCAACGCCATAGTGATTCACAAGGGCATTGTCAAGGCCGGACACCGCCAGACAGGCAAGGACATCGGCTTGATCATCCACATGTCCGCCAGCACGGTGCTTTCGCCGGACCCAACCGGCAAGGTGCTGGTATGCGAGGTTGAGGAAGCCGTGAAAATGGGCGCGGACGGCGTTTCTATCCATATCAATCTCGGCGCGCCGACCGAAGATGAAATGCTCGACCATCTGGGATCGGTTTCGCGCAAATGCCAGGAATGGGGCATGCCGCTGCTGGCAATGATGTACACGCGAGGGGCCAAAATCAAGAGCGAGTATGACGTCAACTGCATAAAACATGCGGCGCGGGTCGGCGCCGAACTGGGGGCCGACATCGTCAAGGTAAATTATCCCGGCAGCGCGCGCGCCTTCGAGGAAGTCACGGGCGGCTGCCCGGTGCCGGTCGTGATCGCCGGCGGCGAAAAAATGGAGTCCGATATGGACGTGCTGAACATGGTCGAGGGCGCGATCAAGGCCGGTGGAGCGGGAGTTTCGATCGGCCGCAACATATTCCAGCACGCCAACCAGGCCGGCATCATCGCGGCCGTTTCGGCCATCGTGCATGAAAAGGCGTCCGCCAAGGAAGCGGCGAAATTGCTGAAGTCATGAAACAAGTCTGGGTAAGGGTCATGCCGTGGGACAAGGAACTGGCCATTGCCGCCATCGAGAGCGGCGCGGATGCGGTCATGGTGGAAAAGGGGGTTTCCTCGAAAGTCAGGGAACTGGGCCGCATCAAAACCGTGGCCGAGGACGGCGACATTGTTCTGGGCAGGGACGTCGTTGAAATCGAGGTGCGTTCCAAAGGCGATGAAAATCTTGCGGCCAAATTCGACCGCAACGTGACCGTGCTTTTGCGCCTGCACGATTGGACCATTATTCCCCTGGAAAATATCCTGGCCCAGCGCGACCGCGTCATGGCCGAGGTAAAAACCTCCGGGGAGGCTCAAACCATGCTGGGCATCCTTGAAAAGGGGGTTGACGGCGTGCTTGTCGCCGGCCGCGATTCCGGCGAGGTCAGGAAGATCGTGCAACTGGTACACGGCCTTTCGCCCAGGGTGGAACTGAAACCTGCCGTGGTCACGCGCATTTTGCCGAGCGGCATGGGCGACCGGGTCTGCATTGACACCTGTTCGGCCATGCATATCGGCCAGGGCATGCTGATCGGCAATGCCAGCAGCGCGTTTTTCCTGGTGCATTCCGAAAGCCTGGAAAATCCCTACGTGGCGGCGCGGCCCTTCCGCGTCAATGCCAGCGCCGTGCATGCCTACATCCTGCTGCCGGAAAGCAGGACCGCATACCTTTCCGATCTCAGGATCGGCACGCCGGTCATGATCGTTGACGCAAAGGGAAACACCTCCACGGCCCAGATCGGCCGGTGCAAGATTGAAACCAGGCCCATGATCCTGGTGGAAGCCGAGCTTGAGGGCCGCAAAATATCAATCTACCTCCAGAATGCCGAAACCATCAACCTGGTCCGCCCGGACGGCCAGCCGGTTTCAGTCGCCAAACTGAAGGAAGGCGACAAAGTGCTCGCCCATCTCGAGGCCGGCGGTCGCCATTTCGGCATGAAAATCAGCGAAACGCTGGTTGAGAAATAATTTCATTGTCAGTTCCACCACAGGTCTTGATCGGTTTCTGACGCATGATAACCGGCTGTCCGTTGCGGCAAGGAGCCTGGGACTGGTGGTGGAAGGAGTGTAAATGTCCTATACCAGTTCCCGATATGTATGCGTTTAGCCATTGGCAGAGATGCAGGGCCGCCGCTTGTCCTTCCTTCGACTCTGCTCAGGACCTTGAGCTTGCCGAAAGGCGGCGCGCCGTCTTGTTTACGTGGCGATCTGAAGGCCTCTGGCAAGCAGAGGCCCTACATCGGAAGCGGAAATATTTTTCCTGCAAATGGCTAAATAGAGACCCCACCCATCCTAGAGCTTATCGGAGCGCGACTGTTTGAGTCAGTTGCAAAAGTCTTTTCGGAACCCACCCCGGCCTTCGGCCACCCCTCCACGGGAGGGGAACCCAAGAGATTACGGGACAAGCTGTTATAATCCCCTCCTTGGAGGGGTACGCGAAGCGGGGGGTGGGTCTGAAGTCGACGCGAATAGGTTTTTGCAATTATCGTCATGCTTCGTCCTGGATTCTGGTTTCAGCGTGATTTATCCGGAGCTGAAAACATTCCGCAACACGCTGCGAAAATGCTCGTTTTCGGAAACATTTTTGAAGCAATTCCGCGATGCCGAACGTCTTGAAGTCAACGGCGATTTTGAACAGGCCGCTGCCGACTATGAGAATATTTTAAGATATGGTAATTTTATGTCAGAGGTGGACAAAGCTTTCGGAACGTCGCGCGGAGCGCAACGTCCACCTTCAGAGATGTCAAGGTGGGCCGTGCGCTCCGCGCGCGGCAGCTGTCCGCCGACTGACAGACCTAATTTTGTCAGTCCTTTTTCCGCCGCTGAAAAAGGGTTTGCCCAATTCGCTCTGTCCCGGACTTTGAAGAAAGGCGGCAACACGGAAGAAGCCTTGTCCGCATATCAGCAGGTAATCGAAGATTATTCAGAGGCCTTTTCGTCGGAAGGACTCAATCTCAAATTGATTGCCCAAGATGAAATTATCCGTCTGGAAGAAAAAAACGACGGCGATGCGATTTCGGCCTTCCGGAAAAGCCTGCAATTGCTGCGCGAAATTTATGACGGGCAATGGGATATATCGGAGGGCGAATATGAATATTTTACCGATAGATTAAGGGAGTTTCTTGATGTCCGTATGCGGCTTGCAGGCATAAAACAGCAGGATGAGTGGAAAACCTTCCGGGCCGTTATTCGGAACGACCGGCAGCTGCGTGAGACGGCCGCGCTTGTCAGTTCCAATGCGGCGAATATCAAATCGGACAGTGTTTCCAGTATCCGATCGGGAAATTCATGGATCTATTACAAGCGTACAAAGTCCGCAAGGGCGGGATTAATTGTGGCCGCCGAGATCAAGGATTCCGGAGAAATGAACCGGTGTTTTGCCGAAATGTTGAAATCAAGGGGCATATCCCCGGAAATGATGGTTCAGATCGTCAACTCCGACGGGGCCATCTTAATGACAAGCGGAAATCCGGGCCGCCTTTCCCATTCAGTCATTATGAATTTAAGGAGCGGGATGTTCGGCGCTGGGCGGCAAATGCGCGTTTATAACGAGCGGACCGGACAAATCGAAGCCATTTCCAAAAGACATATGCTGTTTAATCTTGTTTTGATCGGGTGTTTATTTGTCATCGTCCTGGCATCCGGCCTTGTCAGCCTGAAAATCACGCTGAAGGAGGCGGAACTTTCCAGGCTGAAAACGAATTTTATTTCCAGCGTCTCCCATGAAATGCGCCTGCCGCTTTCCACCATCAAGACCGCCAACGAAATGTTCCGGGCCGACAAGATTGCCAACGAAGCGCAGGCCAGAAAATATCATGAATATATCGCGTCCGAAGCCAATCGGCTGGAACGGCTGGTAAACAATGTCCTGGATTTTTCCCGCATTGACGCCGGCCGGAAAAAGTATAAATTTCAATATTGCAGCCTTTCCGACGCGGTCAGGGAAGCGGTTGATTCGATGCGCGTATATCTTGAGCAGGGGGGATTTGCCGTTGAAGAACGGATCGAACCGGAAATATTTGCCATGATTGACAGGGACGCCGTGACCCAGGCGACCCTGAATCTTCTGGATAATGCCCGTAAATTTTCGGCTGAAAACAAATTCATCCGGATTACTCTTTTCCGCGACAAGGCGCATATGGTCGTGGAAGTCGAGGATAAGGGCATCGGCATCGCGAAGGATAAAAGCGAAAAAATATTCGATCGGTTTTACAGGATAGAGGATGAAATGACCCGGCAAACCAAGGGCGCCGGCCTGGGGCTGGCGCTGGTCAAACAAACCATGCTGGCGCACCATGGCTCGGTGAAAGTCAGGGGCATTGAAGGACAGGGAAGCGTTTTCAGCCTTTTGTTTCCGTTGGAGTAAGGGCCTGTTAAGAAATAAACTTTACAATGACACGGTCTGTTTTGCAGTTTCACAAGGCGCACGCGAAGGAGGAATACCTGGAAGGTATTTCCCTTCGCATGGAACACCGTGAAACTGCAAA
>Ga0209749_1002497_pt1 | contig 11890 bp, 9 predicted proteins | sample EPASupsiteSAE347_FD_187267 | JGI IMG/M metagenome (GOLD analysis project Ga0209749, IMG submission 187267) | Bioremediated contaminated groundwater from EPA Superfund site, New Mexico - Sample SAE3-47 (SPAdes) (version 2) | ecosystem: Environmental > Aquatic > Deep subsurface > Groundwater >... | reverse complement strand
ATAAAACACTCAATAATGCTTTCAGTTTTTCAATCCTTTTAACATATTCGTCGAATTCTACCCCTACATTTAAATTTGCCCTAGTAATATTTACATTAAACTTAAAGAAGGCCGATAATGATAGCATTACAGCGAGACCATGCGGAATGCCAAAATTTTGCGTTAAGGTATAAGAAAGTGCGTGAGGAGCAGTTGTTTTTGAAATATTGATTGCTTTACCTGCCAATAAAGAAGCCTGCATCATTTTATCTCTATCAAAGGGTTTAGGGATACTCATTAAATTCCCAAAAACTTCTAAAATTATCTTTATGCTTTCTGCAGCATACCTCTTACTATCTTGAGTAGCTCCCAAAGACCAGAAAGATTCAATTGCTTGACAAAAAGCATCAAATGCCGTTATAGCAGTAAGCTCCCTGGGCATCGTATCGGTAAACTCAGAATCCAATATGATTGCATCTGGCAATAAATATTCTGAAGCAACCGAATGCTTAACTTTATCAATATATACAACAGCAAAATGCGTTGCTTCACTGCCACTGCCCGCAGTTGTAGGTATTAATATTAATTTTTTTTTACGCTCTGCAACTTTTATCTTCCCTCTCATAGTATTAGCAACACCTTTCGCATCAAAGGGTAAAATTGACAATACTTTTGCGGTATCCAATACGCTCCCTCCCCCTATTGCTACAATAGCATCAGGATTAAATTCCGCAATGATATCAACACCTTTAACCAAATCTTCTGCTTTTGGGTTTACATCAAAATCGCAATAACGAAGGACAGTAAAATCCTTAAGTACCGACTCAACTTTCTCTTTTATGGGAGATTTATCATACGATCTCTTGCCTGTAACTAGAAGGACTTTCTTTACTCCAAAATCAAAAAGTAAATTACTAACTTTGCAAATTGAACCTCTGCCAAAGAATTCTCGACTATTCATCGATTATTATCCAATGTATACATTAATAATTTTTTGTTCTCTAGTGGGCTTTTTGTTGGACGACCAAGATCTTCCCTTGCTCCCTTTCTTATCCTAATCTCTAGGAATACTGGTCCAGGAATATTCAACATTTTTTTTAAGGCAGGGGCAATTTCAGCTTCATCACTAATAGATAGTGCTTCCTTGTAACCACATGCTTTAGCTATCCGCACAAAATCAATATTAAACGCGACAGTTGGTTGCCCGCCGACTGAATCATGTGCTCCGTTATTAAGCACTATATGAAGAAATTTTTTAGCTTTGCTTGTTCCGGAAATAGCCAAAGAACCCATATGCATTATTGCCGCTCCATCACCATCCAAACAAACCGTTTTCTTATTAGAAAACAGAGCTATCCCGAGAGCAATCTGAGAAGCATGTCCCATAGAACCAACTGTTAAAAAATCATTTTGATTACCTTGATTATTTGCAACTCTATACTCAAATACTTCTCTTGATGTTTTTCCTGTTGTAGAAACAACAACTTCCTCCCCGCTCAGATTACGCAATATCTCCTGAATAGCGTTCTCTCTGCTCATTGCATATTCTGGAAATTCTTTCTCAATAACTTTATAAGTTTCAAACAACCCCTGCCTGATAATGATTGCAATAGGAGAACTTTGGAGAGTAGCAACTTCTACAATTTCATTAATAAAAGTCTCTACATTTACAATATTCTCATCCAGAACTTTATAGGGAATCTCCATAACCTTTAATAAATCATTCTGAACCCTGCCTTGTTTTATATGTTGAGGCTCATCTTTCACTCCTGGCTCTCCGCGCCACCCAATCATAATAATCATTGGAATTCCATAAATTTCCTTATCTACCAAAGACAATATCGGATTCATCATATTGCCTAATCCAGAATTTTGAAGATATACAAGCGGAACTTTACCTGTTGCCAGATGATATCCTACAGCTAAAGCAACAGCACCTCCCTCATTAGCAGCAATAATATGCTCTCTACTATCGGCATTATCTGCTATATACGCACAAAAATCCTTCAACAGAGAATCAGGAACACCCGTAAAGAAATTTACTTTATTATTTCTAAGACTGTTAAATAATAGCGCGCAATTAATCTTCTTCATGCTCTTTCCTAGCTGGGATTAACGTTAATATATCTTTTATAGGCATAAGGTACTCACGAGACTCAAAAGCTCTCTGGTATACAAGAATTCGTTTTGCGGTATCAAGCATCGCAGGATAAGCACTTCTCAAAAGCTGATTCGCATAGATAACAATATTAACGCCTGCTTTAGCCAATTCATCTTCATAAACAGTATCAAAAGTTGACGGCACTACGACTAGCGGAACTTTATGGACAAATGCTTTGTAATATTTACAAAACTCTAGAATTTCATCTGGTGTTTCTTCTTTAGAATGGATCATAATCCCATCAACTCCTACTTCGATATAAGCTTTTGCTCTCGCCAAGGCATCTTCCATGCCTGCTTTCAAAATAAGACTTTCAATTCTTGCGATAATCATAAAATCATCTGTAACTTGCGCTCGTTTTCCTGCCTTTACCTTCTTACAAAAACCCTCAATTGATTCTTGAGCTTGCTCAACGTCTGTCCCAAAAAGGGAATTCTTTTTTAGGCCCACCTTATCTTCAATTATTATTGCAGAGACCCCTAAACGCTCAAGCGTCCTAACAGTAAAAACAAAATGTTCTGGCCTGCCACCAGTATCCCCATCAAAAACGATTGGTTTCGTAGTCACCTCGGCTAAATCATTTATACTAGAAAGCCTTGCCGTAATATCCACTGCTTCAATATCTGGCTTACCTCTTGATGTTGAATCTATAAGGCTGCTTGCCCACATACCATCAAACTCTCTTAGCTTTCCGTTCACCTCAACTTTTGTATTCTCAACTATTAAACCAGTAAGACCATTGTGAGCCTCAATAATCCTAACAATTTTCTTAGAAGAAATTAGCCTTCTTAATCTTTTTAACCTAATATCTGGAGTTATCCCAATTTCATTGATAATTTTATTTAACTTAGTTGAAGAAATTCCAAGCGTATAGGGAACTTCAATCAATTCACCACCCCATGCCTTTAAACAATCAACCACATTTTCCCTAGTCTCCTTCTGAATCCCTTCTCTCCAATCATCCCCATGAACAACATATTGCGGTTTAATTCTTTCTAAATTTGGTCTATAATCAAGAGTATCCTGAGGAATAACCAAGCTGACCCCCTTGAAATTTTCAATAACTTCCTTACGTTGTTTATACTCTAAGTAAGGTAACCTTTTATAACTAGCAATCGCCTTATCTGTCAATAAACCAATAATAACTTCACCATATTTAGCTGCTTCTTTTATTATATTTAAATGACCCGGATGTACCAAATCGGCACTCATACCAACATAAACTTTAGCTTTATTTTTCATCTTGAATTAATTTAAGTTTAAAAATCTAAGCTATATGCATTAGCATATTTCACATTTAACTATATGAGCTTGCCTATTATCTAAATCTGGCAATTTCATATAATTACCATACATGCCTTTTAAATAAGCATCTACATTAGCAGGACCATTAAAATATTTTCCTTCAAAAATAATTTTCCGAAGAGGAAAAACGTTACCTAAATCAATTGGCTTTGTAAAACCCGTACCCAACGGCAATATCTTAGTCTTGATATTAAATAAGTAAGCTAGAAATCTGAGCGACGGAAAAACTAAGCTATTTAATACTCTAAAAATTACTCTTTTAAGAAATAACAACAACCCAAACTTATCGTTTCTAATAAGAGTCAACGCGTAAGCAAATTTCTGGAAGTTAACCGCTACGCGACCCAAAAAATGATTCCCACTATCAAGATAAAAAATATCTATAAAAATCCCTCTGTATTTATAATTTTTATCCGCATTTTTCGATTCAGTTATATAAGAATTCTTATCTCTTAATTTAGCGATAGGAAAAATATAATTTCTATCCGTTTGATGAGTTTGTAAAACATATTTATCAGACATTTCAACCTGCAATACTTTTAGTAAGCTTCTATAATCGTCTTTTAGCATTTCAATATCAAGATCATCATCCCACGGAATGAAACCACCATGCCGGACGGCTCCCAACAATGTTCCAGCCGCCAGCCAATACGAAATATTATGCTTTTGACAAATATGATCGACAAACTCCAGCATCTCGAGCATCCTTAACTGTATTTTTCGCAGATCAGACCCTTCGGTATTATGTCCGCTAGGATTCCCCATTATCTCCACCTATAAAACGATGATAATGTTCTCGAATACGCCTATAGAGCTTCATTGCAAGAAAACCTAAGAGTGGATATTTCATGATAGTCCTCTTAACTTTACTTTCTATTGCTACTTTCTTGAAACAATTCCGGCATAGCACTGTTTTTATCCGGAAATGGCCGAATGCAAAATTAGAGCCCAGAACGAAATTATTATAAGTTATAACAGATTGACAATGAGGACATTCGATAGTTACGCTTCTTAATGTATTCTTAAGAGGCAATACGTACATGCTGTATTTTAAATACTTCTGTACCGTCAATTGAAGTTTTAAGAAATCAAAAGAAGACAATGACGTCATATTTACCGGATCAAAAAGATGCGTGTGAGCAAATTCAAGTCTATCTTTTATCAATCCCTTTTCTAAACAATCTTTATATATTGCACTGCCCGGAAACGGATGCACAAAATCCAAACCAATACCAGCATCAACATGATCCTTCCAAAAATCAAGGGTATCCTTAGCCGTTTGAAAAGTCTCAGCCTTGTCTCCAAAGATAAAGTTTCCCTGTAAAGAAATTCTCCGATCAAGCGTAGCGTGAATCGCATAATGTATTTGTTCCGGGCTGATATTTTTTTTCATGCTCTTAAGGACGCTGGGGCTGTAGCTCTCAAAACCATAGCTAACCGCAAAGAGTCCGGATTCTTTCATAACATCCAGCAATTTTCCATCCAAGCGATCCACGCGCATCTGACAAAACCATTTGACTTCCCACGGTAATGTAGCTTTAAACTTCTTAACCCTCATACAAAACTCAAGCGCTCTTTGTTGATTATAAGAAAAAAGGTCATCAATTATCTCCACAATATTAATCCGGTACTCCGGAATTACCTTTTGAAGTTCGGCCATAACCGAATCCATCGACCTCTGTCGATATGGACCAGTATGGTAACAAAAGGTGCAGAAATAGGGGCACGACCGCGATGCTACCAAATGATAGTTTCTGGGATAATCAAAGATAGAGTATAAATGATGATCCGACGGCTTAGTAGCGTCAAGCCTATCTTTTATCCCAAAACTGTCATAATCCGGATAAGACAACGAATCCAAATCCTTAGGTGGTTTTCTTTCGCCGGTGAAAACAAATTTATCTCCATCTAAAAACGCCACCCCCCTAACAGATAACAAATCACCATCCTCTTGTAAACATTTCAGAAGTTCAACAATGCATTCATCCCCTTCCCCAATCACCGCATAGTCAGGATTTAAAGCCCGAGTCATCAACTCGGGCTCGCTACTAATAATGTTGCCTCCCATTATTAATCTAATGTGACTCTCTTTAGCGAATCGCGCAACGGCCCCTATTTGTTCGAAATGTTGAGACATCCCTCCTGTACCGATAAAATCATATTGCTTGTGTAACCTTGCACGTAAACTGTCAATTGCATCAAAATAACAACAATCCACCTCATGGCCTGCGCATTTAAGAGAAGCAGATATGTATGCCAATCCAATAGGAAATGGGTCTTTTTGACCCGTAGGCGCTACAAGCAGTAATCTCATATACTCCTCTTTTCTCGATAATGCTTTGAATTCATACTTATGTGTTATGCTAATCGCATCTCATGAATAAACAATGTATTGACAACTCTGGGCATCTTTGTTCTTATTTCTCTCTCTGAGTATTTTCGGTTTCAATTTGCGCTACCTCCCGGAACACTAAAGGGATATTCTGATGACAATAAATCCTAAGTATCAACCACTGAAGTTTAATCAACACTTGAAGCAATCTTAATATCCCCCTTCCAAACAAAGTCCGCGGAGGCACCAAACTATTCAATTCATGTAAATAGTTAGTCTGCCAAAGAACAAATGCTCCCCTAAAACAGGAATAGGTAAATCTACCTCTTCTCTTATCTATGAACGACTTCGGGAAAACTTGACGATACCTAGGTTCTTGCATCAAACGCAAGGCACGCGCATAATATTTTATCGCGACTCTAGGCTGAGCCGCAACATCTATCCCCACACTATTAGGCATAATACGATAGGCAACTAAAGGTTCAGGAATATAGCAGATGCCGTATTTCAATGCAACAAAATGAACGGTAAACCAATCGGTTAAGAGTTCGAGTCCAGGAATATAGCACCCTATATCAGACAAGGCGGAACGTCGGAATAGAACCGGCACGGTACCGGAAAGAAACCATGGCTGCTTGGAAAGCCGTGAAAGTACCTCAGTCGCAGACATAAAACGCGGCGATCGAATATTAACATCGGATTCGTGGCTATGAAAAGACATAGATTTCGTAGGATTGCTTAAAGCATCGATGTCTTTTGGATAGTTCACACACATCCCTGCCGCTGGATACTTCTCTAACAGGTTTACGGACTTTTCAAAAAAACCCGGCAGCACTTTATCATCTGCCGACATCAGATAAACATAATCTCCTTTGGCTTCGGCAAATGCGATATTCACTGAATCATAGCAACCCTTATTAGAAAAATTTTTGATGAGTCGAACTATTCTATGGCGCGTAATATAATTCTCGATAACATCAATACTATTATCGGTAGAAGCATCGTCAATAATAATAATCTCGATCGGCGGAACGGTTTGCGCAATCAAAGATTCAAGCGCTTCAATTATATAGTTAGCATGATTATAGTTAGGCATGCACACAGAAATAGAAGGTCTATTCATAGTAATTAGGCTCCTTCAAACTTATGCCACTCTGTACGACAACGATACCATATTAAAAATACAATTGGCACAAAGATTATATTCACAATCAAATAACCAAATGCCATACCCATAGCTGAATAATATTTCCCAAGAAAGAAAGTTGAACAACCTACCAATACGGCATATATCAAAGAGGGAAACATCAATGGTTCTTTTTTATGGGCGCGCAAATAGGTAGAAAAAGGCACCGTTGTCACTGATAAGAATTGAGCCAATAGCAACAAACCCGTAGGCAAAGGAGGGAGAATACGCGAAGCAAAACGTGCCGCTATACTATAATCTACGATATTTAATAAAAACACAATTAACCAAACTATTAAAGCGGTAAAAGCAGAAACCCCGATAACAATTTTTGTTACCTTCCAGAGTTGTTTATCAAGATTATCATATCTTTTTTGCGCGATGAGTATTCCAAACTGAGGAGCACGAGGAGTAAGCCAAGAAGCCGAAAGCGCACCCATAATACCTACAATATTCCACGTCATCCCCATTTGACCGGCAACTAAAGACCCATGGTATTTGAATAAAACAGGTACAAAAAAGGAAAATATAAAATACCCTCCGATCCATCCTACCCCTATCCTCCATTGCATAGGTAACATATCAATGCGCCAGTTTATTTTAGGCCCATTAGGTTTTGACAATAGCAAAGTCTTTAAAAAAATCCAATAGCGACGCTTTAGAAAAAATACCGAGCATAAAAATGTAGTCATGCCTGAAATGGATGCTGTCCAAAGATCAGCACCAACTAGTATTGCTATCCATATGCTTATACTTGTTAAAATAGTTTGAAAAAAACGGAAGGTATAAAGCTGCGCTACCTGGTTACAGCCTTCCAGCAATGACCAAACAGGCACTAAACATATAGTTAATCCTGTTATAAAACACAATAAAAACCAAGGAGAAACCCAATGAATATTGGTATTAGGTGAGGTAGAAAAGAAAATATATCCTCCTATCCCAAGGCCTATGGCAGTTAATATGCCTCCGAATAAATACCATTTACACGCAAAACCGGCTAGGCTAACAAGGCGTGAAAGAGAATTTCTATCACCAACAATATGTCCAGATTTATCAATATTTAACTTAGACCATTCATGACTAGCGAACTGAATGATAACCGTACCAAGCCCTAATTCCACAAATACCTGGAGAGCTAGAATTGTGGCAAAGGTATAATAATAACCTTGGAGTTCTGGAGTGAATTTTATAGCAATAAGGATAGCGGCAACCGGCTCTGAACACAATCTCCAACCTCTTCTTAAAAGTCCGAAGAAAACGGCGCGGTCTATTTCGGCATGCCGAGCAAACAACCGAAGTCTAACCTTAATATACGGAAATAATGTATGTCTACCTACAATCATAGAATCATTCATAAGATTTTAATACCTGATTCCTTTTGTTTAACTAATCCGCTTTTATCATATCTTCATCAAAAGTAGCTATTTGTAAAAAACCTAAACCCTATACCGAATCAAAGTAGCGGATTATAAACATTCCGTCGGATGTTCTCAGAGATTATTGAGATTTTATCACGAATTAGTATCTGCGGATACCAACCAGTTAATTTTAAAGCCTTACTAATGTCAAAAGCAAAACCATAGTCCCCTCCGGGCAATGCCTCTATCTTTGCTCTCGGATTAGCTTTATGCACAAATTCCAGTAACGAAATCATATTCTGATTTCCACCACCGGCGTGAATTTTCTGACCATAAACTTTTTTTTCGCAAAGCAGTTCCATAAGCCGCCCCAGATCGTCTATATGGAGGGGATCTCTAAACTGCAAACCTCCCTGCGTAAGAGTGAACGGTTTATTCTGAACCGCAGCCCTAATAAGGGAAACAACCCAATTGCCTGCCGGGTGATCATAATCGGTATAGCACGTGGTCAAGCGAATCACATTGCTATAAGGATGAGATTCAGATATGAATTCAGCCATAATTTTCGACTTGCCGTAAAAATTAAACGGAGCGTAAGGCGCTTCCTCCTTAACAAGGAACTTGGGTCGATATCCTGCTTCAGTTTTGATAACGTCATTAATCGTGTAAACCGGCCCCAAAACTTCTCTTGTTGACATCTGAATCCAGGCAATTTCGCTTCCTTTAAGTATTTTAGCTAAATGCCGGGCGCCTTCAACATTAACCTGATCGGTAGGAGCGCCTGCTTGAAAATTACTTGACTTCCTATCGGCGACAACCGACAAGTTTATAAGTAGCTCAATCCCCTTATGCGCAAGAAAAGCCGCGTCAAGTTTAAAAAGATCCTCTTTCTTGTCCCACCCAATGATTTCATGACGACGTAAGAGAAACGAATAAAGACCTCTGCCCAGATACCCTTCATGTCCGATCAATAATATTTTCATAGTTTTTACATGCCTCCGCCGTCGATTCCGACAATGCTCCCTGCCATAAAAGAGGCAAAATCAGAGCACAAAAAAGCAACGACAGGACTAATGTCCTCGGCCGTGCCTAAACGTCGAATCGGTAGATGGTTTTTAAAATAATCCTCGATAGCTGCCGGATTCTCTTTCTGCATCTTTGCAAAATAACGTCCCTCTGAATAAATAGCCCCAGGTGCTACAGCAGAAATAATAACATTATCCTTGGACACCTCGCGGTTAACAGCTTTTACATAGCCGTCCAGTGCACATTTAGCCGAGACGTACGCGGGATAACCGTTATAGGTAACAGTCGAAAGCGTGGAAAGATGAACAATCCTGCCCCAACGCCGTTTAACCATTCCAGGGATGAAGGCGCGATTTAGTTCATGGCCTATCCCAACATTGAATTGCCAAACCTTCTTCCAATCCTCTGATGGAGCAAATGTCGAAACTCCGCAAGAACCACCCAAATTGTGAACCATGATGTCCGGCTCGCCCAGGTCGGAAGTAATAGCATTAATTAAATGAGCCACTCCATCCTCCGCCATTAAATCAATAGCATAACAATAGTGTTTTTGTTTGGTTGTAGCAATCTCCTTGCGCACTGCTTCAAGCTGTTCCTGTGATCGTGCGACGAGAATGACGCGGGCTCCTTCATGTGCCAAGCCGCCGGCAATGGCACGCCCAATCCCCCGGCTAGCACCTGTTACTAAGGCGAGGCGATTTTTTATGTGTAAATCCATTTCCCCTCCAAATTATTGTTAATATATCAACTTGTTACAATCTTAAAATCCGGCAGTATCGTAATGAACTTTCCACCATTATCCAAATACTCCTTGTTCCTTTTTATTATAGAATCGTTATACATCCAAGCTAAGATAAACGTGTAATCAATATGCTGCTTGACCAATTCTACAGGTGACAGGACAGGTAAATGCTTCCCCGGACTATACAATCCCTGTCTTCGGGCATTGTCGTCAGCAAGAAATGACAGCTGGCTTTGGTCAAGATCGAAGTTAAACAAAGCCGTCGTCACTCCGACACTTGCTCCATAGGCAGCAACTTTTTCGCCTCTCGCAAGAATATCTCTGCTAGCATTATGTATTTGATTTTTGATCGTATGCAGCCGCCGGCCAAAATCAGCAAATATCTTTCCCTCATGAATACCTGCAGACTTTTCAATACTCAAAAGTTCATTAACTTCATCTGACCGCCTTCTCATTCCGCTCTTAAGCTGTACATAACATCTTATTGAGCCTCCTTTTGGAGTTATCCTATCCACATCAAACAATTCCATACCCATACTATTGAAAAACACCACTAAAGGTTTTATCGAGAAATAGCTCAAATGTTCATGGTAGATATTATCAAAAATAGTTTTGGAAAGAAGATCCAAGACATATCCCGTCTCAAATATGAATACGCTTTCCTCTCTCATAATACGCTTAACATTATCAATAAAATCAGGCAAATTATCAATATTCGCGAAAGTATTGTTTGCGGTAACTATAGCGGCTTTCCCGTAATCTTTAACGATATTTTCAGCTACTTTTTCGCTAAAGAACCCGTTTATCGTCGGCACATTGGCAAGTGTTGCATCTTTGGCTATGCGTGAAGCAGGTTCGACCCCCAGAACTCCCATCCCTTTAGACTGATACAATTTTAAGTAGGAACCGTCATTGCTGCCAATATCGACTATCAACGATCCCTTTTCGAGCTTGAACTTCGTCATAATTATTGATACGCTTTTATTAAAATGTTCTACGAGCCCCAAGCTGTCGCTGGTTTTATAAATATATCTTCCATAAATTTCTGTTGCATCCAGCACTTCCGGCAACTGTGCCAAACCGCAATCACTACATAAATATAAATCTACCGGATAGGTTTTCTCCTTCATCAAAAGCTCATCAGAGGAAATATAATGATCGCCCAAAGGCGTCGGCAGCATATGAAGAACCATATCGATTTTCTTGCTACCGCAAAGCCTGCAATTGTTTCTTTTATAACTTGCCATTTTTTGTAATCCTTAACTGTCTTGTTAAGAAAACGCTGTTATTTGTGATTGAATCTTGTTAAAAGAAGGCTCTCCTGGCCTATAAGACTTATGCCGCCATCAAGTATTATCTTCTGCCCTGTAAGCAGCGCTGACTTTTCAGAGCATAAAAAATCAACTAGGTTAGCTATATCCTCCGTAGTTACCATCCTGCCTAACGGTATATTATCGGTATACAGACTTTTTAACGCAGGATTTTTTTCATAGAATTCCCTAGATTCTTCTTTGACCAGAGTACCCGGTATTATTGCATTAAACCTGACGCCTTTCGAAGCCAAGATTACAGAATAATAATTAACCAAGGTTTCCATACCCGCTTTTGCCATATGATAACTGAGCGGCTGCTGGCAAATCACCATCCGGCTGGCAATAGAACTTATCATTACAACAGATTTATCATCCCTAGATAATCTTTCTGGCTTTTCAGCAAGATAATCGATGATATTTTTAGTGGCCGTAAGGCTTATTCGAATTTCGTTATCCCAATCATTTTCTTTTCCACGGAATCTCTGACA
>Ga0209749_1002494_pt1 | contig 11941 bp, 14 predicted proteins | sample EPASupsiteSAE347_FD_187267 | JGI IMG/M metagenome (GOLD analysis project Ga0209749, IMG submission 187267) | Bioremediated contaminated groundwater from EPA Superfund site, New Mexico - Sample SAE3-47 (SPAdes) (version 2) | ecosystem: Environmental > Aquatic > Deep subsurface > Groundwater >... | reverse complement strand
CAAATCGGTTCGTGGTATTTTCTCTTCAAAATAGATTTTTTTTGGGATTTTGTAACGGTATAAGGGCGTTTCATCCACTTTGTATTTGGCTTTGAGCAGATGGTAAATCTCCTCTGTTAACTGTTCTTTATCGGACGGGGTATGGGGAACAACCACAAGCCCTATTTGGTGGTAAGACATTTCATCTACAAGGGAGCAGACACCCACATCTTTGATACCAGCGTGAGAGAGAACAAGGTTTTCCAGTTCGGTTGGGAATATTTTTAACCCATCAATGCTAATGGTATCTTTAATGCGCCCAAGCACCTGAATCAAACCATTTTTATGTACTTTCCCCACATCACCGCTCTTAAACCATCCCTCTATAAACCCTTCATCGCCTCTTCCAAGATACCCTCTCATCACATTAGCGCCTTTGATGAGAATTTCACCTTCACCCTGCGCATTGGCGTTGTCAATTTTAATCGCAACGCCCTCCACGGCATTCCCTGTTAAATGCTCATACCCCACATTTTCCCTGCACACATTGACAATACACCGACTCGCTTCGGTAGAACCATAATAGGTACAAAAACGAAGCTTGGGAAGCAAATCTAAAAGCTCCACAATCACCTCTCTTCGCATCGGCGTTACATTGGCAAGTATATAGCGAAGCCTCTGCCCCACAACCGCAAAACGTGTTTTGTGCTCTTTTAAGAGCTTCATGATAATGCCAGGTGTGAGCAACACTCCCGTGATATTTTCATGCTCAATGACATCTAGGAGCATTTCAAAATTCTCATGATTCATGTGCGCATAAAACCCAGGAAGAAGACGTATGGAATTGCCAAGTATTAAACACGTGTGAAAATGCCCCAAACCACCTGTGGAGCCTAAAGGCATAAAGATGACCTCTTTCTCGTTTTGTTCTTGCATCTTGGCAACACGGATCAGTGTTTGCGTCACAAAAAGGATATTATCTTGGGTTGTTTGCACTGCTTTTGGGGTAGACGTTGTACCACTGGTAAACATCACATAAGCAACTTCAGATCTATCGTTACTTTTGACATGTAACGGTTTATACTCGTGATAATCAAGTCGATTAATAACAACACACCCCTCTAACTGCTCTTTAAAGGTTGTACTAATGATGGCTTTAGCATTGCAATGTTTGGCTGCAAATGTGATGTAGTTGTGCTCTCGTTCAGGATAGAGATGAACGCAAATAGCGCCCATGTTTAAAAGCGCCATATAGGCTAAAAGATGTTGACTCTTCTGCTCAACATGCACCAGCACATAATCGCCTTTCATGATCCCTTTAGTTTTCAACAATGTACCCAATTTTAAAACATCCTCGTAAAAGTCTTTAAAACTCCAACAGGTATCATCTTCATATAAAAAAGGTGCATTAGGCGCTAGTTTTGCCCACTTGTGTAAATAATCCATAATAGAGAACATCTACTTCCTTAGTGCTGTAAGTTCTTGAAGGGTGAGGATCAAAGGATCAAAAAGGGTTATAGAACAGAGATACTCTTGTATGTCATGTGGTGCCTCTTTTTTAAGGGACTCCACAATAACAGGGATTTCCGTACAACCCATTAACAATCTCTTAGCCCCATAATCTTTTAATGCCTGAAAAACTTTGATTGCATTTAAAAGCATGCTGTTTTTATCAAAGCATTTAACGCCCTCGATGGCTAAGGTCAAATGTTTTTGATAATTCGATAAAGAAGGAATGGTGTTCATGGAATAAATATGTTTAGAGTCTCCATAAACCCCCATTTGAGCAGCAAAAGTCGTTTGTAGTGCAATACACTTAAGCTTTCCAAACGTATCACTTTTTTTATCAACAGAGGCTTTGAGGGAATGAAAGCGTATCTTTCGCTCTTTATAAGAACTATGATTGTAAAAATGGTTTAGTGCCATCTCCATATACGGATGTGCACTATTGCATAAAACAATCAGTTCAATGTTTTTATGTTGAGGGCATTGGGCGACTGCAAGTTCAAGCGCTTTGAACAAACTTTTTGCAATATCATTCTGCGAGTCTCTTTTAGGAACAAAACAGGCTTGAAAAAGTGTGATAGAGTATTCATCTTCCAAAAAAGATAAGCACTCTTTCATTCCATAGGCTCCTGCCAAAGGTCCCATTCCTCCCAATAAAAGTACATGACTATGGCTTCCACCACCTAAAGGAATGTACGTCAAGAGTCCTGATCCGAAACATTGATCGACAGGATTTTGATTGGATTGTTTCAGGGATTCAGCCTCTTGATGCAAACGATCAATATACGCATCTAAGTAGCGCATAATTTCTTCTGAGTTATTGAAGAGTGTGGTATTAAATGCTAAAGTAGGCGATTGTGACATCGTTGCACTCCTCGTTATACATCTTTACCAAATTTTTTAGATATGGATTCAAACGCAACTAAAATCAAGTCAACGTAGGTATTAATCACTTCAACGATCAACTCTTTCGTTATTTTTTCGCCCGAAGCATCTTCATATTTTTGCATGGCATTCAGTACCGCTAAAAAGTGATGAATCTCTGTCTCATACTGGTTATGCACGTCAATGTAACGTATCGCATCTTCGAGTGCATTACCCTCTAAGTCGTAAAATTTTTCCATGCTGTACTTGAACGTTTGGTAACTGTACGCATACTCTGCATGGTTGTAAAACTCAGAGACCATATTGATGCACAGGGCATACGGAATAGCGTTTAAGAGCATACTGCGATACACCCACTCTGAAAACTCATTTGCCTCTTTGGTGTCGTAACAGCTTAGTTTCCATTCATCGCTTTTGAGCATCGCATAGGCAAACTCATCGTACAACCTTCCATGCGAAATGGCATCAAAACCAAGACCTAAATCTTCATGGCTTGTACTCGCATTAAAGGCTGAAGCTTCCAAATAATCCAGTTTTTGATTGGGATTTTTGCACTCAAAAGCTAACGTGTCAAGTCTGCAAGAAAGCCCATAAATAGGCAACATTTTAAGATGCGTCGCTTTCCAGCCATTCAGAAAAAAACTCAATGTTTTATCGGGATATTTTTTCGAACAGATCTTTCTAAAAATAGCTTCTATTGCGGTGAAGCTCTCTTTTTTGCTTGACATTGTCGTTGCAATTGCCTCTTTAATGACACTTGGTGGTAGCAGATCTATTACATCTTGCATGGTCTCTAACATGGTTCTTTTTACTTCAAGCTTCATTCTAACCCCTTTTATAGTAAACATTACACCCATTATAAGTTATGCGCGTCACAGTTTGCGTCACAGTTTTTGTGACATTAACTGTGACGCAAACTGTGACGCACTTTTTGTAGGATGTTTTATCCCAACTTTAAAGGAGCGAATATGGTTTACCTCAACAAAAACAGTGCATTAACACAGCTTAAAGCGTTAGTGCGAGAAGGTGCACACCTGCACAGTCCTGAGTATGCATTGCATCACTTAGAATCTAGGCAAGAAAGGGCATTAGGACTCTTTCACAAAAGGCTTTTTTTAGAAGAGATTATTGAAGAAAGCATCGCTTTTAATAAAAAATTGTCATGGAACAATGAGCAGAAAGTGCTCAAACTTACCACCACCGCTGAAGAGCTCATCAAAGTATTTAAATTACGCAGTGAAGTCTATGCAACCAAAGGGTATCAGCGTGAATTTAAAGATGAAATTGAAGGGCTCAATTTTGATACCTACGATACACACTCTGCTATTTTTTACTACCAAAGCGGACAGGAGATAAGTGGATCCATACGACTTATTTTTGATGAGAAGCATTTTCTTCCTACTGAAAAAAATGTTTCATTGGACTATTTACGAAAACATAAACTGGTGGAATTATCAAGGCAGGTGGTCAAACAGAGTGATAAAGGGTTAGGTTTGGAATTTAAGAATTTTTACAAAGGTATCTATGAGCTTGCAGTGCAAAACCCTGAGAAGATCAGTCTCATTTTGGCTGCCATCACCAGCGATCATTATGACTTGTACTCGAAGTTTGGAGGCATGAAAATCGAAAAAGAGCTCGATGCTTATGGCAATCTTGACAAAGCTATCTTAGTGCTTTCATGGAACATTCAAGAAGTCTCTGCCTTTTTCAAAAAATGCTTTTTACGGTAATATCAAACCTAGGATGCAGGGGTGAGCTTGCATCCCACAAAGGGAATCGTCTCGATAATTTTGTATTCTAATTTGGCTCTGGTTCTATAAATCAATGTTCTAAGGGTACTTCTACTGATAGGATTATGAGGCCAAATGAGGTACTCCAATTCCGTAAAAGAGATGACTTTCCCTTTGGCTTCAATCAATATTTTTAAGAATGAATTCTCTTTAATGCTCAGTTTGATAGGTATATTGCTGTAATAAAGTTGCTCACTACACAAATCGTAACTGTAGTTATCCCCTAAGACGATGAAGCTGGTATCTACGATGGTGTGATCGGTTCTATTTTTTTTGTGCAGTCCAAGCTGGATGGTTGATTTGAGCTCTTCTCGTTTAAACGGTTTAATGAGGTAGCCAATAGGATTGGTACGAACTGCCCTACTAATGGTCTCATCATCGGCATATGCGGTAAGGTAGAGGATGGGAATGTTGGCTATTTTTTGGATCTCTTCAGCCGTTTGAATACCATCTTTACTATGATTTAAGTGAATATCCATAATGATAATATCAGGTCTAATTTTTTCAATCCACGCAATGGCTTCATCCGCATTGGTCACACATGCAATCACTTCATGCCCCAGTTTAAGCAGCGCATTTTTAATATCAAGTGCGACAATAGCTTCATCTTCAACAATCAATAATTGTGTTTTAGTCATGCTCACTCCAGATAATTTCGACTCTCACACCCTGCGTTGAATCAATACGCATCTCCCCTCTGAGTTGCTGAAGGGCAAGCGTTTTAACCAATACCAACCCTAGAGAATTCGATATTTTTTCTTCATTGTATCCTACACCATCATCGTAAACACGCAAACGGTAATGCGTTCCCATTTTGTCTAATAGTATATGGATATTTCCTGTCCCATTTGGAAATGCGTATTTAAACGCATTGGTCACCAGCTCATTGAGAATCAGCCCACAATACATCGCTTGATCAATTTTCAGATCTGTTTTGATGTCAAAGTGAATGGCGATATCTTTCTCAGAGCTATCTTCAAACTCTTCCATCAAAAGCGAAAAATAGTCATACGCATTGACGTGTAAGATGGTCTCTTGTTTATATAAAAGTTCGTGCAGATGGCTCATTGCATTGATTCGGTTGTGAACTGTTTGCAAAATATCTTGCAATGTTTCATCACTGATTTCATCTTTTTGCAGTCTGACCAGTGAGACAATCATCTGCATATTATTTTTAACCCGATGGTTTAACTCTTTAAGGAGCAACTCTTTTTCTTCCAACGCAACATTAAGATTTTTTGTTTTTTCCTTAACTTTAAGCTCTAAGCGCTGTTGCTCATTTTTTTGCTGATGCATTAGCGTCTCATTGGCGATCTCTTTATCTTTTTGAAGCTGTTTGATTCTATCAGCTAAGGCGATAGAGAAGATCAATGCTTCTAAAACTATACAGAGTTCAATAAAATAACGCATATGTTCATAAATGTTAAAGATACCTGCACTGGAGAGATACATAAAGAAAAAGGCTATTAAAATCGTCACCCACCCAAAGAGAATAAAATAAGCCTGCCTGTTTTTCTTCACTGCCGCATAAAGCGCCACGATAAAAAGATACACAAGCAACGAGATAAAAAAGATATTGCGATAAGGATGCAAGGTGTTTGTGAACAATGTCGCAAAGAGAAAGAGTGTAAACACGATGAGATAAATGTTGAGTATTTTTCCCAACAAAGGGTATTGTTGAATGCGTAAAAACGAGCGTGAAAAGAGTGCTAACGCGACGATAGGAAACGCGACAATAAAAGGGGATAAGCCAATCAATCGTACAATCCATTCTTGATTTAAGATATAAATATTGGCAAGCCCCACATAAATGCCATGGTGAACCATAACCCCAACGATATAAAGAACATAGTAGAGGTAACTCACATCTTTGGTAAAAAAGAAGAGAAAAAGATTGTAAATTGCAAGAATACTCATGGCTCCGAAAAAGAGTGCTAAACAGAGTTGATGCGAAATCTCTTTTTCATAAAAGTGCTCACGTTCCCAGAGATTCAGTTTCATAATAAGGGCTGTTACATAAGAGCGTGCTTTGAGATAATACGTCTTGGATTCTTGAGGTGCGAGTGAGATTTTAAAAATAGGATTGATGGTTTTTCGCCCACTACTGATGTAATACAGCCCTTCTTTAGAGCTTGTAAGATTACTTTCTTCAAACAGTTCGATTTCAGAGGTGATGGTATTGTCGTATTCGAGTATTTTCACCATGCTCTTATCGGTTTCATTCTTAAGTGTAAATTTCACCCAAACATCGAAATTTGGAGCATAGCCAAACCCTAAAAGCTTTTTCTCATTTTTAAGGAATTCGCCTTCTTTCGTCTGAACCTCTTTGAGTGTGAGTAACTGCGTTTTATCAATGTAAATTTCAGCATGAGGCAAGAGATCATACAAAGGCACTTCGGTATTTATGCGTATGGGGCTGGCAAATACAAGCGATGAAAGTATCACTAAGATTACTATTTTCATAGACAACATTCCCATAAATACCTTTAAGTCATTTTTGCATTTGATTTGATCTTTTAAAGACTAAGAGAAGCGCTGTAGGCACTTTTATTCAATTTTAGCAAATTTTAAAGATATTTGTAGTGCCTAAGCCTGTAAAAAAGTGATGCTGCTAAAAGATGCTACCTTCTTGGATAGCATCTTTAAAAAGAGAAATGCCGTGGAAATGGTCTGATTTAAGCTGGTTTTATTTTGGCTTTTGTACGTCTTTTGGGCTTTGTTGGAAGCGTTTCTTCGGTTGCAGTAACATCTTCTTGCGTACTTTTCGCCACGCTTTTTTTAGCAGGTTGGTAGAGCATATGATGCCAAAGAGAAAATCCAACCAGTGCGACACCTGCACCGATGTGAAGGTTTTTCATCACTTTAGACTTCATACCAAATGACGTTCCTACGACGATTGCCATAGAAGCGGTCATACCGATCTTAGCGACCTCTTTTTTGGTGTCTAAGTCCCACGTTTTAAAGCTTGGTCGTTTTAGCTCTTTTTTTGTCAAATTTTCGTTTCGCATTTTTTCCTGTCTCATACGTTAATGCCAAGGTTAAGACCGCGGCAATTCCAAGGGGAAAGAGAAGAGGCATAGATATCCTTTATGATATAAGTTATCATAATTATAAAACCTCTCCCCTAAGACTCTGCTTAGTTTTTCTCAATACGAATTTTTTGCATGGAATTGAGTAATAATCCAATCGTCGTTCCATTGTGCAAAAAAGCTGTTTTGACAGGACTTAGAAGCCCTGTTGCTGCACCCGCCAAAATGATACTGTTAATCCCAACGGTTGCATTAAAATTGCCCTGAATACGTGCCATTGTTTTATTGGCTAAGACCTTTGCTTCTACGACAGCTTCGATATCATCTTTGAGTAAGCTAATATCGGCTGTTGCTTTAGCGATATCCGCCCCTTTATACATACTAATGCCTACGTTTGCATTCATGAGTGCTGGTGCGTCATTGATGCCGTCGCCTACAAACGCAACGTGTTTTCCACTCTCTTTGAGCGCTTGGACGATGCTTGATTTATCGGTGGGGAGAAGCCTTGCATACACGGTGTCAATGCCCAGCTCTTTGGCTAAAGCTTGCGCTTTATCTTCCACATCGCCTGTAAGCATAACAATCTCTTTGACACCGAGAGTTCTTAGTTTCAAAAGAGCCTCTTTAGCGTTTTCGCGTACACGGTCTACCATACCAATCGTTCCTAAAAGCTTATTATCGTACGCGATGTAGAGTAAAATTTTGCCATTTTCCATACATGTCTTGATTTTCGCTTCGTGTTCCGTAAATGAAACTCGCTCATCTTCTTCTAAGAAGTGACGACTGCCGATGATCGCTTCTTTCCCGTTAATTTGGGTACGAACACCGTGTGCTACGATAAACTCCACCTCTTCGTGGTGCATATGCACAAAACCACGCTCTTTCGCCGCTTTGACAACTGCCTCAGCAACGGGGTGAAAGTAATGTTCTTCCGCACTGGCGGTGAGGTTTAAAATGGCATCTTCACTCCAAGCTTTATCGAACGAGCAAATCTCAACCACTTCAAGCTCTCCATGGGTTAACGTACCCGTCTTATCGAAGATGAACGTATCGACATGCGAAAGCGCTTCCAAAGCTTTTGCCCCTTTGATGAGGATACCATGATGTCCAGCAATCGAGAGCGAATTTTTAAAAGCAACTGGTGTTGCAAGCTTTAGCGCACACGAATAATCCGCTTGAAGGACCGCTGCCACACTTGCCATATCACGGCGAATGAGGTAGGAAAGCCCCGCAAGTCCTAATGTTACGGGAACAAGCTTGTCCGCCAGCCTAGTGGCTTTAAGACCAATGGCAGATTTTTCATCGAGTGAGCTTTTGATGTAGTGCCTGATGCGCTGTGTTGCAGTGTCATCGCCTACTTGTTCTGCCCAGATGCGAATGCGTCCTGCTTCAACAACCGTCCCCGAGATAACGCGACTGCCTCGCTCTTTTTTTACAGGCTCTGCTTCACCCGTCATGGAAACTTGGTTGATGGAGGCTGTTCCATCGATGATATGCCCATCAATAGGGATCGTATCGCCTGAGCCTACAATGACGATATCGCCTACTTTGACCTCCGAGGTACTAATGCGCTTTTGTGTAATTTTACCTGCTTCTTCAACCTCTATCCACGCCTCTTCCACATTGGGCTTTGCAAGCTCTTTGATGAGATCATCGCTTTTATGAACAGTTGTCTCTTCGATGTACTCGCCAATTTCAAGCATGACATTGGTGCTATTGGCTGCGGTGTAATCGCGACGTGCCAAAGAGACACCGACTGCCATCGCTTCAAGCACTTTGGAGGTTAAGCCTTCACTAAACAGCTCATACACGCCCTCTTTGAGTAAAGGAATACTCGCAAGCGTACTCACGGCTAATTTGATATTGGGCTGTGGAATAAATGGCTGAAACGCCAGTGCCATACCTGAACGTACAATGCCCTTGATACTAGGCTTTTCATCGTGGTCGTTAAAACACGCATTGATCGAGGCATCACAGATTTGATACGCGCTCATATCCAATTCTTGAAGGTATCTCAAAAGAGCTTTTGCATCTAATTGTTCGCCTTCAAACACAACCGAGCCGATTTTAGCGTTAAGGCGAACGTTACTTACACCTTCAATTTTTCTAAGATCAGCACTGAGCGCATGGGCATTGATATGCTTCAAAGCAGGGCTCACATAGCGCAATCGCTGGGATGTTTGGTGAATCAGGCGTGTTGTGTGCATAAAAAATTACGCTTCTTTCGCCGCTAATTCAGCTTTTGCATCTTCAAAACGCTCTTTCATCTCTTCGATACCTGCTTGAAACATCTCTGTTCCTTTAGCGATGGTTTTAAAAAGGTTTTTTTGCGCTTTTTCATTGGTGAGCAAATAAGCTCCAACCGCACCGATGAGTGCTCCAACGACAAATTGTTTGGTATTGAACGCGCCAAAAAGTTGTTCAGGGTTCGCCATCATACCACCCTCATTTTTTGCCTCATTGGCAGGTTCACCACCGATGTAAGGGTTTTTATCCAATGCATTTAATAGTTCCATTATTTTGCTTCCTCTTCAGTCTCTTTAGCATATGTTTTTGTATAGAATTTTTCAACACCATAAATTCCTGCAACACCGACCGTGAGTGAGCCAAAAACACCCAACCAACTGTTACGCCCAAGCGCATTTGCCGCTGCAATGGCACTTCCTGTAGCAATGCCACCTTGAAGGGAGAGTTTGAGGCTTTGTTTAATCGCCTCTTCTTTGCTAAGTTCGGCTTGTTTGTATTTTGTATAAGCAAGGGCTGTTGCTACCATACCAGCAGCTAATGCACCACTGACAAGATTGCCTGTTACACTGCGAGGTGTACCTGTATTGATCGTAATGTTAGGCGTCATTGTATTTCCTCTTTTTTAACTTTCGTGCTAGTGCTTTTTTTAGATTTCATGCACTCAATGGTTCCATCAAGGCTTTTTTTAACCTCACCCGCAACTTCTTTTGCTTTGCAAACGCCTTGTTCAAGCCCTTCTTTAAGCTCTTTTTTCTTACTAAATGCAAGCACCGTTGCAGCTCCTGCAAGCGCTCCTACGATAAATGGTAACATGGCTCTCTCCTTTTTAATCATTGAGGCTTTCATCCTCGTTTTTTTCTTCATCATCTTTTTGTAAAACACCACCAAAAACACTCGCTCCAACAACCCCTAAAAGGGCTCCTGCAATAAAAGAAAAATTGGAGTTTAAAAGCGTGGTAATCTCTTCTTGACTGACTTCGCCTTTAGCAATTTTTTGCGCCATTTGACTAAACTCACTCCACTGTCCCATCATGCCTTCAAGCGCTGCCATAGGATTAGCCATAGCCTCATTACGAGAAGGTGTAGCATACGAAATCACGCATTTTCTAAAAGCTGGGAGATGATTATTATACGAAGCGGCTTGAAGTCTGTAAAAGAGATCTTGTACCTCTGGATATTCGCTGACCGATAAAAGAAGTTCATTGTAGAGTTGAATGTTTTGAATCTCCGCCGCCACACCTAGTTCACAGCACTCTTGAAGTGTTTTAGGAAGATTTATGCTCTCTGGCTCATTGCGGACAAGCGTGATTTCACGTGCTGTAGCGACTGCCATAAGGGCATTTTGATGGGTTTGTTCTGCTTGAATGATGTTTACAAAAGGAAAAACTGCGCCAAATTTTTCAACAACCGCACTGTAGGTTGCGTACGCTTTGACTTCATCATCAAAAGCGCGCTGTAATGCCGCTTCGAGACTAAGAGTTTCGGTAACGTTTTGAGTCGTTTTCATCTCAGACGATCTCCTTTACAAGTGTGTCGATGATGGCAATAATTTCATCCAGTTCTTTGCCTTTGACTAAATTTTCCCATAAATGGTCTGGGAAAACATGGTGGTCATATTCAACGGTTACAGAGCCAATGATTTTATTGATTTTAATAGACTTAATGCCATTAATGCGAGCAGGCAATGCTTCGATATCTTCGATACCCACATGGTGCTTATGTTCTTTAATTTTAGGACTCACACGCAAACGAATGCGTCCTTTGATATGATGAACAATGGAAAAATACGCTCCAAGTTCAATGAGTTTTTCTGCCGTAACGTTCATTTTTATCCTTTGATATATTGAATTCTAAGTGGATAGAATAAGGATTGGCTTAATATTTTTTAAGAATTATTATCAGTTTTAAATATTGATAGTTCTTCTTGATACTGACACTGTTCACAAACGCCATACAATGTCAAAGTATGATGTGTTCCTTTAAAATGATGTGCATCTAAGATCTCATCTTGTATCGCTTCAATGGTAGGATGAAAAAAACGGCTAATGCTCCCGCACTTAAGGCAGACCAAATGGTCGTGATGGACTGCTCGTTTGAGTTTGTATTTTTTCATCTTGTTTGGGTAATTTATAACGGTACTCACAATGTCCAAGCTTTCAAAAAACGTCAAGATTTTATAGATGCTTGCCAGTGAAATTTTGAGGTGACTCTCGTCGTACAGTTTCGCTTGTATCTGCTCTGCGCTCAGATAGGTGTCGCAAAGGAACAACGCACGAAGCAAGGATTCACGTTTGCTAGAGTAACGAATCCCTGCTTTGTGCATTAAGCGTTGGAAGTGGCTGTAAAAATGTTCAAAGGAAGAAGAGCAAAAATCCTTTTGCTCTTCTAACGGCATGTTAGACAACGGTTTTCCTTAGAACTTATACGCAACGTGTGCTTTAATGGCACTGTAGCTGTCGTCTTTCACATCATTGTCAACATTGACGTACATTAAAGAGGTTTCAA
>Ga0209749_1002492_pt1 | contig 11955 bp, 10 predicted proteins | sample EPASupsiteSAE347_FD_187267 | JGI IMG/M metagenome (GOLD analysis project Ga0209749, IMG submission 187267) | Bioremediated contaminated groundwater from EPA Superfund site, New Mexico - Sample SAE3-47 (SPAdes) (version 2) | ecosystem: Environmental > Aquatic > Deep subsurface > Groundwater >... | reverse complement strand
GTTGTTCTTGAGGAAGGACCGGAGGAGCCAAGACTGGAAGCGGCATAGAAGCATAATGTATGCCAACTGCTCAGGCTTCCGGTGAGCTATTTTTCGAAAACTCAAGCATATATACAACCAGGTAAACTCGTACTACTACGAGAATTTATCGAAAAAGAACGTCCTCGGGAATATGACTTACTACTGGTATGACACACTCTACCAACTGCTTTACTCTGCTTCCCCGACCTTTCCGACGGAGACTTTCACCTACGATAAAGTCGGAAATCGCCTGACTTCGGCGGAGTGCTCCGATTGGAAATACAACGCGAGAAACCAGTTGACAGACTACTGCGGGGTGAGCTTCACTTACGATGCCAACGGAAACACCATAACCAGGAGCGATGTCTCGGGTGTCACACGATATGCATACGACTACGAAAACAGGTTGCGAAGAGTCGATTTTCCCAACGGCACGTATGCCGCTTACAAGTACGATGTTGGAGGAAGAAGAATCGAAAAGGACGTGAACGGAGCAATCACCCGCTATCTTTACGACGGCGCGACACTCCTGGCTGAATACGACTCCTCGGGCACTCTTCTGCGAAACTATTTCGCCGGCTCGGGAGACATAAATCCGTCCATTCTCCATGCCAATGGTCTGACCTACTTTCAGCTCTTCGATCACCTGAGCACCCCACGGAAGATCATGGATACCAGTGACAATGTGGTATGGGATGCTACTTATCGCTCCTTTGGCCAGGCCAGCGTGACCACGGAGCGCGTGAGTAACAACTTCAGGTTTGCGGGGCAGTATTTTGATCAGGAATCAGGATACCATTACAACTACTTCAGGTACTATGACACTACGAGAGGGCGATACAACACAGAAGATCCGATCGGGTTTGCCGGTATAGATATGAATCTCTATAGATATACCGGAAATGATCCGGTCAACCGAATAGATCCGTGGGGTCTTGCACCGGGCGATAATTACAATACATACCTTGATGCTGCATATCAGGCTCATCTTGATTATAATCAGAAGTCTATTAGCGACGATGCTGAGTATGGTGTAAAGATATATCAATATACAACAGGTCCAAATAGGGGCTATTATTCTTATACAGAAGCTATCAAGGCAGGCGAAAAGGAGGTTAACTGTGGAAAAATCAGCCTACCTAAAAGCACGACAGGCGTAACAACATGGCATAGTCATGCAGCATTCAAGAAGCTTAGTGATTTGGATTTCTCCAGTGGAGATAAGAAGGTTGCTGTTAACTTATCATATGGCACCGTTGAAACTCCGATTTTTCTAAGCAATCCACATAATGAATTTAAAGTATACTTCCCAATAGATGATAGGTCATATACATATCCCAACTTTCCATCGAGACTAACACCGGATTTTGGATGGTGAATATATTTAGGATTCTATAAATACCATAGTCTAGGAAGGAAAGATATATGTATGTAGTGCGAAATTTGTTCATCATATCTATCTTGTTTTTGGCTTTTGCCTCTGTATCGTGGCCAGATTCGAAGTCTGCATTTGAAGCTCTCAAGCAAGGAGATAAGGAGAGTGCATACCGGGAATTTAGATCCCTAGCTGAAGAAGGTAATATCGACGCACAGATCATTCTTGGAAGAATGTACGTAGATGGGAATTTTGTAACCAGAGACTGTGCCAAAGGGATCGAATGGCTAAAGAAAGCTGCAGAACAGAATGATGTTAATGCACAGATGACATTTGCTTCTGTATTGCTAAACGGTGACTGTGGCGAGAGAGATTATGCAGGGGCTGCAGAGTGGTATACTAGAGCAGCTAAGCAAGGTAGCGTAGATGCGCAATACGAACTCGGAGAAATCTATTCAAATCCCCAAAATAAGCTGCGTGATTTCGTAGTTGCTGCAAGCTGGTATCGGAGGGCAGCAAAGCGAGGCCATGTTTATGCGCAAACGAGTCTCGGAACGTTATATGCTGAGGGACAAGGGGTATCATGTGATTATAGAAAAGCGGTAGAGTGGTACAGTAAGGCTGCTTTGCATGAGTACTACGAAGCACAACGGTTGCTTGGGATAATGTATTCAGAAGGCAGAGGCGTTCCAAAGAACGATAAAAAGGCAGTATCCTTGTTTCGCAAGTCGGCAAATCAGGATTATCATAAGGCTCAGTATCTTTTAGGCTGTATGTATGGAGCTGGAAAAGGTGTATCGCTCGACTATGTCATGGCATATATGTGGTTTACGCTTGCCTACAAAAATGGTTTCAATCCTGCCATGGTTGCTCGTAATGCTTTGATTGATAAAATGACCCAAAAGGATATAGACAAGGCAGAAGGTTTGGCTGAGAGTTGGCGGCCTCCCGGCAAAACCATTTATACTTTTGATCGTAAAGAATAGCCGGTTGCGACCGGTGCTACGTCTCGCGCTTTTTGGCTCCAGCGGTCCCACGCTATTTGACTCTTGCCCGCTTCGGCTCAGCATTACCAGTAGCGCATCCCACCCTGTTTTATCGTGTACTATCCAGAACTTATGGCTGGGTAGGCGGGGTGCTTTGGTGATGCGCGTTTGCGGGGTACAGAGTCAAGTATCGTGAGACTCTTAGGTTCACAAAATCTGGCGCGTAGCAACCGGTGTGTCGGAAACATCGTAAATCAGCGGGGTCAGACCTACACTTTTGACACGCGGGCAGCAATTCTCGTCGGGTGGCACTGCGGGTGGCACTGGCAACGAGTTGCCGGGTGTGGGAAGCACAGGAGGCATAAAATCGTCTATCTGGAGAGCCAGCCAGTCGGAGTGACAAAGGTTTGCAAGCTCTATGACGTAAACCTGATCGTTTCGGAGCTCCGGCGGGTGGCACCGACAACGAGTTGAAAGACACGTAAGGACACGGGGTCAGGCGGGTGGCACTGGCAACTGGTTGCCGGTGTGCGAAGCACAAGAGGGCATGGTTCAGGTCAGGGTCACAGTTCCAACGTCATTCCGGTAAGCATGCCGGAATGACGTTAGTGGCCGTTACCCTAAACAAGTGATTTTCAGACCATGCCAACAAAGGTATTCCTCTTGTGCTTCGCACCCAGGCAACGAGTTGCCTGGCCACCCGCCCAATCTGATGATATTGATAAGTAGATAGAATTGGCATTAACAAAACTGAATGGGCGTACCTAATGGAAGGGCTATAATAGCTTACCTGTTGTAGGTCTTTTATTATGGTATGCTTTTTAGGATGCTGTATAATGATGTTTTGGAGGTAATTGGTGCATGAAGTAGTTAATTACATATTATGCATATTGCCATATTCAATAGGTGTCTTAATCGGTATAGATTTTTTTATGTACTTGATATTCTCACCTGAAGTGGAAAGAGGATTAGTCGGTCTGCTTTTATCTGGTTTTGCTTTTTCTGAATTAATTATCATATCATGTACTAAGAAGAATTCCAGATTAAGAAAAAAGATGCTGACAACTCAGCTATCTGGTATATTCGTTTACATGATAACTGCTCAATTAATAATGAATGTTTCTCATTCAAGGGATATCGCATTATGGTATGAAACAAATGTAAAATTGAATAATATTGAATCAATTATTATATCAACTTACCAATCAGAAAACAACATTCCAGCATCACTTCAAGATGTGTGTAATGCTAAATGCAGAGAAGATCCATATAGGCCTGGTAGTGATTTTATGTACAAAAAAGTCAAAAATAATGAAATGATTATATATAGTGTAGGGCCTGATGGCATAGATAATATGGGAACCCTTGTGCTTGATCAGAATGCGATTAAATATTCACCACACGCGGCACCATGGAAGCTTATGCCTTTCCGAACATATATCATTAGTATGTCTGGTTTTGACGATAAATTGAAAGGCGATATTGCAAGGGTAATCAGATCGAACGACATCGTGCCAAGGTAGCACGGGTGGCCCAGGCAATAAGTTGCCTGGGCCACCCGCCCGATCTTAATAAGAGACTCTTTACAGTTTATCCATGGGGTGCTATCGGCCCATATTGATAGAGCCATGACATTTAGATAATAATGTAAGGTAAATACCATATGCAGATATTGCGCTTTGTCACTGTGTTCTTGGTTGTATTTGCGTCGCAATCGATGGCGGCGGATTTTAGATTCGGCATGGCCGCCTACAAACAAGGCGAATTCGAGAAAGCATTTCGAGAGTTCAGAATTCTAGCTGAACAGGGCAATGTGAAGGCGCAATCCATGTTAGGGCAAATGTATTCTCTTGGCCTTGGCGTTGCTGAAGACGAAAGTGAAGCGTTACGATGGTATCGAAAAGCTGCCGAGCGAGGAGATATGGTTACACAGATGATCTTGGGTCAACTACTTGCTAAGGATTCCACGACTGTTTATGAGGCTACCAAGTGGTATGAAAAAGCGGCAAGACAAGGCAATCGCGACGCAACTTACATTCTTGGGGGGGCTTACAAGAGGATGGATAAACTGGAAGATGCCGTAAAATGGTATCGCACGGCTGCTAAGCGAGGTAACCCTTGTGCCATGACCGACTTGGGCATTTTGTACGCTGAAAGAACCGACGGCCATGAAAATTACCGTAAGTCAATGAAATGGCTTATAAAAAGTGCTAAGGAGGATCATGTAATCCTTCAATTCTACTTGGGTGACATGTATGCGAAAGGAAGGGGCGTATTGAAGGATTACAAGGAGGCGGCTGATTGGTATTACAAAGCAGCCTCGAAGGGATTTCCCGACGCTATGGAACGACTCGGAATGCTGTATCAGGAAGGCCTCGGTGTTGATCAGAACTATGTTTTGGCGTACAAGTGGTTTCAGCTTGCATGGCATGAGTCACTATGGTTTAGCTATCTTAAGTCTAATATAACGATCCTAAAGGACAAAATGACTCCAGAAGAGGTTGTCAAAGCAGAAGATTTGGCTAAAACCTGGCAGAAAGAGTCACCATACGCCGATGGATATCACCGCAGGTGTTTCGATGATAATAGGTGAACGCGGCACGGTCGGTTGGGGGGTGCTAAGCGCCAGAATATGTGAACCTGAAATTCCCACTTTATTTGATTTTGTACCCCGCAGAATTGCGCCAGCAAAATACCCAGCCTACCCAGCCATAAGTGGCGGATGTAACAGGGCAATGTTGGCATATGGACATTTGGCCGGTGCCCCAGGCAACAAGTTGGTAGCAGCGGATGGCCCAGCATAACAGGTTCGTACTGCTGAACTATTGAGGGCGGTTGGAGATTTCTTTCTTTAACCTCGGGTGGCACCGGCAACTCCACGCCCCCAACAATGTTGCAAAACACCCTGTTGGGGGCGTGTGGTTGTCGTTGATCACCGTATTGCAAATGATTATGCAGCATTTATTGCAGATCTCACGATGGGGAAATTGGATACCGATGCCAGAGTTCGTCATTAAAATCTTTGTGCAGCGGGTGGCACCGGCAAGAATTTGCCGGTGTGCAAAGCACAAGAGGCATAAAATCATCTACCTGGAGGGCTGGCCCATCGGAGTGACAAAGGGTTGCAAGCTCTATCACGTGAATCTCGATCGTTTCGGAGCTCCGCGCGCAACTCTCGACCAAGGAGGAATATGATACCGTGTGGCACATAGTGCTTCCGTTTTTATCGATCTTTATGATGCTTGCAGCGGACTGCCATGCCGCCATCACCTTCGTCGCCAATGTGGACGGCAACTGGGATCTGTTTGTCGCCGATGATGACGGGTCGAAGCCGGTTCGCCTCACTTCCACGCCTTATGACGAGAAAACCCCGGCGTGGTCGAGGGACAGGAAGAGCGTATTTTATGCAACGAGTGATGGAGAACTGAACATCATCGATCTTGCGAGCAAGGAGCGGCGGGCTCTTACACCGGGAGAGGGGAGATGTCCAGGGATCACTCCATCTTTCTCTCCTGACGGAAGTGAAGTCGTCTTTGCCAGGTTTCTTCCGGGGGCAAAGGATGATACCGATCTTATGATTCTAAGCCTCAAGACGGGTAAGACTCAAAGGTTGTTGGAGCAGGTCGGGGTTCAGCTCTGGCCGGCATGGTCGCCGGATGGAAGGAGGGTTGTCTATACCAGCAATCACTGCTCTTCGGGGTGCGGCAGGATCGTTCAGGAGCTATGGATGGCGGACGCATGGGGAGGATCCGCCAGGCAACTGCTCATGACTAATTCTTTGTGCCAGCAGCCGGCATGGTCTTCGGACGGAAAGCACATTGCTTTTTCCTCGGACCGGAGCGGAAGCTTCGATCTTTGGGTGCTCTCGGTCGAGGACATGAAACTGGAGCAAATTACATCCGACGAGGCACTGGATGCGAGTCCGAGTTGGTCTTCGGACGGGAAGAAGCTTGCATATGTTTCGGCGCGGTCGGGGCGAATGGAAATCCGTGTCATGGACATGGAGAGCAGAGAAATAAAGAGACTCAGGCCTTTCGGGGAAAAGGAAATCGAGTGCAAGGACGTCTCCTGGTGATCCAAGATAGGGGAGGGGGGGCATTGAGGATGAAGAGATCAAGGGCTCGCCTCGTGGGAATATGAGTGTGAATATGAAGGTAAGCATGGAGGGGTACATGAAGGTGAGTACAAGAGTGAGGGGCAATGCGAGGTTGAAAACGAGAGGACTTTCAGTTTGGCGGCCGGCATGGGCTGTTTTTGCGGTTTTGATCCTGGGCTTCGTTGTCATGGCGCGGCCTTTTGTGTTTGGGGAAGAGCCGAAGGTCACTCCTTCGGCGAAACAGGGCATGACGAAACCTATCTCTCTGGATTCGCCGCAGGATGATCCGGCCCGTTTTCAAGGGAAGATTCTCTCGGATGTCAGAACTTCCATTCCTTCCTTCGACCCGAGCCGCAATGAGAGTGTCACCGTCATGTTCAAGCTCCTTAAGCCTGCGAGGGTGAGCCTTCAGGTCTATGATCCCGACTGGGATCATGTCTCGACCCTGAGCACGGGAGAAGATCCGGTAGTGGGAGAGCAGTCGCTTACCTGGAACGGAAAGGACGCGGATGGGAACATCGTTCCGGACGAGGCCTATTTTTTCACTCTTGTTTCGGAAGAGGGAAAGGACATAGGGAAAGTCTATGATCCGACAACGTTTTCGGGTGGCGTGGAGCACGATATCACCTCGGTTCGAATCGATCCCGAGGACGGAACCGTTTCCTACGTGATGCCCGAGATGGGGCGTGTCATGATCAGGGTGGGGATCGAAGGCGGTCCGCTCCTCAATACTCTTGTCGACTGGAGCCCGAGACTCAAAGGAGAGGTTTTCGAAAGGTGGAACGGGAAGGATAAGGATAACATTTCGGACATTACCAGGCATCCGGGATTCAAGATGATCATCTCCTACTTCACCCTTCCTGAAAATTCGGTCATCACCTTCGGAAACAAGACTGTGACCTACCGCGGCTTCAAGAAGCTCCTTACGGCCCGGAGGCAGAAAAAGCCCGGCGAGCGCGACCCCGGACAGAAGCTCAGCGCGCACTATCGCCTGCCGAGAACTGTTGACTATTCGCCACCGGTGCGGATGGTCTTTGGAGACCCTTCCGGTTCCGTTGCGGGCGATTTTTCCGGCGGTCCCGCACCGACATTGAAGGGCAAGGCCCTCGTACGAGTGGATCTCGATGAAGAAGATAAGAAAAACTTCCTCAACCAGCAGTTCGAGATCTGCTTTTTTCTCGATCACCAGTTCCATGCGGAAGACGAGACAGGCTATGCGCCCTTTAACTGGGTATGGGACCTATCGAATGTAGAGCCGGGGGAGCACATCCTCACCGTGAATGTGACCGGCTTCAGGGACCAGATCGGCCTTTCGAGCCGTAAGGTCGTGGTTGCAAGATAAGGGAAGGGTAAAGAGAAGGGGGAATCGTTCATGTGGGAAAAACGTCTTGTCTTTGTGGCCGCACTGGTGCCGGCTGTAGTATGGGGAGCGTTTTTTTGCAAGGCCGAAAAGCCCGAGGTCGTGGTCTACACTTCGGTTGACCAGGTGTTCTCGGAGCCCATCCTCTCGAGCTTCGAGAAAAATACCGGCATCCAGGTGAGAGCGGTCTACGATGTCGAGGCAAGCAAGACGACGGGGCTCGTAAACCGGTTGCTGGCGGAAAGAGAGAACCCGAAGTGCGATGTTTTCTGGAATTCCGAGTTTGCCCAAACCATTCACTTGAAGAAAACGGGATGCTTGTCTCCCTACCGTTCCCCATCGGTCGAAGACATACCCTTCCGGTTCAAAGACGCCGAGGGTGCCTGGGCGGGATTTGCAGCACGGGCAAGGGTCCTCATCTACAATCGGAGCCTGCTGAACCCGGATGCACTGCCTCGCTCCATCTTCGATCTTACCAGCCCCGGATGGAAGGGGCGAGTGGCCATGGCCTATCCACTTTTCGGGACCACGGCAACCCATATGGCCGCGCTTTTTTCCGTCATGGGAGAGGAAAAAGCCCGGGAATACCTGGTGGGTCTCAAGGCAAACGACATCCTAATCGTGGATGGGAACTCCGTTGCACGCGATGTGGTGGTGGAAGGAGAGGTTCCCCTCGCCTTTACCGATACCGATGATGTCGAGGTAGCAGTGCATTCGGGAAAGCCCGTGGGGATGGTTTTTCCGGACGAGGCTGGACTCGGGACGCTCCTCATTCCCAATACGGTTGCAATGATCAAAGGATGCCCTCACCCCGGGGAGGCCAGGAGGTTGATCGATACCCTGCTCAGCCGGGAGACGGAAAGCAGGCTTTCCTTTTGTGAGGCGGCTGAGATACCGGTGCGGGAAGGCGTGCCCAGACCCTCTCATGTGCCTGAGATCTCCTCTCTCAAAGTGATGGAAGTGAACTACGGAGAGGTTGCGGAAAACGTGCAAAAGGCGGCGCTGTTCTGCCGCGGCCTCTTCGGAAGATAACGATCATGAAGCTCCCTCGGCTCCTTGCACCCGCCCTCTTCATCCTTATTGGGTTGCTCGTGCTTTCACCCCTTACAGCCATGATTGCCGGCTCTTTCGCGGCAAGGAGCGCGGCGGGAGACGGCAGTACGGCTCACCGTGGTCTCGATCTCGATGGAAGGCTGTTCATGCCGGCTCAAAGGAGTCTCGCAATCGCTTCGGGAACGACGGTTCTTTCCGTCCTCCTGGGCGTTCCTTCGGCATTTTTCATCTCCAGAGCACATTTTTCCGCAAGGACAAGGAAGCTCTTTTCGATCCTCTCTCTCCTTCCGGCTCTCATTCCTCCGTATATCCACGCCATCGTCTGGACCCACGTGAATCGCATGATCAAGCCCTTAGTTGGGCTCGATTTCCATAACATATGGGGAGTCATGTTCATCCTCTCCATGGCCTACTATCCCTTCGTGGCCCTCACTACCCGCAGCGGGCTGGACAGTGTGGACAAGAACCTCGAAGAAGCATCCCTGCTTTGTTGCCGCGGGTGGAGAACGATCAAAGGCATCACCCTTCCTCTCGCCCTCCCGCACCTTTTCGCCGGAGCGATTTTTGTTTTTGTCTTTTCTCTCATTGAATTCGCCGTGCCGGACATCATGAGAGTACATGTCTATCCAGTCGAAATCTTCATTCAATACAGTGCCTTCTATGATGAGCGCTCCGCCGCCGTTCTCTCGCTCCCTCTTGTTGCCGTAAGCTTCGGCCTGATTCTCGTGCAAAAAAGGATCATGAAGGGCCGATCCTTCGTACAGCCGTTTGCAGGCCTTGGAGGAAAGACTGCGGCTCATCGGGGAAGATTTCTTTCGATTATGGCCGCTTCCTTCTGCTTCTTCCTTGTTCTGCTCTCGGTCCTTATTCCCACGGGAGTGCTGATTTGCGTCGCCGGTCCTGTTTCAACCTACATACAGGCTCTGAAATCCTCCGGAGAAGAGATCGGCTATAGCCTCGCTCTTGCCTGCCTGGGATCGCTTGCGGCGCTGATCCCCGGCTTCGGAGCAGCCTATATCAGGGAACGCTCCAAAAGTCGTGGAACCGCCCTGCTCTTCTTCATCGGCCTTCTTCCTTTCGCCATTCCGCCTGTCAGTATGGGAATAGGATTGATCGGAGCATGGAATCACCCCTTTCTCGACCTTGTCTACGGGAGTTCGCTAGTGGTTGTTTTAGGCTATGCCGCCCGTTTCCTGCCGTTTTCCCTCCTGATGGGAAGCGCCGGGGTAAAGCAGCTCAATCCAGGAATCGAAGAGGCAGCCCTCCTTGTAACCGGCCGATGGACGCACATCCTGGCGAAAATTCTTCTTCCTCTAATGCGAAACAGTCTCGCGGCCGCTTTTTTCGTCGTCTTGATTCTTTCGTTCGGAGAACTGGGATCGACCCTACTTGTGATTCCGCCGGGGCGGGAGACGATTCCCATAAAGATCTATAACCTCATGCACTATGGAGCGGACGGGACGGTGGCGGCGTTGTGCCTTTTGACCTCAGGGATCATTCTCTCATTCTTCGGATTGTTCCTTGCCATGGAAAGAAAGCTGGGAAAGGGGTCCGTAGTATGACGTCCGTAAATGGAAAGCAGTGAAATGCCCAAAGAGATATGGTGGAAGAGCATGATCACGGTTGAAGAAATAGGAAAGAGTCTTGGGGACAGGCAAATATTGAACGGAATATCCCTCGAGCTTTCACCGGATGAGGTCCTGGCGCTCGTCGGGCCTTCAGGGTGCGGCAAGACGACGCTATTGAGGCTTATCGCGGGCTTCGAGAAGCCTGATGCCGGAAGAATCCTTATTGACGACTTCGAGGCGAGCAGCCCCACTCATTCGATAGAGCCGCACAAAAGGAAGCTTTCCATGATCTTTCAGGATCTTGCCCTGTGGCCTCACCTCAGTGCCATGGGACACATCGAATTCGTCCTGGGAGAGGCGAGAGGCAAGCAAAGGCGAAGTTATCGAGAGAGGCGCAGTGTTGAGGCAACGGAGCTCCTGGATCGAGTCCGCCTGAAGGGGCGCATGCACCACTACCCGCACCAGCTCTCGGGGGGAGAAAAGCAGCGCCTTGCCATTGCAAGAGCCCTTTCCTCCCGGCCTGCGTACCTTCTGATGGACGAGCCCTTCAGCAGCCTCGATACGGAGATAAAGCAGGAGATGATCGAGCTTATCGGGGAGATTGGAGAAAAGCGGCGCATGGGGATACTCTACGTCACCCACAATGCGGAGGAGCTTGCGGCCATCGCTGACCGGGTGGTTGTTCTGAAGGCCGGCCGCATGGCGGAATCGAGCTGCCGGGACGCTTTTTCCCGCACCCTGCACGTTCTTTCCGCTCCCTTTGCCCGAAAGCGAGGCTTGCCATGAAGCGAAGCCCGGAGCTTCCGGCTTTCATCAAAATGGTCCTGTTCTTCACCATTCTTTTCTTTCCGGGAGAGCTCCACATCTTTTTCCATGGGGAGACGAATGCAGGTGCCTGGGCCCAGGACGGACCGGTTGTCTTTTCGACATGGGAAGGCTTCGAGGTAGATAAATGCGCCTCCATCTGGCTGATCGAGCGCTTCATCGCTCCCGGTGCGCGGATACGATTTTTTCCCAAGGGAGAGCCCATACGGGAAGGGATTTCCTTCGATACTCCCGATGCCCGGTTCAAGAGAAGCGGCACCCTTTCCACCTTCGAAGCTCTGTTGCGGCACTATGAGCTGAAAGATCCGAAGCTCCAATCCATCGCCGCCATCATCCACGATGCGGAGATTAACACATGGGGCAGGAAGGCCTTCGATACCACTCCGAGGCTTCAGGACTGTATTGCCGGGATCATGAATGATGCGAAAAACAATGAGGAAGTCGTCGGAAAGACCATAAGCCTCTTCGACAGGTTATACGAAGAAAGCGTTTTAATGCCCTGTTCCTGAATAAATGGGGGTCAAGCCTAGATCATCGCGCCGTAAGTTCGTCCCCCCCCCACGGCTTTCTCATAAAAAAAGCTGTAGACATATCGCATAATTCGCCAGTACTACATCCGGGTAAGAAATTGCCGGCAAGTCAAATAGTGTACCACCGCTTTGACGAGCAAT
>Ga0209749_1002490_pt1 | contig 11961 bp, 8 predicted proteins | sample EPASupsiteSAE347_FD_187267 | JGI IMG/M metagenome (GOLD analysis project Ga0209749, IMG submission 187267) | Bioremediated contaminated groundwater from EPA Superfund site, New Mexico - Sample SAE3-47 (SPAdes) (version 2) | ecosystem: Environmental > Aquatic > Deep subsurface > Groundwater >... | reverse complement strand
GTTTTCGGCCTGTTCAAGCTTGCGCATGGCTTCGCGCTTGTCGGCCTTGTACTTGGTGATGCCGCTCGCTTCCTCAAAGACTTCGCGGCGGTCTTCTGGTCTTGCCCGCAGGATCAGGTCGATCTTGCCTTGTTCCATGACCGAATAGGAATTGGTGCCCAGGCCGGTGTCCATGAAAAGGCGTTGGATGTCCTTCAGGCGGCAGGGAGTTTTGTTTATGAAATACTGTCCCTCTCCGGAACGGAAAACGCGCCTGGTCACCGTCACTTCGTGGTAGTCAGTGCCCAGTCGCTTTTCGCAATCCGTGAGCGTAAGGCTGACTTCCGCCATGTTCTTGGGAGCAACGGCGTCCGTGCCGTTGAAAATGCAGTCTTCCATCTTGGTGCCGCGCAAAAGGCGGGCGCTTTGCTCACCCAACACCCAGCGGATGGCGTCGGAAACATTGCTCTTGCCGCAGCCGTTTGGTCCGACGATGGCGGTGATTCCATCGCCGATGTCAAGAACCGTGCGTTCGGCAAAACTTTTAAAGCCAATCAGTTCCACATTTTTCAGGCGCATGGCAATATCCAGTGATTACAAGTTGTCGACAAGTTATTAACAATCGACTCGCCCCCATATCAGGGGGTGTCTTCCAAAAGACACCACAATATATGGTAACAAAGGGATTAAATCAAGCGGTTTTTCGCGTTTTTTTCAGGATTTATCAAGCGGGAAAAAATCCGCCAGAGTTGCAGGCTTGTTCTTGTTGCCGAGCGATTTCAGGCTGGAGTTCAAACGTGACGCCGTTTCCGCCATCATATCGACGAACAAAACCGATGCCATAGTGTCTGCGCCGCATGCGCTCGCGGCATCGCGAATGGCGCGGTCCGACGTGATCACAAGAATATTTTCGGCATTTTTCTCCTTCCAAACCAGATTTTGAATGACTGAATCGGCGGTTTTTTCCGGAGGCGAATAAATAACGTCGATAATTTCGCTCTCCTTGATTTTATCCGCGTCATCCTGTTGCCTGCCGTCAAAAACAACCGTTATTCTTTCGGCAATGACTCCGGCCAACGGTTCCAAATGATTTACAAGTCCCTCCCGGGTATTGGGAATATTTTCCGGATTCCGGGAGGAAAGCTGGTAAAGCAGGTTATATCCGTCGATAATCAGCCAATGCTTCATGTTGACTCTGCGCGACAGGGCTAAAAAAAATCGAAGAATGGGCGGTGAGGGACTCGAACCCACAACATCCACCGTGTAAGGGTGGCGCTCTGCCAGTTGAGCTAACCGCCCGATCGTGATTTTTTGTCAGGCAAGTCGCTGAATACCGGCATTGATCCACCGATATGCCCTTTGTGAAAGTGAAGGCGGTCATTCTCCAATGCTTGTTTTAACTCATCGGGTTCACCTCTAAATAGCATTCCTTTCTGATCCAGTACACATTCGCCAACATGATCCTCGGGCAGGAGATCAACCACAATCTGGGCCTGTTGCGACGCCAATCGCCATTTTTCGGATAAATCCGCCAGATTCGGAGGAATGCCTTCAAACGACAATCCCGCCATATCCTCCAGCGTGTAACGGCTTGCCCGCCTGGGCTTCATTCAGGATGAAATTGGGATTGAGCCCGGGATCCTTTCCTACGCAAGCCCACACCAAATAGCCCAAGGGGTTGGATCTCCTTGTGACACACCATCGCGTCTATCCAGTCCCGTATCTCCACTCGACCGACCAAGGCCAGAATCTTGTTGGTCGCGAGATCAAAGGGGCTCAATACCAGACCAAAGTCGGGGTGCTCAAGCAAGGGAAAAAATCTGAACGCACTGTCGCAACACCACTGCATTCTGACGCTTTTGCCCTCGCGTGACACTTCCGCTTCGATAAACGTGTTCATTTCGCGGATAATTGCCGTTGTATATCCGTTCTTTTCCAGTTCCTGGCGATCAGCAAGCCACGAACTAAGAAGCGCCTCCCTGGTATCATGAAAGAGGTCTATGTCCTGAGAAAGACGGGAAGTGCGAGTCAACTCGCTTAGCGCGACTCCGCCGGCCACATAACTCTCGCCGCTCCTAACACGATTTGCGGCTATGAGTTTGCATACACTGCGCTGGAATGCCGAGAGAGGCATCTGGCCAACCTCCTTGCTTGAATAAATGTCTCACGATTCCCGTGCTGCTCAAGGCTTCGGAGAACCTTAAACATACCGGATGCGACAACGGGAGCATAGTCATCCCGCATGAACCACAGACAAGTGCGCCTGTTACGCTGAACCAGCGCATCGAACTCAGCCACAAAATCCGGCTCCAATACATCTTTCATGATCATGCGATTCGCCGATTATATTCCATCCCTATAGTTTCAGATACGGCCTGATTGTTGCAGCGCGGCGTTTTTCAGTCAATCAAAAAATCCCGCGTCATGTTTCCCGTTTTGCGGTTTTCTACCGATGTTTCTGGCCGTAGGTTGCGGTGGGACCGTGTTTGCGGCAGTAGTGCTTGTCGAGCAGGTATTGCGGGATTGCGGCGGTTTTGCGATTGAGCAATTCCGTGCCCAGCGCCATCTCGGCCACAGCCTCCAAGGCGATGCTGTTGGCGACTGCGTCCGCCGCGTCCTTGCCCCACGTGAAAGGGCCGTGACCGGCGACGATCACCGCAGGCATGGCAACAGGATCAAGCTCCTTGAATCGTTCGACAATCACCCTGCCGGTGTTGTTGGCGTAGTCTTTCTTAACTTCGTTACTGGTCAGCATTCGCGTGAGCGGCACGGTTCCGAAAAAATGATCAGCGTGAGTTGTGCCAAAGCACGGAATCTCGCGGCGGGACTGGGCGAACATCACGGCATGAACGCTGTGCGTATGGGCGACGCCGCCGATGCTGGTGAAATGCCGGTAAAGCACGAGATGGGTGGCAGTGTCGGAAGATGGACGCAAATCCCCTTCTACAACCTTGCCGTCAAGCGACACAATGACCATGTGTTCGCGCCGTAATTCGGCATAAGGGACGCCGCTCGGTTTCATCGCGATCACCGCCTTGTCGCGATCAATGCCACTGACGTTTCCCCACGTAAGCGTAACCAGTCCGGAACGGTGCAAATTCAAGTTGGCCATCCAGACCTGTTCTTTCAATTTTTCAAGCATGAATTCTCTGGTTCTCTCTGATTGCGATCAATCGTTTCATGACATGATTGATTTTTCCGTACCACGTCGCAGTGCCAAAGCTGTCGTGCAGTTCGCGGTACAGGCCGTATAATTCGGCGTAAGTGCGCTGGTTTTCGGGAATCGGAGCGTAGACCGTGTCGCGAACCCCGCAAATTGCGCTCTGAGCCTCGGACACGTCGGCAAATCCGCCCGCGTCTTTTCCGGCGGCAACGGCCCCGAAAATCGCGGCGCCAAGCGCGCAAGTCTGGTCGCTGCGCGAGACCTTCATCGGCCGGCCCGTCACGTCGGCATAAATTTGCATCAGCAGGGGATTCTTCACCGCCAGACCGCCGCAGTTCACGATTTCGTTGATCGGCACGCCGTATTCCTCGATGCGCTTGATAATGGCGAGCGCACCGAACGCCGTCGCCTCTATCAAGGCACGGTAGATCTCATGCGCTTTCGTGTGGAGTGTCTGGCCGATCAGCAGTCCGCTCAACCTCGCGTCAACCAGGATTGTCCTGTTGCCGTTGTTCCAATCAAGGGCCAGCAGTCCGTACGCGCCTGGTTTCAACGCCGCCGCGGCCTTCTCGAGGGCCGTAAACCGCTTGTTGCTGGTCTTGCCGTAACTTTCCGGCACAAGGTTATTGATGAACCATAGGAAGATATCGCCGACCGCGGACTGGCCGGCTTCGATTCCGTAGTATCCGGGCACAATCGAACCGTTGACGACTCCGCAAACGCCTGGAATATCGGCCAATTTCCTGTCCGCGCGCATCACCATCATATCGCAGGTGCTCGTGCCGAGGATCTTCGCGAGCACGCCTTCCTTGACGCCGGAACCGACAGCGCCCATGTGGGCGTCGAACGCGCCGACCGCTATGGCAATGCCCGGCTTCAGGTCAAGCTTCTTCGCCCATTTTGGAGACAGGCGGCCGGCAAGATGGTCGGAGGGCACGGCCTTTTCGTAGAGTCTGTCCCGCAACTCCGCAAGACCGGGGTCAAGTCGGGCCAGGAATTCCTTGTCCGGCAGACCGCCCCATTCATCGCAATACATCGCCTTGTGCCCGGCCGCGCATATGCCGTGCACGATGTGTTCCGGCTTTGTGTCGCCCGCAAGAAGGGCCGGGATGTAGTCGCAGTGTTCAACGAAACTGTGCGCGGCATTGAAAATTTCCGGCGCCGCGCGTTTGCAGTGCAGCGACTTGCTCCAGAACCATTCGGATGAATATGTGCCGCCGCATTTCGCCAGGTAACGCGGCCTGGTTCTCGAAGCCAGATCGGTGATCTCGGCGGCTTCAGCGTGAGCAGTGTGGTCCTTCCACAGCCACGCCATGGCGTTCAGGTTTTTCCTGAATTTCGGGAGCATGGCCAATGGAACGCCGTTCAAGTCAATGGGCATGGGCGTGCTTCCGGTGGTGTCTACGCCAATACCAATGATACTTGCCGGATCAAACGCCTTGTCGGCCTTTTTCGCTTTCTTGATCGCCCCGGCCACGATCGCAACAAGACCGTCTCCGTAATCCCCCGGATGCTGACGCGCAACATTGGGGTCTTGCGGATCCAGCAGGATGCCGTCCTCGCCGGTTGGATAGGAAAAAACGTGCGCCGCCAGTTCATTGCCGTCCGCCAAATCGACAATGACGGAACGGCATGAGTTAGTTCCAAAATCCAGTCCAAGCGCGTATCTTTTCACTTCATCTTTTCCCTTCAGAACGGGTTTTCTTCTGGATAAAGACGGCCCTCCGTCCGCGGCGTCTGGATGTCGTCAACACCAAGGAGTCTCATTGCATCGAAGGCCGCCTTCCCAACGCGGCTGAATGCCATGGCCGTATGATGAGGGAACTGTTTCTCAAGCAGAACATACCTGTAGAATCGCGCAAAATTCGGTATCCCGATGACTCCGATTCCGCCAAAGGATGAAGGATCGGCGTCCAGCACGTTACCCTCGGCCAGATAGCTCATCAGGCGGTTGTTAGCGAGTTTCGGCTGAAACCGGAATATGGTCGCCGGACCGGGTTTAAGTGTGCCTTCGAGCGTGCCGCAGGTAATATCGGGCTTTGCGCCGGGCTTCTCCATCAGCCGGTTCATGATCAACTGGTGCTTCATGCAAAAACCTTTGCGGAGGCGGCAACTGGGCGTATTGCCGCAGTGGAACCCCATGAACAAATCTTTCCTTGATGCGCCTTTGAGGTTCGCGATCTTCAGGTCGTCCGGCACGGTGTTGTTGACGTCGAGTAAGGTGACCGGACTCTGGGAGGCAAGTTGGACGATATATTCCGAGACTGCCCCGTAGATATCCGTTTCGCAGGCGGCGGGTATGCCGCGCGCGGCAAAGCGACTGTTGACGTAGCACGGCACAAACCCAAACGCCTTTTCGAAAGCCGGCCAGCATTTGTTGGCGTAAACGCCGAAACGGCGCGAGCCGAGGTTTTTCTCAAAAAACAGCATCAGCGCAAGTTCAAACTGTGCGAGCTGTTTCAATTTCTCCGGGTGTTTATTGCCCTTGCCGAGTTCCTTTGCCATGTCATTGGCAATGGCGTTGATATCCTGCCTTCGGTCCTCCACGGACTTGAACAATTCAAACATGTCCAACTCGGAGTTCTCCATGACCTCGACGTCCAGATCGTACAGGGGTTTGATGGGCGCGTTGCAAGCGTAGAAATCATGCGGCCTTGGCCCAAAGGAGAACACTTTCAGATTTTTCAGCCCGACAACAACCCTGGTGACATTGATGAAATGAGCCACGTTCACGGCAATGTCTTTGGGAAGTCCAACCGGCTCCGCCGGCACATAAGGCCTGAGATCTCGCAGGCTGGCGTTTAAACAGGCGTTCAGCATGCCGCAGAAAGCGTCACCGCGTCCCTGGATCAGCGATTTTCCGCTTTCCTCCGCCGCCGCGACCAACATGAACGGAATATGCAACGTCTTAGCGAGAATCGTCAGGGGACCCTCCGGCCCGAAGTTGCCGAGGTAGACGGTCACGGCGTTAATATGCCTGGCCGTCAACTCTTCGGCGGCCGTCATCGCGTCGTGTTCGGTTTCGACAATCGTATCGCACCCGACTACGTCCAATTTTAGTTTGTCGCACTCCGCAACAACGTTTTTCAACCTCCCGCGCGCAAGATCGAGGGGAAAACAATCCCGGCTGACCCCCACAATCCCCATCCTGATCTCCGGCATATTTTCCATTGGTTTCATTTTATTAAAACAATTAAAAACCAAATTTGTAAATAGTTCCCTGCCATAAAATCGTTTCATACGCGCCCATGTCAACGATATTATTCAGGATGCGTGCATGTCCCTCCAGATCAACCGCGTTCGTCATCCAATCCTGGTTTGTGCCGGTATTCACGCAAGGTGAGCGCATGCGCAGACGATAGTTCTGATTAGCCCAATCTGTCATTATCGGTTCATTCGTGGTATTATTGTTTATTCCACTGGAAAACGTCCGGTTGCTCGTTGAACAGCAGTATGAAAATATCGGAGAAGAATTTGTCGGATACCAGTTATCATATATGTTCCCATTCGTGGAACTGCCGTTGGCGCAGGCGTTGCTATAAATAATGCAATTGAGAAACGTATTAGTATCCACCTTGTCCTTGACATATACGCCGCCGCCAAGGTTTTGCGAGTAGTTACTGACTATCGTGCAATTGACAACCAAGGAATTGCTGGCGCCATCTCCAATATGTATCCCGCCGCCAAAATATGCTGAATTAGTGTTATAGTTATTGTATATCAGGCAATTCTTTACTAACCAACCATAGCCGTACATGCGTATTCCTCCGCCATTTGCCCTGGTTTTGTTATTTCTAATAATGCAATTAACAACCCGTCCGCCCACCCATCCGAAAATTCCTCCTGCCGACCCTAATGAATTATTATTTTCAACGATACAATTCTCAACCAAGTTTTCAGCGTTATATGTAGAAGAAAAAGCAATACCACCTCCGTTTGGTTCTACTCCACCAGCCAAATTGCCGGTTATAAGACAATTTCTCACGGTTCCCAATATAACATTAATACCACCGCCTGAACCGAGACAGTACCCATTGGTAATTGTAAATCCGTCCAATACCGCGCCAATGGCGTTGAGACTAAAACATCGGTTGGTAACAAGTTTCCCGGAATAATTATTCCCGTCCACGATCGTCACACTCCTGCCATTGACGCTGGTGCACGTTATCGCGGTGGCAATGCTTATCTGATTGGTCAGATAATAAGTTCCGTTGCTTACCAGTACCGTATCGCCCGCTATTGACGCACTAATCGCATGTTGGATATTCGTAGATGCATCCGGCCAGTTCAGGAATGGCGAATTATTCGTGCCGGTCAGGGATACATAATGCGTTGTGCCCGCCATGCATTTTGCCGCAAACAATAATCCGATAATCATTATTGCCAATCGTTTCACGGAAACCTCCAGCATTGTTTATAATCCTTTCAACTTCAGAACATACTCGATCATTTCCATCCTGACAATATCCATATTCAAATTATACTTATTTACATCCTTATCTTTCAGTATTTTTAAATATTCATCGGCTTCTTTGGCCAATTGCCGGATATTCCCGTTCGGACTGTTTGCCGCCTCTTTGATTGCCTGAATTAATGTGTTAAGATAACGCACGTCATCCACCCCTTCGCGGTATCCTTCCCATTGAATAGTATCTATCACGCCGTCACGCGTGGCATAGACCATGTTATGTTGTTTATATTTATTTATACTCCCGCATTTTTCCAAAAAATCCCCCCAGTACCAATGATAACAGTATGTCATGGCGCCGTCATAATCCTGCTGCCAAATCAACAGACCATAGTTTTTACGATATGTTTCCGGTTGTTCCATGCCTGCCTGCGGGTTGGCATAGTTCACGATCTTATGTCCCCGGTCATGCCACCTGGACGCTTCTTGGCGACTTGGATATTTGGAACAAACCAATAAATCCAGAATGTCGCCGATAAATTCAAAGTCGCCTCCGGCGCGTTTATCTTTATACACACCGGTGGGCATACCGGCCACATATATTTTCCCGCCGGCGGCGTGTACGGCTTCAAAAGCCTTCCGTTGCGACAGGATGTTCTTTATGCCTTCCTCGTCGGGTTCTTTGACCGATATTGCCTCATCAATTCCATAAAAATAAACATTGGTGACGCCATAAGCCCTGGTAATCGTCAATACTCGCTTGACTTTGGAACGCAACTTCTCAAGACCGGCGTCGGATACGGTGTTACCAATTTCTATGGGTGTATAAACCGTTCCCGCATTCATGCCAGCCATTTGGCGCATCTTTAATTGTTCTTCAAATCCTTCCAACGAGCCGGCGATGCGCCCAGCGCCCCATCCAAAACCAGCGTCACGCACGCCATGTTCCGCCAGGTTTTTGAATTGCGCAAAAACATTCTGATCGCCGTCATTAATATATGTAAAATACATGCCGGAAATCTCGTAAGGTTCCGCAAGTTTGAACGGCAAGACCCGCAGTTCAAACTTGATACACCCGAAATTTCCATCGTTGCCCTTAAGCTTCAGTTTCGTTTCGTAAATACCGGCCTCGGCCCTTTCCGGCACACGAACGGTTATCCAGAATTGCTTGTTTTCCAGCGTCTTAATATTCACCGGACGCAAACTCGCGGCATCGTTAACCGGAACATAAAGGGCGCCGCTGACGCCTTCGTTTTTATTCGTACTCGTGATTATCAAATATTCTTCACGGCCGTCTTTTTCAACCCTGAGAAAATCATCGCCTTTGTCCATGTCAACTTTTATCAAACCGTCATCCTTTAACAACAATTCCGGAACCAGGACTTTTTTACCGGACGCTATAATGGGATTATAATAAGTTTCATACGGAGTATTTTCCCGATATCCCCGGCCCAGGTCCTGATGCCAGCATTTTACGACACGAACATCAAGCGATTCCGATGGGATTCGTTTCCCATCCCTGCCCTTCAATTCTTCCGCTTCTATCGTCAAACCTTCGATATCTTTTTCAGCCCGGATCACAAAACTCGTCGGCTCATATTCGCCCGGCGTCGCCGCCATATGCAATGTGTCGGATATCTCCCCCGGAATATCCCGCGTATCCGGTAAAATCCGCTTGTTTTGAATCGGCCGGACGGAATATGTCGCCATATCGGAGAATACTAACTTCCCCGCGCCGAACGCATTGATTAATTTTTTAATCTCTTCAAGCGATGCCGGGATGTTTTCGGCTTTACCCGGCGTTAAAGCATCTTCCGCGCAATGTTCCAGTGCGGCCAGTTTTCCAGAAATCCTTTCCCGCCACACGTTCCAGGTCTTCCTCTGCCGCCAATGCCGGCCGATTTCATCCCATATTTTCCAGGTCTTCCCAACCCGCCAGGAAAAACGCGCCCCGTCAAATTTGGAACGCAAGGAACGAATGGTCTGTCGAATCTCCTGAATCTCCTCGCGCTGACGCTTCAGCGTTTCTGTTTCCCGCATGGCAACCGCCTTATACGGCCCCAAATCAATCCGCGCGGAATTCTGCAAATCGTCAAAACGCTCCTCCGTAATCGCCGGCCAGGCGCTGTTTTCATCTCTCGGTTTTTCCCCCCGGCAGAAATGTCCCCGCAACACAATCCTTTCCCTTGCTTTAATCCCCAGACAAGTAAATGGAATCGCCATTTCCATCGACCACAGATTGCTCCCAACGCAGGATATCGCTTGCCAATCCCCTTCTTTCCCGCCACGATCATCCCACTGAATCCCGATCGAATTTACCGCAAATTGACGATAATTGAACGTGTTGTCACCATTGCATATAAAAAACTCCACGTCGTCATCTTCCCAGACGTTGCCGTTTCTTTCATTTACCGTCGCCTTTATCCTGCCGACCTGCGATTCATGACAACGAAAGGCGACATAAAGATTCTCGTCATCCCGCATGATAAACGCCTGCGTTTGTTCGGTCGCTGCATTGGTGGGGCTTCCCAAGAGCATGAACTTGCCGGACTTCACCCCGAACGCCCATTCCTCATCCTTGATCTGACCATCCAGTACCGGCGGTTTATCCGCCTTGGGCACGGACAACGTGGCCACGTCCGCAAATCCATCCAATACCATGCACAAAATTGCCGTCCCTATCAGAAATATTTTGCTCGATGTCATCATTTTGTTTTCCTCCTGATCCTCGAACAGGCATCTCTGCCTTCCCCGTTTAGGTTTGTGTTATCTGTTGTTGGCTTTGCATGGCGCACTCATGACTTCTGCAGCCGACTCAATTTCCTTCTCTTTGGCTGATTTTATGGGCCGGGCAGACGCGCAAACATTCCGGCACCACGTCCCTGAACCGTTTCGAAACCCCCCATTTGATGTTGGCCAGAGTATCGGCCAGAACTTCGGCTGTGCGCTTCTTTGGAGCTGGAACTGGAAGATCCACTTTCAATCCAACGTATTGCCCGCCCTCTTTTCCGCTAAGAGAGTAACGCTTGGCCCAATCACAGGCAAAATCGTCTATCCTGTTTATGGAAAATTCCTTCTCTTCCAGTTTAAACTTCACGGGTTGATCCGCGATTGCGCAGGTCGGACATGCTTTGGCGCACAAGCGATCACACTCCCGGCATGCGTTTGAACCGGCATACAGCGGATCGTCCGGAAGTTCGCAGTCCGTGACCACGGCGATAAACCGCTGGCGCACGCCGTATTGGGGAGTTATCGGATGGCCATGATATCCCGGGTAACTCAGTCCGGCCAACATGGAGGCAAAACAGTTGGCACGCATATCCGGCAATAAACCGCGGCAACTGATCGTTTTTGAAGCCAGCCCGTCAAAATCATCGGCAATTCTTGTCCGATACCCCAAGGCCTTGAGCATTTGACAAGTCCGGAAAGCAATATCGCCCAAGAGATAAAACGCGTTATATTGCGCAAACGTAAACGGCCCCACCGCTTCAGCCGGTGTGATTTTGGCCGTATCCAGACTGGCATGCGGAAAATGAAGTCCCAGCACAATCACCGATTTGGCGCCGGCGAACCAATCCGCCGGATTTTTCATTTTGACGGCTTCTTCCAGAATTTCAGGAATAAAGTCGTCGTAAACAAAATTAGTATCCATCACCGCCCGGCGTGATTCCGGAAACTTTATCACGCGCGACGCGTGACTTATTTTTTTATCCAAAGACTTGAGAAATTGCCCGCAACGCGCTTCCGAAAAAAAGCCCACAAGGTCTGCGCCGCTGTCCTTGCAAAAATTGCGGATGTCATCCGGCTTGAACGAGTGTTTCGCCGCTTTATGTTTTTCCTCCCCCGCGGACAATTTTGCGCTTGTCAGAACTGTCGCATATATCATGTCTTGAACCGGCAGGCCGTATTTGCACGCCAACAGATTGTTTGGAATGCGGGTATCGGTAATGGCCGAATACCCGTTTAGGTCCAGGAAATGAGCCATATCGAAACAGGCGTAGGACAATTGACGCCAATATTTTGATTCTTCGTCGGCCCCGGCCGGTTTTTTCAAACCAAGTAAAATAAACGAGGACACGTCCGGTAGATACAGGGCGGGATTGACCGGATCGGGTTCGATAAAATCATCCTTTCGTCCGATCACCATGATATCAAGGGCGCTGCGATTGAAAATGCTTTTCACTTCTTCGCTGAGTTGCGCCGTTGTTTTCCCGGACGGCTTTTTTTTTCGGCGGGGCGCCCGGCAGTATTCGCTGTCCTTGACGCGCTTTTGCGGAACCATGCAAAACTTCAGACAACACCCCTCCTCGCCGCCGTGCGGCCCGTATTTCTTAAGGTATTTCAAAACAATTTCTTCATCCACTTTTTCTGGTATTTTGTGCTGAAGATTCAGGCAGAAATTTTCCGCCCA
>Ga0209749_1002489_pt1 | contig 11965 bp, 8 predicted proteins | sample EPASupsiteSAE347_FD_187267 | JGI IMG/M metagenome (GOLD analysis project Ga0209749, IMG submission 187267) | Bioremediated contaminated groundwater from EPA Superfund site, New Mexico - Sample SAE3-47 (SPAdes) (version 2) | ecosystem: Environmental > Aquatic > Deep subsurface > Groundwater >... | reverse complement strand
GAGGGGTGTATATGAGCAAAGGGACATTGCGGAATTGCCTGATTGCCGACAATTCGGCCTCCTCCGGCAGGGGCGGCGGTGTTTATTGCGCCGCTGCAACCACCGGGGACAAGATGCTGCAAAACTGCACGGTTGTCAGTAATGTCAGTTCGCCTTCGTATGGCGGTGGCGTCCACATCGTTAACAGCGCTAACCCGTATTTCCAGAACTCCATTATCTGGGGCAATTCGGGGGGTGCGTCGAATGTTTCCGTCGAAGCCGGTTCAACCGCCGTTTCGTTCACTAATTGTTGCACGGCGGGCGGAGCCTTGGTGGCCGCCGCGCTCGTCAATCAGTATTCTACGAATAATATCTCCGTTGATCCGTTGTTCGCCGGTGCGGCGTCCGGCAACTACCGACTATCGGCATCCTCGCCCTGCATCAACGCGGGCGTCAATGTCGAGTGGATGCAAAACGCCAAGGATCTGGATGGTTTTGCGCGCCTCGATCGCTTTTATCAGCGCGTGGATATGGGTGCTTATGAGTTTTTGCCCGCGGGGACCATGGTCAGTTTCCGCTGAACGGGAGGCAATCTGTGGCGTCTATGAGCGCCCGGTGCGCCGGCAATTTACTGGAGGTAAGATAAATGTTAATGCGATGCCTGTTGTGTTTGTCGGCCGTTCTGGGACTTACCGGCTGGTCGTGGGCCGGGATTACCAACCGGCCTTCGGACCGCATAATCCGCGTCAGCGATTATCCGGCCGAGTATCCCTGCACGCCGGAGCGGCTGTATTTCATGGATCGCTGGATGGGTTGGGGCCTGGTGGCCTACGATGAGGCGCGCGATGTTTATACCGTCAATGCCGATCTCTGGGTGGGCGACAACGACGGCACCGAAACGTATTTCCAGGTTGGGCGCGCCAATCATACCAACGAGACCCTGGTCGTGAACGGCAACGTGGTCGTTTATCCCAATTTTATCATGGGCCAGCATCCCCAGCTAAAATGGTGGGATGTGGAGAACAAAGTCAACCGCGTGACGATCGGGGACGCCTCGAACGCCAATATCAAGGCCTCGTTAAAGATCGGGAGCGCCGCGGGATCCGGGCACACATTATACGTTGGCCTGGTTCCGTTGCCCGATAAAAGACTTTTGCCCGGTTGTTTCGGCGGGCAGTTTTATATTTACAACGGCACCATCATGGCCGCCATCCAGGATAACGAGCATGCCATCGGCCCCATCGGCGTGGGCGATAATCGCCGGTGGGTTTGGCGTGGCGACGAAAAAAGTCATGTCTTGAAGGGCGCAACCCTTTCGTGGATGGCGGGGTTCATGACGGGTGGGGGCGTTAAGGAAAGTTCCGACACGATCTTCGAAAATGGCGGCACAGCGCTGATTCCCAATAAAGCCCGGCATGTTGGGGCAATATTCCGGAATTTGAAGACGGCCATCCTGGATTATGACGGCGGGTGCGATGTCGAATTGGTGGATTGCGTGTTCACGAACAACGAGTGCAATTGGTCGTTGGTGAACGCCGGCAAGGGCATCGTCGCAATCGATTGCCAAATCGCTCCGCCCGCGAAAGGCGATTCCTATTGCTTCAAGGAAAATCCCAAGACGAAGGTCCGCCAATACCCCGCCTGGATCTCGCGCCGGCATATTGTGGTGGAAGTGGCTGACGAAAAGGGCGCTGCTGTCACCAACGCCACGGTGCGGATACGCGCCGAGCAGGCCGGGGAGGATTTGATTGACAACGACAAGGTAACGGTGGACAAGGATGGAAAACCCCCCGCCAAGGGGGCGCTTAAAGCCATTCTGCTGACGGAATTGATTAAACGCGCCGGCGACAAGCCTAACGAACCGAGTACGCGCGAATTCGCCTATGGTATCCGCGTCGCGGCGCCGGGGTATGAGGAATGCGAGTTGAAGGGATTTTGTCCAAAAAACAGTTGGGAAACGGTGCGGATCAGGTTGAAAACAAAATCATCCGGCGGCGAAGCAAAGCAATAAAAACCAGGGAGGAGTTCCGATGCGCACAAGATTAACGCTGTCATTATTAATCGGTTTCGCGGCCTGTTCCGGTTTGGTAAGGGGCGCGGGCAATGATCAGGGCGCTCCCGCGCTCCCCACGGTGGAGGTTGGCGTCGTGAGCAAAGGCCCGGTCGTGGATGGCTCGCTGGACGATCCCTGCTGGGCGCAGGGCGGGGTGATCGGCAATCTGGCGGTGTATGGCAAGACGGCGAAAAGCGATCCGCAGACATTCCGGATATTGACCGATGGCAAATGGCTTTACCTTGGCGGCGAGATTCCGCATCCGATGCCGGTGTGGATCAAGCCGGCCTGTCTTGAACACGATGGCGGCGTCAACGCGGATGATTCCGTCGAATGGTTTGTCGATCCCGGGACGAAGGGCGCCATGTATTATCATTTTATGCTGAATGCGGCCAATGTGCGGGCGGAACAGCGGATGGCCAAGGGCATCCGGGAGCGGTCATGGAACACGGCCTGGCGGAGCGCCACGCGCCTTACGGACAAGGGCTGGGTTATGGAGGCGGCCATCCCGATGCGTTTGCTGGCGGCGAACGGGGATTTGAACATGGCGCGGATGAACGTCTGCATGACGCGGGTGCTGCCGACGCTCGATACGCAGGGGGTGCGGGTGGGGGAAACGCGCGAGTCATTGATGTGGTCGCCGGTGGTCGGCGATTTCCATGAGCCGGACCGGTTCGGATGGGTCAAGGGCTTGGATGCGATCGAAGTCGGCGAAGTGTATTTGCCGCGCTTTGACGGCGTAAAAGTCGGCGGATACGATATCCAGGGGAAGGATGTCCGGTATGTGGTGGATGCGCGCGTGCGCAATGGGACCGCCCAGGGCGGGCTGGCGGAAGTGATGGTGGAGGACCATCCGCTGGTGGGCAAGGGTGAGACCGTCGCGGTTGCGCTCCAACAAACCGGGCAGGGCGTGGTGGCCACGAACGTGGCGGTGCCGGTGAGCGGGATGGGGGACCGCTGGGTGCGGGTGGCGCTGAAGGTGGATGGTGAGGAATGGGAGAGCCAGAGCTTCCGGAATATCGCGGAATTGCGGGCCATGCGGACATACCTTGACCGGAATTATTACACGAGCGAGAAGCAGGGCTGGGTGATCGGCGAATTCGGATTGCCGGAGGAGACGCTCAAGGGGAAAGTGCTGAAAGTGATTGGCGAAAGCGGGAAAATATTGGGCGAGGGGCCGGTTGCCAAAGTAAGCAAGGTGGGATTCGATCTGGAAGGATTGAAGGAAGGAACGACCAAGCTGGGGGTTGAATTGGTTGAGGGGGATAAGGGGGCCATCTGCCGCCAGGAAGTGGTCTGCGTTAAACGCGCGCCGAAGCAGGAAGGGATTGAATGGAAGAATGACCAGGAAAACCGGGCGTTGTTGCGCAACGGCCAGCCGTTCTTCCCATTCGGAATAAACGTGATATATAAAGGTGCAACCAATTTTGAGTCCCGCCTCCAGGTCATTAAAGAAATGGGATTTAACAATATCTGGATGATTACTATTGCTGGAATCGAGCCGACCAATACGGTGTATCTTGACTTGGCGAAAAAATACGATCTGCTGGTCGTGCCTTGGATGGAGAACTATTGCGAGCCGCGCACAAATTATCCGGGCGATCTGGGTAGATTACACTGCGAATTGGGCAGTGGCATATTCGCCCATTTGACGACGGCGGAAAAAAGCCGGTTTTTTGCGGATGAATTTCATTATCAGTTGCCGCGTTTCCTGGAGGCAACCAGGCGCATCAAGGACCATCCCAGTCTGTTGGGGTATTTCTTTTTTGACGAGCCGTTCGAGAAGAAGAATTTCGATCAGGTCACACCCGGCCGGGAATTTTATCGAAAACTGATCGAGACCGATGGTTATCATCCGGTCATGGTGAATTATTCGTCCTATATTCCGGAAGGCGATGAATATGTGGATTGGTGCGATATGCTCTGCACGGACCCCTATTGGTTCCCGCCCGTGTCACCTGACCCCAGGAACACGCCGAACTGGGTGACCAAGGTCACCGTCGATACCTGGCAAAGAGCGGATGTGAAACGCAATCCAATCTGGAGTATTCTCGTATCCGAGATATGGACTGGCATCCACAAGCGGCCGCTTTTACCCCGGGAACAACGTTGTCAGACTTACCTGGCGCTCATTCACGGGACCAAGGCCATTTTATATTTTACCGATCCGATCCGGCACCAGCAAACGTATGATGTGCTCAAAGAACTGGCCGGACAAGTCAAAGCGTTGACGCCGGCGCTCAATGGTCCCCAGGTTCGCCCGGTCATCACTTATTCAACCGGCCCCATGGATCCCGTCAACGGCCGGTTCCCGGAAGTGCAATACGGCTTATTCAAGCCGGCTGTCGGCGATTATGTGCTCCTGGCGGCGAATTCGCAATATTACCCGGTGGATGTCGGCTGCGACCTGTCGCTTCTGAAAGGCGGGGGGACGATAAAGCCGATATTTGGCGGAAAATCGCCAACGGTGCAGAACGGACAATTTTCGGAAACGATCGAACCGTATGGTGTGCGCGCTTATTATATCGCAGCGGCCGCGGCGCCGACTTCGGCCGTGAGTTTGAACGTTACCTTGCTTGGGTCTCCGGAAAAGGTTGAACCGGAACCGGCAGCCTGGCCGCGCAACAACGGCCGCGTCGGCAAAAGGAACATCATGCCAAACCCGAGTTTTGAAGATGCCAGTTTGCCGGGTTGGCCCGATTATTACATGAGGGGCTGGATCATCATGCCGGGCCCGCTCATCGGTTCGCCGCCGCCGGGCGCCTGCTTGCAACAGGACGATGCCCAGGTGTATCACGGACGCTATGCGCTCCGCTTGCGAACGATGCAATACATCAATGGCCAATGGTATAATGAAGCCGCGTGTCGCCTGGGTCCAAAAGTTGAGAAGCCGACGGAATACACCATCTCGGCCTGGATGAAGGCGGATCGCAAAGGGATGAAAGCGGCCTTCATCTGGCATGCCTGGAAACAATTCGAGTTGTCAACGGAATGGCGGCGCTATTCGGAGACCTTCACCATCCAGCCGGGCACCGGCAAAGGCGACCACATGGATGGTGTCAGGGTATATGGCGAAGGCACGGCCTGGGTGGACGCCATGCAATACGAAAAAGGCGATGCGCCGACGGAATTCGAGCCATAATGTCCGCCGGAGGCGGATCCGCCTCTGGCGGAAAACTCTCCGCCGCCAAATAGCGTGGATTGAGTAGTCAAATACAAATGGAGCCTAATGGAATCACCGTCACAGCCATCGGTCAGCGCTTGGAAATTCGTCGAGGACTTGAAAGAACCGCTCCACAAAACAACCATCCATTGGGACAGGCAGGTCCCTAAGAAGAGTGAGGCGGACCTGTCGGGCGGGGTGTCGCTGCAATGCCGTTTCCCGGACCCGCATGGCGCGCTGGAAACCGCGCATCGTGATTTCAGCGCATTTCTTAAGGTGGAGCAAATCGGCGAGGGTCCTTATCGAATCGCGACCGTCCAGGCGCCGACCGGCTGTTTTGAGGCCTACCGGCTTGATGTTGCCGCCGACGGATGCCGCCTTACGGCGAACGATACCGAAGGCATCCGGCGCGGACTGGTTTTTCTGGAGGACGCGATGCTCCGAACCGGCGGCCGCTTCCTTCCACTGGGGTGTCATGAACGCAAGCCGCTGATCCGCACCCGTATATCGCGCTGCTTTTTCGGGCCGATTAAACGCCCGCCCATGAACCGGGATGAACTGGCCGATGATGTGGATTATTATCCGGACGAATATCTGAACCGGCTGGCGCATGAAGGGATCAACGGTTTGTGGTTGACCTTCAGCTTCAAGGATTTATGCCCGTCGAACCTGTTCCCCGGGCGCGGCCGCGACAGCGAACGGCGACTGAATAAACTCTGCCAGACAGTCGTGCGATGCGGACGCTACGGCATAAAAATTTATGCCTTTTGCATCGAGCCGGAAGCATTCGGCAACGGGCCGGAAGACCTGGCCATCCTGGCGCGGCATCCGGAACTTGCCGGTCACAAGCGGGAGAAGTTCATTTATTTCTGCACCTCGACCCCAAAAGGACGGCAATATCTTGAGGACTGTATGTTTGCCCTGTTCGCGCGCGTACCGGGTCTGGGCGGACTGATTGACATAAACCTGGGAGAGCGGGCAACCCATTGTTATTCCAATACAAATCAGTTTTTCAACAATAATTGCCCGCGCTGTTCGAAACGCGAACCGTGGGAAGTGTTTGCCGACACGACCTCGGCCCTCGCGCGCGGCCTGCAAAAAGCCAATCCGGGCGCGGAAATGATTTCGTGGCTGTATGTGCCGTATCTTGGCGACACACGCGGCGAAATCGAGTCGCAGATGGATGTCATTCGCGCCGTCGCGGCACACGTCCCGAAAAACGTTATCTTGCAGTATAACTTCGAATCCAACGGCGTTGCCGAGCAACTCGGCAAGGAGCGGGTTGTCCTGGATTATTTCCTGTCGTGGCCGGGGCCGGCGCGCATTTTCTCGGATTGCGCGCTCAGCGCGGTTCAGGCCAGCGCGCGCGTGTCGGCGAAAATCCAGGTGGGCTGTTCGCACGAAGTGGCCACGGCGCCTTTTTTACCCGTGCCCGGCAACCTGTACCGGAAATACCGCTCCATGCATGAGCTTGGAGTGAGCGCGGTCATGCAGTGCTGGTATTTCGGCAATTATCCCGGCTTAATGAACAAGGCTGCCGGCGAACTTGCGTTTGCGCCATTCCCCGCTGACGAAGCGGATTTCCTGCTGAAATTGGCGCAAGTTGATTGGGGCCGGCATGCCGCGGAAGTGGTCAAGGCCTGGCAATTGTTCCGTGACGGCTATGGCAACTTTCCAATCAACTTGAGCTTCACCTGGTATGGGCCGGTACACCATGCCGTGGTGTGGCCGCTTTACCTGTTTCCCGTCGATCAGCCCATTGCGCCCAGTTGGACATTCACGTTCCCATTGGAATCCGGCGACCGGATCGGCGAATGTCTCTGCTATGCCCATACCCTCGATGAGGCCCTTATCCTGCTGGAGCGGATGGCGGGAACGTGGCGGGAAGGCGTCCGGATTTTTGAGGGCATCGAGGGTGACTACCGGGACAATCCGGAACGGCGCCTCGATATCGGCCTGGCCAAAGCGTTGGGGTTGCAGTTCCAAAGCGCTTTTAACGTGTTCAAATTTTATGCACAGCGCGAAAACTTGCCCTTTGCGGGGAAAAAAGCGCAAAGCGACATGTTGGTCGGAATGGAGACGCTCGTTCGCGAAGAAATCCAAAACAGCCTGGCATTGGAAGCATTATGCCTGAAAGATTCCCGGCTGGGATTTCACTCGGAAGCCGAAGGCTACAAGTATTTCCCGGCCAAACTGGCCTGGCGCGCGGGACTGCTGGAAAAGTTGTTGGCAACGGATTTTCCCGCCGTTCGGAAGTCCATCGAAAATGGCGCTCCATTGTTTCCGGAATATACCGGGACCAAACCCGAAGGGCGTGTTTATCATTGCCCTAAAGACAACGCGAGCGCTGTTTGGGAAGCGATTGGCGATGGCCAGTCCGCCTGGCGCGCATGGCGCGACGGTCAAATCATGCATTTTGAGGTGAAGGCCGCAGGGAACGGCGGCGCTGAAGATTCGGCGACCATCGAAATCGAGCCGCGCCGCTTATGGCCGACCTGGAAATTCGCGTTGTCCGGGAGCGGCAAAAAAACAAATCGCAACTTCAAGCCGGAACAAGACACGACTTGGCGGGCCGAGCGGCGCGGGAACCTGTTCTGTTTTGCCATTTCCCTGGCCTGCTTCGATGGCTATTATCGCGCGGGCGGGCCGGTGCGGATCAATGTGACCTGTAATGAGTCGGCGTGGATAAACAAGAAGCCGTGGCCATCAAGGTTACGGTTTGGCGGTGATAACCCCGCCGACCTCGGCTGGATGCTGTTTGCACCCTAACATGTCCAAATATATTTGGACATGTTAGGTTAGTGCGGGCTACGTCCTCAACCCGAACAAAACAAATCTCACCACGGAGACACGGAGGAAGATGTTTTTCCTCACGTGTTCTCTTCCGGCAAATCGTTGCGTGAATTTGGTGCAGGGCGTAACGCCCTGCACCAAATTCACGCAACACTCCTGTGTGGAGAGGGAAGCGATCAAAGAGACGGATGCTCTGTGCCTCCGTGAAACTCCGTGGTGAATCCCGTCTTGCTTTACACCTTTTTGTTTTCTATAGCGGTTCCAAACGTTTAAGGGACTAATAACAGTGTTCTGCCCCGGGAAAAATTCCCTTTTCGACATCTGTTTTGTAGGCTTCGAAGGCCTTTTTCATTTCGGCGCCGAGACTGGCATAGCGTTTGACGAATTTCGGTGTGAATTCGTCGAAGAGGCCTAAAAGATCGTGCGTGACGAGAATCTGGCCGTCGCAGTCCGGCCCCGCCCCGATGCCGATGGTCGGAACCGCGACTGCCTGGGTGATTTCATGACCCAGGGCCGGTGGCATGCATTCCAGGACCATGGCAAAGACCCCGGCCTCGGCCAGTGCCTGGGCATCGTTTAAAAGGGTGTGTGCCTCAGCCGGTTTCTTGCCCTGAATCTTGTAGCCGCCCATGGCATGAATGCTCTGCGGCGTTAGCCCGATGTGGCCTAACACGGGGATGCCGTTTTCAATCAGCGCTTTTACCGTGGGTGTACGAAAGGCGCCGCCTTCGATTTTTACGGCGTCGGCGCCCGCTTCCTTGACGAACCGGCCGGCATTTTCAATGGCCTGCGAAATGGACGCCTGGTAAGACATGAAGGGCATATCGGCCACGACCAGGGCGGACTTAACACCGCGCACGACGGCGGCCGTATGGTGAAGCATCGCTTCCATTGTCACCGGCAAGGTGTCGGCGTAGCCCAGCATTGTCATGGCCAGGGAGTCGCCCACCAGCAGTAGCGGCAAGCCCGCTTCGTCGAGCAGGCGCGCCGTGGTGTAGTCATAGGCCGTCAGACAGGCGAATTTGGTCCGGCCTTTTAAGGCCTTGATTTTGCCGGCGGTCCATTTGGATGCGGTAGTCATGGTGAAATCCGACCAAAACATTTGCCCGCTAACCACGCGAAAGGAACGCTAAATTAAAAATGAAAACATTTTCTTTTTCGCGTCAATTCGCGTATTTCGCGGGCTAATCTTTGTTTTTCTGATTCCTGTTTCTTGCTGACTTCTGATTTCTGCTTTCGCTACCATTTCTTTGCAAACAAAATCACTTCGTGTGGATCGTGCAGGCCGGCAAGCACGTCGGCAACCGTGCCGGTCTGGCCTGGGATTTTAAAGTCCGGCCGGACGTCGCACAGGGGCTGGACCACAAACCGGCGCGCTTGCCAGAGCGGATGGGGGATCACGATATGCTGTTCCTGGACCTGCAGGCCGTCCGCATAAATAATGTCAATATCCATGGGGCGGGGAGCGTTAACCACCGCGTTCGGCACGCGGCCAATTTCCTGCTCCAGGAACTGGAACGTTCGCATAAGCTGGGGCAGGGGAATCAGCGTATTGACGATCAGGATGGCGTTCAGAAAATGAATCGCCTCGAACTCCGGCGGCACATCCACCGGTTCGGTCTCATAAACGGGCGACTGGGTCGCCAACACGATGCCGGGATGCCCCAGGATCATTTTCCTGGCGCTTTTCAAATGCGCCAGCCGATCGCCCATATTTGATCCAAGACTTAGTCCGACTTCCATGAGTTTTATTCCTTGATATCCAGGACGTCCAGCATGCTGTAAAGCCCCGGCTTGCGCGCGGCCACCCATTCGGCCGCTCGCAGGGCGCCCTTGGCGAGACAGTCGCGACTGCTTGCGCGATGGGTCAGCTCCAGCCGCTCGCCATCGGTGGCGAAGAGGACGATATGATCGCCCACCACGTCGCCGGCCCGGACGGCATGAATGCCTATTTGCGCCGCCGGTCTTTCCCCCACCAAGCCCTGCCGGCCATGGACCGCTACGTCGTCCAGTTTGAGGCCGCGCGCGGCGGCGGCCGTTTCCGCCAGCCACAGGGCAGTTCCGCTCGGCGAATCATTCTTATGGCGATGATGGGTCTCGATGATCTCGATATTGTAGTCGCCCAGAACACCGGCAGTTTTCTTGACCATGGCAAACAGGAGATTCACGCCCAAGCTCATGTTGGGCGCCCAGACAACGGGAATATGCGCGCTCGCTTTTCGGATAGCCTCCGACTCCACCGGGTTCAAGCCGGTAGTGCCGATGACCATGGGCTTTTTCTGTTCCATGGCCAACATCGCATGCTGGGCGGTGGCCGAGGGAAAACTGAAGTCCACAAGCACGTCGGCCTTTTGAAAAACCTTGCGACTATCGGCCGTCAATAATAAGCCGATATCCGCGATGCCCGCGACGATCCCGATGTCTTTTCCAAGAAGGGGACATTGTTCAGCTTCCACGGCCCCGACCAGGTGCAGGGTCGGCGAATGGAAGGCGCATCGGATAAGGGTCTGGCCCATGCGCCCGGCTGCGCCCAGGATGGCGATCTTCAATTTGGCCGGCGGATGGTTTGTATTTGGCATGACGGCGTTCCTTAGATCAACTTCACCTTCCGCAGCGTTTCGGCCAGCCGGTTTTTCAGCTGCGAACTCATGGCGCAGAGGGGCAGGCGATACGTTTCTTCGATTTGGCCCATCATCGCCAGCGCCGCTTTAACCGGGATGGGGTTAGTGTCGATAAACATGTCGTTGAACAACTGGAAATAGTCCTGGTGCAGGCGCCGGGCTTCATCCCAGCGGCCGGCCAGCGCCGCGTGAACCATGGCGGCCACGGGTTGGGGCGCGACATTGGCGGCTACGCTGATGACACCTTTGGCGCCCACTGCCATCATGGGCAGCGTCAGCGGATCGTCGCCGCAGAGCACGCACAGGTCGCATAACGCCAGGATCTGGTTCACGCGCGGCACACTGCCGGCAGCCTCTTTGACGGCTTTGATATTTGGATGCCGCGCCAGCCGGGCGAGAGTGTCCACCGCGATTTCCACGCCACAGCGGCCGGGAATGTTATATAGGATCACCGGCAGACCCAGATCGGCAACGGCGCTAAAATGGCGATAAAGCCCCTCCTGATTGGGTTTGTTGTAATAGGGCGATACCTGTAACGTGCCATCCGCGCCCACGCGCAAGGCAAACCCGGTGAGTTCCAGCGCCTCGCTGGTGGAATTGGCGCCGGTGCCGGCAATCACTTTGATTCGGCCGCGGCACGTTTCCACGGCGGTCTCAATGACTTTTTTGTGTTCCTCGTTATCCAGGGTGGGGGATTCCCCCGTCGTGCCGACGGGCACAATACCGTCCATGCCGCCCTGGATTTGCAGCTCGATCAGCTCTTTGAGTTTGCCGTAGTCTACCCGGTTGTCTTTGGTAAACGGGGTGACAATGGCCGTATAGGCGCCTTCAAACATTATCCCAATCCTCCTGGTAAAAATATATTTTTCTTTAAAACGCGACCGTGAATCCCACGGGCGGCAGATCAATCATGGTCCGCAAACCCGGCGCGGCCTTTACAATGGAACGAATGGCATTAATCGTGATCGCGCAGGTCGCAATGTCGCCATTTATGCCGCCGGGAATCATGGTCGTGAAGGATGGTTCGCCGGATATTTCCACCCGGTCGAACGATTCGCGCTCGCCCACCGCCGCACGGAAATGGAGCTTTAAGACTTCCCGGCCCTTGGCCTTGGCGCGCCCAATTTGCTCAACTCCGCACGCCTGGCCTCGTCGGATGGGCTTATAACCGGAGCGGATTTCCCGTTTGGCGACGATCGGGTTAAGCGATTCCGTCGTTCGATCCAGCGTCCATCCCATGTGGCGGGCGACCATGTGCATGGATTCCGTGAGCCCGACATGCCTGAGTGTGCCTGCGGCCACCTTGGTCCTGAACTCCGCCAAAGTCAGGCCTGCGCCGATTTTCTGCTGGAATGG
>Ga0209749_1002487_pt1 | contig 11976 bp, 14 predicted proteins | sample EPASupsiteSAE347_FD_187267 | JGI IMG/M metagenome (GOLD analysis project Ga0209749, IMG submission 187267) | Bioremediated contaminated groundwater from EPA Superfund site, New Mexico - Sample SAE3-47 (SPAdes) (version 2) | ecosystem: Environmental > Aquatic > Deep subsurface > Groundwater >... | reverse complement strand
CCCATGGAGAACATGGTGGTGAATCTGGCTGATGCTGGGGGCGAAAGAGTGGCTCAGGTGGGCATCACCCTGGAGGTGCAGGATACGAAAGCAGCGGACTCTGTCAAAGCCTATATGCCGACCATCCGCAGTGGTGTATTGATGTTGCTGTCGCAGCGGACGGCAGAAGACCTTCTGTCGGCCGAAGGCAAGCAGAAATTGATTGACGATATTTTGCGGGAAACGTCCCTGCCATTTGGTGGCGCAGAAGAGTCTGCGGCTGCCGGCCAGCAGGCAAAGTCGAAGAAAAAGGCGCAGTACCCGGTGGTGGGGGTCCTGTTCTCCAGCCTGATTGTTCAGTGATGTTCCGGTGGATTGGTCATGAGTGAATCGTTTTTGTCCCAGGAAGAGGTGGATGCCCTGCTGGAAGGGGTCACCGGGGAAAGCCAGAAACTGGCCGAGGAGGTGGCTGAGAGCGGCGAAGTTCGGTCGTACAACATCTCCAGCCAGGAGCGCATCGTGCGTGGGCGCATGCCCACGATGGAAATTGTCAATGAGCGTTTTGCCCGCAATTTGCGCGTTGGGTTGTTCAATTTCATTCGCAGAAGCCCAGAAATATCGGTCGGTCCGGTGACGGTTCAACGCTACAGCGCTTTTTTGCGCGAATTGGCGGTTCCGACCAATTTCAACATTGTGGCGATCCGGCCTTTGCGTGGCAGTGGATTGGTGGTGTGTGAGCCTGCTCTGGTGTTTGGTGTGATCGAGTCGCTGTATGGCGGCATCGGCAAGTTCCAGACGCGGATCGAAGGGCGTGATTTTTCAGCCACCGAGCAGCGTGTGATCAATCGCATGGTCGATGTGATCACGGATGAGTACAAAAAGGCCTGGGGTGGCATTTACCCGCTGGAACTGGACTATCAGCGCTCTGAAATGCAGCCCCAGTTTGCCAATATCGCCACCCCCAGCGAGATTGTGGTGACGACGTCCTTTCAGTTGGAAATTGGTGAGATCACGGGAGCCATCCATTTCTGTATGCCTTACGCCACCCTGGAGCCGATTCGGGATGTGCTGTATTCGTCGACTCAGGGTGATTCGATGGAGGTTGACCGTCGCTGGGTGAATGTGTTGACCCAGGAAATCCAGGCGGCAGAAGTGGAGCTGGTGGCCGAGTTGGCGCATGCCGATGCCACGGTGGAACAGCTTCTGGCCATGCGTCCCGGTGACTTTATTGAGCTGGATCGGCAGCCGCGCATTCAGGCGACGATTGACGGTGTACCGATTTTTGAGTGTCAATACGGCACCCATAACGCCAAGTACGCGCTGAAGATTGAACGAAGTCTGAGGGGTAATGACCTCAATTGGAAAGGTGAACGACATGTCAACGGATGACAAACCCGCAGAGGACGATGGTCTGGCCGACTGGGCTGAGGCCTTGATGGAGCAAAAAAGCGCAGATGCTGCCAGTGCTGCACCCGAGCCAGGAGGGGTTCTTTCCGGCGAGGCACCCCAGGTTTTTTCTTCGTCGTCGAGCCATTCCGACGCACCGATCAGCGACATCAACCGGGTGCTGGATATTCCGGTGCAGTTGTCGGTGGAGCTGGGTCGGACCAAGGTGCCGATCAAACACATCTTGCAGCTGGGGCAGGGGTCGGTGGTTGAACTGGATGCCCTGGCTGGTGAGCCGATGGATGTGCTGGTCAATGGTTATTTGATCGCGCAGGGTGAAGTGGTGGTGGTGAACGACAAGTTTGGTATCCGCTTGACGGACGTGGTGACGCCGTCGGAACGTTTGCGTCGGGTGAGCAAAGGCTAAGAGACAGATGAACTCCGCATGGGTGTCGATCATCCTGGTGGTCCTGATTCTGGCCATGATTCCTGTCGGGCTGAAATGGCTTCAACGTCGTGTTGGCACTGGTGCGGTTGGAACTCAAGCCGTGTCCCGGGTGGTTTCTGCGGTGGCCGTGGGGCCCCATCAGCGCGTAGTTACTGTTGAAGTGGGGCCGGAGGGGGCGCGCGTTTGGCTGACGCTGGGTGTGACAGCCCAGTCCATTCACTGCCTGCATACGGCCGCGGCGCCTGAGTCTGTGCACCAGATCGCCGCACCGGTGGCGGGTGCTCAGCGGGACGCGCTTTCGTCATGATGCGACCCTGGCCTGTTCTCAAGTCAGTGGGGTGGCTCAGACTGGCTGGCGTTTTGCTGGTACTGGCGATTCATCCGGCGGCCATGGCGCAAAGTGGGGCGCAACTGCCTTTGTTGATTGGTTCCGGCAGTTCGGGCACCAGTTATTCCGTGCCGGTACAGACACTGCTGTTTTTTACTGCATTGTCGTTTTTGCCGGCGGTGTTGCTGATGATGACCGGGTTCACGCGGATTGTGATTGTCCTGTCCCTGCTGCGCCAGGCGCTGGGGACACAGTCTGCTCCGCCCAACCAGGTGGTGGTGGGGCTGTCCTTGTTTCTGACCATGTTTGTGATGGGGCCGACACTCGACAAGGTGTACAACGATGCCTACTTGCCGTACTCCAATAGCACCTTGTCCTTTGAACAGGCGCTGGCCAAAGCGGAAGCTCCGATGCGTTCGTTCATGAGCAAGCAGACACGGCAGGCCGATTTGGCCCTGTTTGTCAAGCTGGCCAAGCTGGATGTGGGCACAGATGCCGCTGCAGCACCAATGCGGGTCCTGGTTCCGGCATTTGTCACCAGTGAGTTGAAGTCAGCGTTTCAAATTGGGTTCATGATTTTTATCCCGTTCCTGGTGATTGATATTGTGGTGGCCAGTGTGCTGATGTCGCTGGGGATGATGATGTTGTCACCGGTGCTGGTGGCATTGCCCTTCAAACTGATGATTTTTGTGCTGGCGGATGGCTGGAACCTGCTGATCGGGTCTCTGGCCGCCAGTTTTGTGACTTGAGGCCAGACGATGAATGCCCAGATGGTGTTGACGATAGGCCAGGACGCCTTGTGGATGATGTTGATGGTGTCGGCACCGTTGCTGGGGGTGATTCTGGTGGTGGGGTTGTTGGTGAGTCTGTTTCAGGCTGTGACTCAAATCAATGAGGCGACATTGGCTTTTGTCCCCAAATTGATAGCGGCAATGCTGGTGTTCGCGTTGGCTGGTCCCTGGATGTTGAGTGTCCTGGTGGAGTACATCCGTCGGACTATTGAGGCCATCCCTTCCGCCGTGATGTAGGCAGGTCAGGCGGTGATCACATTTTCTGAAGCCCAGTTGACCGCCTGGCTGGCGCCCTTGATCTGGCCTTTTTTGCGGACATTGGCGTTGTTTACATCCGCGCCTGTTTTGTCATCGAGAGCGTTTCCGGTTCGTGCCCGTATCGGGCTGGCTTTTTTTGTTGCACTGGCTGCGCAACCTTCCCTGGGGCAGCAGCCGGTGATCGGGATGAACGAAGCTGGGGCTTTGGGCGCGGTGATTCAGCAAGTGGGTGTGGGGCTGGCGATCGGTTTTGCCATTCGTGTGGTGTTCGCTGCAGTCGAACTGGCTGGTGAAGTGGCCGGATTTCAGATGGGTCTGAACTTTGCCTCGTTTTTTGACCCCACCCTCAATACCCAGTCCAGCGCTGTTTCGCGTTTTTTTGGCCAAATCACTCTGTTCATCTTTATTGTCATGAATGGCCATTTGATGGTTTTGCTGGCTGTGATCAAGAGTTTTCAGGCCTTTCCGGTTGATCAGAACTTCCTGCAAGCCTTGCAGCAAATGAAAATGCTGGATTTGGGGGTGAATCTTTTCGCCAGCGGCCTCTGGATATCGCTGCCGATGGTCGGGGTGTTGATGTTTGCCAATCTGGCATTGGGGATTGTGTCCCGGGTGGCCCCCCAGATGAATATCTATGCCATTGGTTTTCCCATCACACTGACGGTCGGCCTGATTGGTATGGCGGCTACGCTGCCCATGCTGGATGAGCCGTTAATGGGGTTGATGGAGCGGGCGCTGGATGTGTTTTCGGTCTGGTGACCTGGCTTAAACAAGGCCATTGCGGATGGCGTAAACCGTCATCTCGGAGTTGTTGGTGAGTTTGAGTTTTTCCAGCACCCGAGCCCGGTAAACACTGACGGTTTTGGGACTGAGCATCAGTTCTTCGGCGATATCGGACAAACGTTTTCCTGAGGCAATTTTGAGCAGTGTCTGTAACTCTCGCTCGGACAGACTGGCGTGGGGGCTGCTACTTTCCGGGGTGTTGAGGTTGTCGACCAGCATTTGCGCCACATTGGGGGTGACGTATTTGCGTCCCTGCGCGACAGTACGCACCGCAGTGATCAGATCAGCTGGGTCACCGGCCTTGCTCAGATAACCTTGCGCACCGGCTTTCAGGCAGCGAATGGCGTATTGATCTTCTGGAAACATGGAGACGATCAGCACTTTGATCTGTGAGTCCGCTTCGCGAAGGCTGGCCAGAACTTCGAGGCCGCCACGCCCTGGTAGGTTGATGTCCAGCACAAGAACGTCGCATGCGTGGGCGCGCATGGCTTCCCGGACTTCGGCGTAGGAACCAGATTCGGCGACAACCTGGATGTCGACCGCTTCTGACAGCGTGTCTTTGATGCCACGCCGAATCATGGCGTGGTCGTCACATAAAATTACGCGGATCATTCGCTGTTTTCTCCTGCTTCGGGGGATGGTCTATTTTCTATCGGGACGGATAAGGTGATGGAAGTGCCCAGCCCTTTTTGCGAACTGACGTCCAGCCATCCGCCGATGGTTTTTGCCCGTTCTTTGAGGCCTTTGATGCCGAAACCACCGGGACTGCCAGTGTTGGCAGAGTCGATACCCTGACCGTTGTCCGCGATTTCCAACGTGAGAAAGTTGTCATCACCGGCGAGGTCAATTTTCACTTGGGTGCATTGTGCGTATTTACCGATATTGGTCAATGCCTCTTGCGCCGTCCGGTAGGCGGTCAGTTGAACGGCCTTGGTAAGTTGGTCATTTTGCAGGTGTGCGCGAATGACGGTTTCGATGCCGGTTCTCCTGGAAAAGCTGCTACCCAGCCAGTGAATGGCTGCAACCAGCCCTTGATCCAAAATGGCTGGGCGCAAATTCATCATGATGCGCTGGTTGGCCTCCACGGCATGTTGCAACATGTCTGTGGCTGCATGGACATGAGCGATGGTGGCCGGGTCTGTGGTGTGTCGTCCGATCCACGATAGGTCAAAGCGGATGGCGGCCAATGAGCCACCGATGTCATCGTGAAGCTCGCGGGCAATGGCTGCGCGTTCTTGTTCAATGGCCAATTGAAGATGTTCAGCAAAGCTGGCGAGACGCTTTTCGGACTCTGCCAGTTCGGCATCCGCCTGTTCCTTGGCCAGCACGATGCGGTGCATTTCAACGGCACGCTGCGTGACGTGCCGGAGTTTGGTCAGGTCATCCTTTGGCAAATAGTCACTGATGCCTGCCTGGATGGCTGCAACGGCGGCGGTTTCACCGATGGCGCCGGAGAGCAGGATAAATGGCAGGCGGATGTGCTTGCTTTTCATCAGTTGCCAGGCGTCGAGCGCCGTGAACCCAGGCAATCGGTAGTCCGCCAGAATCACATCGAAGCGCGTTTCCTGGAGGGCTTTTTCAAAATCTGCCAAGTTTTCCACGTGTCTGATGTCGATGGTTTCACCGGATTTCTGGAATTCACGCTTGACCAGCCTATGGTCATGAACGGAGTCTTCAAGATGAAGGATGCATAAAGGCGCATGTTTTTGATCTTCGTTCGGCATGATTGGCGCTATGATTGTTTATGAGCTCGATTCTGCTTGTTTTGTGGTGTCCTTAGCGGAGACTTGGTTGGAAACATCACCTCAGTCAGCATTCTCGGCCCCAACAGTGGCCTTGCCGGTCATGTTGGTGGCAGAAGTGCAGGATTCACTCCTGGTGGTTGTGCACGATTTGAATCGTTTGGACGGTTTGCTTGCACATGCGATGGAGAATTTGATGCTCCGGTTTACAACTGCGAGCGAGGATCTCTCCGCCCCTGCGTTGGCGACTTTGCAGGAATTGGAGGGGGTGCGTACGGCTTTGCATGCTGCTGTGACCGAGTTGCAGTTTCAGGATATGGCATCCCAATTGATTGGGCATACGTCCAAGATTTTGCAGGGGTGTGCCTACCGGTTGGCCTCTGACGCCATGGGGCCGGAGGATGGCGAGGCGGTTCCGTTTGTGGAAGAGGTTCCAGACCGTCCTAATCCGGTGACGCAGGATGAAATGCAGGCCGGCTCCATTGAGCTTTTTTGATCCCAGAACCTATTGCGTTTGAACTAGTCGGAGTTGTCCATGCCTTTAATTCTCACTGTCGATGATTCGCCTTCGATGCGAAAGATGGTGTCGTTTACGTTGACTGGAGCCGGGTATCAGGTGGTTGAGGCGGTGGATGGTGTAGATGCCTTCGAAAAAGCACAGGCACAACCCTTCGACCTGATCTTGACTGATCAGAATATGCCGCGAATGGATGGTTTGGGCTTGACACGTAAATTACGTGAGCATCCACAGTTCAAGACTGTTCCTATCCTGGTATTGACAACCGAATCGAGTGATCTGATGAAACAGGCTGGGCGTGCCGCTGGTGCAACCGGTTGGCTTGTCAAACCTTTTGATCCGACGCGGTTGATTGAGGTTATCAAGAAAGTCATTAAGTGACGGCGTTTTTTGTCACCGGTAGCAAAGCAGATTTCAGGAGATAGTCATGGCGGACGTGCATCATGAGGGCGGTGGGGCGGGGGCGGATTTTGATCTGAGTCAGTTCTATCAGATTTTTTTCGAAGAGGCGGGAGAAAACCTCGACTTGATGGAACAGATGCTGCTTAGTTTGAATCTGGAGACTGCGGACGACGAAGAGCTCAATGGGATTTTTCGGTGCGCGCATTCGGTCAAAGGGGGTGCTGCGACATTTGGCTTCACTGATGTGGCTGAACTCACACATCAGATGGAGTCGTTGTTGGATCGTTTGCGTCGGCATGAATTGAAACCTACGTCTGCGATGGTGGATGTACTGCTGGAGTCTGCAGACGCCTCTCGTGGTTTACTGGCATGTCACCAAAACGGAAATACAGCCGATGCGCCGCCCACTGGGGAATTGGTTAAAAGAATTCGGATGTTGGTTTCCGGGGAGGCGGCCTCGGGAGCTCCTGGTCCGCAGTTATCTCCTCCACCAAAACCTGCACCCGAAGTCTCCGTCGTTGTGCAACCTGCAGTACCTTCACCCGCACCTGTGCAGACAAGTATTGCCGATGGCCTGCGTACACTGGAAATTCGCATGAGTCACCTGGATCAACCTAGCCAAGCGGATGCCATTGTGGAACTTTTTCGCGATATACCGGGGCTAGGTGACATCCAGGCAATTACTTCCAGTGATATGGCTGCGGACAGTCGGGTTTTCGAGGTGAAGACGACTTCTTCCAACGAGGATTTGCTGGACTTGTTTGCATTTCATGTTTCTCGTGACCATGTGATGATTACCGAAAAATCAGGCGAACCTTCTGCAGTAGGTGAGCACGTGGCACAACCCGCGTCTTTGGCGTCGGGTAGTGTTGCTGCTATCGCTTCCAGTTTCGGCTTTTTTGATGGCGCCCCTGGTGCTCCTGATGGGCAACCGGCGCATCTGGCAGCCTCTTCCGCCGGGGTTAGCCTGCCTGATACGGTTGAAAAATCTCCTCGAAGTGGTGCGAGCAAGGCACCGGCAGTCAGCAGCGTGCAGCCTGAAGCGGCCACAATTCGGGTGGCTATTAACAAGGTTGATCAATTGATTAATCTTGTAGGCGAATTGGTCATCACGCAGGCGATGTTGGCGCAGAACAGCCGGACTTTGGATCCGTCGGTTTATCAGCAATTACTTTCTGGACTTAGTGATCTCGATCGAAATACCAGGGACTTGCAGGAATCTGTCATGTCGATTCGCATGATTCCTATGTCTGTCGTGTTCAGTCGGTTTCCTCGGATGTTGCGTGATCTGGCCGGCAAACTCGGGAAAAAGGTGGATTTCGTGACGTTGGGTGAGGCTACCGAACTGGACAAGGGTTTGGTTGAGAAAATCACGGATCCGTTGACGCATTTGGTTAGAAATAGCTGCGACCACGGGATTGAGTTGCCTGGGGAACGAGTCCGTGCAGGAAAACCGGAGACGGGAACCATCACATTGTCAGCGGCCCATCAGGGGGGCTCCATCGTCATTGAAGTTCGTGATGATGGCAAAGGAATGTCGCGTGAGAAGATATTGGCAAAAGCCAGAGAGCGTGGTTTGGATGTGTCCGATCAAGCGCCCGACTCCGAGGTTTGGCAACTTATTTTTGCACCAGGTTTTTCAACCGCAGAAGTTGTTACCGATGTTTCTGGTCGAGGCGTCGGGATGGATGTTGTCAAGCGCAATATTGCTTCGTTGAACGGCACGGTTGATATTGAGTCAATTGAAGGACAGGGCATGAAAGTGTCGGTCCGTTTACCGTTGACACTCGCCATTATGGATGGCATGTCTGTAGGTGTGGGCGATGAGGTTTATATCTTGCCTTTATCGTCTGTTGTGGAGTCTTTCCAGGTTCGATCAGATGCCGTCAGTACGGTTGGGCAAGGTGCGCAGCTAGTCAAGGTTCGCGATGAATATATGCCGGTGATTGAATTGGAAAAGGTGTTTCAGGTTCCCAGGTACGGCGCAGACAAGGTCAGTGACATTATGGTAGTCATTGAGGCCGAAGGAAGCCGGGTGGTTTTGTTGGTGGACGAGCTTCTTGGGCAACAGCAGGTTGTTGTTAAGAACTTGGAAACTAATTACCGAAAAGTTCCGAATGTATCTGGTGCCACGATTCTTGGAGATGGGAAGGTGGCGCTTATTCTTGATACAGGAGCTCTGGTGCGTCGTTCACGGCACTAATCCTTTAATGGTAGAGAAACACGAGAGATATAAATGCCATGGAAAAAATAAATGATGGAATCGGAGCAGAGGCTCGAGAATATTTGACTTTCCGATTGGGGCGAGAGGAATATGGTATTGATATATTAAAAGTTCAAGAAATTCGTGGATATGAGCCTCCAACACGTATCGCAAATGTCCCAACTTTTATAAAAGGGGTTGTGAATCTTAGGGGCACTATCGTGCCAATTGTGGATATGCGCTTAAGATTTAATTGTGCAAACGCTCAATATGATTCATTCACTGTTGTCATTATTCTTAATCTCCATCAGCGTATCGTTGGTATCGTGGTTGATTCAGTCAGTGATGTGATGGGGCTTATGCCAGAACAATTAAGATCAGCACCAGACATTGAGAGTGTGATTGATGCTGAGTCAGTGATTGGTCTTGGCTCACTGGGCGAGCGAATGTTGATTCTGCTGGATATAGAAAAACTGATGTCTGGGGTTGATATGGGACTGGTGACGGATGCCTGCTAACTTTTATATTGCATATTATGATTGATCCTCAATCTCGTTCATTCGCTCATGAGATTGGAGGGGCAAATATGCAAAATAGGGAGTTTGCTTGGACTGATTCTGATTTTAATAAAGTTCAATCCCTTATTTATCAACGAGCAGGGATTAGTTTGCATGATGGGAAGCATGCAATGGTTTACAGTCGTTTGTCTCGCCGTTTGCGTGAAACGGGACATCATAGTTTTGAGGAATATTTGCACTGGCTCGAGACACATGATGGTCCGGAGTGGCAAGAGTTCGTTAACGCTCTGACGACAAATTTAACTTCCTTTTTCCGAGAGCAACATCACTTTCAGATATTCCGTCAATACTTGGAATCGAATAAGTTTAAAAAAGATTGGCGCATTTGGTGTAGTGCAGCTTCCACAGGGGAAGAGCCATACTCCATTGTGATGACCGCCGTTGAGGTATTGGGAATGCATCCTAATTTCTCTCTTGTTGCGAGTGATATTGACTCGAAAGTACTGGCAACAGCTGCTGCAGGTATTTATCGCATTGATAATTTAAAAAATATCAGCAGCAGTCAATTGCATCAGTTTTTTCTCAAGGGCAAGGGGCAAAATCAGGGATTCGTGCGAGTTAAGGCTGAATTGCGTAATTTGATCGAGTTTATGATCGTGAATCTTGTGCAAGGAGGGTGGCCATTTCGTGATTTATTTGATGTTGTTTTTTGCCGAAATGTGATGATTTATTTTGATGGACCAACACAACGTAAGGTGCTTGAGGGTATTTATCGAGTCATGAATCCTGGTGGTTTGTTATTTGTGGGGCATGCAGAGAATTTTAGTGAATCACGTGATTTATTTGTTTTGAAAGGCAAAACTGTGTATGAAAGGATTTGAGTTTTGTCTTTTCCTTCCTTTTGGGGAAGGCGATTCTGAAGCATTTTTAAATGCAATCTAGCCATGAACTCTCCTGCATTGGATATTGCTAAAGTGCCGAATCGCTCGATATTGACTTCAACATTAGCGGGTGGCCGGGTTTCTCGCGTTGAATATTTAAAATCGTTACCTCGCGGCCCAGGAGAAGCTTCTTTTTTTTATAGCGATCATCAATTTCAATATGATGCGGTCAAAGTACTTCCTGGAGAGTATTTTGTTTCCAGTGATGATTTGATGGTGATGACAGTATTGGGCTCCTGTATTGCTGCTTGTATTTGGGATGCTAGGGCGCGTTCGGGTGGAATGAATCACTTCATGTTGCCCGATGGTGATAGTTTGGAGGGGGGGGGGAGATATGGTTCGTATGCGATGGAGTTGTTGATTAACCAACTGCTTAAGTCGGGTGCAAGAAGAGAGTCGATGCAAGCCAAGGTTTTTGGTGGGGCTCAGGTCATGGCGGGGTTTACATCAATGAATGTCGGCGAACGAAATACGCAGTTTGTTTTGGATTATTTGGCTACTGAGCGTATCCCTGTGGTATCGCAGGATGTTCTTGATATCCATCCTCGGAAGGTGTGCTTTTTCCCTGTGACGGGAAAGGCTCTTGTCAAGCGGCTAGCACATGCGCATCCAGAGACGCTTGCCGTTGAAGAGCGCCGTGGAAATGCTGCATCAGTTGTCAAGTCGACTTCGGGCGGTTCAATTGATCTGTTTTGAGAGTTGTTAAGGTGCGAAAAATTCGTGTAGTTGTGGTTGATGATTCGGCGTTGGTACGGAGTCTTTTGGCTGAAATTGTCAATCGTGAGTCTGATATGGAGTGCATCGGTGCTGCGAATGATCCGTTGGTGGCAAGGGAGATGATTAGGGAGCTCAATCCAGACGTAATTACTTTGGATATAGAGATGCCTCGGATGGATGGGCTTGATTTTCTGGGGCGCCTAATGCGCCTGCGCCCGATGCCCGTGGTCATGATTTCGACGCTGACTGAGCGCGGCGCGGAGGCCACAATGAAAGCCTTGGAGTTGGGGGCTGTTGATTTCGTTGCAAAGCCGAAGATTGGTGTTGTGGATGGGCTGGGTGACTTGGCGGCTCAGATTGTTGAAAAAATCCGTGTTGCGGCCAATGCCAATGTGAAGCGTGTTGTGCCACACCCGAGTGATCGAAGCAAAGAGGTACATCCTCAGCGCGACTCTTCCTTAGAGCGGATATTGGGCCATCCTGCTACCCGGTTTTCTACGGAAAGGCTGGTATTTATTGGGGCATCAACGGGAGGAACGGAAGCCATTAAGGAAATTTTGATACGGTTGCCTGCAGATTTTCCTGGGGTCCTTATCACGCAACACATGCCTGCTGGGTTCACTGCGACTTTTGCAGCTCGCTTGAATGGACTTTGCAAACTGGCTGTGAGTGAAGCAGTGAATGGGGAGCGAATTTTGCCGGGGCATGCCTACATTGCCCCAGGAGGGATGCAGTTTCGCGTAGATCGAAGTGGTGCAAATTATGTTGCGGTTGTGGAGGATGGTGAGCCGGTGAATAGACATAAACCATCCGTGGAAGTTTTGTTTGCATCGGCAGCTAAAGTGGCTGGCAGAAATGCTTTCGGCATCATGCTGACGGGCATGGGGAACGATGGTGCTAAGGCAATGCGTGAAATGAAAGACGCTGGAAGTTATAACTATGTTCAAGATGAAGCGTCATGTA
>Ga0209749_1002484_pt1 | contig 11999 bp, 13 predicted proteins | sample EPASupsiteSAE347_FD_187267 | JGI IMG/M metagenome (GOLD analysis project Ga0209749, IMG submission 187267) | Bioremediated contaminated groundwater from EPA Superfund site, New Mexico - Sample SAE3-47 (SPAdes) (version 2) | ecosystem: Environmental > Aquatic > Deep subsurface > Groundwater >... | reverse complement strand
AGTCACAGCTTTAGCAAATGCTTCCTGCAGGTCTCTCTTGAAGCCCAACAGGTCCCCCTTTCCTGCAACCTCGAGTGTTACGCAACATTCTCCGTTATCTTTTTTCAAAGCCTCTACTCCTGTATAACAAACTCCCCTACCCAATATTTGTAGGTGTGTCATGAAGACCTGCCAACGTTAACTCGGTGCGACCAATATGGATATATTCCTATCCTTTAGGGACGGCGTTTAGAACTAATTCCGTCGCACTTGACCTGCCCCCCTGCATACCACACCAATCAGTTGGACTGCGGCGGCGAACTGGCGATGGCACCCAGGGTAAGCCCGCCGATAATGCCAAGCCTTAGCATTCCGCCGACATCGCCACACCCCGCCTGACCCAAACTGCCCAAGGGTAGAGGATAAAACTCTACGCCCTAGGATGATCACTTCTCACCTCACTGCTGCCACCACGCCACTGATATTGTACTCACCTCTTCCGGGCCGGGATGCGAAGGGGGTTCATCAAGGAAGGCTAATTACTCTCTTGCTCAATATAATGGAATTCTCCAAGGCATCATAAATCCGCAGGTACTACTCTCACCCCTAATGGTCAGAGAAGCCGTTATATCATCTAGGATCGAAGGAACACAAGCCTCACTGGAAGACGTTCTGCAATACGAGGCAGACATAGACGATCTCAATGAAAATGGTGGACCCGAAGATAAATATAATAAAGATATTCATGAAATCAGAAATTATCGCAAGGCTATGTCAGCAGCCGTAGTAAAACTTGGAGAGCGCCCACTGAGCATTAACTTGATCAAAGATCTTCATCGCATTCTTCTTTCAGATGTGAGGGGTCAAAATAAGGATCCTGGAGAGATTAGACGTCGTCAGAATTGGATCGGTTCCCCGGGTACGCCAATTGAGAACGCGACATTTGTACCCCCCGACCCATTTATAATATTGGATGCGCTCTCCGATTGGGGGGCATATATTCACAAAGAAGAAAAAGACATCACAGTCCAACTGGCACTTATTAAGGCCCAATTTGAGCTTATTCATCCCTTCCTTGATGGGAACGGTCGGATAGGACGGATGCTGGTGCCTTTAGTATTATATGACAAGAAAATGTTATCCGAGCCAACCTTTTATATTAGTTCATACTTTGAGAAAAACAGAGATATCTATTATGATAGGCTTCATGCGATTTCTCAAGAACATGACTGGAATGGATGGATATCTTTCTTCCTTCAGGCTCTAATAGAGCAATCAAGCGAAAATAGCAGGAAAGCAAAAGAAATTATTAATTTGTATAATAGTATGAAAGATAAGATCAGCTCGATTAGAAATCAATATCCAATCCGAGCGCTTGATGCGATCTTCTCTAAACCGATATTTAGCGCAACTTATTTCGGCTCTAGATTGGGGCAATCTAAAATGACTGCTAATAGGGTACTTCGAGAACGAACGGAGGAGGGTATTATAATAGTTATAAGTGAAAGCAGCGGTAGTAGGCCAACGATTTTTGCATTTCCACAATTGCTGAATATCACTGAAGGCGTAGAATAAAGCGATATTAATTAATCTACATATTAAAATGTAACCTGCATGGTACACAAAATCAGTTGTATATCATAAATTACAAATTTTGATACACAAATTGGTTTGTGTAACATGCATGATTCACTTAACCAATTGCATATCGTATTTTGGATTTTAGGAGATACAAATCTCATTAATTCGATTGATCTCTTTTCGAAGGGATTGAGACAAAGATCAAGCGACCTTGCCAGGGAGATCAAGGCGCTGGAAGGCATCGAGGGTACAACCCAGCTGGCCGGAGAGAGACAGGCCGAGGCGGTCAGGTTGCAGCAGCTGGCCCGCGTGCTGGGGGAGCTGGCCAGGCAGGAAGATATCACGGTGTGGGAGGACTGCATTGTCAAGCAGACCAAAAGGGCGAGAAGAAATAGGGACGCGGGCCGGCAGGCTGGCGGGAAGGCGGCAAGCCTCACAAGGTCTACCTGGGGTCCTGCAAGAAGCTGAGCCGGGCCGGGGCCCTGCAAAAGGCCAGGAAGACGAAGGCCGAGGCTTTAGGGATACGTTTTTGACAGTGATCATTATTCGTGACTATCTAAAATACCTGCGGCCTTGCCCGATGAGCTTGCATCAAGACCTTGGCTGAGTGCGTGGCCGGCCTGGGGGAACTCGGCGTGGCCTGGCGGCTGTGGCTCTCACAGCTGAGCGGCTGCAAATAGTAGTGTCACATTGCCTAAAGAGAATGCTTATTGATGTGACACCACTATTGCGGACGGACGCAGACGTGAGCAGATCGGCCCTTCATGGAGCGACATGGCGCAACTTATTCAAAGCTTAAGACCGGATATCCTTAGAGGTCTTCGGAGAGGAGATTAAGAAAAGTGGATGGTGACAGTCCAGAAAGTGAGGCGATATAATCAATGGCTAAATATAGAAAAACTATTCCTAAGAGAATAAAAGAATCTTTGCTAAAAGAAGCTGGTGATAAATGTGCGAATCCCGGATGTCATAATCTCAGGGTTCATTTTCATCATATAAAGGAATGGGCAATATACGAAACAAATGATGAACAAATGATGATTGCCGTTTGCCCGAAATGTCACGATGATATTCACCATGGAAGACTGCCTATAGATGATGATACACTTTTTCGCTGGAAGAATGCAACTCGAAAAAGAACAAATAGAGATCTATTTTATGTTGAGCCCGGTGCAACAACCAAGCTGCTTCTTGGTAGTTTTTCCGTTGAAGGAGATACTGGTTTAAAAGTATTTGATCTATCTCCGCAGAATCAGCTGAGTTTCCGCATCCTTGAGCGAGATATATTCTTAGTGAATCTCATTATCACAACAACATCTGGAAAGGAAATTATTAGAATCACGGAAAATCACATAAAATTTTGCTTGGATACATCCGTGTATTATGACAACATAACTGGACACAAACGTATTACTGTGCCCCTTTCATCGGATTTTCTTCCGATGTGGGCAGCAAGCCAAATATTAGGAGTTGAGGAAAACTATTCAGACAATGGACGAATAGTATATCTTGATATAGAAGTGGTTGAACCCGGACTGGTCCGGATTCAAGGTATTTGGCCTGAAAGAAGACATTGTATAATAATTACGAAAAATGCACTACATTTTATCTCACCATCTCATCTCAGACCAGTGACCATAGTCGGTGCAGGTCCTGAAACTATACTTCATTGGAACGGTCCAATTGACAAAGCGATGTTTGGATTTATTCAGGGAAAACCACGTGTTGCGCCAGATATTTAGTTGAACTTGGCCTAACCGCCAAGTGACATTAATTGGCATTCTCCAAACTTCATGCCACCAAACAGTCCCGCGGGACCTGGGACTATTTTTCTCCTCTCTCACTATAGGGCCTATTTGTAGTATATTTCTACCTTTTCTTCCTCTCCCTCAAAGTAATGAATATATGAAATTTGGCAAATTCCCGCCAAATCTTGCATTGAAAGCAACCCACAAAGAGAGGTGCTAAAAATGGTCCCTAGTCCCGCAGTACTAATTCAGACTTTAATATAATAACGGTCTACCTCCTATCAAGATGAAAAGGTTTCGTCTCGGCAAAGTCGCAGACTCTCAGTAGCTCTGCAAAATGGTTCTTCTTGATATGTATCTTCTTCCTGGCGTCCTTCGCCAGCATCTTGCCGCCTTTGGCCACAAGCAAAGCTCTGAGGATCTCCGCCCGGTCCTTCTGCATGGGCTGAGGCTTCGCTGTGGCCTTTGAATTGGTTTCAAAAAAACCGTCTGAGTCTTTTACCACTTGGACGGCAAACTGTCTATGAGTGAGCTTAAACCGCTCGAATTCGGCCAGATCCTGGGTTCGCAGATCCTTCAGGCTGGCGATTTCATCACGCAGTGGCTGGACGGCCTTCTCCACAGCCTGAGCTATCAGCACGGCCATATCCTCCGGCATGGAGGATCCCCTAAAAAGAGAGTGAGGCCCATATCCGGGCCTGTCTCCATCTCCTCACAATCTGCCTGCGTTGGGCTACAGCATGCCGGGCCTTCTTGCACCTTACTGAGTGCATCGCAGAGCTTCTATGACGCCGGACAATGCGACCAGCTTCCCCTCCAGCACTTCTTTCAGCACGATAGCGGACCGGGCCCATTCAAACAACGCCCTCATACCATCCGCAATAGCCGGAAGGCAGAAAGTTTTATCACGGCTTCTCCGCTCCCCTGGCCTTGCTACGCACCTTCGCAAAATTCGCCGACGCGATGATCCCCGATCAAGTGACCGTTACGGCATAGCAACCAGCTGGGTCATCATATCAGCGGACTGCTCCTCAAATGACAACTTTGAGTAACGAGGCTATCCAAGAGGAACGCGACATAAGCCTGAGCAGATAATATAAAATTATCCACATCGATCGACTAAAATCTGCATCATTGAAAACTCTGCATTTCGTCGCTCCAAGAAAATAATGCGAAGAAATCAGTAATTGAATGCGCCGATCGGGATTCGAACCCGAGTTTAGGCGTTGGCAACGCCTAGTGATAACCGCTACACTATCGGCGCTATCGTGTTTCACGAAGCATCCCCTACAATCATCTTCTAGTCTAAAAACATTGCGGGTAAAAAGCCCAGCCCATGGCCCCGCGCCCAAAGCTACATACCCTTTATCTACCTTGAAGAAGAGCTTCTTAATGGTGATATTCGCTTGCATGATGTCGTCATAGTAGGAGCAGGCCCGGCTGGGCTGACCGCTGCCATGTACTGCGCGAGAGGCGGAAAGAAGACGCTGGTTCTGGGCAATATTTACGGCTCGCAGCAGTCCATGGGCGGCCTCTATGAGAACTACCCCGGCTTTCCCGATGGCATCCAGGGCATAGAGCTATCCGAGAGGATGCTGGCCCAGGCCCAGAAGTTCGGGGCGGAGTACCAGGTTGATCAGGTGGAGAAGATCGTGCCTCTGCGCGACTCCTTCCGCCTCAAGACAGAGAACTGGCAGTACGAAGCCAAAGCCGTCATCCTGGCCATGGGTGCCGGCCATCGCGCCATCGGCGTTCCTGGTGAGAAGGAGCTGACGGCGCGGGGTGTCTCCTATTGTGTGCATTGCGATGGGGCACTCTTCAGGGGCAAGGCCGTGGCAGTGGTGGGCTATGGCAACGGCGCCGCCCGGGCTATTCTCTACCTGGCCAACATCGCCGAGAAGGTTCACCTGCTCTCCTCGCGAGAGAAGCTGGTAGCCGAGCAGATCTACCTGGACCGCATCAAGAAGCTGTCCAACTACACATCATCCTTCGGGGTGGAGATCACAGAAATCCTGGGTGACCAGTTCGTCACCAGCGTGGAGTACAAAGTGGGCAACACCCCCCGTTCCTTGAAGGCGGACGGTGTCTTCGTGGAGATGGGCATGTTGCCCAACACCGATCTGGCGACGGCCCTGGGCCTGGAGATGACGCCCGGCGGCTTCGTGAAGGTCAACCGGCTCAACCAGGAGACGAACATGCCTGGCGTCTTCGCTGCCGGAGACCTGACAGGGGGAAGACTGCAGGTAGCGACCGCCGTAGGCAGCGGCGCGTCAGCCGCCATCAGCGCCCTGCAATATCTGGAATAAGACAATGGCCAGAGCAAGAGTAGAAAGAGTGCTGGATCTGAGAAAGCCGGTCACCGTCTGGCGTTCCCAGGACCTGGAGGACGGCCGGACGGCAGAGGCGCTGACCATAATCTTGCGCACCGTGGGCTGTCGCTGGAACCGCTGCACCATGTGCGGCTATGCCGGAGAGGGAGCACCCGCGTCCGCCTCGGACCTGATCGCCCAGTTCGAATGCGCCCTGGAGAGGTCCTCCCCGGATGTCTCCGTGGTCAAGATCTACACCAGCGGCAGCTTCCTCGACCCTGACGAGATGCCGGTGGAGGCCCGCGATGAGATCCTAAAGAGGCTGGAAGGCCTGGGAATCAGGAAGCTGGTCATCGAGACCCGACCGGAATATGTAACGACACAAACGGTCGAGATCTGCCAGAGCCACCTTCCCACTGAGTTTGCCATTGGCCTTGAGACTGCCAACGACCTCATCCGGGAGAATGCCATCCGCAAGGGATTCTCCTTCCAGGACTTTGTCGACGCCTCCGAGACCGTGCACCGACAGGGCGGGCGGGTCAAGGCCTACCTGCTGCTCAAGCCGCCTCTGCTCTCCGAAGGCCAGGCCATGAGAGATGCCATTGCTTCTGCCCGAGCGGCCCGCAGCCACGCGGATATCCTATCTCTTAACCTCTGCAATGTGCAGCGCAATACCCTGGTGGAGCGCATGTGGGAGAGAGGCGAGTTTCGGCCTCCCTGGCTGTGGTCGGCTCTGGAGGTGCTAAAGAGCGTACCCGGCCCGATCGTCTGCGATCCAGTGGGCGCCGGCACCAGGCGTGGCCCGCATAACTGTGGAGAGTGCGACGAGAGTGTTGCCGAAGCTATTCGAACCCATGCCCTCTCCCAGGAAGTCGCGCCGCTGCACAGCCTCGACTGCCGGTGCAAGTCCACCTGGATAGAGCTGATGGAAGTGGAGGAAGAGTCCTTTGGGACACCTCTCTTCTGATTCATCAATAATTTGAAATATTATGGGCATGATATATACATCAGGTGGTCTCTGATGTTCGAAAAGGTCCTAATTCCGACCGATTTTTCCAAACATGCGAAAAGGGTCATCGAGTGCGTCGGCCAAATTCCCGGTGTAAAAGAGGTATTGCTCCTAAATGTTGTGGCAAGACCGACGATTACCAGATTCTGGGATCCGGTGGCAGAGGTCAAAGCTGCTGAGAAGAGACTTTCGGAGATGAAGAGCGCCCTAATGGTCCCGGGCGTGAGCGTCAAAGCAAGAGCCGTGACCGTTCTGGAAGGCGAGGTGGCCAGTGCCGTCCAGAAGGTGGCAGAGGATGAAAAGGTCAGCCTGGTGGCCATGGGGGCGCGGGGAAAGAGCCTCATTGAGAGCGTCCTCTTGGGAAGCACCTCCCGAAATGTCCTGCGTTATGGAAATACCCACCTTTTGATCATGCGCTATCGGAATCCGGAGGACGCCGACCTGAAGGAGCATTGCGAAAAAATCTTCTCCAAGGTGCTCTTTCCCACCGATTTCTCTCAACCTGCCGAAGCCGCTCTCTCCTTCTTGAAAGGCTTGCCGGAAATAGGAGAGCTCTTGCTTCTCAATGTCGTCTCAAAAGGCGAGACGCAGGAAGAGATTGAGGCCAACGTGGCCATAGCCAAAGAGAAGATCAATGAGATATCCTCAGAACTTCGTAAGGATGGGATGAACGTAACCGCAAAGGTAGTACTCGGACATCCAGTAGAGGCCATTCGCTATGAAGCTGAGATGCAGGACGCATCTCTCATTGCCATGAGCTCTCAAGGCGCTGTGGCCATAAAGAAAGGAAGGATCGGAAGCACCGCCTATGATGTGGCCAATTCCGCAACCAGACCTGTCTTGATCTTAAGGCGATCAAAGATTGCATTGTACTATATTTGATATCTGATTCCCGGCGTTGTCAGGTACCATCGCCCTTTCTTTTCTTTGAGAAACTGCAGGGCCTGAGGATAATCATCGAAATAATGGATTTCCTTTGTATCCAGGCTCATGACCGCTATCCTCTCTTCAAAGGTAATTCCTTTCTCCGCGAGCAAGCTTTCAATCTCTTCACGTAGCTTGCTCTTCTTTTTTAAGGGCAGATTCTCATTTGCATCCATTTCTTCATGCAGGATACTCATCACCTCAAAGCTTGGCAGGCATTGCCTGACTCAATGCCCACTTTATATACTCCGCAGCAGGAAATTCATGTACCGAGGTGGCCACGATCAGCCCTTTTCCCAAATTTGCTCTGACCAGAATGCTTCTTCCTTTTTCATCCCTCAAGACGGCCTTGAAGCCCTCTCCTGCAACCAGGTATCCGTCACATTCCGGTGTGCTGGTGCAAAGCAAGCAAGAGCACTCATCAATCGATGGAGAAATGGTCTGAGAGGAGAGCTCGCAGAAATAGCGGAGAGATAGGGGTAGCCAGTCATAGTTGTGATCCGGCACCATTGGGCCGAAGACGGTCAACACTCCGCCCTTCTGCACAAAATCGGAAATATTCGATTTCATTCTCTGCAGTGCAGGCAGCGTCTTGGAATAATCCGGATTGGCAAAGCCGGTAGGAATCATGACCATCTTGTACTTGGGCAGAAATGGGCTGCCTAAGATGGCAGGGGAGAGAAACTGAAAGCTTACTCCTAAATCCGCGAAGAGCTTTTCATAGAGAAAAGTCCTCTCGCCAATAAGAGCTATATCTGACATATTACCATAGTTTCTTATTCCACCCAGAGAAAACCTTTATGGTTCTTTTTCTCCATTAAGTTTATTACTAAATAACATTGGTATATTGCTCGAGATTATATATGGAACAGGAACTAATGAGGATCGGTGTTTCGCTACCGGAGAAGCTGCTCTCCCGGTTTGATGAGATAATCTTGCAGCGCGGTTATTCATCGCGCTCAGAGGGTATCAGAGATGCCATCAGAAACTACATCGTCCATTACGAATGGATGAGCGATGTGCAAGGTGAGAGAGTGGGAGTCATAACTCTCGTTTACTCTCATGGTCAACGCGGGCTGGTAGACAACCTGACAGAGATTCAACATGAAGCAGGAAGCATTATCCAGTCCAGCCTTCATGTGCATCTGGACCACGAAAACTGCCTGGAGGTTATCGTACTGCGAGGCGAGGGCCAGGATGTGAGAAAGGCCGCCGAGAAGATGATGTCGCTAAAGGGCGTAAAGCACGTCAAACTCACCACGACCTCTATGGGCAAAGAGCTCTAACTAATTTCCATGATTTCGCTGGAGATTTCACCCGGTGTCTTCATCTTGGAGGTAGAGGGTCAAAAGAGACTGGCAACCAGATCCGATGACGTAGTGCCCGTTTATGGAGAGCGCATCCAGGAAGGCTACCGGCTCTGGGATCCTTTCCGCTCCAAGCTCGCCGCCCTCCTGCTCAAGGGTCGCAGCACGCGGCCTCTACTAGAGCGCGATGCCAAGGTCCTCTATCTGGGAGCGGCCACAGGCACCACTGTCAGTCACGTTAGCGATATCGTTCGCGATGGACTGGTCTATGCAGTGGAGTTCTCGCCTCGCTCCATGCGCGATCTGATCCGTCTCTGCGAGAGACGCAATAACATTGTGCCTATTCTTGCCGATGCATCCCGGCCGGAAGAGTATGCATCTCTTCTCGAGCCGGTAGACCTGGTCTACCAGGATGTCTCTTCGCGAAATCAAGCTGAAATTGCCACCCGAAACCTCGCTCGCTACCTAAAGCCGGGCGGCGAGCTCATCCTCATGCTAAAGACGCGCTCGGTGGATGTAACTGCGAGCCCGCAGGCAGTTCTTCAAGCGGAGACAAAAAAACTGCAGGGTTTGGATCTTTTGCCGGTCCTGGATCTTCTGCCCTTTCACCAGGACCATTTTGCAATTCAAGCTAGCTTATAAGCTTTTTAACCTCATCGAAGATGATATTGGGCAGAAGCCTGACGTAGCCTACCAGCGGGATCTTGGCTCTCGCCACTCCAATTACCCATTCCTCTTTTACTGGCGTCAGAAAGCTGATACCTTCTCCAACAAAGGTGCCGTTTTCGGTCTTATAAATGAGCAGACCTGTCTTCTTATCCAGGTATACATCACTGCCTACATCCATAATCTCGCCCCGGTTTGTCTCGATGTATGATGTTTTGGCTGTGCCGAAGATCTGACCGGCCATCTGGTCGATCACCTCATTGTGGTCTCCTTTTGTGATATATCCTGAGAATGGTGCGGCAGGGCCGCCTTCCCACATGGCTTCACCCGCTTTCACATAATGCAGGGCGCGATGAATAATGGGCGTGGCCTTATCTTTGCCGGGCGCAAATCCCAGAAGCATTTTGAACTGGTCCAGCAGATTCAAGCTGGCCTTGCCATAGGGCCTGTACAGTATGACATCTCCCGGATTATTGAAGGCGGTATAGCCGGTTTTCTCGGCCTCGTCCCAGGGAGTCACATCTGTGCGCGATGCCCCCTGTACTACTACTATGTCCCCAATATTGAGGTTAGGCACCATGCTTCCCGACTCCACGGCAACCATAGGCGTCCAGAGGCCCAATGCAAGTTGAGATAGCAGGGATATGCCACCGACTACCACAACCACGAAAATTATGTCCTTGACCAGACCCGGAAGAGGCAAATTGTCAAACCACTCTACGATCTTCATCAACCATGTTTATCAGTTGGTAGGCTCTTATACTCCTTTCGATGCAGCAGATGTCACCGCGTGGCAGCCGCCCCCGAGTTGGCCAGGATATAGTGCAGAGGTTGGCCGAGCAAGGTTATCAATTGGAGCCGGAGGCTCTGGAGATAATCTGCCGCTATCCCGGCAGCAAAGAGGAGCTGCTGGCGCGCATCATCAGCAGTGCGGATAGGTCCGTGGCAGTTATTGGGAGATCCATGGTATCATGCCATCTCGAATCAGCCGCTGCAAAAATGACATACTATGCCAAGGTTGCAGAGTCCTCGCCTCCTTTGCCTTCCAGTCCATCTATTCCGTCATCTCCTTTGTCATCGTCCGGCCCATCTCCTCAGCCGCCAACATCGTTTCCGTGCTTGCAGGATTCGTCTGCGAAACTGAAATGCGACATAACCGGTCGATCGACATGCGTAGGTGATTACAATGATTTCGTGCACTATTTTCGCGATAGATTCTCAAAAATCAGGGAGATTCTCTCCCGACGGCTCAACTCCCGGCCCATCGAATCCCTCGGCAAGAGCACAACCGGTCGAGAGGTGTCTCTAATCGGCATGGTCATGGATGTCAAGACCACAAGCAAAGGAAATCGTGTAATCGAACTGGAGGACCCCACAGGCATGATAACGGCGGTCATTCAAAAGGATGCAGAGGTCTTCGAGCAATCCAGTCTCATCATAACAGATGAAGTCATAGGGGTCACAGGCATCTCCGATGGCAACGGAAGGCTCTTTGTCAAATCTTTGCTCTGGCCGGATATGCCCAACCAGACAGCTCCTCTGGAGAATGGAAGCGGCTTTGCTCTTATGCTCTCTGATCTGCATGTAGGAAGCAAATACTTCATGGCTGATGCCTGGCAGAGATTTTTGCAGTGGCTCAATGGCGATACGGACGATGCCTCCGGTCTGGCATCTCAAGTACGATACATAGTGATCGCTGGAGATCTGGTGGACGGCATTGGCATCTATCCCGGCCAACAAAACGATCTGGAGATCATGGACATATATGACCAGTATAAGGCCGCGGCAGCGTGGCTCAACGGCATACGAAAGGACATACAAGTGATCATTGCCCCAGGTAATCACGATATTGTACGTCAGGCGGAACCGCAGCCTGCTCTTCCCGAAGATGTACAGAGGTATTTCCGAAAAGATATGCTCTTTGTGGGCAATCCCGCGTGGTTGACCTTGAGCGGGGTATCGGTCTTGATCTACCACGGTCGAAGCATAGATGATCTGGTCTTGCGCCTGCCCGGCATCTCTTATGCCGCACCGGAGAAGGCCATGATTGAGATGCTGAGACGACGACATCTGGCTCCCATCTACGGCGGTCGCGTCTCCATCGCTCCCGAGCACGAAGACCATTATGTTATATCCCGACCACCGGCCATACTGCATTGTGGACACGTTCACACCGTGGGGATTGCCAGGTACAAAGGAGTGGCTGTGATCAATAGCGGAACGTGGCAGTCCCAGACTGATTTTCAGAAGAAAATGAACATCCAGCCTGTGCCGGCAGTAGTACCTATTGTCGATCTGGCAACTATGAAGATCCGCAAGCTGATCTTCACCGAAAATTGATCAATATTAATACTTTATTAATATTAAAATTTCAAAGTATACCAGCATCCTAAATTCTCTGAGTGATTTTGCATTATACAATAGTATATAATATTAATAAGTTGTATATTAATTATATATAAATTATATACATATT
>Ga0209749_1002481_pt1 | contig 12015 bp, 10 predicted proteins | sample EPASupsiteSAE347_FD_187267 | JGI IMG/M metagenome (GOLD analysis project Ga0209749, IMG submission 187267) | Bioremediated contaminated groundwater from EPA Superfund site, New Mexico - Sample SAE3-47 (SPAdes) (version 2) | ecosystem: Environmental > Aquatic > Deep subsurface > Groundwater >... | reverse complement strand
AAGAGTTTTCAGGCGATTCGGGAGGTACCTTCTCGGAAAAGCCTGAAAACTCTTGGATTTTTTGGAGAACTTTCATGGAAAGGATTTGCAGCTCGGAATCTTCCTCGTTTCCTATGAACTGCTTTAACAGGTCAACGGCTTCGACGATGGCCTCATTGTAAATTATCGCTAGAGCTCGCTTCTTGAGAGCCTTGTTGGGTTGCGATAACGCTTTTTTAAGTTGATCGAGAGTAATTTCTTCAGGCATTTGGAATATCGATAAGCACTATTTATGAACTACCATCCGAGATCCCTGTCGTTTTTGTCCAAGGGCAAGTGTAGCTCTTTGTTTGACTCAAAAGGGGACTCTCCGACAAGGACGATATCAACGCGTCTGTTTAGGCGAAAACGCTCATCATCAGGAAGGGTTTTAGAAGCTATGGGACGATTGTCGGCAAAAGCCGCGATTGAAAGTCGATTTTCGGTAACGAATTTATTGGTTGCCAGATATTCAAGAACCGCCAAGGCACGAGAGGATGAAAGGTGCCAGTTGGGGGATAACCCGTGTTTGTTTGGAAAATCCTGTTCATCGGAATGGCCTTCGACCACGAGATTATTGGGAATTTCGGCGAGAATTGTTCCGACCGCGTCGAGCAGGGATTTCGCCGACGGCTTCAATTTTGCCGATTGCAGATCGAATAATACTCCGGAGATAAGGCTGATGACCATTCCTCGACGATCTTTCATTACTTTAACTTTATCACCAAATCCGTCTCTTTCAAGTGATTTGGAAATCCGCTTGGCGGTCAATTTATATGCCGCCGGTATGACTTGCGCGGTTCCGACGATGGGAGGAATTGCGTTGGTGGTTATCGGATAAGTATCAAAAGGGGAATTCTGTATTGGTGAAATCAGCGAAACAAAGGAATAACCCAAATTTTGTTTTACGGAGGAAATTATGCCTTTCATCTTTGCGGCATCAACGCGAGACATGGTGTACAAAAGAATAAAAAATGCCATAAGAAGAGTGATCATGTCGGCATATGTCAACAACCAACGTTCGGAGCTTGCGTGTTCTTCCTCTTCTTCATGGCGTTTCCTCATTATTGGGTTTCCGATCTGCCGCTGCCGCTTGATTTTCTTATAGTGTCAAAACTTTCAATTTCATCCTTGATCATGAAGACTTTAAGTTTTTCTTCGATAATCCGCACGGATTCGCCGGCCTGAATCGACAAGATACCTTCTATCATGGCTTGTCGGCATGCGATCATCTGATTATCCTTGGCTTTTGTTCTTTCCGCTATAGGCAGAAATACCAGATTGGCTGAAAGGATTCCCCAGAATGTGGCCAAGAAGGCGACCGCGATCGCGGCACCGATTTTACTGGCATCTTCAAGCGTGGCAAGCATATGTACAAGCCCCATGACCGTGCCTATGATTCCCAGTGTCGGAGAGTAACCACCGAGCGCCGTAAAAATTTTGGAACCGATTCGGGTTTTTTTTGAATATTCCTCCAGCTCCACTTCGAGAATATCTTGTACAACTTTTCTGTCCAGACCATCAACCACAAGCTGTAGACTGCGTCGCATCCAGTCATCCTTGATGTCGGTCAATACGGCTTCCAGTGCCAGAATGCCCTCCTGTCGGGATTTTTGCGCGAGCGTGATGAGTTCGTTTGCCATTGCCACCATTTCAATGTCGGAAAATTTCGCGAATGACTTTTTCAAAGCAACCGGAATTTCCTTTAAATGCGCGACCGGATAGGAAACGATTATTGCTCCGCTGATTCCGCCGAAAATGATCAACATCGCCGAAAAATTGAAAAAAGCGGTTACCGCCGAAAAATTGAAATGACTCTCAATCAAAATGGAAACAACCAGGGAACCGAATCCGACTAAAAATCCGACCAATATGGAAGACTGCACTCTTTATGCCTCAAATCGTGGTTTTGGAGGCTCTTTCGGACCGTCGTCATCGGATTCATCGGGGTCATCACCGTCTTGTCCGAGTAGTTCGCCTCTCTCAAAAGCTCTAATCCACCAATTTATCAACTCGCCGTTGTTTTTTAAAAAGTCTCTGAAGCTGATTTTATCACCTTCTTCGCATTCCTCGCGATATTGTTCGGTAATAAACTGCGTCAAAGGTTCCAAAACCATTGCATCCAAGAATACTCCGGCGCCCACGAGAAACCGCAACTCACCCAACCGGAGAACGCGCGTGTATAAAAGACTTCCTTTGATTATTCCCTCGGATCCTACGGCTTCGAGCACTTCGAAATCTTCGCCCAGAAAAACATCACGCAGGGATAAGGAGTGTTTCGGTTTTACGTCCGTTACTTGAAGAAGAGTCAGATGAGTATCTTTCAATGCCTTACAAATCTGAGTTTCTTGAATTGTGAGAGAATCGGAATTGCGTCGAAGAAATTCATCCATCAGGCAATTTCCCGCCACATCGGTATCATCGATCAAAAACCATGATAGAAACAGGAATTCCTCCGAGGGATTGAATTCATATTCTTCACCCTCGCTGAGGTTGTTGAAAATTTCGAGCGATTCTCCTAAATCATCCATGAACTCGTCTTCAAGCGCGAAAAGCATCACTTTTTCAAACAATTCGCCAAAAATACCCTTCAATGCATCAATCTGGGGTTCCATAGCACCCTCTTTGTCGGAAATATTCAATCATGGTACTCTTTAAAGCTTCTCAAAATCAACCCCCCTATGACAATGATATTATCAGATTTCGACTTGATCCATTTTTGAGTTTTAGATTTCACATCGAATCAAAGCTTCATCTGAAGTTGCAAATAGAAAAGCATCAATTAGGGCATCCACTTCAACCCGATAATTGAAAGAGGCGGCATGTTTACAGGGCTTGAGAACGGGCGATTTTGCCACCCTGTTTGCTCACTCCAAACTCCTCCATAGTTTCCGATGTTCGAACCAAAGTAAAGATGAGAATCGGAGTTTAAAATCTCCTTGAAAAAACCGCCGCGGGGAAGCCCTATGCGATAATTCATACGGGGAACCGGCGTGAAGTTCGCGACGAAAACTATCAATTCGTCAGGATTGTCACCCTTTCTGATCCAACTGACGGTGCTATGGATGGCGTCTTGGAAATCGATCCATTCGAATCCGCCGCCGTCGTGGTCTTTTTGATGCAATGCCGGCTCGTTTCTGTAGAGAGAATTCAGGTGAGATACGAAATTGCTTAATCCTTTATGTGACTCAAAGCCCAACAAATGCCAGTCAAGGCTTTGATTGCAATTCCATTCGTTCCACTGACCGAAGTCCGACCCCATGAAGAGGGATTTTTTCCCGGGCATGGCCCACATCATGCCGTAAAGCAGCCGAACATTTGCGAATTTTTGCCAAAAGTCCCCCGGCATTTTATTTATGATGGAGCCTTTACCATGCACCACCTCGTCATGGGAAAGAACCGAAACGAAGTTCTCGTTGAAGGCATAAATCAAGGGAAAAGTTATGTTGTTATGGTGATACTGTCGATAAATAGGATCTTTTTGGAAATATGACAACGTGTCGTTCATCCAACCCATATTCCATTTGAAGCCGAAACCTAACCCGCCCATGTCGCAAGGCTTGCTTACTCCGGCGAAAGCTGTTGATTCCTCAGCAATCATCATAATTCCGGGAAATTTGCTGTAGGTGACGCTGTTGAGATATTTCATGAATTCGATGGCGTCTAAATTTTCTCGACCGCCGAATTTGTTGGGAATCCACTCGCCGGCTTTCCGCGAATAATCCAGGTAAAGCATGGAAGCTACGGCATCGACTCTCAAGCCGTCGATGTGATATTTATCCAACCAGAAAAGCGCGCTGCTGATAAGAAAATTCTTCACTTCATTGCGCCCATAATTGAAGATCAAAGTTGCCCAATCCTTGTGTTCGCCCAACCTCGGATCGGAATGCTCATACAGTGCCGAGCCGTCAAAACGAGCGAGGCCGTGGGCATCCTTTGGAAAATGCGCCGGAACCCAATCGAGGATCACTCCGATACCGTTTTGGTGCAGATAATCTACGAAATACATGAAATCCTTGGGATTCCCGAAACGACTTGTCGGACAAAAAAAGCCGGTTACTTGATAGCCCCATGAAATATCAAGAGGATGTTCCGTTATCGGCAACAGCTCGATGTGAGTATAGCCGAGTTGTTTTACATAGTCGGCGATTTTAGGAGCCAATTCTCGGTAAGTTAAAAAACGATTGCCTTCTTCCCAGACTCTCATAATCGAACCAAGATGAATCTCCAGAACGGAAACCGCTTCCTTTCGCCAATTTCGGCGCGGACGCTGAACCATCCAATTATCGTCGGCCCAAGTATAACCGGAAATATCGTAAATTTTACTTGCCGTTTTCGGTCTTACTTCAGAATAAAACGCGTAGGGATCGGATTTTTCAATTAGAGCGTCACCCTGAAGTTTTATTTCGAATTTATAATTTTGACCGCATTGCAATCCCGGAACGAAAATTTCCCAGACTCCGGAACCACCCATTGAGCGCATTACATGTCGCCGGCCGTCCCAATTGTTGAAATCGCCGATCACGCTGACTCTTCTTGCATTAGGTGCCCAGACCGCGAAACTGATGCCGCCGACTGAAATATCCGAATACTTTGCAATGTGCAAATGCGCGCCTAATTTTTCATATATGGAATGATGGTTCCCCTCGTTGAAAAGATATAAATCGAGGTCTCCCAACGTCGGTAAAAAGGCATAAGAATCAAAAAATTCGCTGGTTGCGCCGCTGCCATATTCGGCTCCAAGCCTGTATGGAAATACCTCAGAGCGGCTTTCCATTATTCCTTCGAAAAATCCGGCATCATGAAGTTTTCGCATGGGAAAGCGTTCGCCATTTTTGATGTCGACAATTTGAGAGCAAACAGCATCGGGAATAAAAGCTCTAATGACGACGGCTTTTTTTCCGTTGATGTCGGTTTGATGCGCTCCCAATATTTGGAAAGGGTCGTGGTGCTCGGTACGTATTATTGCTTCGATGGCTTCATCGTTGATTAGTTTCCTCATGCCTGACTCCTCGGAAAAATGTAATTCGGCAGTATCATATCACAAATTAAAGTAGATGTTGTTTAATCTGGTTTTCCATGTCGGCTTCGGTTGTGGCTCCCAGGTGCGTGTGGACGACCTTTCCTCCTTTGAAGAAAAGAACGCTGGGGATGGACATAATATTGTACTGACCAGCCAATTCTTGATTTTCATCGACATTGATTTTTGCGATTTTAACTTTTCCCTCATACTTCTTGGACAGGCTGTCGATGATCGGGCCCATTACTCGACAAGGGCCGCACCACGGAGCCCAGAAATCGACAACGGCGGTTCCCGAAAATTCCAATACTTCACTCTTAAAACTCGCTTCATTCAATTCTTTTGCCATAACTCCTCCTTGTTATTTTCGAAAAATCGACGAGCCCGAAAAGCTCGCGACTTTATCGGCCGAACGAAATCGCCAAACCCAACAACACCCCGTAAAGAGTGCTGGTTATAGGGTTCGATGTTATCGGACATGCCCCGGAAGGACAACCGATATATTTGTAATAAACAAACCCTAAAACCCCTCCAATAAGTGAATATGCGGCTTTGTCGACAATATTACTCATGACTGTTTCACTTCACCCGCCCGGATCCGTCAACCGGAGTTTGCTTCCGGACGACTTCATTCGCGGATGTCTCATTTTTCTTTATTTCCTCTTTTTCACAACATGTTTGAAATCCGGCCCACGCTAGAAAATCTTCCAAGAGACACCACTTCGTAATCGATGATTGAAATAAATTAGCCCCGACAAAAAACGTCAACAACAGCCAACACCGGCTATGTATCTTTGCCAGAAGAACGCTTCCCATTATCATCAACCCGGCTGTAAATCTAATAATTCGCTCGATGTTCATTGTATTATCTCCTTTCAATTCGGTCAATAGTAATATACAGCAATAACTGTGCCGACGGTTAGAGCCTGTTAGAAAATAACCATATACAAATAGTTGTTTTCTTACAGGCTCTTATGGCTGGTCGATGAACGAAATTTGTTACAGTTATTTATTAACAAGGCCTTAATCAGAATTCGTTGTTTCAAGGTGTTGTATTCAAACACTCGACCACACGTGGAATGTTGTAGATTCATTTTTCAATTTTCAATGATCAGGTGAGATATTCCTGGCATACCGGCAAAATAAGCCTATATAATTAAAATTCGGTGTATCATTTACTAATATAACCGTCAATGGTTGAGGAGGCATTTCATGACCGATTTCATACAGATTACCGTAACGGTCGGAAATAACGAAGAGGCACAAGAGATTTCACGTCGCCTTGTTGAAGACCGCTTGGCGGCTTGCGTTCAAATATCGGGTCCGATAAACAGTCGATACTGGTGGAAAGGCGTCATTGAAACCGCTCAAGAATGGGTTTGTACAATAAAGACAAAGGCCGCGCTTTATTCGTCGGTTGAAAAAACCGTTAGAAGCATCCACTCTTACGATGTGCCCGAAATCATTTCTTTGCCTATATTATCCGGAAGCGGGGATTATATGGAATGGTTGGGCGCGGAAACGCTGGATGTCGTTAAATAGGTCGATATTATTTCTTTTTTTATCGCGAACAGTCAAGTTTCGTGCTTTTATGTGTGAAAATTCGCGGCGAGATGCTTGTGGAGTGAGCCAAAATGGTCTGAAAATGAAGCGCGAAAGTCAACGAACACAAGGAGCGATTGTAAATCTTGTGACTTTTGGTCATAGCATCAGCAGAAAGGTCGTCAAGAGAGTTGCGATCGTCACGGTTAAACCCCGTGTCCAACCGGGTGGGTTATAGGAAAAAAGAACCCGGTGTTTTCCCGGGGGAAGGGGAACCGCTCGAAACGCTATATTTGCCGGACATCAGGTTCATTACCCGTCGTAGTGGCGGTGCTTGCTCCGCCCGGGAACCTGAGAAACCTGCAAGCCATGGCCTTTCCTGGAAGTTAAGTGCGATTGCCCTGGGCCTTCACGACGGAATTGCGCGGCAATGTTGCGTATGGTAGCATCATAACATCAGGATTCGCAAAAATCATTATTAAATAAGTGGAGGTTCAACGATACTATGATCGGAAAAACTCTGAAAAACCGTTTGATGAGGCTGTTTTTCATGATATTCGTCCTCAGCGCGGCAGTAGTTTGCGCTGAAGGAATAGAGTGTTTGAACGATTATTATGGAACATCCAAGGAGCAGGTGCTGGTTTATCCGACGTTCAATCTTTCGGAGGCGGCAAAAGAAAAAGTATATAAACAGGCCCGCGAACATGCGAAATCTCTTGAGAACTTTGGTTCTGTGGAACTAATCGCGGATAAAGATTTCAAATTTACCGTCGAATTGGACAAAAAGGTTGTTCTTCTTGTCGGTACCGAACACACCAACTTTTTTCTCCATGAAAATGCGAATGAACTTCTCGCCAGTTCTTCTCAAAAAGTTCCCATCGAGCTTTGCGGAAAACAATGGACGGATAAGGACATCGGCGCGATTTTCTTGAATCCGTTTCAAGGCCATCTTGCCATAGTTGACTATCTTCCCGATCTTGATACCTTGGACTCTCTTAGTCGGATAGCCTTTGGTCCGACCGCGTTCGTCGTATTCAATTCCCTTTGCTTTATGAACCAGCTCGATTTTTATCGAGCGCGCGGTTTTTTCAAAAAAGATGGTGATAAATGGAGTATCGCTAAAAAGAAATTCGAGGAAAAGATTCCTGATGAATACGTTTTATATGTAAGAGCTAAAAACGGTGAAACGGTACTGGAACCGGGAGATGTTATTGAAGCAATCAACGGGATCAGGGTTAATACTATAAATATCGATGAAGTCCTTGAAATGGATGACAAGGAAAAAACGGCGTCGTTGATTCGCGACGGAAAAGCAATATCGGTCAAAATAAAGGATCAGGAGTTCAATAACGCCAAATTCAACGCCTGTCCGGCGAAAATGCCGAATTTTGAAGCGGAAAGCGTTAAGGCCGAATTTCAGCGAATGGTCGAAACCTTCTCGACGGCTTATATTGATCCATTCGACTATATGAAGACGCCTGCGTTTGAGAAGGCTTGTCGAACACTCAAGGCATCTGTTGATGTAAGCTCGCTGTCTTACGTGGAGTTGGTCAATCGACTGGCGAGATTCTATTCGTCTTTCAACGACGGCCATACTTATTGGAACCTCAATAATAAATATCTTGAGAGCGATTACATTCTAAACGGAAAAAAAGTGTTTCCTTTTCAACCGATACTTGCCGGGAATGAGCTGTACGTTCCGGAAAATTCATTCGGGCTTCCCAAGGGCGGATTGATTTCAACAATCAACGGCCGTAAGGTTTCCCAAATTCTAAACGATCTATCGCAACTTTTTTCGGGTGATACTTTCGCTCACAAACTTTCAACGATTTCTCAAACCGATTTTTCCAATTATTATTATCTTTTTTACTCCGAGGAGAAGATATTCAATCTCGCGATTTCCAGCGAAGGAAAAATCGTTGAATATACCGTCAAAGCCGTTCCTTTTCTGCAGCGAGAAAACCGTCTTCCCCAAGTTGAAGAAGACTGCGTTGTTTCAAAACCTTCTTCCGATTTGCTTGTATTGCGGATAAATTCATTTGGAATCACCGACGAATACACGAAGGAAATAAATGCCGCCTTTGAACAACTTGAAAAAGAGAAAATACCCAATCTGGCGATCGACTTGAGAGGAAACGGCGGCGGGGACACCAACGCTCTTTGCATGTTGATGGAAAAATTGACCGAAAGCGAATATCGCGTTTATCAAGCATGCCGGGTGAAACGATCGAAGGCTGCTGAAGAGTCGGGTTGCGTATTTGATGACACTCTTCCCTATGGAGAGAAATTTTCATACTCGATTACGTCGCCATATAAAGGTGGGGAAAAAGCATACTCCGGAAAGCTATTCGTAATTATGGGTCCCATGACTTTTTCCACGGCCTTTGACGCTGCCGCAATCCTTCGCGAGAATTGCAAAGCGGTTTTGGTGGGCGAACCGGCCGGCGGGAAAATCATTCAAACCGGAAACCACTTCAAGATGAACCTGTTTATGAAGGGCATTAAAATCAGCGTTCCTTACAAGGACTTTTTGCCCGCAATGTCTACAATCACCGACTACGCCTCAACTTCGCCGGATGCGATTCTCGAACCGGATCATCTTGTACTCGCCAATGAAAAAACGATCAAAAACGACGTCGATCCCTGCGTTGAATTCATAAAAACTTATATTTCCGAACGGAAAAAATTCGACAAACAGCATCAACCGTTAACGGAAAAAAACGAATAAATCATCGTGCTCGTAGGCCGGACCCATGTGTTTTTATATTATTGATAGCCGCAAAATAAAAGCCGGTTTTCGGATACCCGAAAAAGCACGCCATCCAGGCGTATTTTGGCTATTTACGCCATCCCTGGGCGATATAGGGCGGATTAGGCGCCGTAATCCGCCGAGCTTGAGGAATTTTCGAAAGGCAGGACTCAATAATCGGGGCTGAATGATAAAACATAAAAGCTTTAATCGGGAGAAATGATGTCGGTTCCTTTCACCGACCTCCAAGAAATCAATTCCGATAATTCCGGGCAAGCAAAACCGGGATTTGGTTTGTTTGGCATCGTTGGCGCAATCAGCTTTATAAATGATATTTCTCCGAGCTTGAAAACTTTGTTGAAAAACATTTTCGATCTTCGATTCCGAAAGGCGTTGAAGACTTTCTTTAAATATGATTTGGTTTCGAACAGGGGTTTCGTGGATAGCCTCCTGATCGACGCGTAAACCAGCGGCAGGAGCCATTTTCAGGCCTGTGTTTCTGTAAGACCCTTTTTTTTCACCTAATTAACCTGTGCAATGATTGATCATATATGCTTTTTCTCACTTTTTCCCTTGACATGTAAGACCCCACCATGTATACTTCCACCATGGCTCATTTTCATACCAAAACGAAAAAGGGAAGACCCTATCTTTATGTCCGGGAAATCGCTCGGGTGAATGGCAAGCCCACTGTCGTTTCGCAGATTTATCTCGGGTCGCCGGAAAAAGTCGCAGAATTGGCAACCAGGCGCTCTGTCGGCGACATTCAACTATCCGTCCAGGAATTCGGCAGTTTATTCCTTGCCAACCACATGGATAGCGATGTGGATTTTGCCAGCATCGTAAACAGCCTCGTCCCTGCAGACCCGAAGGAGAAGGGGCCATCCGTCGGCGAGTATTTTTTGTTCGGCGTCCTCAACCGGATGGTCGAAGCGAAAAGTAAGCGGGCTCTACCCGAATGGTATGGAACAACCGCCATCCAGAGCATTCGCCCCGTGGATGTTTCAGCCCTCACCAGCGAACGCTATTGGGCGAAGTGGGACCGCGTGTCCCCAAAACAGGTCGAGGAGATTGGCAAGCGCTTCTTCGCCAGGATATGGGAAATCGAGAAATTTTCCGCTGACTGTGCTCTCTTCGATACAACCAACTACTACACCTTCATGTCGAGCCGCACCAAATCTGATCTGGCCAAGCGCGGGAACAACAAGGAGGGGCGTCACAACTTGCGACAGGTGGGCCTGGGCCTCCTGGTTTCCCGAAGCCAGCGACTTCCGCTCTTCTATTCCGTTTATCCAGGAAGCATGCACGATAGCAAACTCTTCGACAAAATCATGGACGAGATGTTCGGCATTGTTGCCGGATTCCAGCAGACAAAGGAGCGACTGACGGTGGTCATTGACAAGGGAATGAACTCCGAACCAAATATGGCCTGGCTGGATGAACACCCCAAAGTGCACTTTGTAACAGCCTATTCACCCTATTTCGCAGAGGAACTCGCCGCCACTTCGCTGGAGCGATTTGAGCCTGTGGAAACTCCGAAAAACCTCGCCTTGTCACGCATCGACCAAGATCAAGATCGACTGGTAGCATACCGAACAACCGGTGAATTCTGGGGGAAGAAGCGCGCCGTCGTCGTTACCTACAATCCCCCGACGGCACGCAAACAGGAATATGTGTTCGATCAGAAACTGGAGCAGATCCGGACCAACTTGATCGACATGAGGGCCAAAGTCCGGGACAAGGCTCCGCAATGGAAAGATCAAGACAGTATCCGGGAGCGATATCACCGTTTGTGCGAATATCTTCACATCGATTCGGGCTACTACGAGCTTTCCTTTGAAACGGTGGAAAAGAGGCTGACAATGAGCTTTCGCAAAAACCTGTACAGGACCGAAAACAAGCGGAAGACCCTGGGGCGTTCCATCATCATCACCGACAATACGGATTGGACGACGCAGGACATTGTCCAGGTTCATCTTGACCGATGCGAGATTGAGTCAGGATTCCGGCAGTCGAAGGATGATGACCTTGTCGGAGTTCGGCCTATTCGCCATTGGACAGATTCGAAGATTCGCTGCCATCTGCTGACATGTGTCGTGGCCCTCACCTATCTACGCCAGCTTGAATTGCGGCTCCAGGAAAAAGGAATCCACAGAACGGCGTGTGCGGTCATGGAAGAAATGCGGCACCTGCACTCGGTTCTTCTGCTTGAATCCGGCTTCCGAGATCCCCGAAGAAAACTCGAGCAGCCGAGTAAGACCCAAGCCGAAGTCCTACAAGTGCTGGGATATCGGATCGACAAGAGTGGGGTCCTACAGACCGGCGAGTAGGAAATCAGCTTCACTGGCCAGTCTTCAAGGATTTTATCGCCCCATCCCCGAAACTCCTGTCGATCAATAATGCTCCTAGCAACTTTGCCAGCAGAGGTGTTGTAGAGAGCCTTGGCTCCTTGGCAGCAAGGTTCCCAAGGTCGAGAATTCCCTTAAGGCGTTTGAATAGGAGCTCAATTTGCCACCTGAAACGATAAAACTGCAGGAGATCATTTGCAGAAAAGACCTCGGCAGGAAGAGTCGTGAACAAAAAGATGTAGTCGCACGCTTCCAGAGTCCGATCATCAAGGGTTTTTCCTTTTCTTCGGGCATCTTTGATTGCTTTCGCTCGAGCACGGTTAGCGGCTTCTTCGCTT
>Ga0209749_1002478_pt1 | contig 12047 bp, 6 predicted proteins | sample EPASupsiteSAE347_FD_187267 | JGI IMG/M metagenome (GOLD analysis project Ga0209749, IMG submission 187267) | Bioremediated contaminated groundwater from EPA Superfund site, New Mexico - Sample SAE3-47 (SPAdes) (version 2) | ecosystem: Environmental > Aquatic > Deep subsurface > Groundwater >... | reverse complement strand
GATCTGAGCGACCATGACCTGGATGTTTCAGCCCTCAGTCTCACCCATCTGGATGTCATCATGCAGGGGAAAGGTTTTATCCCCATGGCGAATTGTGCCTGGAACGCCTTCGAAGGATAACCGGTCCGTATTTTTACTTAAAAGTCCTTGAAGTCATCAGCTAAGGGGATGACCTGCTCCGGTCTGAGCAGGCTTCTGTTGATGACTGATGTCTTTGCATCGCTCGTCTTGCGTGCTGCGAAATTCCTTGTTATTTCGCCTTTCCCATCCAGCGGCATTGCTCCGTACGTCAGATATTTGCCTTTTCCGTTTGAGCCGTTGGCCCTTCCGGACACAAGGAGAGACAAATCATTGACAAATTCTCTCATCTGCACAGCCTGGGCGTTCATCTCCTCGGCAGCGTTTGCCGATTCCTCTGCACTGGAGGCATTTTCCTGCACAACTTTGTCCAGATCCGCCACGGCCTTGTTTATCTGGTCAATGCCCTGAGCCTGCTCGTTGGAAGCCTTCTCGATATTGCCGATCAGATCGAAGGTCTTTTTCCCCTCTTCACCCATGTCGTAGAAATCCGTCAGTGCCTTGCCCACCAAATCTTTACCTTCGTGTATCTGCAGTAACGTCTCCCCAATAATTTCATTGGTGTTCTTCGCTGCGGCCGCCGATCTTAGCGCCAGACTTCTTACCTCCTCCGCTACTACCGCGAATCCTGCGCCGGTTTCGCCGGCCCGGGCGGCCTCGACAGCCGCATTGAGAGCCAGAAGATTAATCTGAAAGGCGATATCATCAATTGTCCGGACAATCTTGGCCGCTTTTTCTCCCGTCTCTGTGATCCGCTTCATGCAGGCATCGGTATCCTTCAGGGATTTATGGCACATTTTCTGTTTTTTATAAGTTATTTCGCCTATCTTAAATAGAGCGGCGGCATTTTGCGCGTTTTGTTTGGTCATTGAGGACAACTCTTCGAGGGTCGCCGATGTTTGTTCGATTGCGGCGGCAGATTGCGATCCTCCATCAGCGAGCCCCTGGCTTGTTGATGACACCTGGGAAGAGGCGGAGGCAACCTGACCGGATACTTCCTGCAATTCAACGGCGGTGGCGCTTATTCTTTTGCTGAGACCGCGAGCAAAGAAAAAGACGGTCAATGCCGTTGCCACAAGAAAGATTATTGAAAATGCGGCGATTGTATACTTGATCGTTATTGCCTCGTGATAGAGTTCACGGTCGTTTTGCGTGGCAATGATTGACCAGCCGGTGACTGGAACCGGGGCAAAAGCGGCCGTTTTATTGATTCCGTCGAAAATGTAGCCTTCCGTACCGGTCGCATGGCTCAGTGCCTTCGACATAAAGCTTTCCATCCCCTTCTCTTTGGAAAGGTCCTTAGCTAAAACCAGTTCCTTCTTGGGGTGGGCGATGACGATGCCCTTGTCATCTACCGCCAAGGCATAGCCGGTTTCGCCGATTTTTGTGGAGGCGATCCGATTTGCCAGATAGTCAAGTTTGATCAGTGCGAGGATTGCTCCTGTAAATTCACCGTCGGAAGAAAGGATGGGGGCGCTGGACACAACCACGGGGGTGCCCGTCAACTTGGATTTCACCGTCTGCCCGACGGAGGCCTTCCCTTTCTGGGCCTCCTTGAAATATGCCCGGTCGCTCAGATTCGTTCCCTTGCCCTTGCCTCCCGTACTGTCTGCGGCAACTATGCCTTCGGTGTTGACAAAGAGAATCTGGTCGTAATCATTGCCGACGGATTTGTGCACTTGTTCCAGCTTTTTTGTCATGGATGCAAGGGTGTCTTCTATGCTGCCGCCGCTCTTCTTGATTTTTGAAGCGGAATCGATGATGGCGTCATCGGCGGCAAGTGATTTGGCTATTCTAAGTTGCTCTGTCATGGCAACGTCCGCCATCTCTCCCAAGCTCTTTGCCAATGATGATGCCCGGTCCAGGGAGAGCATTTCCATGACCGTGCCGGACTTGATGGAAGAGAATAAACCGACGGCAACCAGGGGTATCAAAACGGCTAGAATTCCGCCGCCGATAAGCTTAAAACCAATACTTTTCGTTTTTAAATCCATGTCTGCCTCCTTTAGTGCTAATTTATCGGAACCATCGGGCTTCCTGTCATTCTTCGCAAAACCGTCACTACTTCGTTTAAGTCTCCATCCTGGAAAGTCAGGAATCGCGGCCGAATGGCATGTCCGCGGGAAATGGTTTCGGGATTGCTGTCCGGGAGAATCAGGATGGTGCGGATGCTCCAGAGGATGTCGCCCAGCAGCATTATTTCATGGAGTTCTTGATGAGTGTGAATAAGGATGACCCCTACCGTCTCGTTCAAAGCATGTCGCAGTCCCCGGGAAAAAACGTCTATGTCATGGCAGATAACGATGCGCTCCTTGGACAGACAACCGGTGATGAGACTCTCTAACTTTTCCGCCCCCGCGCAAGGCGGGAGATACAAGAGAACTGCCATAAACGATTGTATACCTTTCTATCTTTTCAATACCCGGCCGATTAACATTTCCAGTCAGCAGGATGTGCCGCCATGTCCACTACAAGGAGCATGCCAATAAGGATAAGGGTGGCGATCTTTTGCAGCATCTGTTCAAGACGCCTTTCGGCGTTCCGGTTCATCTTAAGCGAAGCATGACGATATCGGTGAATTGCGTTCCGAGCCGCTTTAAGTCGTTATGTCCCTTGCCGGCCGATATTGTGAACTTGGCGTTTTTAACGGAACGGTTTGTGCGGGCAATGTCAGTTCGGCAAGCAGTATCGAATAGGCAGGACAAAGGTCCTGTGCTTAGGACGTTTGTCCTTAATGCAGGACATTGGCTGATTCCGAACGCGGAAGAGCATCTATGTACAGGACCTTGTACGTATTACTTTGTTGAAGACAGGATGAAATTAGTCGAACTTGGAGATTTCGTGAATTTTAAGAAGGGCGTGCAACCGTGACCGGGAAAGGTTTGAAATCCGGCAAGCCTCTTTGATGCTGTGCTTGGTGTGTTTCATGAGGTTCAGCAGATAGGCTTGATCGGAGATTCTTTTATGGGCCTGGAAAGTCCGGATTGCCGATTCTTCGCCACCGGGTACAGTCTCATGTCCGGGAGCGTCTCCAGAGGCATTGACAGAAGACCGCGCCAGTTTAACCCTTATCTCCACGGGAAGGTGTATAGGGTACAGTGTGGGTTCGTGGCGGGCTACGGCGATGACCCTTTCCAGGGTATTGATCACTTCCCGGACGTTGCCCGGCCATCCATAAGCCATGAGCGCCTCCATGAATTCCGGAGCTAATCCTTTCGTATCTATGCCATAGCGATCGCAGATCTTTGCATTGTAATGGATAGTCAATTCCTTTATGTCCTCTTTACGCTCACGAAGCGGAGGCAATTCGATTGTAAATGCCTTGAGCCGGTAAAGGAGATCCTCTCGAAGCTGCCTCAGCTCCACCATTTGCTCAAGGTTGCGGTTGGTGGCGGCAATGAGCCGAAATTCGCTCTTTATTTCGTGCCTGCTGCCGAGCGGCCGAAATGACCGCTCCTGAAGAACCCGCAGAAACGCTTTTTGCATTTCCACCGGCAGTTCGCCCACTTCGTCGAGGAAAAGGGTTCCCCCGTCGGCCTGCTTCAGAAGACCCTCCCGATGGCGATCGGCGCCGGTAAAGGTGCCTTTTTCATGGCCGAACAGAACGCTTTCCACGATGGTGGGCGGAAGGGCTGCACAGTCAACGGTGATAAAATCGCTCGTCGCCCTGGCTCCGTTATTGTGGATGGCCCTGGCAATCACTTCCTTGCCTGTTCCCGTCTCGCCGGTTATCAATACGCTAATGCTGCTTGCCGCGGCCTGGGCAACAAGATCCATGCACCAGGACATCCTGTCGCTGCCGCCTACAATGCCGGTGCGGTTCAAGACCCGGGGCGGTGTCGTTTCCTTTTTTGCTTCCCGGTACTGGAGGACGCGCTGCATGACAAGAGCGACGGTCTTCAGGGAAATCGGTTTCTCAATATAGTCCCAGGCCCCGTTTTTAATCGCCAGTTCCGCCCCGTCGGGATTCCCATGCCCCGTGATGATGACGACGTCCGGTCTGGAAGAGGCAGCCTGAATTTCAGGCAGGGCCTCCAGCCCGTTCCCGTCGGGGAGGTGCACATCCAGAAATACGACATCGAAAGGACGGGCGCGAATATAAGCTATGCCGTCGCCGATGGTGTATGCGCTGACTACCCCGTGTCCGGATCTTTCCACCATGTCCGTCAATGTCTCGGACATCATCAGGTCATCGTCAACAATCAATATATCAGCCATGGATTATGCTTTATTCCTTCCGGTCAAGGGCACGGCGAATGGCTTCGGCAATCGTACGTCTGGCGACGGGTTTCAGGATGGATTCGCTAATTCCCGGAGATTGTTTGCCTTCGGATGCTATTTCGCTCTGATAGCCGGTGCAAAGGATGATGGGAATATCCGGTCGTATGCCGATCAGCTTCTTGGCCAGCTCTTTGCCTGTAAGATTGGGCATGGTCTGATCGGTTATGACAATATCAAACAGCTCGGGGCGCATGTTGAAAAGATGAAGCGCCTCCATACTATCCGTCTGGCCGACGACTTTATAACCCAGGCGGGTCAGCATGTCTTCGGCCAGACTGACCAGATCCGCCTCGTCATCAACAAAAAGGACGCGCTCCGTGCCCCGCGGAATGGCTCCCTTCGCTTCATCTGTTATGCTTCCTCCCTCTTCCTGGAGGGCGGGTAAAAAGACATGGAATGATGACCCCTTCGCCGGTTCACTCTCTACAGTTAAAGCGCCGCCGTGATTCTTCGCTATGCCGTGAACGACCGAAAGCCCCATTCCTGTGCCTTCTCCCTGTTTTTTTGTCGTAAAAAAAGGCTCGAATATCCGTTCCTGCACGGAAGGTTCCATCCCGTGCCCCGTATCGCTGACGGTCAATTTTAAATAAGAACCCGGCGCAGGGACGGGATAAATGAAAAGTTCATCCGCTTTCACATCCAGATTTGTCAAGCTTATTTTCAAAGTCCCTCCTTCGGCGCGCATGGCATGGGCGGCATTGGTGGAAAGGTTCATGATCACCTGGTGGATCTGGGTAGGGTCGGCAAGAACCATGTCCGGATATGCACTTATTTCCTGTTGTATCCGTATCGAGGAGGGCAATGAGGCCCTGATGAGCTTCATGACTTCTTTGATCAGCGGGGAGATTTTCAAAGGCTGCATCGCTTTCTCGTCTTGACGGCTGAAGGTGAGGATCTGCTTGACGAGATCCGTCGCCCGTTCGCTGGCATTGCATAGTCTTCTCAGGTATTTTTCCAGATGGGTATCGCTTTTCAGGTCCATGAGCGCCATCTCCGTGTTGCCGATAATGGCGCCGAGAATGTTGTTGAAGTCATGGGCAATCCCTCCGGCAAGGGTGCCGATGGCTTCCATCTTCTGGGACTGGCGAAGCTGGTTTTCAAGGCTGATTTTATCTTGCTCCTCTTTTCGTTTTGCCGTGATATCTTCGTATACGGCCACAACTTTGTCCTGGCACAGATGGTCTCCGATGACGGTCGTATAAAACTGGCAAAGGATCTCCCGGCCGTCTTTGTGGCGGCAACACATCTCCATCTGGCAATGGGCATTGTTTTCCAGGGAGGAATACACGGTCCGGCCGATGCGGGCATATTCCTCCGTGCTGCGATAGAGAATCGACGTGTCTTTCCCTATCAATTCCTCCGGTTTCCAGCCGAAGACACGTTCGGCCCCCTTGTTGGCGAAAATGATGCGGCGTTCCCGCAACCCAAGAACGGCGTCGGGGATGGTGTCCAGGATCGTCGATTCCAGCAGTTCATGCTCTTCGACCTTTCTGACGGCGTCTTTGAAGTCCGTTATATCCATGCAATTACACAGAACCGCCGGTTTCCCATCGTAGACTATGGGATTTACCGTCTCCATAATCCAGCGGAAATTACCGTCTTTCGTTATGATCCTGAATTCATATGGGGCATTGCATTTCCCGCGCAGCATTTGTTGGGCTTTCGTTTTAGTAGCCGTTTTATCCTGGGGGTGGATGAAGTCCAGGGCTTTTGCCCCGATTGCATCGCTTGTCGAATATCCGCTGTAGGACGCGATAATTTCATTAATAAATTTAATAATGCCGTCCTGGATGATATAGACGCCGGCAAAGGACTTTTCCACGAGTGTTTTGTATAGATCCTCGGCATGCCTGCGCGCTGTAACATCCGTGACGCCGATAAGGGAACCCATATACGCGCCATTGCTGTCTTTTAATGGACAACTGGCCAGGGATGTGAAAATCTGCCGGCCGTCTTTCCTGTTGAACTCGAAATCGTAATGCTCCTTCAACCCCTGTTTCCTATTCTCGATATGCTTTGTAATAGTTTCATATTTCTTTTCGTCGATGAAAGAGAACAGCGATTGTCCCAACATTTCATCTACGCTATAACCCAGCATTTCCGCCATGCGGGGGTTCACGTACGTCGTCACGGCATTACTGTCCAGCATCCAGATTCCTTCTTGAAGCAGCTCCGCCAGTTGCCGATAGCGCTGCTCACTTACCCGCAGAGCATCCTCGGCTTCCCTGCGTTCGGTGATATCCAGGGCAGTAAAAGTAATTCCTGCGGTATGATCTCCCGGATCGATAGGTGTGGAACTGAGAAGGATATTGATGATGCTGCCATCTTTGTGCAGCCAACGGGTCTCAACCATGCCGGTTTGTTTCTTCGCTATTTGCGCATATATTTCCCGTCCCACGTTTTCAAATTCTGCATCGGTCGGATACAGAATCCGGGCGCTGCTGCCGACCAGTTCGCCGGCCTCGTAGCCCGTCATTTCGCAAAGTTTGTCGTTGACGTCTTCGATGATGCGGTTGGTTACTATGCCGATGCCAACTGCGGTAGCGAGATAAATACTCCGTAATATTGCTTTATTCTTCCGGAGGGTATGCTCCTTCCCTGACCGAAGACCTCGCGCCTCCTTCTCAAGTTCTTCAATTTGCTGCTGCTTGGCAGCAAGCTCATCAACCAACTGCCTCTTCGTTATTTGGTTTACTTTCATCTGAGTCACCTTTGTAGCTCGCTGTATTGTTCCGGCTCGTTAATCCGCCGCTTAAGCATGATCATTGAATGCATGCGATGCCAGTATTTCCTGTAAATGTCGATCATGTGTCACTGACTTTCGTAGTCGGAATAATATCGTCTTCAAGTCCGGCAGGTATTATCAAAAGATCGCATAATATCAGGGCTCCAAACCGGTGCCTTTTAATGCATCTTATATGCCAAAGAAACGTCATTTCATCTCTTTGGCAATGTCAACGATAGTATGCCATGCCTGTTCAAACGGTATGGGTGGGAAGTGTGCTTTAAGGTCTATTCGACTGGGGAGAGGCCTAAATGATGGGATGCGTATGATTAAGTTATTTCTTGCATCGGTCTGGCTACCATTTGCTTACCACTACAACGGATTTCGTCTCTTGCATCTCGAAGACGTTATTTATCCAGCACATCGCGAATAGTTTTAGCCAGGGCGCTCATCCCGGCCGGTTTTGTAATGAACCGGCTGATGCGCAGGGTTGTGAGTTTTTCCGTATCCTCTTTTTCCAGAAAGCCTGAGCAGATCAGGATAGGAATGTCAGGGTGAATATCCCTGATTTTCTCGACCAAATCAAAACCCGTCATGTGTGGCATGGTCTTGTCCGTGATCACAAGATCAAAGGCGTCACGGTTTCTTTTGAATATCTCAATCGCATTGACAGGGTCCGTTTCCGTAATCACAATGTAGCCAAGTGCCTCAAGGAACTCCTTGCTGAAATCGACTACCATCTTTTCATCATCAATAAACAGGATCGTTTCACCTTTTCCCGGTAAGGGGGGTTCTTCCGTATCTCTTACATCTTCCGCCTGCTTTTCCATCAATGGCAGGTAGACTCTGAAAATGGTACCCTTGCCCAACTCGCTGTACACTCTGATTTCTCCGCCATGGTCCTTGACGATTCCGTGCACGACCGCAAGCCCCAAACCCGTCCCTTCCCCCTTCTCCTTGGTCGTAAAGTAGGGTTCAAAGATTCTCCCGAGATCCTCTTGGGAGACACCCTGCCCCGTATCCCTGACGGTCAATGCCAAGTAAAGGCCGGGCTTTACCGGCGGGCGCTGCAAGCGGTCATCGGCATTGATGATGACTTCCTCCATGCCGATCTCCAGGACGCCCCCGGTCTCCTTCATGGCATGCCCGGCGTTCGTGCACAGGTTGACCAGCACCTGATGCATCTGCGTGGGATCTGCCATGATGACATCGGAAGTATCTTCGATCTTCTGAGTTATTTCTATCGTCGTCGGCAGGGATGCCCGCATAAAGTTGACAACCTCTTTAACGATAGGCGCCAAGGCGATGGGCTTTTTTTCATGCTCGGCCTTGCGGCTGAATGTCAGAATCTGCTGCACCAAATCTTTTGCCCGATTTGCAGCTTTAAGCACCTGTTCCATGCCATGATAAACTTTCGGACGATCGCGCACCGCATTCTTATATACCTCCGTATAACCCATAATACCGGTAAGGATGTTGTTGAAGTCATGGGCGATGCCCCCCGCCAGCGTCCCGATGGCCTCCAGCTTCTGTGCCTGGATAAGCTGGGACTGTAATTTCTCCCGTTCTTTTTGAATTTGAATACTTTCGCTAATGTCCTGCGCGGTCTGCACAGCGCCGATGACTTCTCCCTGGGCATTATAGATCCTTGCTGCCTGGATGGACATAATCCGCTCTTCGCCGCGGGGCAAGATCACGCCGACACTTTCAAAAGCCCCCGGGAAAATGTCATTTTTGCGAACCCCCCGGGGAGCAAATTTCCGCATGAGTTCTTCATCCGTCATTTCCAGGACCAGTTCGGCAAGGGTGGGCGGCGTCTTGTCTTTAAAGAGAAAACTCAGGTCCAGTCTTTTCCCCAGCGTCTCGTCCTTGGTTTTCCCGGTAAAAAATTCATTGATTCTGTTCCAAAGGACAACCGTCTTATTACGGTCGATCATGAAGGCAGGAATGGGAATGCCGTCCAGAATGGCGGCCAGACGATCATGCTCGGACGCAAGGTCCACCTCCATCTGCCGGCGCGCCGTTATATCCCTGATCGTCTCGATAGCCCCGACCACGGTACCTTTTGTGTCATAGAGGGGAGACGCCGTTCCGAGGAGATAAACCACGCTTCCCCGCAGATCCGGTATATAGGCTTCCCCGATAAGAACGTCCCCTTGCCAATCGAAAGCTCGGTACTTTTCCCTGATTTCCTCTTTCGGTTGCAGGACCAGATCGATCAGAATGGGCCGTCTTGTTCCGTAGAACGGAATGGCGTATTCGTAGTTTTTCTTGCCGAGCATTTCTCCCGCCTTGACGCCCGTCATGTCTTCAATGGCCTTGTTCCAGGCAATGACCTTGCCCTCTTTATCAATAACGAGTGTGGCGTCGGGCAGAAAATTAATGATGTCTGCAAGCCGTTGCTGGGATTCTCTGAGCGCCTCCTCGGCCCGTTTGCGCTCGGTGATATCTTCAATGGTCTCTATCGCGCCGACGAGGTTTCCCTGAGAATCTCTGATGTTTGCTGCGGTAAAATGCAGCCACTTACTTACATTGCCGCCCAATTCCGGGAAAAAGGCTGTTGCCTCATACGCCCCTTCTATCAACTTGGACTTGACAAACTTCCCGGGATACCACCTGAGGATCGTGTCCGGAGCCTCGTCCACCAGGAGATCCGCCATACAAGGTCTCTCTTTATTATAGAATGCTCGCCAGTGCTGCCTTGTACCAAGCAATTCATCGGCTTTGATGCCTGTGAGTTCCTCCAGGGCCTTGTTCCAGTATAATACCTCGTGGGCTTTCCCGATTACAAATGTCGGGACGGGAGAACCCTGAATGACGCTGTGCAATCTCTGTTCGCTCTTGATTCGCTCGTTGATTTCCTGCGACAATTTTTTATTGGCATCTTCAAGTTCTCCGGATCTCTGGTTGACCAGGTGTTGCAAGAGGATATTGCGTTCAAAAATAGAATACGCCCCGCCCACGGAGTCAATGCTCCGCTCCACCCTTTTTGTCAGCACGGCACAGATTTTTTCTTTGGCGGAAAGGCTTTTTTCCAGCGCTTTCACTTTTTCTTCAAGCTGATTGAGTTTTTCTTGGTCAGCCACCGATCACAACTCCTGTCAATGTTTGATTCACGTGGAGGGAATTGAACTGTTCCCCATACGTGCTGAACCCGATGGCGCTGCAACCTCCGAGCAGCCGGTCCATCTCACCGATAATCCCACGGCTCTTTAATTCCGTTTTCCGTAAAATACAATCGCAAAAGATAAAAAAACGGTTTAGGGGAACCTTTTTCTCAAAGAGATTCATTTGATCCATGAAATTGCTAATAATATCGTTGCCTTTGCCGATGGTCAACACCAACCCTTCTTCGATGGCGCTGAACATACTCAGGCTGTTGTCGGTATTGTACTTCTGAATTGCCCGCACATACCACTCACCGCTGATTCTCAGCAAAAGTGGATTTTCGGAAAACACCGTCGGATTCAACTGTTCCGGATCAAGCCCGAGGAGCCTGGCATATTCGAGGGTGGCAGGTTCACCGTTGATCTCGGTGATGATTCGTCTTTTTGGATCCGCGCCGGTGATGACTATTTTTTTGTCCGTCGGTTGGAAGTGTTGGGTTTTGAAGGTGTGAAACGGCAGGGTGGTCTCGAAAACCGAAAAAACGGCGGTGTCGGATTTGAATTTCCCGTCGTCATAGATGTAGGTTTTCTCCAATTTGAGGTCGTCGCCGGCAGATCCTCCGATAATGGGAATGCCCTCGAAACAGGCGTAAATCGATGCAATAATTTCTTCTTCGATCATGGAAAGGCCGTCGATCAAAATGAAACCGAACGTTCTTTCCCGCTCAAATCCTTTCGCAAACAATAGGTTTCCCCGGATGGCCGAGGCCATTTTCGCCGCCTCGCTCAGAGGAAATTTACTCAAGGGAGAAAGGATATGGCGATGCACCCTCAGCTCTTTTGAGGAAAAACTGGCGCCGACGATCCCTCCCTCCTGATAGCCAAGGGTTGATAATTCACCGGCGGTCGTGCAACCGATGAGGGGGCAGTCGAATTGTTTTGCCAGTTCCCGACCCAGGATGTCCAGGTTGTAATTGGAAGAGCAGAAAAAGATGACGGCTTCAGTTTCGGGCTGCCGCACCGCTTGTTGGAATTCAGAGACGGCCTCTTGTTCATCTCTGGAAAGGGATCGGCCCATTCTAATGCTCAGACGGTTTTCCCCCATTGTTAATACGCCCCTTCATTTTGAAGTGAAGTCCTCCCCGGCTGGGGAGGACTTCCTGGTATAAATATCTTAAATAGCTCGGTATCGTGGAGGTATTTTCATTTCCTATAGATCATCGTCCCGACATGTTCGCCCTGCAAGGCCCGGGTGAGGCTTCCCGCCTCCAGGCCGTTGATGATCTGTATCCGGTCGATGACTTCACTGTTCTGGAGGATCTCCAGGCAGGGGCGTTCGATGATCAGGTCCTCAAGGTCCTTAGCCAGGAGGTCCGTAACGCTGATCTCGGGAATGAAGGTCGCCTGGGCGTTTTTCTTCGGGTCGTCCGTATAGAGCCCCTGTTCATCCTTGACCAGTATGCAGCTTTTGGCGCCGATGAGATTGGCCAGGATCAGGGTTCCCACATCGGTGCGGTGAACGGGTAGACGCGATTTGGAGGTGGGGAGGGCGAAATAATCGTAGGGGGGCATGCCGTGCATGACGGGGAGGCAATCCTGGGCAAAGTAGGTGGAGAGTTTGATTACCTCATCGTGACCGATCTTGATGCCCCCCCAGGAGGACAGCAGGGTGGACACCAGCAGGGCGTTCTGCTCGGATACGGAACTCCCGAACTTGGCAATGATCCCCGTGGGCATGCCCAACTCCAGGCCGATGGAGTAGATATGGCGGCTCCGGGTACCGCCGCCTGTCGTCAGCAGCATCTTGTGGTCCTTTTTACAGGCGGCGATTTCCTTGACAAGGGCGGGCAGAGCCT
>Ga0209749_1002477_pt1 | contig 12054 bp, 10 predicted proteins | sample EPASupsiteSAE347_FD_187267 | JGI IMG/M metagenome (GOLD analysis project Ga0209749, IMG submission 187267) | Bioremediated contaminated groundwater from EPA Superfund site, New Mexico - Sample SAE3-47 (SPAdes) (version 2) | ecosystem: Environmental > Aquatic > Deep subsurface > Groundwater >... | reverse complement strand
GCAGGGAATCTCCAGCCCAAGGGGCACGGCATTAAAAGATGCAAAAATCTCGGGCCATTAAATTCCATTGCCCTTTGCACCTTTTTCTTTAAATCCAATGGATAGCCAACCGTTGCGGTGGCAATATATTTTACTCCGTGCGCCGCGGCTATAGCTACCATGTTTTTCTTTGTTGTTTCGCTTCCCATTGATTCTTTTCCGCTAGGCGAAGTTGTGGTGTTAGCGCCTAACGGCGTCATCGAACTTCTCTGTATCCCCGTATTCATATACGCTTCGTTGTCTAATAAGATCGTAAGAACATCGTGGCCTCTTTCAAGCATTCCGCTCCATGAGCCCATGCCGATATCAGCCAGAGCGCCGTCGCCGCCTATGTTGATAACGCGGGCTTGGCTTGTCCTGTCCGTGGCTTTTAACGCAGCTTCAATACCTGAAGCAACTGCCGATGAATTTTCAAATAATGAATGTATCCAGGGCACACGCCACGCCGACTGAGGATAACGGGTCGCGAATATTTCAGAACAACCCGTTGCATTGGCAATAATAACATTGGGGCCCAAGACCTCCATTATAAGTTTCATTCCCAGGGCTTCCGCGCAACCTGTGCAGGCGGTATGGCCCGGAGCAAATAAATTCTTTTCTAATAATGCGTTACTCATTACTAATTGCCTCCTTTTTTAGCAAAATTGTCAGGCAAAATGTCTCTATTAAGCTGAACAAACTCACCGTTTATAGTTTGTTTTTCGTTTTTGGCTAAAACTTCTTTTATGCTGTCAACGGTAATGTCTCTTCCGCCCATTCCGATAATAGCCGTTGATATTTTAGCGTTTGATTTTCCATAAAGCGCTTCTTTTAGGTCTGAGCCAACAATACTGCCTAAGCCGATTGATATGCTCTTATCAAATACAACTATCTCTTTTTTATTGGCAAGCAGCGCCGCAAGCTCTTCCTGCGGGAACGGGCGATAACATCTTATTTTGCAGACGCCAACTTTTTTGCCCTGGGCTCTATATTCATCCGCTGCGGCTTTTAATACCGACACGATACTTCCCATGCCGACCAACACCATATCGGCATCAGCGCATTTATAATCTTCTATTACATCGCCGGAAAATCTGCCGAACGACTCTTTAAATTCTTTCGCGACAGATATAATTTCTTTCTTCGCGTCCATATGAGCCTGCGCGAACATATATCTGAATTCGGTATATTTATCCGGTTCAGCGAAACATCCAAAAGTATGCGGATTTTTTGTATCAAGAAAATATTCCGGTTTAAACGGCGGCAGAAATTTATCTACCTGTTCCTGTTCATAAACTTCCAGCGGTTCAAATGTATGAGTGAGTAAAAATCCGTCCATGCATACCATAACAGGGATAAGTACTTTTTCGGCAATTTTGTATGCCTGAATATGCATGTCAATCGCTTCCTGATTGTCTTCGGCAAAAAGCTGAATCCAGCCGGAATCCCTCACCGTCATTGTGTCCTGATGATCGTTCCATATTCCTAACGGCGATGAAATAGTTCTGTTAACGCCGGTTAACACAACCGGCAGGCGCATGCCCGCCATTGAGAATAACACTTCAACCATAAGTAGAAGCCCCTGCGCTGTTGTGGCGGTATAAGTCCTCGCGCCCGCGACCGACGCGCCCACGCAAGCGGAAGCCGCAGAATGCTCAGAATCCACTTTTATGCATTCGGCCTTAAGGCGGCCGTCCGCGACTATCTTGGAAAGCGCTTCAACAATATGGGTTTGAGGCGTAATAGGATACGCGGAAATTACATCGGGCCTGCATTTTGCCACTATTTCGGCTATGCCGATAGACCCTTCCATTACTTTCATTTTTTGTTTCACTACAGTTTCCATCTATGTTTTCCTCCTTAATTATGCGGACCTAAAGGTCCGTGGCTACACTACGCAGGCTGAAGCCTGCGGCTACCATTTATCTGATGCCTACTTCTCTTCTTTTACCATATCTATGTCTTTAACCGGGCATTCTTCGGCGCAAAGGCCGCAGCCCTTGCAATAATCCATGTCCGCGGTATATGTCGCGTCTTTGCCCTTTCCCTCGCCGAATACACAGCCCTCGGGACAATAAGTGATGCACATTTTGCATCCTACGCATTTATCGTGTTTCCATACCGGTTTAAAAGTACGCCATGAACCGGTTTTATTTTCCATGCTTGTGCCAGGTTCGGCTATTGCAAATTCATTTAATTTAAAGCTCATACATTTACTCCTTTCGCCTGGTTATAGGCCTTTTCAAGAGCTTTTATGTTTTTTTCGGCTATTTCGCCTTTAAATTTTTCATATATGCTCTTTTTTACGCTTTCTAAACTTATAACTCCCGTCGCGCCGGCAAAAGCGCCGAGCATAACGGTATTTGGTATCGGACGCCCTATAATTTCAAGGGAAATATTTGTTGCATCTACCGTTTTAACTGTTACACCTTTAGGCACTTTTATGTTTTCCGGCAGTTTGTCTACATTAATAATAGCAAGCCCGCCTTCTTTTAACCCCTTAAACACATCAACCACTTCTATTACCGTGGGATCTTGCACGATAACATAATCAGGGTTTGTAATCTGAGACTTAATCGCCACCGGGCTATCGGATATTCTTGCGAATGAGGCAACAGGCGAACCCATTCTTTCAGATCCGAATGACGGGAAAGCTTGAGAAAACTTTCCGTCTTCAAACGCGGCTATCGCGAGAAGTTCCGCCGCTGTCACAACGCCCTGGCCTCCTCTTCCGTGAAACCGTATTTCTTTCAGCATGCTTGTACCACCTTTCTATAACATATATAACTGCTAATTGGCAGTTGAGAGGGCGAGTCTGCTATCTGCAGACTCGCCTATGGGGTCAGGCACACGCAAAATTTGCTCTGCAATTTTTGCGATGCCAGACCCCTAACTAACTTTTTTTTATTATGATTATGCTTGTATCGTCTCTTAAGTTTTCCATGGGCTTATCTATAATCAAGCCAAGTATATCTTTAACGTCTTTCTCATGATTTTGCAATATTATCTTTTTTAAGTCGTTTAGATCAAGGTACATGGGCAGGCCGTCTGTGAAAAATATCACAATGTCACCCAAATTTAGTTTACAACTTCTGCCCTTGTATTTAAAACTCCTGTCAACGCCGATTAAAATTTCTCTTGACCTTAAAAACGATATTTTTTTCGCTTTATAATCAAAATAAAGCGGCGGTTCATTGCCCGCGTTGCAGAAATAAAGATTGCTCTCGGCATTGTCATAAAACGCACTTATAAGGGTAGAAAAACTTTGATTAACGGAAAAATCATCATACATTATGTTATTTATCATTTTTACCGCGTCATGCGGTTTCATTTTTAGTGAAACAAAACTTCTCCAGAAAGAACGCAGCGCGCTCATTAATAATGAAGAAGAAAGCCCCTTCCCCATTATATCGGCGATTACAAATGAAAGATCCGAGCCCGCCTGCCAAAAATCAAAAAAATCGCCGCCAATACGGCGCGCCATGTGTGAAACGGCTCTAACTTGCAAACCGTTTAGTTGAGGACAATTTTTGGGAATAAGATTTTTTTGGATTACAGCGGCCGCTTTTTCTTCCTGTGTAAATTCCATATTAAGTTTCTGAAGCTCTTTATTTGCCTTAAAATAAACTTTTGCCAGGTCTTCCGCCGCTTTTAACTTAATATTTCTTGGTTTCGTTTCAAGCTTACCTTCAAAAGACGCTTCTTTTGAAAGATCATTAGCCAAATTTATCTGATTTCTAAGTATTTTTTCGTGTTTTTTCTCTTCCAAAGCTAAACTCTTAAGAAGCGTCTTATCAACAGCATCATGCGCCAAAGAGCTGGCTTTCAGATAAGCCTTATAGGCCTTTTTTTCCTTTTCAAGCGCTATTTTTAATATCCGTTGAATATGCATAATTACCACTTTAATATTTAATTCTTTTTATAATAATCCCAGATGATTTTTGAAAGCTTTGCCATATAAGAAGATTTATTGTCCGGTGATTTTGTTAAGATAACCAAAATATAATTATTGTCTTTGTCGAACACAATCGCGGCGTCGTGCATATAATCCGGGATTTCGCCTACTTTATTTGCTATGACAACATTTTTATCGTCTATTCCGGCGGGAATTTCTTTATATTTTTTGTTTTTCTTGAGCAGATTCAAAATTAATTCCGAATTTTCATAATTTATGATCTTATGCTCATATATGAGTTTCAGTAATTTCGCGATATCCGCGCAATTTGAATAATTTTCCCTGTCAGGCGGGGTTTTATCATAGGGGAATTCCCCCATTTTTCTTTTAATGCAGGTATTGCGGAATCCGTTTTGCAGAAGCCATTTATTAACGGCTTCTTCTCCTTTTTCATAATCTCCGCCGCCCAGCCACCTCAATAAAGCGTTGGTTGAATTATTGCCGCTCTGACCGATCATATCGGTGATTACCTGTAAAATCGTATAACTTTCACCGTTCTTAAGGTAATTAGCGCCGCCATAAGCGCCGGAATCTTCTTTAATAATGACAATTTTATCCGACAATGCGTAAGCGAGCGGCCGCTTGCCTTTTTCGTTTCTGACTTTTTCCAATAAGGCGCATAAAATAGGGACTTTTATTATGCTTGCAATCCTATAAGTTTTATCCGGCCTAAATTCAATGGGCTTTATATCCGGCTTAGAAAGATTCCATAATAATAATGAGGTTTCCGTGCCGATTGCTTCATTAAGTTTTTTTGCCAGAACGCTTTCTTTTTCCTGAGCAAATGAAGAATATGAGCAGAAAATAACAACAAAAACGCTTAAAAATATTAACTTAGTGATATATTTAGAGATATTCATCAGGGTAATTATACCGCTATAGCTTCAAAAAGTCAAAAAAGTTAACAAATTGTTAACAAAAATTTGACTTTTTTTAGCGTTTTTTTTTATTGCATTTTCAAGCAGAATAACGTATACTCTTGATATAAACTACTTTTAAAAGGGGGCTTTATTTATGACAATTGATAAAACACCAAGAGTTTTACCTTCAAATGATATCCTTACCGGCGAAAAAACACCGGTAAGTCCAATCAAACTAACTCCCGGCGAACGAACACCCGGCGAATGTAAAGAAGCGCTTCACAAACAACCGAAAATTTTTTCTGCTAATAACCCGCTTGAAACAAAAATTTCTACAGATGATGTAACAGCTATTTATCAGGATAGGCAGTTTTTAAACGGAGAATTTAAAAATACCGCGTTTGATAAGAATACCGGAATTTCGCTTCTTAAGAATAAAGACGGCTCTTATCCTTCTTCGGGTGAATATATCTCCCCCGTTATAAATACAACTTTCGAATTTAATGAAGCAATAGCGTCTTGGAATTGCAAAACTACTCCTGATACAGGCTTGGCATTTTGCGTAAGAACTTGCAAAGCTGACGGAACATGGACTCCGTGGTATTTAATGGGCACACGCGGCAATATAGACGCTGCTGACGGCATAAAAAAAGATGATTCCGGCAATAAGGTTAATGCCGATACGCTTTCATTAAAGTCTAATTTTACTAAAATTCAATATAAAGTTGATTTTGTTTCCAAAAACAAGTCAGAAACCCCCGCGTTAAATATGATGACACTTTGTCACACAAATACAGTTCAAGCCGGTAAAATTAAACAAGCTGAGAAAATTAAAAATTTTGAAAAAAACTTAACGGTTCCATTCCGCAGCCAAAGAAATGAAGATCCAAGTATCAGCGGCAGAGTTTGCGGGCCGACATCGCTGGCAATGATTTTAGAATACCACGGAATTAAAGCGCCTACGGCTGATGTGGCAAAAGGCAGCTACGATAAATTCAACGATATCTATGGCAACTGGCCTTATCTGGTTGCCTGCGCGTCCGAATACGGCTTAAAAGGGGAAGTCCAGTATTTTACGAGTTTAGACGGCCTCAAAGAAGAAATTAAAAAAGGCTGCCCTGTTGTTGTTGGAGTATTATATAAAAACGGAGAGCGTTCTAACGCGGATTTTTTGCCTTCTACCACCGACGGCCATATGTTGGTTGTGACCGGATTTGATAAAGGCGGCAATGTATTGGTAGCTGATCCCGCGGCTAAAGACGCCAAATCTGATAAACCCGGTATGTCCGGTGTAACAGTATTTAAAAAAGAAGAATTTTTTAACGCATGGATTGGCGAGAGCGGTTATGGAGTAGCTTTAACTTTTAGAGACAAATAAATTTGCATAAAAATAATCCAATTTTTAATATTGTAAGGGTTTAAATCCGGTACTTAATACAGGATAAACCCTTTCATTATTTTAAGAAGGTTTTAACTTAAATAAATATAATAATATGTCATATGTCAAAAACCTGAACAGGAGATGTGCAAAAATGAAATTAAAAAATATTTTAATCATTATCCTTATTGTCCTCATAACCGGGCTTTTTATCGACTATTGCAAGGGCCGGTTTAAGCAGAGCGTGGGTAAAACAACGGTTTTAAATTTTTGCTTAAGCGAAAACCCACGCACACTTAATCCTATTATAGCAAGTGAAGGAACTTCTATGAGTGTCTGCGGTTTTATATTTGACCCTTTGCTAAAATTTAATGAAAATATGGAAATTGTCGGCAGTTTAGCCGAAAGCCGGGAAATTTCAAAAGATAAAAAGATATGGACATTTAATCTTAAAAAAGATGTTGCATGGCATGACGGCACACTTTTCACCGCGAAAGATGTTAAATTCACCTTTGATAAACTTTACGACAAAAACACGAACACTCTTAATAGAGGCATGTTCCTGATAAACGGCAAGCCGATTGATATAAAAATAATAAATGATCATAAAGTACAATTTACGCTCCCCGCCCCGTTCGCGCCATTTGAAACATATCTTACAATGCTTGGCATCGTGCCCGAACATATACTAAAAGGCGCGGATATAAATAAATGCGAATTCAATACCAACCCCGTAGGCACGGGCCCTTACAAAATTAAAGCGTGGTATCAGGCGGACAAGTTAATTTTAGAATCCAACAAAAACTATTTCCGCGGCGCGCCGAAAATTGAACAAATAATCATGAAAATAATACCGTCCCGCGACGCGCGCAGAATCGCCATGCAAAGGCAGGAAATAGACCTTCTCGGCCCGCTGGATGAGCAGGACTTAAAAACTTTGCCTCAATATCCGTTTGTAAAAAAATATGACTCTCCATTATTTGATTATTATTATCTTGCTTTTGATTTAACAAAACCAATGTTTAAGGATATAAATTTGCGCAAAGCGATCAACCACGCGATAGACAAGGAAAAACTGCTCGCGAATGTCATGCCCGGTTTGGGCGAAATAATAAACGGGCCCATGCCAAAAGCGTCGTGGGCGCATTCGGATGATGTTACAGTGTATAAATATGACCCAAAAGAAGCCGTAAAACTCATAGAAAAATCCGGCTACAAAAAAGGCAAAGACGGCATCTATGAAAAAAACGGCAAGCGCCTGGAATTTGAAATTATGTATCCGCAGACAAACGCGAGATTTCATAAAATAGGCGTAATTATTCAGGCATTTTTAAAGGACGCCGGCATAAAAGCAAATATCCGCTCTTACGAAACAAATGTTTTATATGAAAAAGCTCTTCCGGGAAAATTTGAAGCTGTTATATGGGATTGGCTTGAAACGCCAGACCCCGACTGCTTTACGGAATGGCACTCAACGCAGACGGGCACGGACGGGATGAATTATTTATCTTACATAAACCCGAAAGTGGACAAAATTCTTGAAAAAGCGCGTTCAACTTATGATAAGGAAGAACGAAAAAAACTTTACGCGGAATTTCAAAAAATAGTTTCCGCCGACGCGCCTTATGTATTCTTATGGAGCCCGATATCTATTGAAGGCGTAAATAAAAGAGTGCAGGGCTATCCCCCGGCAAACCCGATAGGCGTATTCGTCTGGCCGGAAAAATTGTATTTAACGAAGTAGGATTATAGCCACCCTTCTACTACGCTCAGGGTAGGCAGAGACACAGAGGGCACAGAGAAAAATGAACAAGCAGGGACATCGCGACCTGTCCCTGCTTGTTTAATCAATTATATCAGCATGTTTATTCCGTATATCCATAAAATTTCATTATTTCAACTTCTTGTTGGCCATCCTTTTCTTTGTAATATCGATAGAAGATTACGCATCCATTTGATAAACCTTCCACTACAACTTTTTCCGTATCCTTTGCTTTATCAAATCTTATTTCCGCTTTTTGATCAGTTTTATAATGCCTTTGAGGAATATCTATCTCCTTAAATATTGCATTATCTATATCTTTTGCCATGATTGTTTCGCAATAAGCTAATTTTTGTATTTTGTTTTCATCATATGAAAGAACGATTTGGCCTTTTTTATCGTCATAATCGGATGAGAGTCTTTCTTTATCTTTTAATTTAATATCCGGTTCGCCGGAAAATTCAATTCCATATTCTTCAATGGGCTTAGGGTTACCCTTAAGTTCCACTTTTATATTTCCAAGATATCTTTGCCCCTCAACAGCTTTTCCCAGTCCAACATTGGCTGCTTCAAGTATTTCTTCATCCTCTTTCGTCCCTTCTAATTCTTTCAAAAATTTATCAGTTGCGCCTTTTTCAACTTGGTGCATTTTATTAAACAGCATTTTTACGGCATTATAAAATCTTTTTCTCCCTTCGGGGCCTTCTTTGCTGATTTTATCACGATTTTTTTCTAAATCTTTCACGGAAATATCATTTTCATTACCATCAGCTCCGGTATCAATACCTAAACTTCTTATCCATTCCCTGTCCATATTAGGCCCTATTTGAAAAGTCATATCTGCCTCCTTGTATGATATTTTTTCTTAATATAATTATAAATAGTTTCGCATATTATTGCTATCGGTCAAAAGAAGTATTTTTATATTTCCACTATTTCTCCGTCCTTTCTAAATCATTAACAAGACAATGTATAGAGCCGCAATTTTTTGATATTAACGCCATAGACGGAATTTTTACAACCTTATAACCTATTTTTTCAAAAGTATCACACGCGAAATTATCCAACGCGCTTATGCCATATTGAGGCAAATATACTTTTTTTATTTTTTCACCTTTGTCGTTGATATATTCTTCAATTATACAGTTATTATAAGTTATGAACGGAAGAATAGTCGGCCCCACCCAATCTTTTGGAGCATTGCCTTGCAAATAAGGTATTCTTATGGCTTTAAAACCTTTATCTTCAAATTCCTTAACTGTTTGATTAAAATTCATTTTTAAATCCAATTTTGAATTTTCGCTCATTAAAGCATCGACTATATTTATATCAGAACCAATTTGAGGACCCGACTTAACCATTTCTGCCGCGTAAAAACCGTCAAACTTTGGACTTTTACCATTTAACTGTTCTTCCCACATTTTTTTTCCATCTTCAAGACATTGAGCTTTATTATCTTTAATTATGTTCATTGCCAACTCGGGGTCGCCTATAATTACCGTTTTACTGCCAAGCGGCGTTATAGCCATATCTATATGAAAGGAGGGCTGATCTTCTTTAAAATCAATAGTTTCAGGATTGTCTTTGCCGATTACATAGAGTTCTTTATCTTTGCTCAGCTTAAACTGTCTTTTTATCATCTCAGGAATTATTTTTTCTTCTAATTCTTTTATGATTTCTTTTTTGCATAATCTAAAATCCTCTGGCAAATCTTTTCCTATATATTTTTTATAATATCTTTTAAAATAATTTTTAAGTTCTTTGTCTTCCGGTATTTCCATAAATAATTTAAGGGCAGAATTTTTAATCGAATCGTACCCTATCCAGATATTACCTTCTTTATCTTTTTGCATATTTCCACCATCTATAATTAAAGGCGAGTAATCATATCTCAAACCAGAATTTTCTATAACTTTTTGTTCGTTTATATGTATATCCATTTCACTTTGCGGCAAAATGACTTTTAATTGATTTTCATCGCTTAAAACTGAAATAATCAAATCTCTTGCCCATATTGATATTCTTGCGTCCGCCGCTATGATTTTTATTCTATCAGGATTAACGGGTTTTATCTGTTCCTTAATAAATTTTTCTAATCTGGCAGCATCCGCGTTATCTCTAACTATGACGGTAAATTTTGTGTCCGGCTCCATTTCAGTAATCAAAATTTTATACGCTTTAAGCAGATCATGTCTATTTATATCCATAAACCTTGAATTATATTGAAGCAGCATATGCTTTATTCTGCCGGAGGAATTGCTTACCAGGCTGCCTCTAGCTTCAAAAAATTCAGAATCAAATAAGGTTTGCTTTACATAACCCATAAACGAACTTATTTCTTCTACAGCGCCGGAGATATTTTGATCTTTCTTCGGCGGCATGTTTTCCGCCGGGCACGGCTGGCTCAACGGGATTTCTTTATCACCGTTACCGCCATTAATCATTCCCATAGGCATAAATTAATCACCACCAATACATATATTCTTTCCTATTTTAATTTTAACATATAATGTTATATGTTTATATAGGCCAAAAGAACTATTTTTCACAGGAATAATGAAAATTTATGCGAAAATGCATAAAAAGTCGTAAAATAATGATTTTCAAGGCGAAATTATGTTTAAATATATCACAAAACGAATGCTTGGGATGCTGCCGACGCTGTTTCTGGTGACGATATTTTTACTTGACAACTCCAAAAATATATGTATAATGGAATCATGTACTCCAGATTGATTAAACCGCCAGACGCTAAAAGCTTCTTTTTATTTGGTCCGCGCGGCACGGGAAAAACCACATGGACAAAAGCCACATTCCCGAATGCCGTTTATTTGGACTTATTGGAAGCGGAAATTTTTAATGATCTTTTACCCAATCCTCAGAGATTAGAAAATTTTATACCAAAAGATTTTAAGGGCTGGGTCATTATAGATGAGGTGCAAAGAATACCAGAACTTTTAAATGAAGTTCACAGATTAATAGAAAAATATAAGTACAAATTCATTTTAACCGGATCCAGCGCGCGAAAACTAAGACATAAAGGCGTCAATTTATTGGGCGGACGCGCGTTGAATTATTCATTACACCCTTTAACCGCGGTAGAGCTTGGAAAAAATTTCAAATTAAGCCATTCATTAAAATACGGACACCTTCCCTGCGCGTATACAGAGCAAGATCCTAAAGCTTACTTGGAAAGTTATGTTAAAACTTATTTGGAAGAAGAAGTACATCAGGAAGGATTAACAAGAAACTTAAGCGCGTTTGCCAGATTTTTGGAAGCCGCAAGCTTTTCTCAAGGATCCGTCGTTAATGTCTCTTCAGTAGCAAGAGAATGCTCTATCGAACGAAAAGTTGTTGAAAACTATTTCACAATATTAGAAGACCTTCTTATCGCTTATCGTTTGCCTGTTTTCACCAAACGCGCTAAGCGGCGTTTGATTACCCATCCAAAATTTTATTTCTTCGATGTGGGAGTTTACCGCGTATTAAGACCGACGGGCCCATTAGACATGCCTGAGCAAATTGAAGGGATTGCTTTTGAAACATTGTTTTTTCAGGAGCTTAAAGCTATTAATGACGCTTTAAATTTAGGGTATACCATTTCTTACTGGAGAACATCTAATCAGATGGAAGTGGATTTTATATTGTACGGAGAAAATGGAATCAGGGCATTTGAAATTAAACGCACAGGAAAATTTTCAAGGAATATGTTAAGCGGATTAAAGTCTTTTCTTAAAGATTACCCCATGGCAAAGGCTTACTTTATTTACGGCGGAGAACGCCGTATGCGGGAAGGCAATATCGAGATTATTCCGTTGAATGACGCGCTTAAAGACCTTCCGAATATTTTATCATAAGGCAAAATTATGTTTAAATATATAACAAAACGAATGCTTGGGATGCTGCCGACATTATTTTTGGTGACGATTATTTCTTATTTTGTTATTCTGATGGCGCCTGGAGACCCTACCGAATATATGTTAAACCCGCGCACGCGGCCCGAAGACAGGCAGTTGATGAAAGAAAACCTCGGACTAAATAAGCCGATAATCGTGCAGTACGGAATATGGGTTAAAAATCT
>Ga0209749_1002476_pt1 | contig 12054 bp, 10 predicted proteins | sample EPASupsiteSAE347_FD_187267 | JGI IMG/M metagenome (GOLD analysis project Ga0209749, IMG submission 187267) | Bioremediated contaminated groundwater from EPA Superfund site, New Mexico - Sample SAE3-47 (SPAdes) (version 2) | ecosystem: Environmental > Aquatic > Deep subsurface > Groundwater >... | reverse complement strand
ACACCGAGGAAACGCAGAGAAAAGCTCTTGGAAATCTCTAAAGCTTCTCTGCGTTTTCTTTGCGTCCTCTGCGTCTCTGCGGTGAACACACAAGCTCCGCCTTGGGCATGTCCCGTCTTATGATGGTAGCCTCTCCCTCGTTCCCGCACTCCTGTGTGGAATCCCGGTGGGGACGAGGAGGGTACGAATTTACGGCTCGAAGATCTAGGCTTCGCTGGACGGTAAAAGTCCTTTTGCCTTGAGCTTCCTACGTTTTTCCTGACGGTGGCGGCGACGGTCCAATTCTTTGCTTCTTTCGGTTTTCTTGTGCTTGGCCATATGATCCTTTCTTATTTGAAATCTTCAAGGGACGAAAGCAAGAAAGCCGGCGACGATACCGGCTGTTCACATACTGCGCCATCATTTTCCAGCAAGCGGCAACGAATTCTGAAAGGCAGTCTCCCTGTAGCTAAAACACTCCTTCGAGTCAACGATAAAAACAGGAGTCGCTCCCCTTTGTCAAGGCCTTAAAACTTGACAGTCCGGATAATGGACTCATACTCCTGGACTTCTTCCTGGCTCAATTCGCGGCGAAGAAGCTTTCTGCTCACCCAGATGGGGCAGCTTTCGTGGAGCGCCAGAGCGACGGCGTCGCTTGGCCTGCTGTCGAAATCCACCTCTTCTTCACCGACATGGGCATAGACTCTGGCGTAGTAGGTGTTTTCCTGCATTCCGAATATTTCCACGTGATCGAAGACGATTCCCGTCCGCTTGAGGATCGTCAGATAGAGATCGTGGGTGAGAGGACGCTTGGGCTCCACGAGACCTTTCTCTTTGGCGATGGCCGTAATTTCAGCATCCCCCACGAACATCAGAAAGTACAGAGGATCTTCCTCCGACTCCTTCAAGACAACCATGTTGCCTTGAATTCGATCCGACTTGATGAAAACCTCGTTGGCGACGATAAAATCCCCCCTCGTCGTTGACATCGCTGCTCCTGCCGTCTCCACGGCTTTTATCGATTCAGCCGTTTCCATTGAATCCATTGCTTCCTCCTCATGGCTAAACAAGCTTTAGGCTTAATATATCTATCATACAGTATATTAAGAGTTCTTTTCAAGAAGTCACTGGACACGCCGGCGGGCTCTTCCATGTCCAAGGATATCTTTCGGACATACATTTGCCCGCTTTGCGCAAAGAAATGACAGGGGCAAGAAGGAGCTTGCCCCTGGAAGATGACGCTGTTCAAGCATTTCTACACGTGCATCCAAAGATCCAGCCGAAAGCGAGGTGAAGGAATCCACCGGCGGCCGGAGCCCGGCAACTGGCGACGGGGAGGCTACAGGAGCCAGTAGGGGTAGGCACGCTTCGCCCATTCGCTACGTGAGTATCGGCTCTGGAGCAACTGGAAGGCTTCCTTGAGGTGCAGAGCGACGTGGGTGCTCTTGTACTGAGCGACTCCCCGCAGATATACCGCCTCCGGTGCAGAGCCGGTCTGCCCGTATTCGGCGATTACTTTGTCGAAGGTCGCAATTCCTTCCTCGTATCTGTCCACATCGAAATAGGTTTTTCCCATCCCCAGGAGGATGGACCCGACGAAGTCAACGGGTGGCAGAAAACCGATGATCCTGTGATGATCCTTGCCCGCGGCGTCCAGAATCAGCAGGTTGGGCGTCCACTTGACTCTGTAATCCGTGGCGAGGGGCTGCGTGTCGGACTTGACTTGCAGCGGAATCAGGCTGCTTTGGAGAAATTCAGCAACTTTGGGATTGGGATACGTAACCGCATCCATCTGTTTGCAGCCAATTCACTGGGGATTGAAGAAATCCAGAAACACCAGCTTGTTCTCGTCTCTTGCCCGAGCCAGAGCGGTGTCATAGCTCGTTTCCCACTCGATCAGATTTGCCATTGTCTTGTCTCCTTGTGGATAAAGTTTCTTGCTTCTTTCGAATGTTCGAATGCTCTTCAAAAGAGTCAGGGAATTCTTAATCTCAATATAAGTCGAAGGGGACCCGATTCAAGCCTGCCAATCAAACGTCAAAAGAGAGGCTGGATCACCTTGAAGGGAAGCCCCAGCGTGCGCCGCATGTACCCCAGGAGCTCCGAGCCGACGGCCGAGGGAGAGAGAGGGATCACGGTGGGATCGGATATATCCCCTTTTACCTCGACAGGGATGGAAATCAGTGCTCCTCCCAGGATTTCTCCGACCAGGGGAATATGGCCGATGATTTTGTCGACGGTCCTAAGAGGCGCAACCAGGACAGTAAAGTCCATATTTTTATTGACAAAATCCATATCTCCCTTCCACACCATCTTCATGGAGGGAGCATCGATGATGGATTCCTCCAGAATGATCTTGCCGTTCTTGAGGCTGCCTCTGGCCTCAATCCAATCATAAGCGAAGCCTTCATTGGTCAGATCGGGAAGGCGGCCTCTGTAGATCTCCGTGAGATTGAGCAGGGCGAAGATTTTGGACAAAACGCTCAGCCGGTAGATACGTCCGTTCCTGGTGGTAAATTCCAGGTTTCCCCTGAGAGAACGGGCCAGATCTTCCATCTTTCCTTCCCCCTTCATTTCTCCCTTGAGATCGAAAGCGCCCTTTATCAACCCCTTCTCATGCCAGAGGCAGTCGAGGGTGAAGTCGGCATCCTGCTGGAGGGCCTTTGGCTTCAAATCCAGGCTGATCGAGCGGGAGGACAGTTTGAGGATTCCAGGAGTGGAAACACCGCACAGAGCAGCTTCCGTTATGTCGATGACGACCCCATCGGGACGAAAGAATACGGCCGCTGCCAGAGGCTTCCACGTCATTTTTCCGTATGTGAAGTACCCAGCGTGGACTCGTACCACTCCTTGAAGTGTTGCGCCCCGGTAGCTCCAGGTACCATCGGGATGCCTCAGTGGTAGATCGTCCTGCGGTACCTCGGTTTCCCCGGGGTCGGCACGTGGAAGGGTCACGGCTTCGGCTTTGGCTTTGGCTCCTGTTTGGGGCCGCTCACTGCGCTGTGAATCATCCGCGCCCGGTTGCTTCCGCCCGACGTCCGCGGGACCTGGATTCAGGCCGCCGGGACTTTCTCCGTCGATTATCCGCCTTATTTTCTCCCAGTCGAAGCCATCGGCTAAGAGGTCCATATCCAGCATAAAGCCCCGTGGAGAGAAATCGACGTTTCCTTTTAGATTCATGTGAATATCCTGCCAGTCAACAAGGGCGGATTTAATCGTGACTCGATTCCCTTCGGCGCTAAGCGAAGCCTTTTCGATAATTACCGGCGCCTTCTGTTTCTGAGCGTACTCGAACCCCATCATGTCGAGCTCTCCGCGCGCCGTCGAGCTCATGGGACTGTCCGTGAGGATGTGGGCCTGCAGATCCCCTTTCACCCACCCCTTGAGAAGCCGGTTTCTTTGCAGAAGCCCATCCAGGCTGGATTTGCTCAGAGTGCCGCTGAACCGGAGATCGAACGCCTCTTTCCGGAGATTGAGAGATAAGGTAGCGTTGGAATTGCCGTCCTTAACCGCCAGGTTATCGATGGTCAGCTCACCAGGCCCTTGCAGCAGATCGATTTGAAACGCCGGACCGTCCCGCACCTCCATCTTTCCCGCAAAATGAGTCTTACCGCCTCGCGTCCAATTCACGTGAGCCCCCGCCACCGACACGGGTGCTCGCAACCGGTAGTCGACCGGCAACTGAATGGCATCGGAAGTCCACTGGTTGGACTGAGGCCCAAGGCTCCCTCCGATGGTCATTTCCCCACCGCTGAGTCCGGTCAGGTAGTTGTCGAGGCGAGCCGATAATGTAAGAGAAGCGTCTAAAAGACTCATGCGGCAGTCGGTCACGGAAAGAGTGTCACGGCTCGCCTCGAATTTTCCGCCGGCTAGCTCCGCCTCGCCGGGCAACCGGGTCGAGCGTACTCCAAGCCTTTCCACGCTCCCATTCACTTTCAGATCCCAGAGCCCGGGTCGGAGCAAAGGTCCTTTCAATTTCAAGGTTTCAACAGTGAGCCCACCCTTCATGGAGTCGAAGCTCTTGAGGGTATTGCCAATCTTTTCATAGGACTTCAGCCAGGCATGGATCTCGTCCACGGAAACGGTGCCGGCTCCGGAAGTGAGCTCGATATAGGGACCCGCATAGGATGATCCAGTGGAAGATCCACCGGGTAATCCGAATCCGCGTGAAGCTCCCGGATGCTTTCCCCAGTCCAGCAGGACGAAAAGCCCGGAAAAGGAGGACTTTCCGATCACTCCCCTGAGAGGCCCGGCTTCGATCTTGGATTCGCTTTCATACCTGAACGTTCCGCCCTTGAGCTCCACAGGATAGGGAATGCGTTGATAATGGGAGGCGAGCTGAAAATCACGCAGGTCCACTTTAGTCTTTACATCCCTTAAGCTCTCCCCCAGGACCAGTCTGCCGGCGGCTCTTCCGTCGATATCCTCGATGAGCGACAGCTCCCTGAGAAACGGCTCGCTCTTGACGACTCGCTCCAAAACCGGGAGCAGTTGAGCCAGAGTCACGTCAAGATCCATATCCAGGTGGAAGGGACCGTCTCCGGGCTTCAGCCCCACGGTCAACACTCCGTCGCGGCAAGTGGATGAGCCTATTCGCCCATTGAGCCCCCTGGCGTCGAGAACACCCTCGGATATGATCACTTCTCCTCGCACGCCTTCGACCTCCAGCTCTGCCTTGGGAACGAAGATCTTCCCCTCGACCATATTGCCCTTGATAACCAGGTTATCCGCTTTGCCAAGCAGCGCGAAGCTGTCTGCCCGGTTGCTGAATGTGAGCAGCGGTACGCGACCTCCTCGGACAATATCAAATACCTTTTGGATGACACGACTCTCCCCGAAAAGGAACAAAGCCCCCTCACGAACCGAATCCGCATCGAGGTCCGTCCCCTCCAGATCGTAGCTCGCCACCGGAGCCGCCGTCCGGTCCAGGAGAAATGTCCCGGTAAGGCCGGCCCGGGGATGAGTAAACTGTAGCCTTGAAAGATCGATGCTCAGCTTCTCGCCGGTCAGATGGAGAGCACCTTCGATACTTCCACCTTTCATGCTGAATTTTCGGCCGTCTCCGTCGAAAGAAAGGGTGGGTATGGACGCCTTGATTTCTGCTCTGAGAGCCTTGGGACTGTCTAGTCCAAGGGAGATTTCGATGTCCGCCGGTGAGTCTTCCATGAGCAGACGGCTGGAGGCGAAGAAGAAGCTCGACAGGATCGAGGGCCGGAAATGTTTCAAGACCAATAGTCCTTCGCCTTTGAAGTCCGGAGGATTCAGCCGGGCATTCAAGGAAAAGTCATCCCAAAGATTCGATTTGCCAGTGACCTCAACCTTGAAATCAGAGGGAGGGAAAGCGATATGTGCACCGACATCCCAAAATCGGAAAACAGGCTCATTGCCGTATGACAGGTCGATGTTAGCGTGCTCGATCCGCACCGCAAGACCGGAAGCTATCGAAGCCGACCGTGCGATGACACCGGCTGCCTGTTCTTCCAGCTTATGGAGGAAAAGATCGAAGCCCTCTTCTTCTCTGTCAGATCCTTGGGGTAGAAAGACCGTAATCGTAGGAGTATCGAAGACCAGCCCGGAGAGCTGGACTTGAGCAGCCAGGAGGGGCAACAGTTGAGGAAAAGCCGTCAACGATTCTACAGTGGCCGAGACCTTTTTCGGAAAATTTACCTTGATATGATGAACCACCACCCTCGGCCTCGGAAAGAAAGATAACTGCACACCCTCGAATTCCGCTTCACACCCCGCTGACCGGTTCAATTCCACCAGGATCGATCTCGCAATGGATTCCGCGTCGATAAGTACGGGGAGCAGAAAGACAATAGCCGCGGCAATCACTGGGAGAATCACCACGCCTGTTGCCAATGCCACCAGCAATTTATTCGGCCTGCGCATCAGTATCGTCTCCTGAATTTCAGCGTCATCGGGATTTGGTTACGGGCGGCACCTGCTTTGCGGCCAAGACACCACAAGAGGCCCCCGGTAAGAGTAATGTCCGGTCAAAACGATGCGCACATCATAGCAATTCGCCTGAAGGCGAGCAAGCTGTATGCGGGTTTGCCCGCCGGAGAGTGCTTGATAGCATCAGGCGTTTCTTTCGGTGGGGTTGACTTTCCGGTACGGAACGTTAAAATAGAGTTGAGGTTTAAATAATAACTCTTCCATAAGGGGGCGAAACGGGTTCGACGGGGGTAGAGAAGTTCAAGCTGCATGCCGAGGTCCTAGCTGCTCGTAAAAACGGTTAGACATAAAACAAACGCAGACGATTACGCGTACGCCGTAGCCGCTTAGCCGGCTACCGTTTCTCCGGCTAACTCTTGCTAGGCCGGTAGGAGCGTCGACTCAGCGAGATAGTTTTTGGCGCTTTGCCTGCGGTTCCAAAAATGACACTTTAGCGGGCTTGCCCAAGCGATATCCAGCCCGGTGGGAGCTTGCGAGGGCGAGAATCAAAACACGGGATAAGCATGTAGACGTTTGAGCGGAATGCTTTCGGACGCGGGTTCAACTCCCGCCGCCTCCACCATCTTTCAGTTCAACCAAATCCAATAAAGACCGTGAAGCCCTGAGAAATCTGGGCTTTTTCTTTGTTTAGTGTCCGACTAGGGGTGGTGAAGTCCATTGACATCCGGGGGTATTGGGGGTAGAAATGGAGATGAGATACCCCCAAGGTGGAATCGATACCCCCAGTTGGAGATAAAGCCATGCCCCTGACCGATGTAAAAGCACGAAATGCGAAGCCAAGTGCAAAGCAGGTGAAGCTATCTGACAGTGACGGGATGTACCTGCTCGTAACTCCCAACGGCGGCAAGTGCTGGCGTCTCAAGTATCGCTTTGGCGGCAAAGAAAAGGTTCTTGCCATTGGTACCTATCCTGAAATTTCCCTTGCTGAGGCACGAGAGAAGAGAGACGCGGCCCGGAAACTTCTTGCAAACGGCGCTGACCCTGGAGAAGTGAAGAAGGCTCAGAAGGCTGCCACCGTTGCCAAAACAGAGAACAGCTTTGAAGTTGTGGCAAGGGAATGGCACGGAAAGTTTTCCGCAACATGGGCACCTTCCCACGCACATACTATCCTTGACCGTCTGATGCGGGATGTTTTCCCGTGGCTGGGGGCACGGCCCATAGGGGAAATTAAGGCTCCGGACCTATTAGCAGTTCTTCGCCGGGTTGAATCACGGGGAGCACTCGAAACGGCGCACCGGATCAAGACCGTTTGCGGGCAAGTCTTCCGCTATGCCGTTGCCACCGGACGCGCCGAACGTGACCCGGCAGCCGACCTGAAAGGAGCATTGCCACCGGCTAAGAAGTCACACCTTGCAGCCATGACCGATCCAACCGAGGTTGCTGGCCTGCTGCGGGCAATTGACAACTATGAAGGCACATTCATTGTCAAGTGTGCGTTACGCTTGGCCCCCTTGGTCTTTGTTCGACCTGGCGAGCTGCGTCAAGCTGAATGGTCGGAGATCGACCTTGACCGGGAGGAATGGAACATTCCGGCAGAACGTATGAAGATGAAGGAGCCGCACCTTGTCCCCCTGTCAACCCAAGCCGTGGGAATCCTGCGCGAGCTGCAACCCCTGACCGGCAGCGGGCGCTATCTTTTTCCGAGTGCGCGATCCGCGAATCGTCCCATGAGCAACAACGCCATACTCGCGGCCCTGCGGCGCATGGGGTTTGAAAAGGAAGAAATGAGCGGGCACGGCTTCCGGGCGATGGCGCGCACGATCCTGGACGAAGTGCTGCAAGTGCGGCCCGACTTCATCGAACACCAGTTAGCGCATGCTGTACGAGATCCGAATGGGAGAGCCTACAACAGGACGGCGCACCTTGCGGAGCGCAAGAAGATGATGAACCTTTGGGCAGATTACTTGGACGGGTTGAAGGCCGGGGCGAAGGTGATTCCTTTTCGCGGGCTTCCGGCAATCAATCAGGGAATTGTATGATGAAGGGACCATTCCATATCGTAAGCGGCGTGTCGCGTCCTGAACGTAAAGGAGGCCGTCCGAAACAACGTGCCGTTGCTGTAGAAGCCGCTAACGCTATCCGCGAACGCAAATTTAACAGCATTTATAAAGCTGCGGAAGAGTACTATCCCAAGCACATAGAATATATGGGATACGATAGAGCTAAGGATGAGAATGGTTTTAGTCAGGATGGGATGAAGGATTTTATAAAATATATCGCTGAAGAGTTAGAAAACGGTCCGAAATCTATGCACGTATTTCGCGTATTGAGTGAGCGATCAAATAAACCAAGGGCTAAAGGAGCAAGAAAGCAACGTTTCTTAAAACAGTTTTATGAAGAAGTGAAAAGGATTTTGACGGATTAAAGAATCGGTTTTAATGCTTCATAAAACGCTGAAGTTCTTCCCTTTGATTAGTCGTCCCCCGCCGTGTAAACCTCCTTTTAACCATCGACGTCTAACAGGAGGTAACACAATGCAGAATAGTCCTATCCCAGAAGCCCTTTTGCGGCTTCCCGATGTTTTGAAACTAATCCCGGTATCAAAATCAACATGGTGGAACGGTGTTAAAACCGGCAAATTCCCCAAACCTGTGAAGTTGGGCGAGCGTACGACTTGCTGGCGGCGTTCTGACATTCAAGCCCTGATCGAGAAAGGGGCGGCATGAACGACGAAACCCCACACCGGAGGGCACCGGGCAGGGTCTCTTGTCTTTGCGCTGGGCAGTGCGCTGTATGCAAGGACCATCCTACCCTACACAGCCCACAAAAGCAATCTGGCTTAACTCTACCCCTGCCCATTCCCGATAAAGTTGCTCAGAGAGCAAACCTGGTAGCCTGCTGCGGCTTGCTAATGGTGGACAGGGGGCGACGATGACCATCTGTACCCTGTATCCCACGTTGAATGCGAAGACGGGCAAACCTATCACTTTTGACGAGATCAAGCGGATGGCAGCCACACCACAAGCAACGGCTAAGCTTGAGACTGAACTGATTACCCCTACCGATGCACCCGGCAAGAGCAAAGATATTGTAATGAAGCACAACCGAATGACGGTTGGTTGGGTTGATATTGACAGCGGAAACCAGAGCTTAAGCGAAGTTGTGGACAAGTGCAAAGAGTTTGGATTTGATGAAGCTATTATTTATTCAAGTTCATTCGCCAAACGCATCAAGAACGGAGTTATGCAAGGTCACCGCTGGCGAGTCATTATCAATTTAGCCGTTGCTTTGGATTGTGAACATTGGGAATATTTGCAACAAGCCCTTGCTATCATCTTTGTAGGGGGCTCCGAAGCGGTGCGGATTCACCAAGGAATGTTTGCGCCTACTAATCCTGACAATGGTTACTACGAATATCAGATAATCAATGGCCAACCTCTGGACCCGTCACATTTACCAAAAAACGTTCTTGAAGTCGTTGAACAGATCATACGGCAAGAGGCAGCTTTACAGGAAGCGGTAGTTGATGCGCCAACAAAGACCCGTATTGCGTCGGATGCATGTAGTAGTGACATTATCGGCAAAGTTAACCAAGCTTATGAGATGGCAGACGTATTAAAAGACCTTGGATATATCAGAAAAGCAAAAAACAAATGGTTGCACCCTAAATCAACAAGCGGCGCTGCTGGCGTGGTGATTCTGAATAATAAATATTTCTCGCATCATCAGTCTGATCCGCTTAGCGATGGGCACACACACGATGTTTTCGACATTCTAAAGCTCTGGAAGTTTAATGGCGACGAAAAGGCAGCCATTGCATTTTATGCTGAAGAGCTTGACCCGGAAGGGCAGCGACAGCGGCGGCTTAAGTTCAAGAAGGCGCAAGGCAGCACTGACCCTCACGAATGGACGGAACCGCAACCGCTGGGAGTCAAGGTGGCGGCTGAATCCTACCCGCTGGACGCGCTGCCTCCTACGGTTCAAGCAGCGGTGAAAGAGGTGGCGAGTTTTGTCAAAGCCCCCTTCCCGCTGGTGGCATCGTCTGCACTCGGGGCGCTTTCGCTGGCCATTCAACCCCATGTGGATGCAAAGCGGGAGGAAGGGCTGGAGGGACCTGTAAGCTTGTTCCTGCTTACCATTGCTGACAGCGGCGAGCGCAAATCAACCTGCGATAGTTTTTTTACAAAAGCGATCCGCGCCTATGAGGAAGCGCAAGCTGAGGCAGCTAAACCAGAAATCAAGCGCCATGCGGCTGAGATAGCGGCATGGACGGCGGAGCGTGAAGGGCTTCTTTCCGCAATCAAGGTAGCCGGGAAAACAAGAAAACAAACTGACAGCCTGCGAACTGTCCTTGAAGGTCTCGAACATCGGAAGCCGAAACCGCCAAGAATTCCCCGCCTACTCTATACCGATGCGACACCGGAAGCTCTGGCTTTTGGGTTGGCGAAACAGTGGCCGTCTGGCGCTGTAATCTCTGCCGAAGCCGGGACTGTTTTTGGGGCACATGGCATGGGTCAAGATTCAGTCATGCGAAATCTAACGCTGCTGAATGTGCTTTGGGATGGCGGCACACTAACAATCGACCGGAGAACAGCGGAATCCTTCACGGTGCGCGAGGCGAAACTGACCATGGCCTTGCAAGTGCAAGAGGCTACCTTGCGGAGCTTCTTTGACCGCTCCGGGACGTTGGCGCGCGGCACTGGCTTTCTTGCCCGTTTCCTTGTGGCATGGCCCGAATCGACACAAGGCTTTAGGCTATTCACCGAACCCCCTACGGCTTGGCCGGCGCTGGAGGAATTCAATCGGCGCATTACCGCAAATATGGAACACCCCACCACTATAGACGAAAACGGCAAATTGACCCCGCCTGTCATGCAGTTTACACCCGAAGCTAAGCGGGCATGGGTGGCCTTCCACAACGCAATCGAGCGCAAGCTTGCCAGCGGCGGCGAGCTATACGATGTGCGGGACGTGGCAAGCAAATCTGCCGATAATGCGGCACGCTTGGCGGCTCTGTTCCAAGTCTTTGAAACAGGTATGGGCGGTGCGATTAATGCTGAGGCTTTCGAGTCGGCAAGTCGAATAGCGGCTTGGCACTTGAACGAAGCGCGGCGATTCTTCGGCGAGTTTGCCTTACCGAAGGAACTGGCAGACGCAGTAAGGTTAGATGCTTGGCTGATCGAATATTGCAAGCGAGAGGGGACGAAGCTTGTCCCTACGAAACAGGTACAACAATTCGGGCCTGGCGGGCTGCGGGAAAAGGCCGCGATTGAAAACGCACTACGAGAACTTGAAGAGGCGAATCGGGCAAGACTGGTGCATGAAGGCAAGCGCCGGATAATCCATATTAACCCGGCTCTGGTCAACGAGATGGCCGAGTGACGGTCTCATTGGCAAAACGCACAACGGGAGATTGCTACCGCTATTCTTGCTACTACTGCTACCGATGACAAAAAGAGAATTCCTGAACGGTAGCAAGAATAGCAACAATAGCGGTAGCAGGCGGCACATTTTCAAATATGTATTTCCTTTCACCGTCCAAGAAAGCGGGAGCGTATGAAGAAGCGTGAAAAGCGGAGAAAACAACGCAAGGGGCAACGTGAGGATTTATTACCAATCACTATCTTCAGGCCATGTATCATATGTGGATCACTGACCGCAAACTCTGGAACATTCATACCGGATGACCAGGCCGCTTATGGAGCGATACCGGAAAAAATCAGAACCTTTGCCTACGCCTTATGTGATGAGTGTATGACCAAAAGACCAAGGATTCTGACCGAAATAGAACAGAAGATCGAGGCGCAGTGGCGAGCCGCGTTTACCCGTAAAGTCTGGCATCTGGACAAAGAGGACGGGATATTGAAACGGACGATTTACATCCATGCGCCGAAGCCTGGCATGAATTGAAATCAGTTCTTCTCCTTCACATTTTGGTGATCTTCTTATTGCTCGACTTTGGCCAATCAGCCAGAAGCGGAGAGTTGATCCAGCAAGGATTCGACGATGGCCTGTTGGAATTGGAGAGGTGCGGCGCTTTTCTCTGAGCTTATAGTGGACCCCAGTTTCAAGACAATAGTTTAAGCTGTTATTCGCCCGCTATGGAATGCATTGGATGACACACCCCGCCCCACTGGGGTAGAAGGGAAAGGGTGATCCTGTGGAGAATGGAGGGGA
>Ga0209749_1002474_pt1 | contig 12098 bp, 6 predicted proteins | sample EPASupsiteSAE347_FD_187267 | JGI IMG/M metagenome (GOLD analysis project Ga0209749, IMG submission 187267) | Bioremediated contaminated groundwater from EPA Superfund site, New Mexico - Sample SAE3-47 (SPAdes) (version 2) | ecosystem: Environmental > Aquatic > Deep subsurface > Groundwater >... | reverse complement strand
ATTTCGGGGAGAAAGACTATCAGCAACTGGCTATTATCAGGAAACTGGTTGAGATTGAAGACCTCCCTGTTGATATTGTTCCCTGCCCTATCATCCGCGAGCCCGACGGCCTGGCCATGAGCTCCCGGAATGTCAGGCTGACTGCGGAACACCGGAAAGCAGCCCCGGCTATTTACCGGTCGTTGCATGAAGCCCGTGAGGCGGCACCTGAACTAACCATTTCCCGGCTGAAAGAGCAGATCCGGAGCCGTATTGATTCCACCGGGCTGCTGGTAACCGAATATGTTGAATTCGCGGATGAAACCACCCTGTTACCCGTAACCGCCTGGTCGGATGCCTCCGACATCAGGTGTTTTGTCGCCGTTCAGGCCGGTGAAGTGAGGCTGATCGACAACACACCCATTAAGGCGTAAGCAAGGAAGGGCAGAAGGGCAAGAAGGCAGGAAGTAAAGGCACAACACAAAAGGAAGGGCATATAGGTTTAAGGGGATACGGATTATGACTAGCCCCAGACTTCAGTCTGGGGTTTTGCAAGGCACTGATTATTTGACACTAGTCACTAGTCACTTTAACTTTCACTTCCCACCTGATATCCCGTGATGAAGCCCCGATCCGTAGGGTGTATTCTCCCGGGTGGAGTTTCCATCCATTTTCGTTCTCGTCAAAACAGGACAGGTCGTTCAGACAAACGGGAATCTCCACCGATTTTTCTTCTCCCGGCTTCAGGTTGACTTTGGCAAAGCCTTTTAGTTCCTGTGCAGGCCGGTTGGCAATGGATTGCGGAGCCGAAGCATATACCTCGATCACCTCCGAGCCTTCCCGGTCACCGGTATTCCTGATCGTGCAGGACAATTTGATGGTATCGCCCTTCCCATAACCCGACTTATCCGTTTGACAACCGGAATAGTCAAAAGAGGTATAGGATAACCCATGGCCAAACGGGTACATCGGCTGGATACCGCGGGTATCGAACCACCGGTAACCCACCAGTATATCTTCCAGGTATTCAACTCTGGCCGAATCACCCGGGAAAGCATGTAAGGCATGGGCCGGGGAATCCTCGAGTTTTTCCGGTAGGGTATATGGAAGCTTGCCCGATGGATTGACCTTTCCCAGTAAAATATCCGCCACCGCATTGCCGTGCTCCGATCCTCCGAACCAGGTCCATAGCAAAGCATCTGTATTCGCATGAATGGTCCTGAGATCGAACGGTCCGCCGGCAATAATTACCACCACGGTTTTTGGATTGGCCTTGATCACGGCATTCACCAACTGATCCTGTCCGAAGGGCAGAAGCATGTCATGCCGGTCATTCCCTTCCGTGTCAAACTTCCTGGTGGTCCCGATGACCACGATCGCAGCATCACAGGAGGCGGCAGCTCTGACCGCTTCCCTGATGAGCTCCGGATCGGATTTCGTCACGGGCAACAGGCCAAAGGATTTTCCAGGGTTGTCGACGGGCTGGTAGGCTTCGCGGTAACCCTGGGCAAACTTCAGGTTAACCCTACCGCCCAGCCGGTTTTTTAAGCCCTCCAGAATGGTAACTTCATATCTGGCTTTAACTCCGGCACCAAATCCGCCGCTAGCGAAAGTCTGCGTTGCATTGGCCCCGATGACAGCCAGGGATTTCAATCCGGTGGCATCGAGGGGAAGAATAGCTTTGTTGTTCTTGAGCAGCACAACGGCTTCCGAGGCAACATCATAAGTCAGCTTCCGGATATCCGGTGAGCCGATCCCGCCAGTTTTCCTTTCCGGCCTGCCCGCCTTGCAGTTCATTAGTACCCGGAGCAGCCGTCTGACTTTCTCATCAACCGCTTTCTCATCGATATCTCCGTTTTTAACGGCGATCAGAAGCCGGTCACTGAAATAATAATCATTAAAAGGTGCTTCGGTGCCCATTTCAATATCGAGCCCGGCAAAAACAGATTCAATAGTGCTGTGAACCGCTCCCCAATCACTTATGACCACTCCGTTGAATCCCCATTCTTCCCGTAGGATTTTATTCAGGAAATATCCGTTTTCACATAAATAATTACCCCGGAATTTATTATAAGCGCCCATGATCGCAAAGGATCCACCCTCTGTTACCGCGGCTTTAAATCCGGGGAGGTAGATCTCCCGGATGGCTCTTTCGCTGGCCTGAACATCGATTGTACCCCTGTTAGTTTCCTGGTTATTCACCGCAAAATGTTTTACACAGGCAGCCACATCCTGCTCCTGGACACCCAGGATATAGGGAACGGCTATTCGTGAAATCAAACAGGGATCCTCGGATAAATATTCATAATTGCGCCCGCAGAGTGGTGTTCGGATAATATTGACGGCCGGAGCCAAAAGGAAATCTTTGTTCCTCGCACGGGCCTCCTTTCCTATGGCAATACCGTATTGATAACCCAGGCTGATATTCCAGGTAGCCGCTAAAGCGGTACCGGCGGGGAAGAAAGTGGCCGAGTCGATAGTCCAGCCTGCCGGATCCCAGGAATCACGCGATATCTCCTCACGGATCCCCAGGGGACCGTCGGTATATTGAACTTCGGCAAATCCTGATTTCGGGATCCCGGCAGAGGTAAACTTGCCATTGCCATGCAACAGCGCAACCTTTTCCTCGAGGGTCATCGATTCAATGATCCCGGTGATCTCCTTCTCATATGCCATAGACAAAGTAGTTGCTGCCATTGTATTCTTCTCTTTATTTGAGTTGTTGCAGCCCAGAGTGAAAAGACTGAAGAAACAAACGGTTATGCCGGCGATCCTCCAACATTTCATTTCCATCAGGTTATCAGGGTAAATTTCTCCTTCTTCTTTCTGTCGTAAACATCCCGACTGAACATATAATAGCGGGCAGGTTTATGCGCCACCCCCACTTGTTTTTCGTTCAGGGAAACTACGAATTCCAGGTTAGCAAGCTTTTTTCTGAAATTTCTTTTGTCCAGTACCTTGCCCAATATGGCTTCATAAAGGTTCTGTATCTGCGAAGCAGTAAATTTTTCCGGCAGGAGTTCAAATATGACTGGTTTTGCCATGATCTTCTCCCGGAGAAACATAAGCGCAGATTCCAGTATTTGGGCATGGTCAAACGCCATGTCGCCAATATGATCGAGCTTATGCCAGCGTGGGTTTTTGCCATACCAGTCGGGTAACATGCCGTTCCCGTTTTGCCGGAGATAGTACTTTTCAAGCGGAATGAGCGAAAAATAACCGGCCGTAATCACACGGGTTTGCGGGTCCTTGCCGATAGCCGACAGCCATTGCTGATCCTTCGGGTTTTTTAGCCGTTCAGGGTTGCTGAATACCGCAAACTGTTCCAGATAGATGTCATTGACCCCGGTAAGCTCTAACAAAATACGTTGGGCTGCAGTGTCCAAATCTTCATTGTTGCGGATATGGTTTCCCGGTAGTGTCAGGTCCTTAAAAATCAACTCCTTGCCGCCGGGCTTATGAAGATGGCGCTCAAGAAGCAGGACCTTCAGACATTTCAGATCATATCCAAAAATTACGCAGTCAACCGAGATGTGTTCATTAAAGGCGCTGTTCATCGGCACGTGTATTTCTTACACTATTTGGGTTTAGCCATCAAAAATATGGAATATGATCTAACCTGCAAAATAACGGAATCAATTTTTTTTAAGGGTTTTCTTGTTTTTAAAAAACCTTCTCAATAACTTTGATAACTGTTAGTGTACTTTATACACATTCTATTTAAAGGAATATGTGGGAGGGTCGCTGGCACAACCTGTGAACTAGATCTATTCAATCAATAACTCGTCACTAAACCTAATTTCTATGAGAAAACTTTTGCTGTTTGTCATCGCTGCGATGCTTGGGATCTCAGTCTGGGCCCAGGAACGCACGATAACAGGAAAAGTTACCTCCAGCGAGGATGGGAGTTCCATTCCAGGGGTAACGGTCCTGTTAAAGGGAACCGGCAGGGGCACCACAACTAATGCGAACGGCGACTACTCGATTGCCGTACCACAGACCGGGGCCATACTGCATTTCAGGTTCATTGGAAAGATCTCACAAGAGATTCCGGTGAGTACCTCCACCGTGATCAATGTTGTTTTAAAGCCCGATCTTATTGGGCTTGATGAAGTAGTGGTAATTGGATACGGAACCAGTAGACGAAGCGACCTTACGGGAGCTGTATCCAATATTTCCGGAGAAAAGCTGCGGAGCACCATAACCACTAACATCGACCAGGCCTTGCAGGGCCGCGTCGCCGGTGTGCAGGTGACCCAGAACTCCGGTCAGCCCGGCGGTGCCGCTTCGATGAGGATCCGCGGCTCCAGCTCGATTACCGGCTCCAGCGAACCCTTGTATGTGATCGATGCCATCCCGTTCCAGGGTGACGGCCAGACGATTGCCGGTTTTGACTGGATGGGCGGTGCCAACGGCCAGAACCGGGTGAACCCATTATCGACCATCAACCCGGCCGACATTGTCAGTATTGAGGTATTGAAAGATGCATCCGCCACTGCCATTTACGGATCCCGCGCCGCCAACGGCGTGGTCCTGATTACCACCAAGCACGGCAGGGCAGGTGAAACCAAAGTGACTTACAATACTTATTATGCGGTGCAGTCACTGGCTAAGAAACTGGAGATGATGAGCCTGCCCGGATATGCGGACTATCAGTTGACACTTTCAAAAGACCTCGACATCACCCCCAACGAACGTTACCTCGACCCCACCCTGTTGGGCCAGGGAACCGACTGGCAGAACGAAGTATTCCGCACTGCCGGGATCCAGAGCCACCAGCTCTCGGTGACCGGGGGAACGGATAAAACAACCTATTCCATAAGCGGTGGATGGTTTGATCAGGATGGCATCGTGATCGGTTCATCCTTTAACCGTTTCACTACGCGGATGAACCTCGACAGTCGTTTGAGCGACTGGCTGAAAGTGGGTGGCAACCTGTCCTATGCCAAGACCCATGAGGACATCACGTTAAATGACGGCGGCGACGGGGTTATCATGCAGGCCCTGATGATGCAGCCCGATGTGCCCGTCAGGGAACTCGACGGGAGCTATGCCGGGCCTGACAATCCCTATGCTGCCAGCTATAACCCGGTGGCAGAGGCCCTTCAGCGCAACAACACCTTTGACCGTGAAAGGATTATGGCCAATGTTTATGCCGATGCGGCCATCATGAAAAACCTTACTTTCCGCTCGGAGCTTGGAATCGACAACAGTAACGGCCTGAACCGGGCTTTCCAGCCCACTTATAAATGGGGAATCCTGGAAAACACTGAAAACCAGCTCCGCCAACGGATTGAAAAGAATTTCTTCTGGATCTGGAAAAACTACTTCACCTATAATTACAGTTTCGGACAGGGGCACAACCTGACCGCCATGCTCGGTACCGAAGCTCAGCGCTCCGACTGGGAGGGCGTTCAGATCACCAAAAAGAATTTCACCAGCAACGACATCCAGGTCCTCAGCCAGGGCGATGATGCAACCTCCAGTACGAACGGATGGAAAGACGCTTCCTCACTGGCTTCCTATTTCGGCCGGTTTAATTATGTCTTTTCCGATCGCTACCTCGCCACCTTTACCCTTCGTGCGGACGGATCCTCAAAATTCGGCCCCAACAACAAATGGGGCTGGTTCCCCTCAGGATCACTGGCATGGCGCATCAGCGAAGAGAAATTCATGCAAAATATCGATAACCTGGATAACCTGAAACTCCGCATCGGATACGGCCTGGTCGGCAACCAGGCTATCGGAACCTACCTCTACGGCTCTTCGCTGGTAACGGTCAAAACCCCATTCGGAACGGCTTACCGGATGGAGAAAATCTCCAACCCGAACCTGAAATGGGAGGCCACGGCACAATACAACCTGGGGGTCGACCTTTCCATGTTTTATGGCCGGTTGAATCTGTCGCTGGACCTGTACGACAAGCAAACCAATGGCATGCTCCTCCAGCTTTCGATACCAAGCTACCTCGGCGGTACCGGCTATGACGATATCTCAGCTCCTTATGCCAATGTGGGAAGGATGCAGAACCGCGGGATCGAGCTCACTGTGAATACACGCAATATTATGCGCGAGAAATTCGCCTGGAGTACCGACCTGACACTGACCATGAACAAGAACCTCGTAACCGAACTGGATGCGGACAACCGGGTTTACTGGGGAAATCTATACTGGTATAGTGAATTCCAGACCGCTACAATGACCAGCATCAATTATCCGCTCGGCGTTTTCTACGGATACCAGACGGAAGGCCTGTTCACCGACCAGGAAGATATACTGAACCATGCCGTTCAGATTGTCGACCCCACCAGCATTACCGCTGAAGATCCGAACGGGGTTAACCTGGTCGACAAAAATGCCGGCGTTTGGGTGGGGGATGTCAAATTCAAGGACCAGAACCTTGACGGGGTTATCAATACCGAAGACCAAACCGTTATCGGGGATCCCAATCCCAAGTTCTCATTCGGGTTGAACAACTCATTCACTTACGGACCGTTTGACCTCTCGATCTATCTCAACGGGGCTTACGGATATGATATCCTGAACTACTCCCGGGTGGTAATCGAAGGCATGACCAGCATTTACAGCAACCAGTCTGCATCGGTTGCCGATCGCGCCCGGGTAGCCCTGAAGGATCCCGATGGTTCCGACCTGGATCCGGCCAACGTATATCTGGCCAATCCGGATGCAACCCTGCCCAGGCCTACCACAACGGATAACAACAGGAACAACCGGATGTCGGACCGCTTCATCGAGGATGGCTCCTACCTCCGTATCCAAAACATAAGCCTTTCGTATACCGTTCCGCAGAAATTCTCCCGGCTCGCCAGGATCGAAAAATTGCGGGTTTACATTACCGGGCAGAACCTGTTCACACTGACCAACTATTCGGGATATGATCCGGAGATCGGTTCTTTCAACCAGAATTCCCGGATGCAGAACATCGATATGGGAAGGTATCCGACGCCAAGAATGGTTTCATTCGGGCTTGATATTGAATTTTAACCGGGATCCAACCATAAAAAACGCAATCGTATGAAAAACTCAATAAAATATGCGATCATTAGCCTGATGCTGATTCTGGGTTCCTGCGGCAAGGATTTCCTTGACATAGCACCCCAGGACAGGCTGACTGCCGATAACTACTACAGGAACGAAGCCGAGATTAAAGCTGCTACGGCTTCCCTGTACGGTTACCCCTGGTTCGGATTCAACGACAAATGTTTCTGGCTGGTGGGCGACCTTATGTCCGGCAACATGTATTATACCTGGGACCAGGAAGGTCAGTTCTATTATTTTTCCCATACCGCCGGGAATGCTCATCTTTCCGCCGGATGGAAGAGCCTCTTCAGGGTAGTCTCCTATGCCAACTCCATCATCAACGACATGCCCATTGCCGCAGCAGGCAACGTAGAGCAATTGGTTATTGACAGGGCAATCGGCGAAGCCAGGTTCATGCGCGGAGCTGCTTATTATATTCTGGCTGAGTACTTCGGGGAAGTTCCTATCGTGGAGAATTCGACGGAGCTGGTCACCAGCAACAATACACTGTTGAGAAAAAACACACAGGGCAGCTTGTACGAGTTCATCCGCCGCGATCTGCAGTTTGCAGCTGAGAACCTGCCGGAAACGGATGCTCCCGGCAGAGTTACCAAATACTCGGCCGAAGGATTGCTGGCCAAGCTTTATGTGACCATGGCCCAGAACCTCAGCGATGCCAAATCGGCTGAAAACTTTGAAAAAGCCAAACAACTGGCTGAGGATGTGATTCTTAACAGCGGAGCTTCGTTAATGACCAATTATGCCGACCTGTTCAAGATCGAAAACAATAATAATTCCGAAAGTCTCTTTGCTTTCCAGTTCCTCCAGGGAAATTACGGAATCGGCAACAGCCGCCAGGCCAACTGGGCCCGCAGCAGCCAGATCACCGGAAACTCCGAATGCTGGGGCGGCGGGAAGTGCGCCTCCTATGACTTTGTCCAGGATATTGAAAACGGCGACCTACGGCGCAAGGCCATTATGATGACTAAAGATGACCTCTATCCTGAATTGAGAAAATCTTCGGGCGGGTACCTTTATAAGATCGTCAGCCGTGATCCGGATGATCCGAACCGGGTTCTTGAAGGGGCTGCACCGGTCCTCAACAACATTAAAAAATATGTTGTCGGGAGCGCAGATGACACCAACGGTAAAGTATCCACCGGCCAGGCTACCGCGATCAACCAATACTTCCTGAGGCTGGCAGATGTGTACCTGATCTATGCCGAAGCGGCATTGGGTGCAGCTTCCTCAACCAGCGACGGAACAGCTATCGGTTACTTTAATGCCCTCCGCAGCCGGGCCAACCTGTCGGCCAAGTCAAGCATCACCTTCCTGGATATTCTCAAGGAACGCCGTGTGGAGTTCGGATTCGAAAGCCTGTTCTGGTTCGATGTCAGGCGCTATTACTATCGTGATCCGCAAGCAGCCCTGGCTTACCTGAATGATCAGGACAGGGGCCATACCTACGTGAGGCTGACCGGGGACAACGTGCCCGATGAAAACACCTTCGAAGGTTATGAACTCACCCCTCCGGACGCACCGGTAGTGGTATACGAAACCCAGATGGTCCTGCCCATTCCAAGTGCCGAAACGGTAGCGAATCCTTTACTGCTGGAAGCAGCAGTGGAATATGAATTCAAGTAATCAACTGAATAATACTGCCGAAATGAAAAAATACCTAAATAGCAAGTTCCTGATGATCCTCACGATTGTCCTGATCGCGGTCATCGGGCTTTCCACTAATTCCTGCAAAAAGGAGGTGGCTGGCGATCCTGAGATTTTCTATGTCAGGATTACCGATCCCAACCGATCAGACTCCCTGATGATAGGTGCCTACATGGGCAACCTGATAGCCATTATCGGCCAGAATCTGGGAGATGTTAGGGAAATCTGGTTCAACGACCAGGAAGCTACGCTAAATCCAACCTATATCACCAACACCACTGTCATTGTAGGAGTGCCCAGCAGCGTTCCAAGCGTGGTCACCGATAAGATGAAACTGGTGTTCTCAGATGGCGATGAGTTGCTCTATGACTTCAAGGTCAACGTTCCCGGACCCAGGCTGACCGGGATTAAATGTGAATACGTACCTGCCGGCGAAACAGTCGTCCTATCCGGCGATTATTTTTTTGAGCCCAGGGTTACTTTTCCCGGTGGGATTGAAGGAACCATTGCGGAATTTGACAAACTGAGCATGAGCGTTATTGTTCCGGAAGGCACAGGTCCCGGTCCCATAACGATTCAGACCAATTTCGGTAAAGTGAACTCCAAGTTCCTGTTCCGTGACAATAACAATGTCCTGCTGGATTTTGACACCTGGAAACATGAATCCTGGACGGCCCCGATCGCTGATCCTTCGTCGGGTCCCAGCCCGGCTCCATGCGATGGCGGTTACGCCTTTTTTAAGCATTCCGCAGTCGGTGAATGGATGTGGACCAACGAGTTAACCCTTCAGTACTGGGCACCTCGCAATTCGCGGGGCAATGTTCCGGTTGCCAAGGGACTGGTCAGCGACCTGGTTTTCCGGTTCGAGTGCAATGTTCCGATTCCCTGGAACGATGTCAGGATGGAAATTTTCTTTGCCAAATATGCCGAAGACCATGGCCGGGATCAGGCCGGGACTGCGATTGCCCGCTGGAAACCCTGGAAAGACGGTCCTTTCACAACGGATGGGTGGATAACTGTTACCATCCCCCTGACCGAATTCAAATTCAATAAGGACGATGGAACAACCGATGAAATCGGCTCTGCCAGCATCCAGAACCTTCCGGAGCTGGCCAATATTACGATGATGCTGTTCGGCCCGTTTGAAACCGGTGCTACCGATAAATCGCCCGTACACATCTGCGTGGATAATTTCCGCATTGTATCCAAATAATAAACATTAGCAATCATGATTAACAAAGTAAAAGGATGGTTAGCAGTCTCTGTTGCATGCCTGATGGTATTTGGATTGCTGATGACATCTTGCGAAAAGGATAAGGACACTGAGATTGTCCTCAATAGTTTCGGTCCTTCACCGGTGCTTCGCGGAGGGGACTTGAAATTTATCGGCAACAACCTGGATCAGGTCACGGCAATCGTGCTTCCGGATAATGTTAACGTTACAACCTTTACCTCCAAAACCTCAGATTTGCTGGTAATAACGGTTCCGGATGAAACTATCGATGGAAAAGTGACACTGAAGACACCACAGGGGGATATTGTAACAAAGACCCTTCTGAAAATCTCCGAGCCTATCGCCATTTTGGGCATCGAGCCGCTTCAGGCCCGTCCCGGTGATATCATTACCATCACAGGCACATACCTGAATCTGGTTGAAGAGGTGATTTTTGTAAAAAACAAATCAGTTACTGCTTTTGAATCGCAATCGAAAACGCAGCTGCAGGTGAAGATACCGGCTGATGCACAAACCGGAATTATCGTTTTATCCAACGGCGAACCCGAACCTATCCTGGTGGAATCAGAAATAATCGTTTCGGTTTCTCTTCCGGCAGTTATACAGATCAGTCCAAACCCGGTTAAAGCCGCTACTCTCCTGTCGCTTCAGGGAACCAACCTCGACCTGGTCCGTGATGTGATCTTTGGCGGGGGCAAGAAGGTGACCGATTTCATTTCAAAGTCACAGGACAAGATCGAACTGATGGTCCCTGCAGACGCAAAGGACGGCAAGATCAAGCTCGTAGTGGCCTCGGAAGTTGAGGTTGAATCTGCCGCTGAACTGGTCATGGCTGTCCCCGTAATTGCAGGTATCTCTCCGAATCCGGTTGAGAACGGACAAACCCTGACCGTTACCGGGACCGATCTCGACCTGATCACCAGTGCAACCTTTGGCGGCGGAAAACCGGGCACACTCCTGGGCGGAACGGCTGCGGAAATCCGGATAACGGTTCCGCTGGATGCCACGGAAGGGCCAGTTACCTTCGGTACGGCTGCAGGTAAATCGGTTTCTTCAGTCCAGCTGGGACTGTTGATGCCGACCATCACATCGCTGTCTCCCCTGGAGCTTAAAGCCAATACCTCTCTGACTATTACCGGAACTGAGTTTGACATCGTAGTTGCCGTTGTTTTTACCGGCGGTAACCGTGTCACCGTGACTGGCGCTACCGAAACGGAAATTGTTGTGACGGTACCTTCCGGTACCCTGTCAGGACCCATAACCCTCGTGACCACCAACGGTACCGAGATCACATCCGCTGAATCACTCACGATGCTGGCTTCCAATGTACCCCTCATTACCAGCATGCCGCTGTCGATGAAGCCGGGTCAGATGATCACCGTCTTAGGGGAAAAACTGAATCTGCTGACCGATGTGATCTTTCCGGGCGAAGTAAAAGCCACCATGTTTGGCGAAAAAACAGCCACCAGGCTAGAAGTTGTGGTTCCGATGACAGCAGCAAAAGGCAAAGGGAAGATCAGGTTCGTCACTTTTGAAAATGAGTTCATGGAATCACCGGAAGTGATGATTTCAGGTGTGGATCCCGTTGTTGATCCCACACTGGTCTATTTCAATTTCGACGGCAAGAACAGTTGGTGGGGAGATGCAGGCGCAGCCGAAAATGATCCGGCGCTCTCGTTGGACGGCACCAATTACTGGCGCGTCAACAAACAGTGCAGCGGCTGGACGGGCCTCTTCTGGAGGAACGGGAAAAACGATTTTCCGGCCGACAGGATCGGAACCGATGTTGACAAATACGTGGTCAAATTCGATATCAACACGCTGGAACCGATGACCGGCGGCCAGTTGCGCCTCCGCTTCAATGGGTCCGAAGGTGATTTCTGGTACCTGTGGGCCCCCTGGGCCGAAACAGGCTCCTATACCACTGACGGCTGGATAACTGTCACCATCCCGATCACCGATTTCCGTGATCAGTGGGGCAGCGGTTCCAATAAGCCAACTGATCTGTCAAAGGTCGATGCCGATTTCGGGATAGCTTTCGACGGTGGTGCTTCCATGGTAAACATCTGTTTGGATAATATGCGTTTCGAACTGGTTGAATAGCAGCAGAAGTTTCTTTTCATAGGGGTTAAGCAGAAGGGGTTATCATATCGAAAAATATTGGTAACCCCTTTGTTTT
>Ga0209749_1002467_pt1 | contig 12148 bp, 13 predicted proteins | sample EPASupsiteSAE347_FD_187267 | JGI IMG/M metagenome (GOLD analysis project Ga0209749, IMG submission 187267) | Bioremediated contaminated groundwater from EPA Superfund site, New Mexico - Sample SAE3-47 (SPAdes) (version 2) | ecosystem: Environmental > Aquatic > Deep subsurface > Groundwater >... | reverse complement strand
TTTACAAAATTTAACAGTGAGTTCGTATTGAGTTCGTACGAGTTCGTTGTTTATATTATTAGATTGTAAACTACATTAATCGCCCACAGCAAGCTTTTTTTATAAGTATCAAATTTGTCCACATATCTGCGAAATATGGGTTACATATTGTGATAATAGGTTAAAATTCAGCTATGGACAGGATTAACAGGATTGACAGGATGAAATGCAAAAATCTATCCTGTCAATCCTGTTATCCCGCCTAATTATTGGATGGGTTCCGGGCAGATAGCTTAAAACTATAGATAGCTTAGAGCTTTGTAAAATACGTCCCGGAGTGGAAATGTTGATCTCGCCCACCTTGCCGCTCAAGCGATTTCAGTTTTAATGGCAAACCTGCCCTCAGGGCATGCGTTGCATATAGATATGCTCTTCCTGTCCTGTCTTATCTGTCTTCTGAAATCCTGGTACTTATCGTTCCTCCAGATCGTCTTTAAGCTCTCCTCAAAGATATTGCCCATGACATGGTCTGAGAACACATCATAACTGCACGGCACCACGCTCCCGTCTGAGTTTATTACCGTGGACTGGTAGACCTTGAGACACCTGTTATGCATTTTGCCTTTAAGTTCGAACGTGCCGTCCTGTTTTTGGTAGAAACGGCTAAGAGACAGGTCGCTCGGCAAAAGGTCTTTGGCCAGCTCCTGGAAATCGGGGAAGCTGTAGTCTATCCCCACAGGTTTTTCGCAGTAGGTATCGACGTTCAACCGCTTTGCCAGCTGCCTCATATACTCCCTCTGGTGCTCGTTATGCCTGGTCACTATGAATTGAAGTTCTATCTTCGGTGTTTGTGAGTTGAGTTTTCTTTTTGCACCTGTCATGAGCGTAAAACCCCCCATGATATCATCGAACCTGGCATTTTTCCGGAGCCTGTTCATCGTCTCCTGGTCGGCGCCGTCAAGGCATATGATAAGGTGCTGCAGTCCGCTCCTGACAATCTCGCTGCAGAATTCCTTTGATCTGAGGAAGTGACCGTTCGTGCTGGTCACCACAAATATCCCGGCTGAGGTGGCGTATCTTATCATGCTTAAAAGCTCTTTGTTCAGGAAAGGCTCACCAAAGTTCCACAGTGATATCGTCCTGACGTAGCCCCTGGCCTGGTCGATGATGCCTTTGAACTCAGGAAAGCTCATCATGCGCCCCGGGCGGTTCATCTTCCCTGAGCCCGTGGGGCAGGTGGGACAGCGCAGGTTGCAGGCGTTCGTAGGCTCGATATGGAGCACGTACGGATATGGCATGAGAAAATCCCCGAATCCGAAAACTTCGCATGCCTTGGCCCGCGCCAGGTTCATCCCGTCCCGCATGAGCGGCAGATACTCTTTTTTTAGTACGTTCATCCAATTACCCCCTTACAAATAATTATACCGGGTTAGTAACCTCAGCCCTGTGTATGGTCCTGTTACCCAGCAGTCTCAGCGTAACATACATCCTCCCAAGCTTGTATCCGCATAAGGAGACCAGGAACAGCAGGGGCTCGTACAGCATCAGGTCGTCATTTTCCCTTGAACGGAGCAGGTATAATTTAATCTGCTTCAGGTAATTTGTTATCCTGGATCTGCAACCCGCCAGTAATGACCCGTCCTGGCTCTGTTTTGGCTCTGGGTGATACAGGTTTTTATATTTCTCGCATAAAAGTTTGGTCCCGCACCCGTATTTGAACTGCTGCTTGAACAGACCCCTGAGGTCGGTCCTGTGCTTGTGGAATACTACAGCGTCGGGTGCGTACGAGATCTTATACCCGGTTTTTAACTGTACCCGCCATGCAAAATCCGCATCGCCGCCTGAGATGACATTATCAAAATAGCCTATCCGGTCAAACAATTCTCTCTTATAGGCCACGTTGGCGGTCTGGGGATAGGGTAAAAACTCAAAACTCAGCGTCCTCTTCTGGGACAGTATCCCGGCCTTTGTGGTATATCTCTCCACTATGCTGTCCCCCCTATCTGGCAGGATCTCCCCGGCAACGCCCCCGATAGAACCCCCGGAGAAGCGCTTCACCAGGTTCACAAGCCATTTCCTGTCCACGATGCAGTCGACATCGGTGAATGCGATAATCTTGCCCTTCGCGTTCATGATCCCCAGGTTCCTTGCAGCGTATGAGCTTTTTATCTTCTCAAAATGCAGTTTGACCTGAGGGTTATTGCCCTGAAAAGCCCTTACCATCTCAACTGTCCCGTCCGTTGAACCGTTATCCACCACCAGGACCTCAAAACTTGTTTCCGGGTAATCAAGTCTTACCACTGAATCAAGGCACCTGTTGATGAAACCTGCTCCGTTCAGGACAGGTATGACAACTGAGACGTAGGGCAGCTCCATAATACTATTTTCTTCTGACATATCAGCTCCCCCTCCTGGGTACGGTTAGACCCCTGAGCGTTTTATGCATGATCGTTTTGAACCCGCTGAGCAATCCCCTGATCTCATCTTTGTTCAACTCCAGGAAAGAGATGAAAAACAGGCCCATCACTGAGACCCAGAACGTGAACCTGTTGTATAATCTCTGAGGGAAATTCTTGTTGAACAGGTAGTGATGGTTCTCTATGAGCATCTTCATGCGAAGGTGATCAGAATCCCTCGACGCAGGCGAAACGTTGTGGTACAGTTTAGCGTAGGGTGTGTAAATTATTTTATACTGCTGCGCCACGCGGTAGGAGATATCGCAGTCCTCCATGAAGCAGTACCCCATGAGGTTCTCATCGAACTTCATGTTCTCGAATACCTCCTTCCTGAAGGTCATACTTGCGCCCTGGAGGCATTCTATGAACCTGACATCCTTCTTTCCTATGGGATGCGTAGGAAAACCCGATGGCTGGAACCTGCCGTCACCCCAGCCGTACAAAAAGAAGAGCTTGAATACGAAGTTCCTGGATCTCCGTACCACCGGATACCTGATCAAACTGGAAAAACACCTGCTCCTCAGTTCGTCGCTGATAATATTACCGCTTACCGCGCCCACCTCTTTCCCGTAGGTCTCAAAGACGTGGGTTACGTTATAGATATACTCTCTGTCCAGCACGACATCGTCATCAAGAAAAACTATCAGATCTCCTCTACTCTCCTTTATCCCGATATTCCTTGCTGCGGTCAGGCTCGATTTACACCTGATGTATTTGATGCCCAGCGAATTTTTATATTTACCAATTACATTATCAAGTGCCCGGTCCCCAGAATCGATTATGATGAGCTCAAATATCGGGCGCGTCTGGATTGTCAGGCTATCCATGCACTTCATCAGGTCATTGACCCTGTTCCGGGTGCATATTATCACGGATGTACTGGTCATATCTTATCGCAGCATTTTTTGTAAATCTTGAAATAACCATTATCGTAAAAGGAATTTATATTGTTCTGGTTGGAATCTATCCATACCTGTATCGGGTCAAACCCGTGGGCATACATCATGAAATTGTAACTCCCCCTGCTGTTCGCTATATAGTTCGCGCCGCCTACCACCGAGACATTCGGCCTGCGCGCTCCTGTAAAACTGTAATCCTCCATAAGTATCTTCTCCGGGTCATAGAACCGTATGTACGTGGTGTAATAATAGGAGTAGGGCTCGTACGGGTTCTTATCTATGGGTATGTTCTCTGCGAAGAACTCTGCGCCCCGAAGCTCTGTTGTCCTGACCATATCAAAACTCTCAGAGCCGTAATGCGCCGGGATGTGGGGAACGATCAGCAGCAGCGCCAGGACAGCCAGGAGCTTCCTGTCAAACGACGAGACTATGACAAGCGCCATCGGCACTAAAGAGAACATATACACCCTGTCGTCGATCTCGGCCTCGCCGTACCTGAACACTATTAGCGCCAGGGTACCGAGAAGCCAGGCAAAGCATGCTTTGACCATTCCTCTATTCTCTTCTTTTACCCTGCCTGAAAGGTACAGGGCAGCCGATGCTACGGTGAAGAGAGCGTATATCCCGACATACGCCAGGCGGCTGTAATGGGTTATCTGCCTTGTTAAAAGATCGCCTGCCGAATACTTGTTGGTCTGGGCAAAGCTGAGAAGTGCAGGCTGCCCGAGCTGGACTATTAACTCCTGCACGCTCGATTTGACCACATAAGGTGCAAGGTAGATGTACCAGGCGACAAGGATAACAATAAAGAATACCGTGAATTTGATGCGTTTCCCGTGCATCGGTAAAACATACTGAGACGACGCAAGGAAAGAGGCAAGCACGGCGATGGAAGTCAGCAGGTGGGTTATCACCATTGCGGTGAAGGTGAGCGATATAAGTACGGTATCCCTGAACTTATCCGTGCTGCCAAACCCCACTATCAGCATAAACAATAATAAATATAATATATAGGCGATGGACTGAGGCCCGTAGTAGTAATTGTATATCCACAGTGAAGAGATGACAAGCAGGGATACGAGGAATGACTGGCTGGAGGATAATCCCAGGCGTTTTGCAGTGAAAAAAACGATAAGGATAACCGAGAGCATCCAGAACAGCGGCATATATTTCAACAGCGACTCGAGCTGAATACCTGCCAGGTATATGATCGAAGCAGAGAGAAGATGAGTTGCAGGCCATGTCCTGTAGGAAAGAAGCGGGTATTCGGAGATCGAATCTATATATTTTGTCTCAAGGATGGTCCTGACCTCCCCTGCGGGGTAATACGACCAGGGGAACCTGGCGTTCTCCTGCGCGAACACAGGCACCCCGAAAAAGAACAAACCTACCACAAACAGCACCAGAATATATACCAGACCGTTCTTAACTCCCGTATCCAGGTATAAGCGGAGCGAGCAAAATACTATCAGTATGTATCCTGCCCAGTACGCAGGCGTCAGGTGGGATGCCAGACCGAGAAAATCATTTATCTCTACCGTGACCGGCTTTATCTCCCATATGCTGTAGAACAAAAGAATAAGGCTGGCCGAGGCAAGGATCACGTAAATCCTTGGGTCCAGAGGAGAATCCCACATTGACCTTGTGGATCTAAGACCGACTCCCGATTTATTAAACATATAATACCCCTATCAAAGCCCAACTCTCTGCCATATATTAGGTCATACGTCCTTAAATAATCTGCTATGATTATCCCCCTGAATGCGAATAAGCAGTTGATGTTCTTCAGGTGCAGTACGCGATGAACTCGTACTCCCCTATGAGTTTGAGGTCCAGATCTGTCGAAATCCTCATGATCCTTTCGGAGATGTTCCACTGCATTTTGCCAAGCAGTGTCCTGCTTACCTGGGCCCCATCGACTTTTACTATCCGCGAATCCTCTATCTGAAAACTGCATCTCTCAAGTAGAGACCTGCAATCCTCTTCATCGAACCTGTGGATGTGTCCTATCCTCTCTACATTGCTCTCAAACCCGAGCAGGGTTATCAGCCTGAACACGATATCCGATACTATGCCCGATTCTATGGGCATGATTATCAGGAGCCGCTTTGATACCCTCCTTATCTCAGCAAGCAGTTTTACCGGGTCTGGCACATGCTCGACCAGGTCTGTGATTATGGCCAGATCAAAATATGAGTCCCTGAAGGGCAGAACCAGGCCGTCGCATCTTACGTACTCAATGGGATGGGAGTTCGTCTTTTTTGCTCTGGACAGTATATTCATTGAGATATCGCAACCGATCCTGACCTTCGGTGAGGTTACATCCCCCATCATTTTTAACACCCCGCCCATGCCGCAGCCGATATCAAGGATCTTATCGCAGCCTCCATCGATGCGGAAAACTTCCATCAACCTGTTGAACTTGACAGGGCTGTCCTCTATATGGTGCGACGGGTTTTTTTTCAGGTACGCATCTTCGTAGAATGATACGTATCGTCTGTCAGGTGTATTTGATATCTTCCCCATGCCCTCCCCGCTTTTCATATCCGCTCTAATAATTTTTCGTACTCAGCTAAATACCTTTCCGGAAGATACCACCGGGCAAATATTTCTTTTATTCTGTCCCTGGGATAGGAGCCCTTATTCTCCAGGATCGTCCTTATCTCTTCAAACCCATCGCTTCTGAAGATTAGTTTCGCATCCACCTTCCTGATTATCTCACCCAGCCCCCCTGCATCTGTCCCGATGACAGGCGTGCCCGCGGACAGAGCCTCAAGCGCGACCAGCGGATTATTCTCAGGCCAGACCGAGGGTACTACAAGCGCAAGCGCACCGCTGTACAGCGACCGGAGCATCTCTCTATCGACGCGACCCAGGAGCAGAACTTTTTTTTCCATCCGGTTTTTCTTGATGAAGAGGTTTATCCTGGGTTCAAGGGAACCGCTGCCCACGATTATCAGACTGGCGTTGATCTCGCTTGAACGGTTCCGGAAAGTCTCCAGTAAATTCATTATGCCCTTCCTCTCCTCTAACTGGCCCACGTACAGGAAATAATCGGCGTAACCCGGCGGTCTTATCCCCTCTCCGGATGCGGGGATGAAATTGGGCAGGCATATTATCCTTTTATTTAACCTGCTGCCCAGTCTCTGTTTTACATATTCGCTCGGCGCAATGATGGCGTCGATGTCCCTCGTGATGTCGCTGCCGCTTTTCCTCCAACGCCACACCTGCGGCATCCTGCCTGAGCAGAGGAGGCATAACGAACAGAGCGACGGTCCTTGGCACACTTTCCCGAACCTGAACGATTCCCGATTGGGGCACACGAGCCAGTAGTTATGGGCTGTATAGAGCTGTTTATAATCCCCCCGCCTTTTAAAAAAATCATGCCCAAGAAAAGTAACGTCGTGGTGGTGCACTACATCAGGTCTGATCTTGTCCAGTATCCTCTCGTATTCTCCGCTGTAGAACCTGGACGCGCCGAAAACATACGTCAGAAGCGGCTCAAGACCCCCGCGCGGGGAGTTCAGGAAACTTGTGGAGACCCGGGTACCGTTTTTTTCAGGTCGGTTCGGTTTCCAGTTATACCTCTTCGACAGCAGGGAATAGGCATCAAGGTTTGATACTACGTGCACCTCATGACCTTTATCCGCAAGTTCGTGCGACAGGAGAAATACGTGGTTGGCGTCGCCGCCATTGCTGTACGGCGGATACGTATCAGTTGTCATCAGGAATTTCAGGGTTTCCATACGGTGTCCTCCCCGTGTTCATGTTAAGGATGCGTTCGCTTATGTATCCTGATGCCACGCTGAGCGCGGTGAGCGAGAGCAGCAGGCTGTCCCTCAGCCTGAGAGTATAAAAATTTTTTATAGTTGAGCCCAGAAGCACGCCGAGATAATCCTGCTCGTGGGATAAGATCTTCTTCTGCGAAAGAGTTGTGCTGCTGATGCGCCCGAGTTTTGCTTTCATAATGCCTTCGGAAAAGGTTCTTTTCAGGATATAGCCGAGCTTCAGCCTCTCTGCCGGGACCCTGTGATGAACGACAGTATCAGGGTCGTACAGGACAGTGCCCTGCTTTTTGTTATTCAGCCTTATCCCGAAGAGGGTATCTTCCAGCTGCTTGATGGGGAAAAAAAGAGCCCTGTCTTTTCTATCGGACATTGTCTCAAAGTGTATCTCTTTAAATACATCCTTTTTAACAGCCATATTTGCTGAGATAACGTTCCTCACGAACTGTCTTTTCTCAGGGTGCCCTTTGTAGGTACACCCGGCTATCCACAGGATCTCCTCAGGAAGTCTGCTCCAGCCATTCTCGTACACAGGCAGCAGTTTTCCTCCCACAGCCAGGATCCCGGGGTACTCAGAAAAGTTCCTGGCGATATTCCCCAGCCAGTCGACCGGGGCAAAAGCATCATCGTCGATGAATGCCACGATCTCTCCCCTTGCGAACCCGACGCCCCTGTTCCTTGCTGCAGATGGTCCCTCATCCCTCTCGCCTCCGACGATCAGTACCCTGTCGCATTCTTTGAATTCCTGCTCCATCCTTTGCTTGAGTTCTCTATTCCCGTCTATGACCAGTATTATCTCGTGATCCCTGTAAGTATTGCCCAGTACCGAATGCACGCAGCCTACTGTAGCGCTGAACCTCTCCAGACAGAACGCACTGATGACCACAGATATGAGTGGAGCCCGAAGCCCTGCCTTACCTGGCATTAGAGTCTATAACCTCCCCGTATTCACTAACCAGAATATTATAGTACTTCTCACTTTATAACTGTTACCCTGCATATTCGGAGCAAATTTGGGTATAATTCTGGGAAAATACTATTATATACAAAAAGAAAACTTGCTCTTTGTAGAGGATAATTAATACTTATCAAGATTTACTTCCTATCCTATCCATAAAATCTTGCAATCCTCTACCTTTTCTACTCATAATCCGGGTGGTAGAGTTCATATCATGATAATCTTTACATATCTAGACAAAATAATATGGTTATGAAACAACCTGCTGTTCTTGAAGAGAAAGTAACAAGATATGAGAGCATGCTGCGGAAGGCGCTTTCCGCTTATAAGGTCGCTCCCAGGGAGGACTCGCATCTGAGAAAGGTCGCGGATGATTTTTCCACGATGGCAAGCTCTTATTACAGCGACGGCAAGTATTTCCTTGAACAGGGGGACGTGGTGAACGCACTTGCGTGTTTCAGCTACGGGCATGCCTGGCTGGATGCGGGCGTGAAGCTCGGTGTGTTTTTAGCAAGCGACGAGAATCTGTTTACGATCTAGAAGAGGAATAATCAAATGGCAAATTACATAGTTACTCTTGAGGCTGCATGGCTTGTGAAGGATGTGGACACTGTCGATGACGCGATGAACATCGCGATATCCGAGATAGGAAAACTGCTGAACCCGGATCTTAACTTTGTGGAGATAGAGGTAGGTACGACGCGCTGCCCGGCCTGCAGCGAGGCGTTTGATAGCGTTTTCATGGCAGCGGGGACTGCACTTGTCGGCGTCCTGCTTGAGATGAAGGTTTACGACGCAGAGAGCGAAGAGCATGCTGCCAGGATAGCGAAATCCACCATAGGTAAGGCGCTGAAAAACACCCCGCTCGATGTGGTAGATATCGAGGAGTTCGAGGGCGGAAAGGAGAAGAAACCGAAGGAAAAGATGGAGGAAAAGCTGAAGGAGAAATCGAAAGAGAAGCTGAAGAAAAAATGAAGCTGGCAGCATTGATCTCAGGCGGTAAGGATTCGTCCTTCGCCATATACAGGGCTTTACAGGAGGGACACACTGTAACAGACCTTGTCACAATAAAGCCGCAGAGTGAGGATTCTTACATGTTCCATTCCGCGAACATACACCTTACAGGGCTTATCTCGCAGGCGTGCGGGATACCCCTCACATCACGGATTTCCCCGGGTGAGAAAGAAAAAGAGCTCGATGACCTGAAGGAGGCTCTGCGTTCCGTGAACGTAGATGGCGTCGCTGTCGGGGCCATCGAGTCTGAGTACCAGGCTTCACGGGTGAGGCGCATCTGCGAAGAGCTAGGGCTTTCAATGTATGCGCCGCTGTGGCATAAGGAACCTGAGCCGCTGCTTCGCGAGATGGTGGGGCTTATGGATATCGTAATGGTCAAAGTAGCAGCTGGCGGCATGGACGAATCGTGGCTTGGCAGGCGCTTTGATGAGAAGACTGTGGAAGACCTGAAGGCTCTGAACAGGAAGTACAGGATACACATCATGGGCGAGGGAGGCGAGTACGAGACACTGGTGCTTGATGCGCCGTACTATAAGAAGCGGATAAAGCTGGTCGAGACAGAGAAGGTGTGGATGGGGGATTCGGGGATTTTGAAAGTCATCAGGGCTGAGCTTGAGGATAAATGGTGACCGTTACATTACGTGTTGGTACAATTTTTACTTCTTTGCGTACTGGTGTGAAAAAGACAGGTACTTTATAAACAACGAACTGGTACGAACTGATACGAACTCAAGTTATTCAGAGTTCGTACGAGTTCGTATTAGTTCGTTGTTAATGTATATTTTGTTGCACTTTTTCATTGTCATCTATGAACTCATGTTCATAGCCGACTTTGCGGTTTAAAGTGTGAATTGCTCACCGCAAAGGGCGCAAAGATCGCAAAGCAGAGCTTGATAATGTGGATTGGTTATGCATCTTTAATACGACATATAGTTGTGCTACTAATTGTATCTAATTATATTTACCAACACGAATTGAAACGGTCACGATAAATGAACACTTTGATAAGGGGCTTTATCTTCAGCCTATTGAAGAACATGGACCCTCTTAACACGCAACAGGTTTAAATACATAGCAAAAGAATTTTATAATATCAGTTACAGGAGAAGTTTTCCAATGGTCAGCACTGCTGAAGCTGTCAAGCATTTATCAAGAGATCTTGGGATAAACGAAGATGCTCTCATCAGGGAGGGCATAGTAGAATATCTTAAATCAAAAATAAAAGCCTGCATGAGGGATAAACTGGAAATTATGAGCAGGTATCGGGTATCTTCAATAGATGAGTTTGAAAAGAAAGTGCAAGAGGGAACTATACCTGAACATCCGGGATGGGAAGACCTAATAACTATCGAGAACCTTGAAAATTCAATAAATAAATTAAAAAAGGAACTCTCGCATGTGGGGAACATATATTAGTTAAATTATCTATTGTTCCTTTAGCCCTGCATACGCCTCAGCAAGCGAATTCAGCAGCCTGTATCCCTTCTCCGTTATCATGTAATCCCCTCTCTCATGGCGCTGAAGCAGCATCCCGCTGTCAAGCAGCTTTTGCAAATGGAAAAGCAGGTTCCCGCCGCGAAGCCCTGTAAGCTCTGAGAGTTCCGAGAAGGTCTTTGTCTTGACCGCAGCCGCCTTCAGGATCTGGAGCCGCTGCTTGCTGGAGAGAGGCTCAAGCACGTCATTGACCACGAGTTCCTCAGGGAGCTTTGATAATTCCAGCCTTTTCTCCTCTTTTGTGCTGTAGATGCGCAGTGAGCGCATGAGATTGATCTGCTTATCGAACAGCAGGGAAACTTCGGAAAAACACCTGTCGCACCTGTCAAACTGGGCTGCGCCCTTCATCCTGCCCAGTTCCTCCTGGTTCTTCAGGATGATATCCTCCTGCACGGCATCGCGCCGTATCAGACCTGCGTTATTCTTCAGGAAGCCGCTGAAAACGGATTTGCAGGTGTCATGCATCTGGCATTTCCTTACCATGCTGCACTCAAGGTCGGAATCGATGCCCTCAACAACGTGCCCTGCGATGGCATTTGAGAACTCCTTCCTTATGCCTGCGAGTATGGATTCGATGTGCTGCTGCCCTGCCAGCTCCATGGAGCGTTTTATATCGCTGTGGATGTCGGAGAGCTTTTCTTTTATCTCGATTATCTCCTGGCGGATGTTTTCCCTCTCACCTTTCATTTTTACCTCTCATGCTTATTTATTTCACATCTCAGGATAAAAAGGTTTCCGTTAAGACCTCCAGGGTCATTTTTGTGTATAACAGTGTACCTTGTATATTTTGATAACGATTAAGTATATAGTTATAACTAACAATGGTATTATGAGGTGATACAAGTGACAATCCGCGACGAGATACATGCACAGATCACAGGGGCACTTGCAGGCGCAAAGTTCCCGATAAAAACGCCAGGAGAGCTGCTCGCAGCATTCCCGGACGGTGCGAATACCACATGCAGGGCAGAAGGAGTTGAGATGACAGCAGGCGAGGCTGGAAAACTGCTCAAGGCAGGCGATTTCCCCTTCAGGAGCGCAAAGCAGGTAGCCGATGTGATCGTAGAGAGGGCGGGGCTTTAAGCCCTGCTACTTCTCTTGAGCTGCCATTATAAGGATATAAATCCAATTTGAAAATATGACTGGATCGATTAAAATTGAAGATGTATATCAGGAGCTAAAGGCAGTAGAAAGAATAATGATAATATGAGAGGATTTGGAAGCTCTCATCGATTCAGTTGAAATTCCCAGCAATCCGAAAAAGTCTGAATATTCATTCTGAGCAGGATTTACAGGATGGACAGGATTTATTTCCATCCTGTAAATCATGTTCATCTTGTCTAAAAGTGTGTTTGAATACTCATTCATGACCAATCATATGCATTCTATATCGGTATAAAAACCAAATGCATATCAAATTTTCAAACAGGCTCTTAGGGTTTAACGAAAAATAAATTAGCAAAATATATTATGTAGGCCACCATATATAGTAGCATGGATACAAGCAAGCAGTATATATGGTGGCCAAAAGCCATGTCTGGAGCAGATGAAGTCCAAGCAAGA
>Ga0209749_1002466_pt1 | contig 12157 bp, 7 predicted proteins | sample EPASupsiteSAE347_FD_187267 | JGI IMG/M metagenome (GOLD analysis project Ga0209749, IMG submission 187267) | Bioremediated contaminated groundwater from EPA Superfund site, New Mexico - Sample SAE3-47 (SPAdes) (version 2) | ecosystem: Environmental > Aquatic > Deep subsurface > Groundwater >... | reverse complement strand
CCTTTGTAGGGGAAGCAAGGGCGCGCAGGTCTGAATGGTCAATAACATGGAGTCTGTTGCACACATGGGACTCACGTAATGTCGTGCATTCTATGTGCCTGTAAGCCAAAGTCTTTTGGATTGGCCAATTTCATTGCTGACTCTTTTGCAGCAAAATGGCCAAAGTCGAGTTAATGCGTTCTCACGCTATGAGAATGGCAAGACCAAGCCGCCACTGGCGCTGGTAAAATTGCTCAAGGTACTTGAACGCCACCCAGACCTTCTAGCGGAAGTCAGGTCGGCTTAGCGTACAATTTTTTCCCAATTCCCCATTTCCCCCAAAATAGTGGATGTTCTGGTAAAACAGTTAAGGGGTACTATCCATCACGGCACGAACGGTATAGCTGAAATTTACAGTCAGGCTCGGGCCACGCGTGGGCCGTAAAAAACACGAGATTCAGGAAGAAGACGCGATGTGCAACTTCCTATGGTGTCGAATATACTTGCTTCCACCTCATGAGCTTTTTCAAAAATTTGCAATTTTTCGAAATCCGATTTCGCAATTCTTCAAAAAGAGCCCCCCGCCAGGCCTTCACTCCGGGTAGTGTGAAGCGCCGACGCACGGAATATGCCTGCTTGCCTGAGGATCGCCGGACTGGCACAATTGCTGCTGGTGCTGCACGCCAGGTACAGCTCAGTGTGGCTCCGTGCTGCGCTCTGACCAGGCGACTCATCGCACACAGCACACAATACGCAACAATGAAACCGACGAGAGGAGATGGCGTCCATGCAAATCACGCTCGTTCTGATGATTTCAATCATCATCCAGTTCCTTGCGGCCATTCTGGCCTTGAGGCTCATACCTGCAACCGGAGGGCGCAAGGCCTGGATTGCCATTTCGGCGTCCATTTCGTTCATGGCTTTTCGCCGTTGTATCACTCTTTTCCTGTTGGTATCGGGAAAGATGAATTATCCCACGAACTTTGCAGAGCTTGGAGTCGAGTGGGTCACGCTGGTCACATCGATCTTCATGCTGGCGGGAATCTATTGGATCGCCCCCCTGTTTTTTTCCATCAGGCGCTCCGCGGAAGCTTTGCGGGAGAGCGAGGAAAAATACCGAACCCTTTTTGAAAAATCCAGAGACGCCGTTTACCTCACCGATCACAGAGGAAGGCTCATTGACCTCAATCAATCCTGCCTGGAGCTTTTCGGTTATTCCCGTGAGGAAATGATCGGCATGGATGCCCGAAAGCTCTACGTTGATTTTTCCGAGCGGAAAAAGCTTCGGGAGGAGCTCAACCGGGACGGATACGTTCGAGATCACGAGATCAAGCTTTGCAGGAAAGACGGAACGGCCATGGACTGCCTCCTCACCACTACGGTGAGAAAGGCCTCGGATGAGACCGTGCTGGGCTATCAGGGGATTGTTCGGGACATCACCAGGCGCAAACAGATGGAGCGCGCCTTGCAGGAGACCAACGAGATCCTGAACGCCATCCTGGCTGCGGCTCCAATCGGCATCGGCCTGGTGCGCAACCGCATTTTCGACTGGGCCAACCGGGCGATGTACAAGCTGGTTGGCTATGAGCAGAGCACATTGCTCAAGAAAGACGCCCTGGTTCTTTATCCGGACCGCCAGGAATACGACCGGGTCGGAGAGGAGCTTTATGAAGGACTCGAGGAATCATGCAGCGTCCATGTGGATACTCAGTGGGTGCGCAAGGACGGCAGCAAGTTCTACTGCCTCCTCCAGGCCTGTCCTCTCGACCCCGCCGATCCTTACGGTGCTGAAATCGTGGCGGTTCTGGATATGACCGAGCGCAAGCAGGCGGAAGCGGCATTGAAAGAAAGCGAAGCTCGCTACCGCACTCTTTTTGAAGCGGCAAATGAAGCAATCCTTTTGATGAATGTAGACGGGGTCTGTACGGACTGCAACCCTGCCACGGAAAGGCTTTTCCTTCGCCCAAGGGAGGAAATCCTTGGCTCCTGTCCCTTTCGATTCTCCCCTGAAAAGCAGCCAGATGGCGGGAGCTTTCCCGAAAGAAGCGAAGAACTGATGAGATCTGTCCTCGGAGGAGCTTCAGAGCGATTTGAATGGCAGCTCGACCTGCTGGAAGGCCCTGTCCTTGAGACCGACGTGTCGTTCAGCAGAATTTCCGTTGACAAGAACGTTGAAATTCTTGCCGTTGTGCGGGATATCAGCAAGCAGAAGGAAGCTCAGAAGCGGCTCAGGGAAGAGATGGAGCACCTTTCATCAGTGCTCGATAGCAGCCCGGTCGCTTCCTGCATGCTTGACTGCCATGGAAAAGTGGTACTCTGGAATCGGGCATGCGAGCTGCTCACCTGCATCGGCAAGCAGGATGTCCTTGGGAAGTTATTGGATTTGAAGCCGATTCTCGAAGGGAAGACCATGCCCATGCTTGCCGAATTGCTTCTCAAAATGCCCGAGGAAGAAATCTTGAAGCGTTTTGGAAAGCGAGGGGTAAGGCTCTATGCTCCGTCTTCCGAGGCCATCGAGAGCAAGGGCTTCATCGTGGTCGATGGAAAACGAAAGAGCCTGAGAATCATTGCAGCCAAGGTAAGAGATGCCTCCGGAGCGATGACGGGGGTTTTTCAGTGCGCGGAAGACATCACGGGAGAAGAGGAGCTCCGGCATCAGCTTCTCCATGCACTCAAGATGGAAGCCGTTGGACGACTGGCCGGCGGGGTCGCCCATGATTTCAATAACGCGCTGATGGCCATCATGTGTTATGCGGAGCTTGTCATGATGCGGCTCGGCCCCGATAATCCACTTTACTCGAAGCTCGAGAAGATAAAAAAGGCTGGGGAGCGAGCATCTACTCTGACGCGCCAGCTTCTTGCCTTCAGCCGAAAGCAGACCTTCCAGCCTGAGATTTTGAACCTCAACCTGGTGATCACCGATCTTCAAAAAATGCTCCGCCGCCTTATAGGTGAGGACATCGACTTCACTGCCGCCCTCGATCCGGCACCAGGCCTCGTGAAGATCGATCCGGTGCAGGTCGAGCAAATCATTACCAATCTGGTCATCAATGCCCGCGATGCCATGCCCCGGGGCGGCAGGATCATCATCGAGACGGCAAACGTCGAGCTGGATGAAGCCTATGCCTCCCACCATGTGGGTGTCCGGCCGGGCCGCTACGTGATGCTTGCCGTTACCGACACGGGCTTCGGCATGAGCCCCGACACCCTCTCTCATATCTTCGAGCCTTTCTTTACCACAAAGGAGGAAGGCAAGGGTACCGGCCTCGGGCTTTCCAGCGTTTACGGAATCGTTCAACAAAATGAAGGGCATATCTGGGTCTATAGTGAGCCGGAAAAGGGAACGGTTTTCAAGATCTACCTGCCACGAGTCGAGGGGAGCACCTCTGATGCCGAGCTCATAGGAGAGACCGAAAGATTTGCCCGGGGCTTCGAGACCGTTCTGGTTGTCGAAGATGATGAAATGGTCCGAACAGTTATCTTGGAAGCCCTGAGAGCGTGCGGCTACACGGTTCTAGGCGCCCGGCACGCAGAGGAAGCCCTGGAAGCTCTCGATGCCTATGAAGGTTCTGTTGATCTTCTTGTTACCGATATGGTAATGCCGGGGATGAACGGTCGGGATCTGGCCGAGCGAGTGGCGGCCTCCCTTCCCGGCATAAAGATCCTTTTTATGTCCGGTTACACACACATGGGCAGTGTAATTCAAGATGCAAAAGTAGCCGGTGCGGCTTTTCTCCAGAAACCCTTGACAGTAGAAGCGCTTCTCCACAAGGTGCGTGACCTGATGGATGCACGGGGATAAGATCACGCGACGTGCAACTTTTCGTCATTCCCCCCAAAGCATGCGGGAATGGCGCGAGATCTACATAGGGTAGAAAAAGTCGCACGTCGCGTAAGATCGGTGAGTCTGGTGATACATTCTTCAGGATGATGGCGGAATGCATCGATGTTCAATTTCCTGATGCATGAAATTGACATGGTGCGGGGGGGCTATGACGATGCTGGGCGAGCTCACTAAATCGACAAAGCCGAAGGACTCAATTATCAGGGTGCTCGTGGCCGGTCTTCTGGTAATTACCCTGGTATTCTTCTCGTTGGCGGGGCTGTCACTTTACCAGAGCCGGATCCACCACGAACAGCGTGTTTTCGTTACGGCCAATAACCTGGCCGGTCTATTCGGACAATCCATAGGCAACATTATCAAAAAAATAGATGGGCTACTGCTCGAAATGGTTGACGATATCGAACAGAGTATGGCCGCCGGCGGTATCGATAGCGATGAAATGGACAGGCTCATCGCGAGGCATCTTGCCTATGTTCCGGAGCTTCGACATATTCGAATGGCCGACGGGAAAGGCGAAATCCTGTACGGCATCAGTCGAGCAGGCGTGAGCGTAAGCGACCGGGATTACTATGTCCGCCTGCATGACGATCCAAAGGCGGGACTCGTGATATCCAAACCCATCAGCTCGCGTGTCGACGGCGAATGGGTGCTTGTCCTTGCCCGGCGCGTCAACGGGCCGGACGGTTCTTTCGCCGGCGCTCTCCTTGGATCGATTGCACTGGAGTACTTGAATGAACTGCTGGCGACCGTCGATATCGGCAAACATGGTGGAATCAGTCTGCGAGACGGGGAAATGGGCATTATTGCGCGCCATCCGGCACCGAAAGACATAGGCACCATAATCGGCAACAAGGTTCTGTCCCCGGAATTGAGAAAACTTTTTGAGGCCGGCCATCCATCCGGCACGTTTTTTACTCCCACAAGCTGGGATAATGTCGCCAAGGTGGTCTCATACAGAAAGATCGTTGACTATCCCCTTTACGTCAACGTAGGCGTTGCCGCGGAAGACTATCTTCCGGAGTGGCAACGTGAATCTTTTAGAGTATTACTATTGGGGGCGTTATTTCTTCTGGTTGTCCTCGGTTTCGCATGGTTACTCCATCATGACATCTCGGGGCGAAAGAAAAAGGCTGAAGAAACACTGCGGGAAAGTCAGGAAAAATACCGCAGTATTTTTCAGGCCGGCAACGTGGGCATAATTTTTTGCGATATCGACGGCTGCATTATTGCGGCCAATCAGATGTGCGAGCAGCTTTTGGGGTACGAGTACAACGAGATGATCGGAATGAACATCTGGAAAGTTGCCCTCTCGGAATTACGGTATCTGAGAGACCTTGCCGACGGCAGGCTGGACAAATTCCGACTTGAAGGGCAGTTTATGAGGAAAGACTCGTCTGTTACCTGGGCCGACCTCTCCGTTTCGGTTGTGCGCGCTATAGACAACCGCCCAGAGTACATTATCGCGGTTTTCAGCGATATTACGGAACGCAAATGTATCGAGGAAGAACGTCTCCGGTTGGAGCGGCAAGTTCAGCAGATGCAAAAGGCTGAGAGCCTGGGTCGTATGGCCGGGGCCATTGCCCACAATTTCAATAATCAACTCGGTGTTGTGATTGGGAACCTCGAGCTGGCCCTTATGGGTTTGTCCGGGGATGCCCCAATCCGTGAGAACCTCCTCATGTCAATTCAGGCTGCCCGACGGTCCTCGGATATTAGCGGGCTGATGCTGACCTATGTCGGCCAGAGCACGGGCAAGAGCGAACCGCTGGATCTCTCCGAGCTTTGTCGTCAGAAGCTGCCGATGATCCAGGATGCCATGCCTGAAGGTATTGACTTCGAAACCGACCTCCTGTCCTCCGGTCCGGTTGTCCGTTCCAATGCGAACCAGATGCATCAGATTCTGATCCATTTGATCACCAACGGTTGGGAATCGATAGACCGCGATACGGGCACCGTGACCTTGGCAACAAGAATCATTTCAACCTCCGAGATTCCCAAGGCCTACCTGGTACCCATCGGATGGAAGCTCGAAACGGATGTCTTTGCTTGCCTGGAAGTGAAAGACACCGGTTGCGGAATAGCAGAGGAAAGTCTGGATAAGATCTTCGATCCTTTCTTTTCCACTAAATTCACCGGACGGGGACTGGGCCTGGCCGTGGTCCTGGGAATCGTGAAGGCTTGGGGTGGAGCAATTAGCGTTGAGAGCAAAAAAAATCAGGGAAGCATCTTTCGCGTCTTTTTGCCGCTGTCAACCGATATGCTTCCCTCGCCAACCGAAAAGACAACCGAGGTCTCTCCCGTGGAGCCAGGCGGCAAGGTCTTGCTGGTGGATGACTTGGATGTGTTTCGGAATATGGCCGAGGCTATGCTCAAACGATTGGGCTTCGAGGTCCTTGCGGCTTCGGGCGGAGCCGAGGCTGTAAATTTGCTTCGAGAAAATCCGGACCGGATCCGCTATGTGATCACCGATCTCGGTATGCCTGGAATGGACGGGTGGGAGACTCTGACGGCGCTACGAAAGATCCGGCCGGATATCCCGGTGATCCTGGTCAGCGGGTATGATGAGGCACGTGCGATGACAGGCAATTACTCGGAGAGGCCGCAGTATTTTTTACAAAAGCCATATACGTTTGGCGATTTGCAGGCAGCAATCGATGTGGCGGTGAAAAATCCGCGGAGCACGCGATGATCCTTATGACTCAAATCAAAAAGCTCCAATCATCAATCTAAAATTCTTAGAACTTGAAGGTCGCTCCGGTAAGGAGCGCGTAGTCGCTTTCGGGCTCCGTGAGCCCGCCTTTGACGCCGAAGTCGAAATCGATGTTCTACGTTACCGGAATCACCGCTCCTCCAAGAACGAAGGCTGCCGGCGTATCGTCACCTTTGTCCGTGTTTCTCTCGGCCCCAACGTTTGCAACCAGTTTGAGCCATTTGCACACTTCGAGCTCGGTTGCGAGGGACACATGCCTGATATCCGTTTTCTCATCAACCGTCGTCTCATTTCTTCCGTAGCCCGCATTGAAGTGGAAAGTCCATGGATCGAGCTTCTGTGTGGCAATGAAGAACACACTTCCTCCGACTCTTCCCGCACCGAAACCCTTGTCATCGTCTCCGGTCGGAAGGGATTTTCACGAATGCAGGTAAATATGGCTTGGGAAAAGAGATGACATGGATATATTTTATCCATATAGTGTCCTGTACCTGGATACTTTTAATCCACTCTCCAATGGAAAAATGCCGAGCGATACCGGAGAACAGCATGAACCGGATCATTAACTTCCTGATACTACGGCAATATCGGGTTCAGGATGTTAACTGGCACAGTTATTGATAGCATAGTCATTGTTCAAGGAGCTAGAAAGTACGACATTGTAAGATTCGATTAAAGGGAGGGAACCATGTCGAAAGCTACTTTAAAGTATCTCGTTGCAGCTTTGCTTTTTGTGAACATGAGCTCCATTGCCGTTCTTGGACTGTTGTTGGCTTTTGTGATTCCATCCGGAAATGCCCCGCATGAGGCAAAGGTCTTTCTCGGTCTACACCGTCATGATTGGGGAGACATTCACCTTACTCTCTCCGTCATTCTTCTTGGCCTCGTCACTTGGCACGTTTGGCTTAGCTGGGACTGGGTGTCCGGTTCCACGAAAAAGTTCTTTGGTGAACAATGGCAAAAGGCTCTCTGGATTCTGTCCGGTGCCTGGTTCGCAGTGATCTTTCTGGCCTGGATCTTCGTGAAATTGGGATAAAAGCTGAAAACAGCCATGGAAAAAAGTGGCACGATGGCCGGCTCCCCGCCCTGAAAGCTGTTTTGCAAACAGAGCATTGTTGTGCACAATGTTCAATAGAGAAAGGAGACGAGTATGAAAAGGCATGGAGCAATAATGATTATGACTTTTGCCGCGATGATTCTTACGGGAATGTTCGGAAGCAGTTGGGCTGCGGACCAAAGCCAACCAGGGCAACCCGGTCAATCCGCTCCCCGGATGATGTGCCGGGACCGCTTTGATGCCATGGATACCAACCACGATGGAGTGGTAACAAAGGAGGAGCTCATGGCGGTGGACCATCCTGGAGGCCGAGGAGAAGAAGTCTTCAAGTCCAGGGATACCAATACTGATGGTACCCTGACCAAAGACGAGTTTTGCGCAGGAAAAGGAATGGGTAAAGGCCGGATGCAATAACAACCATGCTCTTCAAAAACGGCGGTTTTTCAGTGCTACGTCTCGCGCTTTCTGGCTCCAGCGGTCCCACGCTATTTGACTCTTGCCCGCTTCGGCTCAGCGTTCCCAGCAGCGTAGCCTACCCCTTTTTATCGTGTGCTATCCACAGCTTATGGCTGGGTAGGCGGGGTGCTTTGGTGACACGCGTTTGCGGGGTACAGAATCAAGTATCGTGAGACTCTTAGGTTCACAAAATCTGGCGCGTAGCACCCCCCCCAGAGACGGACATGAAGACCGCCGTCCCACGAACCCGTGGAGGATCGGCCTGGCTACGTCCTCCAGGAAAAGATTGTTAGCGCGCATAAGGGTTGTGCTTTCTCATGTGGGGCAGGCTTTCCAGCCTGCCATTTTTGAATGCCAGCCGCGGGTGGCAGGCTGGAAAGCCTGCCCCACAACTGAGAGCTAACCCAAGACTTATGTGCGCTAACAAAAATGTTACCCTCGGTTAAGGCAACCGCATGCGTTCCATGGAAACACTCCCGAATCGCGTACAACGGGCTTGTTCCGATATCTCCGTAAACGATGCCAAGCGAGCCCAGCGCAAAGAGAAGTGTGGTTGGTGAAAAAAGAGAGGCCCCTCCGTGATTCGAAGAACAGTTAGTCGAAGGGTTGTACTGGTTAGACATTGTCAAATGGCCTGAGATTTACGTGGGTAAAAAAGAGTTTCATCCTGAATAACCACCCGCACCGTTAGAATTTCGTACAATGAAGTTTTCATCAGTAGGTGATTTCGCACTTCAAGTCCACATCTTTAGTTTCTGAACATCCACTTTAGGAAGCGTGTCTGCGGAAAACCGCTTTACCGTTTCGTTTGTTCCGACATTTGAGGAATGCTATGATAATATGCTGCCTTTTGAGATTACACCATGTGTGTAAGCGCCTTGAATTGGGGTGTGGAGGTCCATGAAGATGAGCTACAAGCCGCGTTTTTGGAAAGAGGGCATAAGCCTAACCCTGCTTAGCGGTCTAATCCTGCTCTTGCTGCTGGCCTTCATCGGCCTGGAGTTCAAAACTTCGAATCCTGATCTTGAAAACCGGGTTCGCAACATGGTCAAAGAGCAAGAAGGGCTACCCACATAAGCCGGGACACTCTGGAAGCAGCAAGCTCAAGCATAGTTCTCACGCGAAGGCGCGAAGACGCTAAGAGGAACCGGCTCTTTTTTCGCGCCTTCGCGCCTTCGCGTGAGATATGTCCCGCCTTATGTGGGTAGCCTCGAAGGGCATGTTGGTAGTTTCTATTTGGCCATTATCATCGCCTTCTATTTCCTTCCGAACAATATAGCGAGAAGAAGGCCGGAGCCGGTCACGTTGCCGCTCCGGGCCTTGAGGAGATAAGCAATGCTGCGCACTGTTCGCTTGAAATTCCTATTCCTTTTGGTACTTACCGCCATCGCCATTGTTTTCGTACTACCTTCTTTCACCGGCAACCTGCCGTCCTGGTGGGGAAAATACATAAGCCACGGCTTGAATCTGGGGCTGGACTTAAAGGGCGGTATGCACCTGATCCTGCAGGTGGACATGGACCAGGCCGTCCACAACGTCTTGAACCGCAGCGCCTCCGACTTGAAAGAGAAAGCCGGAAAACGGGGACTTGAGCTGCAGGTGGGTGACATCTCAGGAGTAAGCTTGCCCGTGACCTTGGTCAATAAAGACGAGCAAGCGGCCTTCCAGTTGCTGATGAAGGAGGAGTATCCCAACCTGGAGGTCAACGGATCATCGAGCCAGGCCGGCGGTCAGACCTATGATATCAAGCTAAAGCCTGAGGAATTCAATCGACTCGAGGAGCGCACCGTATCGCAAAGCATGGAGGTGCTGCGTAATCGAATCGACCAGTTCGGAGTGACAGAGCCCGTGCTGGTACGCCAGGGTACGGACAACATCGTGGTGCAGTTGCCCGGAATCCAGGAGCCCCAACGGGCTTTGGACCTCATCGGTCAGACGGCTCAATTGGAGTTCAAATTGGTGGACGAGCAGAGGAGCCTGAATCTGTCCGATTTGATCGAACAGGCTATCAAGAAAGGAGAGCTGAAACCCGGCTATACCCATGAGCAGCTCAATCATGCTTTGGCCGGGAAAATCCCGGCGGGTGACGAGATCTACATAGAAAAGAGCCTCAACCGGCAGACCGGACGCATCGAGAGCAATCCACTGCTGTTGAAAAAGACGGTACTCCTCACCGGAGATGCAATCAGCAATGCCCAGGAGAGCATTGGCGAGCACAATGAGTCATACGTATCTATAGACTTCGACAGCCGGGGAGGCGCGGAATTTGCCAGGATCACGGGAGAGTATGTCCATCGCCGCTTTGCGATCATCCTCGATGACGTGGTGCGCTCGGCTCCGGTCATTCAAGAGCGCATCACCGGCGGCAAAGCCCAGATCACCGGATCGTTCACCTCCCAGGAGGCCCATGATCTCGCCATAGTCCTTCGGGCCGGTTCCTTGCCTACCAACATCAAGATCGTCCAAAACATCACCGTGGGCCCATCACTGGGAGCCGACTCGATCAGGGAAGGTCTCATCGCGGGTCTTATCGGAACCATCCTGGTCGTGGCCTTTATGATCTTCTACTATCGTCTCTCCGGGCTGGTGGCCGACTATGCAGTGGTGATAAACGTCATCTTCCTTCTGGGAGCTTTGTCCCTTTTGGGAGCCACCCTCACGCTGCCGGGCATTGCCGGCATCATCTTGTCGGTGGGGATGGCGGTGGATTCCAACGTGCTGATCTATGAACGGATGCGAGAAGAGCTTCATACCGGAAAAACACTGAGAAGCAGCATCGAAGGAGGCTATGACAAAGCCTTCTTGACCATCATCGATTCTCACGTCACCACTCTGATCACCTCGGTGGTCCTTTTTATGTTCGGCACCGGTCCCATAAAGGGTTTTGCCGTCACTCTCAGTCTCGGCGTCATCCTCAATCTGTTTACCGCTCTTTTCGGCACGCGGGTGGTCTACGACTGGCTTCTGATCAAGCGATGGATAAAGAAGATCAACTTCTACCAGCTCTTCGAGAAGCCCAGCATCGATTTTGTGGGCTGGCGCCGCTACGCTTTTGCACTCTCCGGAGCACTCACCCTTTTAGGGATCATCGGCTTTGTGCAGCTTAGCCGTGGCCACGGCAATCTCGGGGTGGAGTTCAGCGGGGGCACATTGGTTCAGATGACAGCCACACAGCCATTCACGGTAAACGAGGTCCGAGAGGCCCTCAACAGAGAGGGGCTGGGGCACGCCGAGATCCAACCGGTAAAAGGCGCCAGGGAGCTCGTCATCAAGCTGAAAAAGTCCGAGGAATCCGTTGGGCAGATCTCCGATCATATGGCCGGGATCTTGAATAAGTCTCTAACCGGCAATCGCTTCGAGGTCATCGGAAAATCGGAGATCAGCGCCTCCATCGGCCGGTACCTTCGAAACAAGGCGCTAATCGCCATCATGATCTCCATGGCATGTATCGTAGTCTACATCGCATGGCGCTTTCAATTCATCTTCGGGGTGGGGGCCGCCATAGCCACCTTTCACGACGTCCTTGCTGTTTTGGGAATCTTCTGGCTGCTCGACAAAGAGATCACCCTGCTTGTGGTTACCGCCCTCCTCACCCTTGCGGGCTATTCTCTGACGGATACGGTGGTGGTTTTCGACCGCATCCGGGAGAATATGACGGCTCGAAGGCGGGACAATCTTGGCGAAGTTATCAATTTGAGCGTCAACGAAGTACTATCCCGCACTATCATCACCGGCGGGACTGTGTTCCTGGTAGTCTTCGCCCTCTATCTGTTCGGGGGGGTAGTACTGCACGATTTTGCACTGGCGATGCTGCTGGGAATCTTCGTAGGTACGTATTCCTCGATCTTTGTGGCCAGTCCCTTCGTTTTCGCTTGGCGTAAAGAGGCTCGACAAGCAGCAGCGAAAAAAGAAGAGGCTCCGGATCTATCGGATCTTCGGCAGGAACGGGAAGAGAAAAAAAACCAAGGCCCCGGGCCAAAGCAAAAAAGGCGGAAAATATAAGCGCCGGGGACGATGCCGGGGATGGCATCCGCGAGGTGCATTGCAACACCGTGAAAGGATCAAGGAAGGATAGATGCCGGCTCGCAGTGAGCGCTTCAGCACTGAAGCG
>Ga0209749_1002453_pt1 | contig 12215 bp, 11 predicted proteins | sample EPASupsiteSAE347_FD_187267 | JGI IMG/M metagenome (GOLD analysis project Ga0209749, IMG submission 187267) | Bioremediated contaminated groundwater from EPA Superfund site, New Mexico - Sample SAE3-47 (SPAdes) (version 2) | ecosystem: Environmental > Aquatic > Deep subsurface > Groundwater >... | reverse complement strand
AACAACCTCGAGAAAGCAGACATAATCCTAAATGCGACCATAAGAGAGGGAGGCACTATCAATATCCTTGTCGGCCATGCTTACCATGCCCAGAAAAACGACGGGAGTATGTTTAAACATTATAAGAACGCTCACGCCATGTCTGAGGATAAATGGCAGGCTTGGCGGAATATCGGTACATTCCATATGGATCGTTCCGGCGACCTCAGCTTATCCCGCAAATATCTTGATCTTGCCCGGGAGGAAGCTCCCGAAGAGCCGTCGGTTTGGTATATGCTGGCGAAATGGTGCAGCAAGGCAGCAAATGATAAAGACGAAAAGCACTTTTTGTCGCGGGTTTTTGAGCTCGGCAGTCAGGATGTTATGGTTCTGGACCGTCTCGCCACCCTGTCCCTGGCCCAAGATGACCTGTCAACGGCCAAACGGGCTCTTGACGCCCTGTTGAAAATAGATAATCAGAGCTACTCTGCTTTATGCAATTTCGGCCTCCTCCATAGGCGGCAAAACTCTCTCGACCGTGCGATGGAGGCCTTCAGTAAGGCCATAGAAGTCAATCCCCAGGAATCTGCGCCGTGGCTCAATCTCGGCGAAATAGCCCTGCAGCTTGGTCAATTCGATAACGCAAGGTTATTTTTCGAGCGTGTTTCCAACCTGGGAAGGGACATGCCCAAATCCCTATTATATTTATGTGAAATCGAACTGAGACAAGACCGAATCGCCGAATTCGTCCATTGGTGTGATCTGCTCCTCAAAGAACTGCATCTGAACAGGGACAGAACGCTTCGTAGTGTCGAAGACCTAACAGATGTCTTGCAAGAAATTAAAATGGCCCTGATTCACGATCAAGCCCTTTCCGACCAGGTAGCCGATACAATCTCCTTGCTGCCAGGGCGCAACCATTGAGTCAATATATTTTGTACCTCATCGATCGCATCTTCAGGCAGCTCAAAAGAGTCATCAGGGTGGGAAATATTTTCCTGCCCGATGCACTCTAAAGAAATTCTCTCCCTCGGAAACCATCCCAATACTGGCGGACGATATTAATTTATCTTTAAATATAACGGTTTATGATATTCACCAGCATTACTCATCAATGGCATAACGCTTGCTAGTCTCTATACAAAGGCTCATTTCTAACACTCAGGATTAAAGGTACACGATGAGTCTTCCGAGCAGGAAGGCGGCAGGGGTTGATAAAAAGAAATTGGCGAAAAAGAAAAAAGGAATTATTCTTCTCAAGTCTTTTTTCCCTCCTGCCGATAAGATTATCAAAATCGAAAATTAAAGCCTCAAAAGAAAGGGGGATGATAAAGAGGTAAGGTAGGGCGCGGTCAGGTCAAATAGTCAACTAATCAACTAATCATTTTTTGTATTGGCAAGGATGCCAAATCATTAACTATCAGGGAGGATAAAAAAATGGGTTTTAGAATTCAGAATAACATAGCGGCAATGAATGCTCAGAGAAATCTCGGGATCAGCGATACCGCAATGAGCAAATCTCTGGAGAGACTTTCCTCTGGTTACCGCGTCAACTCCGCCAAGGATGACGCCGCGGGTCTTTCCATTTCCCAGGGTCTCCGCGCTGATCTGGCGGCATATAAGGTAGCAAGCAGGAACGTAACCGAGGGTAACGCCCTGTTACAGACCGCAGAAGGCGCCATGGCCCAGGTCGGAGATATGCTCACCAGACTGAAGGAACTGGCCACTCAGGCCTCATCGGCCAATGCCGCCAGTAACATTAGCAAAATCAACGCGGAATCCAACCAGCTGCTCCTCGAAATCGACCGTATTGCCAATTCGACGGCTTACGCAGGGACGAAACTGGTTAATGGCACCTTCGGCGTATCGGATTCCGGGACTGGTACATTTGATCTCGCTGAAGGGTTGGATTCAGTATCCGGGCTTGAGAGCGAAATAACTTACACCATGGCGGCTGTCACCCAGGCTGATGGATCGTATGACATCACCGTTTCCGCTACCCTGGGCTCCGGACAACAGGTCTCCCAGACGATGTACGGAGTTGCAGGCGCTTCCTCCAACAGTACGGTAGATGTCTCTTTCAATGCTATGGGATTGAAACTGACATTAAATGATGACTTCGCTGCGACGACAAGCGCAGGTACGATCATCGCCGCCGCCGGCACCGCGGCTGACTTCCAGGTGGGAGCGAAGAATGTAGCCATCGAAGACAGGATCGGAGTTACCCTGTCGAGCATCAAGGCCGCATCTTTGAACGCCAGCCTTGTGGCCGACATGATTGACACTTCGGCAAAGGCCCAGTCGGCTCTTACCAATATCGATTCGGCTATTAGCGCTCTGAACACCAAGCGAGGTGGTGTCGGTGCGGCGCAAAACAGGCTTTCCTATGCAAGCGCCAACCTGGCAACGACAATGGAGAATGTCACCGCTGCGGATTCGGTTATCCGGGACGTGGACATGGCGGCTGAAATGACGTCCTTTACGAAGAACCAGATTCTCCTCCAGGCCGGTACGTCTATGCTTGCTCAGGCTAATATGGCTCCTCAGGGCGTCCTGTCGCTGTTCAAATAACCATCCTTTAAACCCTATAAACATAAAGGCTCCGCATCTTCGGCTGCGGGGCCTTTTTTTTGGCAGATCCTTTGCAGGTAAAGGATAATCTTAAAGAAACAGGAAAAAAATGCCGATGTGTTTATTAAAGACGGCAGCATTCTTATTCCCGCTAACAGAGGTAAAACATTATGGCCACGAGCACTAATCTGATCAGCGGTCTTTCCAGCGGCATCGACTGGCAATCTATGGTAACTCAGCTCATCGCCGTCGATCACAAAAACGTTGATCTAATCTCCAGTAAAAAAACGGCCTATTCAGCTAAACTAACGGAGTGGCAGTCCGTCAACACCAAGCTCCTTGCCTTGAAAACCGCCGCCGGCAAACTCAAGGATGCCGATGATTTCAATGTGTACAAGGCGGACATGACCAGCAACAGCAGCACCGTCGGTGCCTCCGACCTGCTTGCGGTCACGACCTCATCGAGCGCCTCCGTTGGTTCATACAATCTGAAGATCACTAACATGGCCGCCGCCCAGAAACTCTCGTCGGCCTCCTTTTCGAGCATAACCAGCGCCCTTGGTTCCGGTTACGCCGGAGATTTGCTCATCAACGGCACCGTGATCAACATCGCCGCCACGGATAGCCTGACCGCGGTGAAAGAAAAAATTAATAACGGCAACTCCGGCACCATTCCGACCGGCGTGACGGCTTCGATCATCAGCTACGGAACGGGTGACAACCGGCTCATTCTCAACAGCGACTCGACGGGTGCCACGGGGATCAACCTCCAGAACGGCGGCGTAACGGATATTCTGAATAATTTCGGCTTTGCCGACACCAGTCGCACGGCAAAAAACCATCTGGCCGGCGGGGACCGGACGGATCGCTTCACAAGCACTACGGGTTCCATTCAGTCCCTCCTCAGTTTGAATAGCACCCAGACATCCGGTGCCGGAGATATCGTTATCAACGGCCAAGCCGTTGGCGCTATTGATTTCAGCACCGACAGCCTGAGCACCCTGCAGACAAAATTCACCGCTGCCGGTTTGACGGCAACCATCACCACGGAAACGGAGGACAGCAAAACCTACTACCGCCTCATGGTGTCCGGCGCCGCCAATACTTATACCGATGAAAACAATATCTTGGAAACACTGGGGATGCTCAAAGGAGGCGTCTCGGATGTCTACGGGGTCGCGGGAGACGTGGCCAACACCTCCACCGGCTCGGTAATCACCGCGGACACGCTCATCAAGGATATCGACGGTTATACGGGATACGCGATAACGGACTATGTGCACCTCGAAGGAACCGATACGAACGGGAATCCAATATCCGACGATTCACTGGTCCTGTCCGACGCTACCACCGTTGGCGATCTCCTCAGCAAGATCGAATCCCTCTTCGGCGATGTCACGGCATCCATCACAGGGGAAGGTAAACTGAGTGTGGTGGACAACACCCCTGGGGCGAGTCCCCTCGCATTCAAGATCGGAATTAAAAATTCCGGAGGATCGGCCGACGATACCCTTAAATTTGACGCCGACGGCAACATGGGGAGCGCAGTATCGGTCCGTAAGCGGGAGATCGTTGCCGGGGAGGACGCCTCCCTCACGGTTGACGGCGTGACGGTCACACGTTCCGAGAATACGATCGACGACATCCTGACCGGCGTTACCCTCGATCTGCTCAAGGCTGATGAGGGAACAACCATCACGCTCAACATCGACCGCGACACAGACACCTTGATGTCGAATATCAGTGCTTTCGTCGCTAGTTACAATAATATCTCCTCTTATATTCACACACAGGGCTCCTACGATGAAACTAAGCAGGAAACAGGGGGCATCCTCTTCGGCGATGGTACCCTGTCGTCAATTAAATCTGATCTTACCTCGATCCTGACCGGGAGCGTCTGGGGCGTCTCCTCCGATTATGCAACCATGGGTTTGGTAGGCATCAGCGTGGACCAGGAAGGGACTCTCTCCGTTGACGAGAGCAAGCTACGCGGTTACCTGACAACTAATTTCAACGATTTACAGAAGCTTTTCTCCGCCAACGGGACAACCAGTGTGGGTACATTGTCCTATATCTCCCACAGTAACGAGACAAAACAGGGCGAGTATGCAGTCATTATTACCGAAGCAGCGACAAAAAGCACCTCGGCGGCGTCGGACAACACCAGCCTGAGCGGCGCCGAGGTGTTGACGATTACCGAAGGAACGAGCACCGCCACTGTCAGCCTGACAAGTTCGATGACCATGACCCAGATCGTCAATGCCCTCAACAGTGAACTCTCTACTGTCTATACGCAGACTTTGGCCGGAGCCGAACAGCTTTACGCCGATTCCGGACAGGTAGCTGAGATTACAGCCTCTACGAATTGGAACACCGTCTTCGACAGCGCCGGCTTGTCCGCCAATCTGGCAAAAGACGATATTATTTCATTTTCCGGGACCGCCCGCAATGGAACCAGCATCAGCGGCTCTTATCAGATTTCCAATGTGGCCAGCGATACTATTCAGGGATTGCTGACCGCAATCGAGACGGCCTTCAGCAGTCAGGTCACGGCGGCAATCAACACTGCCGGAAGAATCGTGATCACCGATAAGACGTCGGGAAGCAGCAGCGTTGCCCTGTCGTTCGACTACACCCAAGCCCACGATCTTGATTTCGGATCCGTTCTGACCACCAATACCGGCGGTCAGAACGGACGTTATGCCATGGGGATAACAGCCTCCGCTGACACGGGGAATCATTTGGTCATGTCCCATGACAGCTACGGAACGGGTAACAGTTTCACCATTCAACAGCAGAACAATCTCCTGTGGACCGGCGGTGACCAGACAGTCGATAACGGCAAGGATGTGGCGGGAACCATCAATGGGGAAGCGGCGACAGGATCGGGACAGACTCTGACGGGAGACAGCGGGGAAGCAAACATCGACGGTCTGGTAATAAAATATACGGGAACAACGACTCTTGAAGAAGATACGGTGAAGTTAACATTAGGAGTTGCCCAATTGTACGACCGGGCGCTGTTCAACATTACCGATTCTTCGGAAGGATATGTGGGATACAAACAGCAATCCCTGCAGAATAGCATCAATGGATTCCAGACGCAGATTGAAGAGATGGAGGCGCGTTTGGGCCGTAAACAGGAACAAATGATAAACCGTTTTGTGATGATGGAGCTTGCTCTGCAGAAGATTCAGAGCCAGAGCAACTGGCTTGCGGGACAGCTTACTGCGGCCAGCAAGGGCTGGATGTCAATGTAGCATAATATCAAGACGACTTCCGTCTTTTGAAACATGTATCGAAAAGGAGGATATACAATTATGTATGAAGCTGCAACAAAATCCTATCAGGAAGCGAATTTTCTTTCCGCAGATCCCCTAAAGCTGATTCGCATGTGTTATGAAGGGGCAGTCAGTAATCTTAAAATTGCACGGGATGCATATATAGAATGTGATTATGAGACCAAAGCGAAGTCGCTGGTGAAGACTCTCGATATCATCCATGAACTTAACTCTGCGCTGGATATGGAAAAAGGGGCTGAGATAGCAAAGAACCTCCGGGCTTTGTATATGTATATGACCCAGGCCTTAACCGAAGCCGATCTCAAAAAGGATCTGACGGTCTTTAATGATGTCATCCGCATGCTGGAGGAATTGGAATCGGCGTGGCAAGAACTCGCCGTTGGAAAGACTGAAAGCGTCGGTTCTTCTACAACTGCGATGCCATACGAAACAAAAAAGACAGTCATGGTCAGCGGGGTGGCATGGAGTGCATGATGGATAAACATGTTATAAATAATGATCAAAATATCGGTGACGTCAACCAGTTTCTGGAAATCAAATTAAGGACCTACGCCAAGTTCCTGGCCGCAACCACACAACTGAGAGATGCCCTTGCATCAGAGGATATGGTAGCGGTTGAAAAACTCACCATGGAACGTGAAGATATGATCCGCATTGTTAAAGGGCTGGATCACCAAATCACGCAATCTAACCGGGATGGTAGGAGCGGTAAAAAACAGACGGTGATCACGGACGCTCTAAACAAGATATTGCGGAGAATAATCGAGGCCAACAAGGATTGTGAATCAGTGGCAGCGGTTAAGTGCGATTTAGCCAAGAGAGAACTGGCCACTTCTCACCGGAAAGGAAAAGTGATGTCCGGATATGCCAACAAGACGCGCGGAATACCGAAGTTTCTCGACGTGCAGACATGAACATGAAAAATAATCAAGTATTTCATCAATTCTGCCGATAATGAGATTAAAGGTAATTTAAATTAAGGGGGTGATATAGGTGGATATCGGTTCCGTAAATACTACAAGCGCCGCAACAAGCGTGCAGGTCGCTATGACAATGCCGCTTCCGGGCAGCTCCAAAGATGATCGGCCATCGGTGCAGGTAGAAGAGCAGCGTGCGGTAGAAAATGAGAGAATGAAGCAGATGGTTAAGGAAATGCAGGATCAAATTAACAGCATGAACATCAGTCTTGAGTTTTCCACATACGGAGAGAACGGCGATAAAATTGCCGTCGTTGTTGCCGACAAGAACTCAGGCGAGGTGATCCGCGAAATACCGTCGAAAGAACTTCAGAATTTATATGCGAAAATGAGAGAAATAACAGGAATCATCTTTAACACCCAAGCTTGAAACACATCGTATGTTTGCAGAGGATACGAATAAACCTCAGGAGGACGACATAGTATTTATTAATCAACTAATATTATATTGCACAGGATAATTTTCATCTTCGAGAATAACCTGACTCGCTAATTTTTTCTGTCTGTTTATCACCAAAGGGGCGCGTAGATTTGCGGTAATCTTTACCGGCTCAGAACGTACGGTTAGAATAACCATGAGTTCAATATCTTCCGCTTTGTCTATTTCCAGCATTTCAATCGTCTGGTCGTCAATTTCAGGCTCATAGTCGGATTTAATGATGAAGGGGTTCATTGTAATGAAGGCGATTGAACCGTCATCCAGGGATTGAAACCAATGAAAAGGGCTTCCCTCCTCGTGTACAATCATGACAAATCTGCTCAATTTGTTAAAACCAAGTATCCCGCCATCTCTCATCTCGATGATTTTTGACTCATCAACATCCATCTCACCAAAGCGACTTGTTTGAATCTTCATCTATACCCCCTTGCCTTCCCCTTTGTCAGAGGGGGCAAGACAGGATGTCCGTCTTACTTATCCTTATATGATGGACATCCTGTCTTGCCCGTTACGACATAAACACTCTTTATTTAAGTCTTCTCGATCTTTGTCTTTAAGTTCGCTAAAATATCGTCGAGCGAAATCGAATGACTCTTAGTTGATTCCTTGTTTTGCTCTGTAATTGCCTGGTATATTTCTTCACGGTATACCTTTGTTTGCCTTGGCGCTTCAACCCCAACCCGGACTTGCCTACCCTTGATATCCAGGATGACTATCTTTACGTCGTCGCCAACAGCTATTACTTCTCCCAACTTCCTTGTCAGGATTAACATAGTTCACCTTTATCTTATTACGTAAATCCTACCATCTATTCTCGGTAGTTTTGGATGTGATATGTTTCAACTTCCGACTGCCGACTCAAACTCAATTTTATCATACAGATAAAGCTTAACTATTGAAAGATTTATTTATTTTAGAAACTCAATAATTGAGTTGCTCGTGATTCTTGACGCCACTTCATATGCCGCCTGCAAGGCAACCTCTTTCATGGAAAATGAAGTTGCCAACTCCGCGATATCTGCGTCTTCAGTTGCCGAAATCAGGGAAGTCATATTCAACTCCAGCTCCGAAAGGTTGTTTTTTGCCATTTCCATCCTGTTCGCCCTCGAACCACACTTGGCAGTGCAAATATTAATCTGCTCCTGAGCTTCTTTCATATCACCTATCGCCGTCGATATTCCATCAACGTCGTTTCCTTCCAGCGCATCCTTGAAACTCTTTAGTGCCTTGAATACATCGATTTTGCCACCGCCTTTGTCTGTAAATGCCTCCTCACCGGTAATGTTATAATCTGCGGAGGAATCTTTGTTGACAGTAACACTAAGGTCCCCGCCATTTCCCTGGTAATAACCGGCACTGTAAGCATTAACATAAAAAAGATCGTTTTCTGCAAATTCACCATCAGGAAAAGTCAGTTCAATTCCATCGCCGATGACGAAGTTGGGTACATCGATGGCGCCGGCGGCGCTTTCCGCGCCCCAGGTCTTGCCGCCGTCACTGGATATTTTGTACTTTGCCTGAGTTTGATCGCCGGCCGTGGTTATTTTCAAGACATATGATTTATTTGTTCCTCCCGTATATGTTCCGCTTTGCACTACGGTGCCGCCATAGCTATTGGCCCCGCCGGCCACGGGAGCGTCGATCTTCGCCACTCCTTCTTCTGATGTAAAAGGTGCCGTATCGCTTCTGGAACCGGAAAACAGGTATCTGTCACCAAACTTCGAGTTGGCGAGAGACAGCATTTCATCCATTAAAGATTGAACTTTCTGAGCGGCAATCTTCCTGCTGCCTGAATTTGCCGTTGCCGTTGCCTGGGAAACGGCTAATGCCCGTGCCTCCGTCAATATGTCATTTGCGTTGTTCAGTTTTCCTTCCGTGGCCGAAAGCCATGAACTGGTGTTATTTATATTGCGCTGATATTGACCTATAGCTTGATTAGTTTGTTTAAAGCTGAGGACTCTTGTCATGCCGAGGGCATCATCAGAAATCTTATTGATATTCTTCTGACTGGCAAGTTTCTCCATTACATTTTGATACTGCTTTCTGATGGTAAAGAGATTGTCGATGACAGAACTGTATTGGGCGTTATCGGTAACACGGATACTCATGGCTCACACCTTTATAAGATATTTTCATTTTACCAGGTTCATGAGCGTATCCAAAAGCTCATTCACGGTCTGACAAAGCCTTCCCGCGGCATTGTATCCCATCTGATATTTAATAATGTTCATCATCTCTTCGTCAACAGAAACACCCGACGCCGAATCACGATGACTGATCAATTGGGTAAGGATAGTATCCTGATGTTCGGCATTGCTGTTGGCGTCCGCAATATCACGCCCTATCTCTCCAACCATGGACCCGTAAAAACTGCCAAAGGTCGCAGTATCGCTATTCATGAGCAGTTGATCTTTCAAGGTCGCTATTGCCAGGGCTTTTTCTCCGTTTCCTGATGAAACGACCGCGGAGGCGGCGATCCTGTTTACATCGTCGATAATTTCGCTCTTGACGGTCATGTTTTGGGCTATATTATCTGGACCCGCGGAGACGAAGAAATCGTTGCCCGTGTTCTGATAGGCGTCATAACCTTCTTGGTGCAGGTCATTTACCTGGGTAATGATCTCCTTGGCGAGATCATCGAGTTTTCCTTGATAATCGGGAATATAATCATCCCGTACATTAAGGAGCGCGGCAAGCTTTCCCTTGTCTCCCTGCGCCAGGATCTGATCCATACTCTCGCTGGACGAGCCAAAGACAACATGATCGTTTCGAAAATTCAGTTCCCAGGCGATGTTGCCGGTAACTAGCTGCTTGCCATTCGGTAAGAAAACATTCAGGGCGCCGTTGTCGTCAACGACATAGTTCAAATCTATTAGTTTACTTAAAGATTTTAAGCTTTCCGAACGTTCGTCCAACAAGCGGTTCGATTCTCCACTAACATTGCCTCTTTCTGAAATCGTCTTATTCAGGTCGGCAATGTCGCTTGCCAATTTGTTGATTTCAGAAACGGTATCTTTAATACTCAGATTCGTATCCTGTTGAATGTCATTCAGATCCGCGGCAATGGTGTTGAATCGGGTGGCAAGTTCTTCCGATACGGAAACAAGGGCGTCCCTTTCCACCTGACCGCCGGGGTTGATCGCCAAGTCATCCCAGGCCCCCCAAAAACGCCCCATAACATCGTTTAGCCCGGCGCCTTTAGCCTCATTGAAGATCAACTCTATTCTTCCGAGTAAACTGCTTTCCGTTTCGCTGTAGCCGGCTTTCTGTTGCTGATCCACGATCTGAACTTCCAGGTAATTATCGAAGAAGCGTTCAACCTTCGTGATCTCGACGCCCATCTGGGTACCTGTCGCTCCACCCTGCACGTCCCCTGTTGCCTTGATGACGGCCCGCTGACGGCTATAACCGGGGGTGCTGACATTGGTAATATTCCCGCCGGTCACATCGATCGCCATCTGATAAGTGGTAAGGGCACTTCTTGATACTTGTAACAGGCCACTTAGCGACATGATTCTATCCTATGCTGTTTAATATCCGTCCATAACTGATATTGCAGGCAAATTTTCCCGAACTCCCGTAAGCCGCCGCCGGATGCAGCAGGTTTTGCAGCAACTGCGCCCAGCTATTTACATACCCTGCCGATGCCGCCGCCAGGGATTGATTTGCCTTGTTTTTTTTGAGTACATCCTGGATTGTATTTGAAAGGCGGCGCCATAATTCTTCCAGTTTCTCTTTTTGATCCCCTTCCACCTTCTTGATCAGCATACTCATCGTGATCCTTGAGACCTGAATGTTGAATGCGGCGCCGATTTCTTTTAAGATTTCTCTTCTCGATCTTTCGAGTACGAGCCCCTTTCTGACAATCATTTCTTTACGGGAATTACTTGTGATCAGTTCCTGCAAATTTGACCGGATCAACACCCCTTTTTCATCGTCGAGGATTCCGAGGAGAAGTTCATAATTTCTGCTTTCATCATCCATGATGCCCAGAAGTGTGGTGAGAAGTTCTGCTTTACTCATGTCTATCCTTTCAGAAGAGGTAGTGGGAAAAGATTCTTTTTAACTTGATATAGCAAAGCTTATGCCACTGATAAATCATGCCCTCGGATTACACAAGTCAGCTAATTTACTCATTTATAAATGTCTTCACAGGATGTGATGCCGATGATTTGGATTTCCTTAAGGTGGGAGAGGTTCTTTTCAGTGCCACCGGGCGGAAAATATTTCCCACCCGGACGGCTTTTTCGTGCTAGGCAAAAATGTCGATGAGAGATTCGCTGACCATCTTCTTGGCAATATCTTCAGAGTTAACCTCATAGGTCCCATTTTCAATCTGAGCTTTCAACTCCTGGACCTTTTCTTCTCTGATATCAGGAAGTTTATTGATAATTCCCCTCATCAGCCCGGCATCCCTGGACTCCTTGGAAATACTGACTTTCTCCTCAGTATTAACTTCGGATTGGGGCGCCTGTTTATACACGGCAGCCCTCGGGTCTTCATTCTTCTGGTACTGCTGAATAATGCTGATCGGCGCATTTCCCTTATCTGCAATTTTCATAATCCGCCTCCCACAATATATCTTTTACATTCACTATCGGTATCGCTCGGGAAATACTTTAATCAATATTTTTTAACACTCTATTTATTAATCTTTTTGACAAGCTGATTGTACATAACTTTTTGAATTCCCAGGCCTTCATTCTTCTTGGACAGCTCCTCGGCAATCTTCTGGTCCATCAGCATATCAAATGTGTCTTTCCCGGTGAACTGGTTGATAGATAATCCGGCGGGGATAGTTTTTCTCATTGCTTTGAAAAGATATGTAGAAAATACCGCCTCAAAATCGGCGCATGCTTTTTTTAGTTTTTTGTTATCCTCTATCTGCTTTTGCGTTAAAGGATTGGCTTGCACATCTCCGGTAATCTTTGGATCTTTAACAGTTCC
>Ga0209749_1002452_pt1 | contig 12219 bp, 18 predicted proteins | sample EPASupsiteSAE347_FD_187267 | JGI IMG/M metagenome (GOLD analysis project Ga0209749, IMG submission 187267) | Bioremediated contaminated groundwater from EPA Superfund site, New Mexico - Sample SAE3-47 (SPAdes) (version 2) | ecosystem: Environmental > Aquatic > Deep subsurface > Groundwater >... | reverse complement strand
ACTGCTTTGAAATCTAAAACTGCCGCCTGATATTAAAGGGTTATGGAATGCTTGAGCGGTATGCGGTGAAAGTCGCATGTACCGTTCTTAGAAGAGAAAGGGCGGGAAACCGCTCTTTCTTATTCGACTTGTTTATGCTATTAAATTGTAAACTACTTTAATTGTCCGCAGCAAATTTATTTTACAAATTTCAGATATATCTCTGCATCTGCAGAATGTGGGCTGTTAATTCTGTTAATCCTGTTATCCCGTCAAATCAGTGGATGGTCTCGGTTGCAGGAGAAGTCGCAGAAGCAGAACCCCAGAGAGGACTTTTGCATAAAAGTGAATTCGATCTAAGCTTTAGAAATTTTTTTAGTAATGGTTCATCTTTTCATAACCTTAGGGCTGATGCCAGAGCAAACGATGTGCTGGAATTGTCATGATTTTCAAAAAATAAGCGACGAGAGGGGGACTTGAACCCCCGAGTTCCGATTAAGGAACACAGGGTTAGCAACCCTGCGCCATACCGGGCTTGGCTATCTCGTCAGAACAAAATTATGGGTATCCAAAAACAGTTTTTTGGGCTCTTTCATATCTACCGTTTGCTATATAACACTTTTTACTTATTCTATCATAATTAATATTACGGCTTCAGATGTCCAAAAACTTTTGAATATATACAAGAACTAATTTGATCAAACACCGCAAAGGGCGCAAAGAACGCAAAGCAGAGCTACATTTTTCTTTGCGCCCTTTGCGTTCTTTGCGGTGAGTTCGTTAAACGCTACGACACATCAGCAATACTACAACTTACTAATCATTTCAAAAAGAAAGAAAAATAAAAATTGAAAATTACTTTTCTTCCATTTTCGCCATTAAATGTTCCTTTATCCTACCTACCTCTCTCGCAAAAGTTTCGTAGTTGTAATGCTGTGCATGAATAGCTGCGCTCCATCCCGCAGTGTCTTTCGCTAAGTATGCAAGTTCTGCGAGCTCTTCGTCTGTGGCTCCGCTCATCTTCGCAGCCTCTCTGTGGAATAACTCACAATACGGGCATTTTATAGCTGCCGCAACTGCCAGTCCTATGAGATCTTTGTATTTAGCAGGTATCTTAGTCTCTCCAACATTGTATCTTTTAAACATCGGCCATTCGTTGACTAATACATCCGGCGGCATGTCTTTCATAAATCCTGGAACTATTCCCATTGTCTTTTCTATATCTCTCATTGTTTCTTCGTATGCTGTCATATTTTACCCCCATTTACCTATTTATTCTCATTCATTATAGAATGCTTGCCCTAAAATATACGGAACCGCAGATAAGCGTACTATTAACACTTTCGGTCAACATTAGCCTTATGGCGCTGGGGTTGCGACCCCAGACCCCATGGGATGCGCCGCCGTTGGCGGGGTTTAACATGAAATACTCCCTGTTATTCTTTAAAACCCAGTAAACTATTCTCAATAATTTAGCGGCTACCGCATTCAAAGCAGAATAATGATGTTTTCCCTCGCTGATCTTCTTATCATAAAACCGTTTCAAGTTATCAAATAATTCAAGCTGTGTGATCAGGGTTTTAATTTCAATAGTGATGATCGAATCCAGTTCAGGTATTGTCAAAATATTCCCCGCATGATCATATATTTCCTTAGCTTTTGTGCATAAGACGATGCCGTATCCGAACCAGTTCTCTTAATTGATACAAGTTCAAATCCTTGATCTCATTAACCTGGGGCGGTTCAGAATAACGAAGCATATCAGCTATGATAGCTGAATCTATAGGGTCAGTTTTTGTCTTTCGAATATTCATTTTCCGAAAGCCATTGGTTTGAATAGGATTGTATAGCTTGACTTTATATCCATCTCTTTTCAGGGCCGAATATAACGGTAATGAATATATTCCAGTGGCTTCCATTCCGAAAACAACATCGCTATTTCCTGGTGTTTTGGATCTTATTCTTGAGATTGTTTCATACAAATAACCTAAATCTGCTTTATTGTTTGTGATTCTGAATCGCGGAATCAAATCGTTCCCCAATTGGTCTTTTATGCAGATATCGGATTTGTCTTTTGAAACATCTATTCCGACATATAACATTGTTGTGCTATTCATTTATCTCGACCTCGGTTGATTTTTTGGTTATAAGTTAGATCGAGAGAGTCATGTCCCTCCTCCATCCTTTCTTACACAAGTTCGCCAGTTATACGTGGTACATTTATATATGTCCAAAACGTACTTATTCGTGTATTAAAACTCACATTCAAGAGGTAGCCATTGATAAATACCATTTTTCGTATTTGGTTGACGTGCAGTTCAATATTGTGAGAATAGAAAGAAAGTTTTAGAAACAGTGGACCTGGACTTTGAAGAGAAGAGTGTATTACGAGGACCCACAGAATACCCCTATGAGGAAAAACTCAGAGTCTGCCCTCAACCTTTTGCCTGCAGGTCTAAAATCGGTACGAGTCTAAGCTGGTTGCTGATATATCTGCATATCAAAGCCGAACAAGGACACGATCAGTTTATGCATATCAGTCAGATTAGTTGTATTTTTATATATTTTATCTGCGATAGTGAAAACCGCAACTGATATACCACGTAAATTCTTGAAAAGAACCTGTCCTGTTGGATTGTCTGTCATCCCTTTGTCCCCTTCTTTCTCCCTTCTTTCGTAAGCAGTAACTGGAAATCTCCAATCTCTTTGACAAGCTCATCTCTGAGACCAACCGTCTTTGGAACCAGTGTCACGAATGATAAATTGTTCTGATAAGCAAGATCCAGAATGATGCCACTAAAGAATTTACTATCGGCAACCAGTATCGATTTGGAGAGATCAGGTACAATATTTCTTAATGAAGTTATATTGAACCTGTTCTCAGTGCTATCTGATGTATTGCCGGAAGTGATCCTTCCTGTGATCGGAACGTTTCCATCTTGCGTGACTGTCATTCCAAAAAGTATCTGCTTCAGGTCGGGTCTGTGCTCTTTGCTGTATCCGAAAGTGACCAGCGGATTTTCTTCATCACTGTTATATTCCCCGTAAAGGCTCAAGCTCGTAGCATCAAAATGGAGGCGGGAAAGCCCAAGTGAGTGCTTTACGATCGTTTTTGCAATCTCCAGATGTCTCATACATGCTGAGACCAGCGGGAGATGGTCTAATCTTTTAACTTCTACAATTTTTAAATTATAAAAATCAGATGGGTAAATCAGACCTCTCGAATGTGGGTTTCATGATGCGGTGGTTTTATATAAACCGAGGGAAAAGGTACTGTAGAGGTGTTGTTATTAGCACTGACCGCTATAAGTATATGTCCATCAAGCAACTCCAGGACATTACGGACGAGTTGAAGGAAGAAGCAAAACGAGACCCTGCGCGCGATGCAGAGTACCATGTGGCTTATAAAGCCCTGGAGGATAAGATAAGGGAGAGGGACAGGAAAAGACCGAAATGCATTCCTGCCCGATTCGAGCACAGTCTGGATCTGTTCGAAGAATTCTAATAAAATCTGCTATCAAAATAAAACGAGTACAAAGATGCCGTCAGAAAATATCGAACCTGAGATCGTCAGGCTTTTCCCCTCGACCAAAAGCGGAGTGGTCGAACGCGGATTATGGAGAATACCGCTGTTCTTCGATAGAAGTTTCGGGAAAAGCAGGGGATGCATCCGCCTGCGCCGCTACATAGTCCACATGGCCGAGATGGGCGAGACAAAAGAAGCCATGATGGAAAAAACAATGGAAATATACAAAGAGTTCTCAGAGCTTATCGACAGGTACCCTGCGGATAATGATACCAGGGATAGGCGAAAAGCTCAACTGGATAAATACATGCAGGAATTCGTGGACGAGGTGAGCGAGCTTATAGCTGAAGGGGATTCAACGCACATCTATTAAAGCATAGTTAAAGCATACGGCTTAAACCTGGGGCGTTATCTCCCCTCAAAGAATTTCATCTCATCAGCATCAACTACAGTGGCCTCCCCTATGGCACAGCATTCAGCCCTGCGCACCCTTGCGTGTCCTCTCATCTCTAACTGGAGGCGCGCCATCTGTACCTCTGCTTCCTCGTAGAACTCCTCTGTCCTCTGTACCATCTTGTGCATGGAAACCTGTTTTTCCCGGATTCTTGCAAGGACACCGGTCGTACCGGGTCGTACGTCCTCCAGGCTTGTAGATGTCAGGAAGACCACATCCCCTACATTTGTCTCAAGCGCGGATAGAAAATTATGGGGGCTTCTTATCTCGATGGTCTTTACCTTGTTATTCTCAAGGTTCTTCAGGAAATGCTGCGATATTCCGCTCAACACGATATACCGCATGTTATCACCCGTACATCGGGAACTCTTTCTTGGGCATCGAGGGCGCCTCTGTTGTTCTTACCTGCTCTGCGAGTTTGGAGAGTTCAAGCTCTATCTGCTCAGCCTGGCTCAGCAACTTATCGGTATTAATGGATAGATCGTATAACTTGTTAAGGACGTTTGTTACCGCAACCGCTGCTCTTGGATCAGGATTCGGTCCCGGTGTCTCACCGAGAAGGCTAATTGCCGGGAGGTTGCGCAGGAAGCATTCCGTCATGATGCTGCCTGAGATGCCTGAGATCGTCCCTACCTGGAATATCTCAGTTTTATCCTTGATCTTCTCCAGCATCTCGTTGTTCGTAGCTCCCCCGAAGACACGGCGCTCGCCTGTTGTGGTCGCTATCCCTGCTATCGAGACGATGTTACTGGCATGGATGGACTGCATCCAGTCGACCAGGGATTTGCTGATATCGTACGATGCGGTCGGATGTATGGGTATGTCCGAGATCACTACGACTATATCCTTTTTTTCAGCCTCGTAGATGCGCACCGGCATGTAGATGATCCCGTTGAAAAGTACTGCAAGGGGCGGGAAATATCTTGAATCGATCGAGCCTGTGTATTTCATCCCCAGCTCCTCTATGAGGTGCTGGCATGTGATGTTCCCAACAAGACCGATGCCGGGGAATCCCTCGATAACTATCGGGTTTCTGGATTTTATATGCTCACTGATAATGTTCACAACTGGTTCTGCGGATTCTGCCATGCTTCCACCATTTTACTAATTAGGGCGAGAGCTAATAAAAGCATCGATTATTCCACGATTATCCCGGCGTACCCCACGACCGCGGATGTATCACCGGTTATGTCCCCGCTCGTGCTGTACTTGAGCAGGGTTGCTTTTTTTGCGCCCAGGCTCTTCGTTGCAGCAAGCATGGCTGCAATTGGACCATAACCACATACTGAGGCATTTCGCTCATACAGTCTGCTGTACAAGCCCGGTATGTCCATGCCGAGTATGGATTCGATAAAATATGCATCGTTCTCCCTCGCCACTTTATCCGGCACATAATGGCTAAAATCGCTCGATGCTATTATCACGATTTTCTTATCTACTTTCCGTGCAGCTTCAGCGATCTCCTGCCCGACATCCACAGCGGTCTCTTCATCCTGCATCCCCATGCAGATAGGGATAATATTGAATTCCTTGAACCGGTGCTGCAGGAAGGGAAGCTGCACCTCAAGGGAATGCTCGTACTTATGCGCGCTCTCGTCCAGGTCGATGATCCTCCCGGGCAGTGCCCTGATGAATTCAGCATCCGGCCCGATCTCACCCAGCGGAGTACTCCACGTTTCGCTGGAAACAGCCACAGGCGAGCCATAGCCTGTATGGTTCGGTCCCAGCATCACAAAGGTATCTGCCTTCGGAAGCACGGAGTACACGTAAGCTGCTGTGCTGCCCGAATACATGTACCCTGCATGGGGCACTACAGCGCCGAGGACAGCTCTCTCTGTTGACGGCGCGTTCGCAAAGCACCGCTCAAGCTCCCTGCTCAGGTCATTTTTACTGCGCGGGTAGAACTGTCCTGAAACAGCAGGCGCTCTCATACCTGATTATATCTCAGCCTCGAAATCAGCCACTGTATAATTGATGGTGTCCCCTCTTTCCTCAAGGGTCTTCTTAGCAAGCAGCCAGTAGATCAATGCGAGGGCTTTTCTTCCCTTGTTGTTGGTGGGGATTACAAAATCAACGTTGGATGTTGAGTTGTTGGTATCGCATAGACCTATAACTGGTATTCCGACGTTGATAGCTTCATTTACCGCCTGCATGTCCCCTGCGGGGTCGGTTACCACAAGTACATCGGGTTCTACGTATAAATGCAGCTTCGGATTGGTCAGCGTGCCGGGAATAAACCTGCCAGTTATTGCTTTTGCGCCTATTGCCTTCGCGAACATCTCGGAAGGATAGTGACCGTACTGCCGTGCCGAGACTACCAGTATTCTCTGCGGGTCGTATTTTGCAAGCATTTTTGCTGCAAGCCGTATCCGCTGGTCCGTAGCCTGTATGTCAAGGACGTACAGTCCGTCCGTCCTCACGCGGTACACGAAACGCATCATCTCTTTTGTCTTCTGCTGAGTGCCAATGTGGATTCCTGCAGTGAGATATTCATCCTGAGGAATGATAGATTCATAACCAGTATCCTGTTTTACATCCTGTTTGATATCAATGATATTTTCCATGTTCGTCACCCTTTATTCTTCTTCTGCCAGAGTAATATGTGTTTCCTTTATCGGGACTACTCCTTTTGGTAATTCAGTTATTCTTTTCACCGTGATAGGGATCACTCCCTTATCCAGTTCCGCCAGTGCGATATCTATGGGTTCTTTCTTATCTGTCTCGATCAATACTGGGGCTCCCATAGAGATTTGAAGTGCCCGTGCGCCTATGATCCTCGCGCGCTCATACCGTGTAAACTTGGTCTCCACTTAATCACCTCAAAAACAAGTACTAAACAGTTAAATAAATACTAATCCTTTGATCACATACTCGATTTTTCCCGGAGTCCCTCCGGGAGTGGTTCATGTTCTTTTCCTTATCCTCTGATGCCGCGTCCTGAGAAATGGGGTTGCTGAGATTTGAACTCAGGTCACGGCGTCCCGAACGCCATAGGATGGACCAGGCTACCCTACAACCCCTCCTCACTGATACGGTGCCAGCAGGTCAACGAGCTCCACGTGAGAGAGGAGCATCCGCCTGCAGCAGTATCGCTCTATTCCGAGGTCATTGAGCACTTTGCCCGGGTCCTCTGTCTGGGTTCGTTTTTTGTATTCATCCCATACGCTTGAGATGACCTTCCCGCATGTAAAGCATCGTACCGGTATCATGTTTCACCTGTATGATTTCTGCCTTCTCTTCCTGGCACCGCGTCCGCCGAATTTCTTGGGCAGCTTGTAGCGCGTGTCGTTCACGAGCAGGCTCCTGTCGTACTGCGCCATTGCGTCACGGAGCGCAGTGTCGTTCGTCCATTCCACAAGGCCCCTGGCTATAGCTGTCCTGACAGCGGCAGCCTGACCGATGATACCGCCGCCGTGCACATTGACGTCGATATCCACAGCCTGGATGACATTGCCTGCAAATTCAAGGGGCTCAGACATCTTAAGGCGGATAAGTTCAGGCTGGACAATCTCGATAGGCATCTTGTTCACCCTTACGCGCCCTTTTCCTTCGCTGAGGGTTGCGCGGGCGATTGCCGTCTTCCTTTTTCCTGATGAATTAACGATTTTCATGCATGACTCCTAAAATTTTGAACCTAATCTTTTGCTCAGGTCTCCAAGTACCGTGTAATTGCTTGTACTGAGGCGTGTGATGCTTGCACCTTCAATGGTTGCAACAGGCTCCTTGCTCAGTTCAGGCGGAACTCCTATATATACTTTCAACCTATTATATGCTTCCCTTCCTGTCGTCTTTTTATGAGGTATCATTCCGCGTATGGTTCTTGAGATTATCTGCTCAGGACGGCGGGGGAAATGTGGACCGAACTCACGCGACCCGCGTTGGACGTACCTCTGGTACCGCTCGAACGTTGCATCCTTTCTTCCTGAAATGATAGCTCTCTCTGCATTGACGATTTTAATCTCCTCGCCATTCAATAAGCGCTTTGCGACGTTGCTCGCCATTCTTCCCAGAATAAGATTTTTTGCATCGATTACTGCCATGTCCTCACCCCATTATCCTTACCCTTTGGCCCTCAGGATTACTGCCCATGAGCTCTTCTATGGTAATGCAGGAGCCGCCTGCCGCGGTTATCTTGTTCTTCGCGCTTCCGCTGAAGCTCAGTGCCGCTACGGTCAACTGATGGCTCAGTTCGCCCGCACCAAGCACTTTCCCTGGCACGAGTATCAGATCCTTCTCTTTCGTGTATCTGTTTATGCGGCTGAGATTGACCTCAGGGTAATTCCGCTTTGGGGTTTCAAGCCGCAATGCGATATCCCGCCAGAGGGGAACTCCCTTCTCCCTGGACTGTTTTTTGAGATTGGATATGAGATCCAATAGCTGTATGTTTGTCTTATGATTATGTTTCATTTCATTCCTCCGTAAGACCTCTGCGGTCCGACTCACGCAGTGCTGCGTTCGAATTGCACAAATTCATACGCCACAGGCGGATGCCTGCTACGGTTATACTGAATCATAAAAAAATGATCCAGTCCTCCCCCACATGCCTTTCATGTTACATAAAGGTAACGTATCACAACTTACTTATACATTATCATCTGTATGAGAGACGATATTATGAGAAAATCCTTGATTCTTTTGTTAGCCGCTATTGTATTGTTCAGCGGTTGTACAGGTGAGAAAGCAGTAAAAAGTGGGGATAGGGTTTCTGTTGATTATATCGGAAGCCTTGAGAACGGAACGGTTTTTGATACATCCGTTGAGAGCGTGGCAAAACAGAATAACATAGTTAAGCCTGAGTACAAACCCCTTCCATTCACTGTAGGGAAAGGAGAAGTGATCAAAGGGTTTGATGAGGGAGTTATAGGGATGAAGGTAGGAGAGACTAAGACTTTAACTATCCCGCCTGAGAAGGGCTATGGCAATATCGACCCGAAGGCGATACAGACTCTCCCTGTGATACAGAACATAACTGCAACAGAGACATTCCCCAGGATACTTGAGATACCGCTTTTCCAGTTTGAAGGAACGTTCGGTCCAAACCATACGGCTGGCGATGTTGTCACTTTACCGAGGACGAACGTTAACCTGACCGTTACGAGCATCTCATCCAACGTAACTTTATCCTACGATCTAAAGGTAGGCGATAATATCTCATCACCGGGGGCGCCGTGGAACGATACGGTCTCAAAGGTAGATGATAAGAACATAACAATAAAGCATAACGCCAAAAAAGATGAAACGGTCAAGTACTTCCAGGGTGCTCCGTGGAACAGTACCGTTATCGCTGTGAACAGCGACAATATCACCCTGAAGCACAATGCCGTCCCGGATACCAGGATCCAGACCATGTTCGGGGACGTGATCAGGGTACATTTCAACGAGACATCCATAACACTTGATCAAAACCCTGAACTTGCAGGGAAGACGCTTATATTCAAAGTAACCCTTAAATCGATTGATGAGGCTAATAAACAGGCCAATAAAAAATAGGAGAGCAACGTGAAATTCAGGTAATGAGACGTACCTGAATTTCCTTCGATCTTTATAGTTATAGTAAATTACCGCAAATTTTAGCCAAACTTAATCTCAGCATCCTCATTTAACGCAAATGCCTTTTTCTCATGCAAAGTATAATGAACGATATGCATTGGCTCATAAGGATTAAAACTGGTATATACAATGTTTTTGAAGGGCTTGCAGATATAGGTATTTCGCACCATTCTTAATATTTGTACATTGCTGAAGCGTCTTGTTATATGACATAAAAAGAAGGAAGCCCAAGAAAGAAATAGCCCTATAAACACATACAGTAATTCTTAATATTTGTGCATTATTACTTTATATATTTGTATTCGGCATCAAGCGCCATATTTGGCTAACATTTGAGGTTAATTACTATAGTTATACATACCCCGTAAACCTGGGCTCTGTCAACTTTCTATGAAATTCTGGCATGCTAATAACATCATTGAGTGCACGAGCCGTCTCAAGCCCCTCCTCCACGGGAAGACCCCAAATGTTTCTCCCATAAATAGCTCCTTCGGCCCCGGCTTTCATCAGGATCTCTGTCTGTTTTTTCAAAGTCTCTGTTGGATTCCCTGGCAGTTTTGGACCCCCTGAAAAAATAACAATGGAATGCGGAGCCGCCTGAACAACAAGACTTGCTCTGAACGATTCCTGCTCCATTGTCAATGCCGTCTCAGCATCCTTCGGTTCGAGGTATTTGTATGCAATCATACTTGAATTCTTTTTTGCCAGACTTTCTATGTATGCATCATATGCCCTTCGGTTGTCAGGTTTTATCTTTAAGGGATACTTGGTTTTTATTATGTCTGCCCCCAACAAACCAGATGCTATTGAAACCGCGTAATGTGTCCAGTACAGGCTATCCGCCTGCGTCATACCCTGAAACTCGCCATTTTTGTCCTTCAATTGGATCTTTTCATCAAGCCCCCGACCCCGTGAATAAGCCCATACTACAGCTACCAAGCCGACTTTATGAGCCTCTCTAATGATTTCTGCTGCTCTTTCCAGATCAATTTTAATATGTTCTCCACCCGGGTAGATGGTCAGGCCAATAGCGGATGCTCCGTGTCTTAATGCATCCTCTACAGTACCTGTCGTGGACATTATTCCTGCACTTTGCGGCTGCGTTATGTGGCCATCGATTTTATATATCAATGGTATATCCGGTCTGAATAAGTGTTTTGATTGCCTGATATTACCAGGGTGCAGGACATAGCCAGAAAAATTGCCTCTGTTCACTAATTCTGCTATTGCCCGTATGTCTGCTGAGCCTTTTCCTCTCAGATTAATCTCTTCAGCGGTTGCATCGTCTCTTTCCCATAAAAATTCATGGCCTGGGCCATGCTCTGAGCTTTTCTGATCGAAGGGCATGAATAGGGCTGTTCCGTTTCCTGGACCATGAGCATAAAGCATGCGATAAAGGTTAGCTTCAACTCCTGCTTCAAGAAATCGCATCTTTTCAAGCCTCGGTCGAACAGCTACATTGTCAGCGACGCTAATATCCAAATCGACTTCATCGATATGTTTCTTGGAATTCATTAAGGTTTGAATGAAGGCCATAGTTATATCCCTCTTTAAATCAGTATTTGTCCTCTTTTAATGCATTATTCGGTTATATAATTAAATATCTTCGTGTTCATTGACAAAATTAGAAAAGTATTTTTACCAATAAAAAATAACGCTTTATTACGTTGATCTTAGCCCGTCATCAGCTTTTCAATGAGTTCGATCTCCTTCTTACCGCCTATATATATAGGCGTCGTGACATCGATAGATTGGGGCTTGATGGACAAAATATCAGTCTTCCCGTTGCTTATCGCTCCACCTGCTTCGGATATTATTTTCCCCATCGGATTAGCTTCGAATAAAAGTCGCAACTTGCCCTTTTCTTTTCCTTTGAATCCTGGATAGGTGAATACCCCACCTTTGTGGAGGATCTGGTGTATATCCGCCACGAAAGAGCCGCTAAAGCGCAGCTTGTAACCATCTTTCTCAAGAGTTTCGATAAATTTGGCATGCTGTGGGAGGTAGTCCTTTCGAAGCGCGCCAGGTGCATATATTTTGCCATCCGGGATCTTGATATCTTTCTCTTTCAGGTTGAATACACCTTTTTCATCCATTACGAAATCATGTACGCCATTTCCAGTTGTAAGAGTAAGCGTAGTCAGGGGCCCGTAGAGAATGTACATTGCTGCGATCATATTAGCTCCTTTTTCCAGAACACTGCCTGGATAGATTCCGATGATCGTACCTACGGTCAGGTTCACATCAATCAGGGAAGAACCATCAAGAGGGTCAAGAGCAACGCCAAATTCGTTTTTAGGGTTTTCAACCTCAATAATATTCGGCTGTTCTTCAGTGGCTATATATCGAACTAGCCTGGATTTTTTTAAACCATTAACTAGAACACCGTCTGCCCATTTATCCAGGGCCATCTGTTCTTCGCCGTAGATATTCTTACTACTTTCTTGTGTTTCTTTTGATTGAAGGAAAAATCCTTTTTTTATTTTATCAGCTTGCTCGCTGAAGAATAGTATCAATTCTGAGAGCCTCTCATCCGTCTTGTTATTAATAAGAAAATCTTTTAGTATCATTATCTCACTCGCTTTTAGACCGTGGGGTCAAGGGGTAGAGAAGCCCACCGTACTTGTACGGTGGATGAATCGTACCCCTTGGAATAGTATAATACTTGCCCCCAAAAACAGTTGTGTAGGCTGCATTTTAAGGGCAAGCA
>Ga0209749_1002450_pt1 | contig 12223 bp, 18 predicted proteins | sample EPASupsiteSAE347_FD_187267 | JGI IMG/M metagenome (GOLD analysis project Ga0209749, IMG submission 187267) | Bioremediated contaminated groundwater from EPA Superfund site, New Mexico - Sample SAE3-47 (SPAdes) (version 2) | ecosystem: Environmental > Aquatic > Deep subsurface > Groundwater >... | reverse complement strand
TCTTCATCCTCTAATTTTGAATATAAGGGCAATGAAAGAGTGTGATCTCCGATCCATTCTGCCACAGGAAAACGCCCTTCCTTATAGCGAAATGTTTTCCTGAAATACGTCAAGAGATGGATCGCACGGTAATTTACTGTGATACCAATCCCTGCGTCCTGTAACTTACCTATCGTTTCATCCCTTTTATCAGGCCATATTGTGAATAAATGTCTGCCACTTTTGCCAACTGCCAAAGGATAACCAACTACACCCTGCAATTCCCACTCATATCTTCGGCTGATTTGCTCCCTGCGCTCCCAGTTTTCGTGCATTCTATCTACCTGGTTAATAAGAAGCGCAGCCTGTATGTTATCCATGTTAAACTTCCATCCAAACTCCGTCATATCCCAATGCTGATACCTTTTCTGGAAACGCTCATTTGATCCGGCTGTCATGCCGTGCGACCGCATAATCCTTACCTTATCGGCTATTTCCTTGTTATTTGTGCATACAGCACCGCCCTCACCGCAACTTATAGCTTTGGTAGCAAAAAAGCTGTAGCACGCCATATCGCCCAATTGACCCGGTTTTACGCCATCCCTTGAGGCTTCCGGGGCATGGGCTACGTCCTCTATAACTATTAAGTGGTACTTATCTGCAATCCTGCGAATTTCCCGCATATCACACATTGTGCCGTAGAGATGCACCGGGACGATGGCCTTTGTCTTTCCTGTGATAGTGTTTTCAATCAGTTTTGTATCAATGTTACCCGTAGTCTTTTCCACATCAACGAAAACGGGCCGTGCTCCGGCCTGTATAATAGCTGTTGCCGTAGCAATAAAGGTCATGGGCGTTGTAATTACTTCATCACCACGGCCTATTCCATGAGCAAGCAAGGATAAATGCAGTGCAGCGGTGCAACTTGTCACGCCAACCGTATACTTGCATCCTGTATATTCAGAGAACTTAGCCTCAAAATCAGCTACCTTTTGACCAGTCGTGAGAATAGGCTGTTTCAGTGCTTCTACTACACTGGCAAAGTCCTGCTCGTTAAGGTTGTGCTTGAAAAATTCTACTTTCATTTAATGCACAACTTTTTTACCATCTTTAGTTATGATAGGGATAGAACGCATCCACAATTGACGCTTCCACCATGCCGGATTCTTTTTATACCAGGATATAGTGCGCTCCAATCCTTCTTCAAAACTTATTTGCGGACACCAATCAAGTAAATAATGCGCTTTCCCTGCATCAGCGGTATGGCGTGAAACTTGCCCCGGCCTATCTTCAATGTAATGGATCAAGCTTTCATCACGTCCCATCATATTAATGACCATCTTGGCTATTGTTATAATGTCGATGCTCCGGCCTGAACCTATGTTTATGACCTGGCCTTTGACCTTTTCAAGATCACAATGCAAGGCTAAGTCTATCGCTCTACAGGTGTCATCTACATAAACCCAGTCACGGCTTGCCGTTCCGTCTCCATGAATATTTAAAGGCTCCTTCAGAATACAGGACGTTATGAATCGTGGTATCAGCTTCTCAAGATGCTGCCACGGCCCGAATTGATTAAAAGGTCTCAGGATAATCGCCGGAATATCGTAGGTATTCCAGTAAGCATAAACGAGACGATCTGCCCCGGCCTTGGCTGCTGCATAGGGACTGGCTGGCAAAAGCAAATCCTCTTCTGTCATGAAGTTACCTTTTGCCGATCCGTATACCTCGCTCGTAGATATATGCACAAATTTATCAATATGTTTACCATGTTCAGCTACGGCATTGGCTACGGCCTGTGTGCCCAATACATCCGTCTCAAAGAACAGTAAATTATCGAAGATGCTACGAGTGACATGCGATTCGGCAGCGAAGTGGCAAACTGTGTCAACTTGAGTAATTAGCTTATTTACAAGCTCAGCGTTGCACACATTACCAAATACGAACTGCACTCTGGGATCACGTGGTATATTATCCATGCATCCGGCATAGGTAAGAGCATCGAGCACTATTATTTTATATTTGGGATATTTCTTAAGGATATAGCGCACAAAGTTACTTCCGATAAATCCGGCTGCCCCGGTTGCGAGTATTGTTTTCATACTTATTTATCCTTCTTAGCAAATACTTTACCTAGTGGATCATTATCCCTGTTGCAATGTTTGCCTGTTCCCAATTCAAATGAATTATAGTAATTATCTATTAACGCTTTATCTTCGCCATGAAAAACGATCTCTATTTGTTCAGCAGCATGTAATAACCTAGCAAATTGGGGAAACCATTCCTTGTAATTATTTTGTAAATCTCGTTGACTGTCCTTATAAGCTTTCCTGAAGGCTTGATACTCTATATCAAGATATCGTATTTGCTCATGCATGTTCCAACTATACTTGTCCGCACCTCTCGTATTTGTTAAGATATTCCATGCACGTCCAATCCTTCTGAAACTAAACATTTATCCCTTCCTTATTATTTCCAAGCTCGCTGGCCCATGATTAAACAATAGGTCAATTACTGACAAGTGAGATATGAACTCTCCATATAGTTGATTATATACTGGATGATGGTACTCTTGATACGTTAATTTAATCCCATTATCCTTGAACATTTGCTCGCCTTTCCCTTCCAGATAAACCTTTCCGGCAGCACCTTCGATGAACTCCGTAGCACCTAATTTAAGGCACATATCAATTAATCTCTGTGTGCGCTCGCCTGTTATTCTCATGGCACTGGAATACCTGATATGTGTATCTATCCCCAGTGCGTCTTTTAACTCGATTATGAACGCTGCATCAAGATCAACTAAGTATTTCCAGGTATCAGAATAAATGCGCTCAAATATGTTGAAGTATTTATCAAAGTATGGTGCTCTGGAGTAGTTTTGCCGGATGCTTTTCAGGTGTTTTATCGCCCAATTAGTATGATTGTCAATCTCAACATCTTTAATTAAAGGAAAGCCATCAACCATTACAGGAACTGTCAACCATTGAGCACCTTGCGGTGTTTTGATACGGTTGCGGTTTCTCCATCCATCACGATCATACTGAACGGAGTCGTATATCACGAAGGTATCTGCATGATCCAGTTGAGCTATCATCCCAAGCCAAGGCAAATATCCCGGCTGGAGTATAGCTACTACCTTATCCATCAATGACACCTGCTGCACGTTTATTTTCCGCATCCTTCATTATTTGCCAGTAATTATAATTCCAAGACCTGAAACGCCAATCAGGACACTTTTTACAAATGTCTACTTCTTCATATATTCCTTCAAGTAAAAGGTTACGCCATTCCGTAAGCTTCTTTCCTTTCCAGATGCTTTGGATTGATTGATCGTTGACGTTTCCAAAGTTAGTTTCTCCGGCTATGTCATAAGAACAGAATATCGCTTTACCCCTGCTGTCAAAGACAATACGCTCAAAAGGAAACGGACACGGCTCACGATCTTTCATTAATGGTTCACTGTCAGCCGAATTTTGCGCATCATTTATGCCCCAAGTTAAATACTTCCTGACCTGCACGTTATCAACAAGTTTTCTCCAGAAGTCTATCGCCTGTTCCAGTTTGCCATCCATCGCCTTCTGATTAACCAGGCTCACGATTACCTTTGTTTGGCTTTTGGTTTCGTTCCTGCGATCCATTAAATAGCGCACGTTGAGTAAAAGACGATCAAAGTCAAGCCCTACCCTTATCTTTTCGTAGGTCTCTTTATCGGCAGCGTCTGCGCTGATTTCTATTGCATCAGTGCCACAGGCCAGCAACCTGTCTACTGTTTGTGGAGTTAAAAGCGATCCATTAGTTATCAATCCTATCTTCGCACCTTGCGCCTTGGCAAACTCTATCATCTCAATCATATGTGGATGCAATAACGGCTCACCACCACCTGTTAGCCGGATCACAACCTTATGTTCTCCGCATTCCTTTGCTATCTTCTCAAATAGGTTAGTAGGCATGAAAAGCGCATCTTTATAACTCTTCCGTATTCCTGAATTAACATATGGGCAGGACGGGCAACGTGAATTACAAGAATAGGTGACACTCAATACTACCATCAATGGAAAATCAAGTATTTTGATATTAGATTTATTAGTTATGTGCGTCATTTCTTAACCATATTGTCAATAGCTTTCACTACACCTGCTGTTATTACACCCATGATAATAGAAGCAACTAATTCACTTTCTTGCGGATGCTCTCCCACCTCATGGCTGCTTAAAAGTTTGTGCGAGAACATGCCTTTAAACTCTAACCCACAATAAGCACATTTTTCGACTCGCTCTTTAGACAGATTATTCTTTACCTCCAACTGTAATAATTCTATCTCAGTCGGGATATAACCTAATGTATACCAAGGCCAGTAGTCTTTTTCTATGTCATCTAAAGCCCTATCAATATTCTCGCCTATATATTTTAACATTCGATGATACATTTCACGTTGATCTTTTACCATCTTCTTGGTAATACCAGGATATTTTGTCAATGTTTTATCCATCATTTACCCTCCAAAATACTGCGCCAAGCCCACCTGCCAGTCTTTACAGGTAGAACATAGTGGATGGCTAAAATCACCTGCAATGTGCTTCTGCCTACGCTTCAATATCTCACCATCCCATATCTCTTTTATAGTCTGTTTATTAATATCACCCGGACTGTAGACACCTTCAAAATCAAAGTCACACTGTGCGAGTTTTCCTGTCCATTGAATAGATACCGTCCTTGCTAACCAGGGGCAGGGATACGTCCTATCTTCCTGTGTTAGATTAAGATTCTTAGCTTCGATGGTGTTGCCCCAACTTAACTTCGGCCTTATCTTGACAATCGCCCCACCATCAAGCCAATACTTTTTAAACTGCTCAAGCTCGGACTCGTTCTCTTCCATCACTATAAATTGCGTTACAACTTTCAACTTGCTTTGCGCTGCGGTCTTTGCTGCTATCAACTGATCAATATTCCATACCAGTTTATCAAAATTTCCTCCAACCCTTATCTTATTATATGTCTTAGATGTGGCAGCATCTACACTTATTAAAATGTAGTCTAACCCAGCTTGCACTAAGTTCCAAGATATCTCTGTGTTTAATAGCAGGCCGTTCGTATTCAGCCGGACATCTTTTAATCCTTTATCTTTGGCATAGCGTATGCCCTTTATAAGTTGGCTGTGATTTATCAACGGCTCACCAAGCAAGGCCAACCACAGTGTAGTGTCCGGCTTGACATGTGCTATTTCATCAACTACCTTCTTGAATACTTTGAACTCCATATTACCCTTTTTACGTTTCATGAAAGAATTAGGACAGATGGGACATTTCAAGTTGCAATACGAGCTTGTTTCCACTATTACGTTGATGGGGAAATCATATATCTTTAGTCCGTCTTTAATAGATTGACGATCAAATTCCACGTTTTGCTCCTATTTAGTCATACTTATTATGGCATACGCTATTGATGGGATCGCAAATAAGAACTGTAAATTCACAAGTATTCTGTATTCATCAGTACCATAGTTACCCCAAAATAATCTAATTACGCCTATTATAAAACAACACAAAATGGATACCCCACATATCGCAAACCACCTTTTACTCATTCATTTACCCTCGCCATTATATAAGTATCTACGTATTCACCATTTAAGAACCGATCACTTTTTAGTAGTCCTTCTTCTACGAACCCTGCTGATTCAAAGGCTTTCTTTGCTCGTTTATTATAATCAAATACATAGGCGTATAGCCTATTAAGATTAAGTCGCTCAAAAGCGCACTTTACAATTAAGTTGATAGCTTGCGTCCCATACCCTTTGCCTTGCTCCTTTCCTATCAATATTCTGACTTCTGCCTTTACATTTTCAAAATCTACATCATATAGCCATACATTCCCAATATATTGCGCATTTACTTCGATGGCATATACGAAAGCCATTTCATCCTTTAATCTTAGATACCACTTTTCATGTTCTTCTTTTGTAACGGGAGTGTCCCGGCCTATTAACTTGGCTATCTTGGGATCATTTACCCATCCACGATAAGTCTCGATATCATCATGCTTAAACGGCCTTACTGTGATTTTATGCATCCTTTATCCCCACTGCCTTTTTAATATCAGCAATATCCCTTTCCATCTTGTTGATTTTCTCCTGCAATGGCCCACCCGAATCCCACGCTTGACGGTTATTAGCTTCATAATAAGAAGGCATCATAAATATCCATTCTACTATTCCAGCCAACGCTACCATCACTACTAAGGCCACACAAAACACCCAGAACGGCAAAGGTATTCCCCAATCAGTAAATACTGGATTAATTGTAGTATAGAAACTCATCACGCCAACAAGCGCAAGTGAAAGCCAACTGGCATAGGGACTTATATTACCTATTATTATCTTGAGCATCCCCATGCATGTGCCTATCTTGCGCTGCTTTAATATTTGCATTGTTTTATTATCCTACAATTGTGCCTACTTTTATACAGAGTAGGCGAACTGTTATGTACTTAATAACCCGAAAGTGTTAACGGCATACCAGCCGGGACAACAATGACTTTGGCATCCTTTGCCAGCTTGTCAATGTAGATGTATTGGAGATATTCAGGAGTTAACGCAGCCTTTAGAATCTCGATAGCCTTTACCTGGCCTTCTGCCCGTGCAATTGCAGCAGCAGCTTCACCCTTTGCAAGTGCTTCTGCCTGCTGTGCCTCAACTCGAACACGTTCCAACTTGTTTTGAGACTCAAGAACGGCCTGTAATGCAGCTACCTTTGATTCAATAGCTTTGGTAAATTCCACAGAGAACTCAAAGTTAGTTATATTAACCGTCTCTGTGATAATCCCTCGCTCTTTTAGGCGTAGGCTCAACGACCTTGTAATATCATCCTTAACACTTGACCTACGCAAGATCATATCTTCCGCATTATACTTAGCTGCAATTTCCTTGACTGTCTCCTGCACCGCAGGCGCAGCTATTTTAGCGATATAATCAATCCCTAGTGTCCTGTATATTTCAGCAAGCGACTCAGGTGCTACTTTGTAGTTGATTGCAACGGTAGTTTTTACATCCTGCAAGTCCTTGCTTGCCGCTGCTGCATCTTCTTTGTAAAGTTGCGTCTGTACGGACATCATCACCACCTGAGAAATAAGTGGAGCTTTCATATTAAGACCTTCGTTTAGTACGCCTTCCACCTTACTGAATACCAGTAATATGCCTCTATGCCCTGCTGGAACTGACACAAAGCTACCAAACAAAAGGAAAAGAACAAAAGCACCAATTGGTATCCCCCACCATTTCTTGTTAAAGTCGTCCTCGCCTGACTTTACAATACCAGCAGTAATACCTACTGCCAGCACTGCAATTAAGAATGCAATGAAAAATAGTACATCCATGTATGACCCTCCTTTTTTACTTAATTGACTTAATTATAATCACTAATTATTAGTATGTCAATAGTTATCTATCCATACAGTGAGGCTCTCCTGGTTGTGACAACCATCTATCTACTCGCCAATGCTTCGCCTTACGCTGTGCATCCAATGAGCACTCTTTGTTACAATGCGTTCTTTTCAAAAAAGCGTGCAAAGACTCATTTTCCCTTTGTACAAGTTGCAATCCACACGCCTTACAGGTTCGTATTTCCAATTTTTCTTCCTTCCCATATTACCTTTAATTTAAGATCATACAGAGCACCGCACGCCGGACAGTTATAACCAAACCTTTCCTTAACTAATTCACACTTGCATTTATCACATTTAGGTTTACTTTCCATTTCGCCTCTTCAATAGATTTTCAAGAAGTAGTCCTCCAAGATATGCGACAAGACCGCACAGCACAATGCTACTAAGAATGAGAACTGGAAGGTGGAGAAAACGCCCACCTTCGACTTGAACAAAGTAATACGCGATAAGATGATCTGCGTCAAGAAAAACGCCAGCGCACCCACTACAGAGGACAGTATAAAGTGATTTCCTGTACATCGTATTATTTCTGAAAGCGAATAGCCCCATAGATTTACACCCATAATTTCAAACGCCATTTTAAAATACAGAGAAGCGTTAAAAGCCCCTGCTTGACCGGATTCATGCTAGAATCGCTCCCGAAATCACGGTAACAACACTGCACTGGACTTTCTTTTACCCTTAAATGTAGATGGCGTGCTTTCATTATCTGCTCAATCATCACTCCGTATCCGTTCTCTTCCACTTTAAAGGTCATCAGTGAGAACTTATTGAACGCACGTATTCCGCATTGAGCATCAGTAACACATTCCCTTGATAAAAGATTGCAGCATAGCGTTATTACCTTGATACCAAACTTGCGGTATCCTGGTATTTGCAACAGCGTGCCTTTAAAGCGTGATCCCCATACTACATCAGCATCATTATCTAAGATAGGCTTTATCAAATATTGAATATCAAAAGGACTGTGCTGACCATCACCATCTAATGTAACCACAATATCACTCATAAGCTGCTGCGCTATTTCAAATCCTTTCCTTGTAGCTGCGCCTGCTCCCTGTATTTGCTCCGAAACAACCAACGCTCCGGCATCCGAAGCAACCTGATACGTATTATCAGTAGAATTATTATCTACTACTACAACATAATCAGCGCATTTCAACGCCTTTTTAACCACATCTGCGATGTGTTTTTCTTCATTGTAGGCCGGGATTACTACCGTTATCATCTTTCCTCTGGCAAATACAACTTAATAATCTGTGCTATGGCATCCGGGCAAGACAGGACTTTTACTCCTTCATCTAATGCTGGAGCATTACATCCAATTCCCTGTAAAGTATGGTGATACTCGCCAATATCAACGCCTGCACGTAAACCTATTGAAATTGTGCGAGCAAGGGCTTCAGTAAAACCTGCTGCGCAACCACCTGATTTACCCAAGGTGTTTATTAATTCAAATAATTTACCGTCTAGAGTATTGGCAGTTATATACAAGTGACCACAACCAGTAGCAATCCTATGTGTTTTACCGTCTAATATCTTTGGTCTATCTTGTGCTTTCATTTTTCCACCTCAAATATAGTGACATTTTCCGAAGCAAAAACCCTCTTAAATCCCTGGACTTCTTCCGCATTACACAATTTATATACCAGCGTTTTCTCCTTTTCAATTACCCTCCCTTTCGATATAGGATACCATTTAGTAGTCAACATCTCTTTGTCCGTCACCACAAACCGCATTTTTAGCGTTCTAAGGCTCACCAGTGCCTTTTCTGTCTCTGATGATACCAATATACTACCCTCTAGGTCTCTTTCTGACCCTTCACAGTAAGTGGGAAGATGTGACTGTTTTATAATCCAGAATCCGTAATCCCACCAGGAAAACACACCAAACCCATACATGTCACCAGTTTTATATGCCTTATATTGTGCGGAATTACTATCATAGCACAATGAGCACTGATTTGCTGGACAACTTGCAATACGTAAATAATTGGTAGCCTCTCGCCATCCTTGTGACATATACGTATTTGCAGTAGAGATATAAACATCAGCCCGGATCAAGGGTAAACAGACAGCCATTAAAACCACGACAGCTATTTTGATTTTATTAGCTTTACTGATACTCAAATACTGTGCGACTGATACAAGGACGAAGCTCGTTATGATGGCAGCGTTAAACGCAAAGTAATAATCATATCGTCTCCGGCAAATCATCATAGCCAGAGAAATCACTGACCATACTAAGAACACTAGGTCAGTAGCCTTGCGCTCTTTAATGTAGCGATAAGCCAGCCAACCAAGGCCAACCAAGACGAAGTAAAAACACACGCCGAAGTATAACCATGACGTATTCAGGTCAAACTTCCCAAAAGAGAAGAACAGCGACATTTCCTCTGTAACCGTAGCCCCAAGATTAAGAGAAAACATCTTGACCATTTCGTTTAAATAGAACTTTGTAATATCAGGGTAAAAGACAAGCGCAGCAGTCAGTGCCACGCCAACTATCGCTCCATATGAAATCCAGAGCGCAATGTCCTTTTTATGAAGATACACATACAACGTCAAGCAAATTCCCATCACAAAGACCAGCCAGAGCGCACCGGGCCACGAATTAAAATACAACACCCATATAATCAAGGATACAAGCGAATACGTAAATAAATGTACGATATCCTCACGATTATAAATTGCAAGGATCACAAACATCATTGCGTATGAAGCAAGGCACAGTTCCCACGCATGATAATCCGCTGCTCCAAGCATCGTCCGGTTAAGAAGTTCACCTGGTAACAGACAAAACACTGCAACCGATCCCACAGCCACTTTCCTATTGAATAACGTCCTTGCAATGATATACAAAGGCACAAGAGTTAAAAGGAAAAGAAGGGGAGGCAAAACCGCTGCCGACTCCATATTAGTCATACCTGTTAATCGGGCAGTTAAAGCAATGACTGAGGGCCATACTTTAATATTGACATTTACGCCATTGGGATAGTCTTGAAAATAGTCAATCTGCGGGATATCGGGCCACATATCGGCATATCTGACCATCAGATATCCGTCCGGTGTGTTTAACTGGACGCCATCGCTGAATACGTTGCCAAATGGCAAAACTACCCTGAACAAGATAGCTAATGCGATAGACAGTATGACGATAGACGGCATCAACCATTTCATAATTACGCCGTCAAAATATCTATTTTTGTATCTTTTTCGGTTTTGGCTTTAATCATTTCCGTGAGCACTTCTTTTACCAGGTCAATATCCACCTCATCCGTTCCGTTTTTAGTCACCTTCTTGGAAAGCTGCCTCAACAGTCCCACTACTGTCATTGATTTAAGGATCAGCATAAATCCATCACGGGTGATTTTAATGCCCGCTTTCTCTGACCTTTTGTCATACCAGAAGCGCACGTTGACATCTTTAGTTTCAAGCGACTTACCAACGAATATTTTATAGTCAACTTCCTTACTGTGATCACGGTCACTGACTCCGGCCTTGTACACTTTGACAGCAAAGTTATCGTTGGCATGATCTAACATGCCGTCCAGTTTTTTTACATACTTGCTTGAGTCATGCACGAGTATGGCCTGTTTTTTACCAACTAATATCTGACACCACTCTTCTAACGTCTCGATAGCATGAATCGTGCCGAAAAACTCTATCATTATTTACTCCTATTTGCCACAGCATTTTTTATATTTTAACTTGCTCCCACACGGGCAAGGTTCGTTGCGCCCTACTTTTGGCATATTGGGACGTTCAGGTTCTTGATATCCTTCGATATTCATACCAAGCAAATCCTTGGTAATCTCTATCATTTCATCTATCGTGATATCGACCATTTTGATAGTATCCACGAAGTATTCGTTATCTCTATATTTTGCAATTATATCTTCCAACGTGGGCATTTGGTTGTGCTTTTTAACATACTTCGCTATGTCTTTAAACAGTCCATCTTTAATTCCTGGCATCATGGACTGCTTTGTAACCTTATTAGGAAACTGCTGAATTGACTTCCTGATTAAAAAGATTTTCGCATTATCTAACTTTTCCATCTATTTTTCTCCCTAAGAATCCTCCGGCTACAATCAAGGCAAACATTAAGCAGAATATCGTCCCGGCAATCCACCAGTTATTGCCGATATCAAGACCATATGAGACTTTATTAGTACCCATGACAGCAAGTACAGCCAGCCCCATAAAGTAAGATATCACTCCACCTAGAGTTATACCACCTGCCCATATTAGAATTACTTTCCAGTGCTTTTTGGCATTTATATACTTCATACAGACACTCCGTATGTTTCTATAATCTTCGGGCTACGCACAAACTTTTGTTTCACGTTAACGCCCGATGGCTCTGCCCGAACCTCTGAATCTCTGATATTTATTGAAGCATTTTCATCACGATCATGAGTTGTCCCACAATTTTCACAAATCCATATACGGTCTGATAACTTCAGATCGTGATTGATTGCTCCACAGACATTGCATCGTTTACTCGTATTCTTCGCAGGAACTTTAATTACTTTCCTACCAGCTTCCTCCGCTTTGTAAGATAGTAATTCAAAGAATTTACCCCATGCGCAATCATTTATGTCTCGTGCAAGTTTATGATTTTGAGACATATTCTTAATCTGTAAGTTTTCTACTTTAATAATGCCATACGCTGACACATATTGGTTAGATAATTTATGCAAGAAGTCATCACGTTGATTAGCTACATGATCATGGCATTTAGCAACTTGTAATCTATCTTCTTTTCTGTTGTTAGAACATCTCTGCGCTCGTGATAA
>Ga0209749_1002449_pt1 | contig 12234 bp, 7 predicted proteins | sample EPASupsiteSAE347_FD_187267 | JGI IMG/M metagenome (GOLD analysis project Ga0209749, IMG submission 187267) | Bioremediated contaminated groundwater from EPA Superfund site, New Mexico - Sample SAE3-47 (SPAdes) (version 2) | ecosystem: Environmental > Aquatic > Deep subsurface > Groundwater >... | reverse complement strand
ACCTGCCACATTTCGCCAATGCATAGCGTATTTGGGGATAAGCAGGAATGTGCGTTCTCTTTGGGGGCGGTACATTCTGCCATCCGAGAGGACCAGCTATGAACGTCGTTGTAATAATTGTTATCGGAGTCATCTTTGCGGCCCTCGGCCAAGTATCCTGGAAGCTGGGCATGAACCAAGCCGGGCAATTGGCGACTCTCGATCCTGCAACTTTGTCTACCGTGCTAATGAATCCATATGTGCTGCTAGGCTTCGTAATGTACGGCCTAAGCACCATCTTCTGGCTGATAGCGCTATCCAAAAAGGACCTCAGCTTTGTATACCCTTTTATCTCGTTGACCTATATATTCGTTTTGATTCTGTCGAGCTTGCTATTGAAAGAAAGCATTGGAGTGAATAAAATTATTGGAACATTGATTATTACTATAGGATTAATAATAATCGCCAGAGCGTGATTTTGCGTGGTTCAAATAAAGAATTTTGACACATCCAATTTCAAATATTTGCGCGCCGATTCTTTAGAGCGGTCGCCATTTGTGGGGATGTTTATTTTTACGGATTTGATCTATGATTGTTCCATCATTTTAAAAATCTATTTGGGCGGTAATAAGCGGCATGGATATTCCGATAACTGTATATTTTATCAATATGATTATGCATACTATAATATGAATTATGAATGGTGAATGAATTATAGATATCTTGAGGGTTATTCACATGGTTTCAAGATATAGAGATCCCATATTATTATGGGGCTTGATTTTTTTTGTATATAATATTAATTTTAGGAGTATAAGTTCAGGAGATGCTCTACCGGCTTCCCTCCTGCCTTTCAGCATCTTGGAATATCATAACGTGTATTTTGACCAATATTCCCAAATTATTCAGCACTTAGCTCCGGGAACTATACCTTATATGTTCGTAAAGGAAGAGGGACATTATCTCTCGGTTTATCCGATAGTTCTGCCAATATTAATTACTCCATTATATATAATACCATATATTTTAATGAGTTTTTTGAATTACCCTATGGATCTGCAAAATCCAGGCTTTTTTACAGTTGTTTGTTATATGGAAAAGCTTAGTGCATCCCTAATTGCATCCCTCTCCGCATTTTTCATTTATCTATTTATGAGAGAACTCACCAGTAGAAAAATTGCCATTGTTACAACATTGATCTATGCGTTTGCTACGACAACATGGATGATAAGTAGTCAGGGGCTTTGGCAGCATGGCCTAGCTGAACTGTTCCTCTCCGTCATGATATACCTAGTTCTATTGGACGAGAGGAAGATAACTACAAATAATGTTATTTACCTTGGCATTCTTACCGGATTATATATATTTAATCGACCCTCTGATGTATTTCTCCTTATTCCAATATTTATACATATAATACAATCTGGAATAAGAAATGCAATACAGTACTTATTTTCCACTATAGCATTGGGTTTACCCTTTTTAGCATATAACGTCCACTATTTTGGGAACATTATCGGCGGATATATGAAAGATGCATCATCTTTTGATTTCAGTCATACCATTTTGTTCAATTTTATGGGATTATTGATAAGTCCGAATAGAGGGCTGCTAATTTATACACCCATTGTCGTTCTATCTTTCTTCGGAGTTCTTCAGACAAAGTACATGGCCACCACCAGAGTAAATAGATTCGTCTTTATTTCTGGCATTTGCATCCTCTTGCAGATCTTATTTTATAGTGTGTTTTCAATATGGTGGGCAGGATGGTCATATGGGCCTCGCTTCCTGACAGATAGCCTTCCTTTCATGGCTTTAAGTTTGGGGGTATTCCTGCACAACATCTACAGTTACCCTGTGGTTGGATCAAAGAGAACGCTTGGGACGCTCGTTATAGCGGTTTTATTGATATGGTCCGTATCTGTTCAGGTAATTGGTGCGTTCAACTTCAGCTACCAGTGGGATGCAGATCCAAGCCCTGGCAAGGACCCGGATAGGTATTGGAACTTCACTGATACTCAGATCGCAAGAGCCCTTCACTCAGGACCAGTAAAAATAAATCCGATCTCGACTATGTCGACTATCTTCACCTTGAGGAAAGACATAATTAAAAATCCTTCCGATCGATCAATAAAAACCACCCTCAAAGATGATTCTGAGTGGTATCAACCAGAAGATTGGAGTGGCATTCCAACCAGATGGATGAGAAGTGATGCTATCATTTTCATAGACTCCGATCAGAACCGCACTGCAAACATGACTTTCCAGGCGATTAGCTTTTATCGTCCTAGGACGCTCAAGGTTTACGTTGGCAATAACCTAGCAGCAAGAGTGCCAATATCCCAAAAAGAATTCGTACAGGTGAGTATTCCGATCAGTGTCTCTAGATGCACTATTACCATGCGCCTCCATATACAAGAAGGATGCAAACAGGTTAGCGAAATAGAACCGAGAAACTCAGACACGAGATGCCTGAGCGTAGCAGTGCAGAATATTGCAGTAAAATGAGATTGTTACTGGTGGTGCAAAGTGCTCGACTTCAGTAGGATTTAATTGCCAACATCCACGCCATTTGATTTTAAAAAATTTGGCAAATATCTGCGGATCTCGGGATCATTGAATAGAAGCTCTAGTGGTATATTGCCATCTACTGTTTTTGTCCCCTCCACGAAATACTTCCAAAATTTTTTTCCACGAGCATAGTGGCCCTCTACCTTCATAAGTTGTATATATTTTGTGGGGTGTTTTGAAAATAGCAGAGCATCATTGATGAAGAACTTCTCTCGATCGCCTTCACCTTCCCCCTTTTCGTTCCTTAAATGGGGAGGATGATAGACCCTGACATTTTCTGCAAATGGTATAAGACCATACTCCAAAGCCCGCCAGGCCAAGTCCGTATCTTCTCTGAAATGTGGTTTGTCGAACCGCTCATCGAAACCATTTATCTGTTCTAAAATATCACGCCGCATGAATAGGTTCGCGGTCATGAACCCGAGGCCAGAGAAGCCTTTATTAGTAACAACACGATAATTAGGATTATTCATCCGCTCTTCATCGCTATATATAAGGCCTTCCAATCCTATTACACCCTTATTTCTGAGATGATCTCTTGCCCGGGCCAACCAGTCCGCGTCCGGTCGGCAGTCATCATCTGTGAAGGCCACAACTTCACCATTCGCAACCTTGATTCCAATATTTCTAGCTTTTGCAGCGCCAACGAGCTTATCAAATACATATAGTAATTTAAAATTGCACATGTTAAGCAATTCATCTTTCCGTTCATATCCCGAATCTACAATAATAACTTCAAAATCCTTAAATATTTGGTTGTTAAGGTGCTCAATTAGTTCTCCAATATGTTCTCCTCTGTACATGGGTATTACGATAGAAAAAAACGGCTTAATATCCTTAAAAAAGTTATTTATGCGTTCACCCAATCGGCAAGATATTTTCTTCCAATCATAAGATCTCTCGGCCAAGGCTCTAGCTTTCGATGATATTCGCTGATAAATTTCATTATCTGAGAGTACTTTGGAAATCAAAGAATCAAAATCGTTAAGCTCGCTGATTAAGAACGCACCTTCTTCAGAAATTCCCCTTGCACCTATGGGAGATGAAATTGTAGGAATGCCAGCTGCAAAGTACTCAAACATTTTGATGTTTGTGCCCGATCCATTCAACATGGGATTTATTGCAATATCGGAGGCAGAATAAAGCAAAGCCTTCTTTTCTTCTGAAACCTTTCCAAATATCTTAACATTACTTTTATTTGAATTAAGGCGTTCCCCTGCGCCGCCAACAATAATAAATGTTATATGAGGACATTTTTCTGCCAATTTATTTATTATATATTCTGCAGCTTCAACATTTGGTGGGTAATCGCTGCCAATAAATAGAGCAGTCTGCCCAGATAGCTTTAGAAGCCCCTTGCTCTTTCTCTTGGTCGCCTCATCAACGGGCACAACTTTGCTCGTATCTACACCATTTGGAAAAACCTCAATCTTGGCGGCATTTATGCCATATAGCGAGATGAAATGCTCTTTGTCTTCCTCAGAACATGCCAGGATTAAATCACTATTCACACATAAATCTCGCTCAACGAAGTCAACAAATTCCGCCAAGCACTGGGCGAATGGAACTGTGCCCAATATACTCTTCCGTAGAAGTGCTTCGCAGTTATGGCTATCATATATCAATATTTTCTTCTCAATATTTGGGAATTTTTTTATTATCGGATATGCCCACGGATGGCTCAGAATTATCACATCTGATTTCTCAGCCTCTTTGCGTAATGTTTCCACATACATTGTTGACGCATTAGCCAACAATGGAAAAGTGACGTCTATTATTGTTCTTCCAGGAAGCATCTGATTTAGATATTCATTCAGCTTGAAGTGTTCATCACTCAAAGGCACATCTATCTCTAAGAGATTGTCTGAGATCTGCAATATTCTCTGCTTTTCTCCGTTCCAATCAAAGCTGCCTATATATGTAGCATTTAAATTAGTCGATAAATTAGAATAGAGTCCTTTAAGACGCAGCCTTCCGCCACCGATAGCTGGCTCGATGGGCTGCATATCTGCTACTAATACATTTATGGCCTTTTGAGAATGGTTAGCCTGAATCTCGACATCTTTTAAAAGATCATCAATAACTTTATCCCAAGTTATATTCAAAACCGAACTGTAGCCATTTTCGCCCAGCCTCTTTGCCTCGTCTGGATTTTGCTGCAGATATTTTATCTTCTCGGCTATCTTAATGGGGTCCGGATCAACAACAAAACCGTCTATTCCATCGTTAATTATTAGGCTGGGTTCACCGGAATCACTACACGTAATTACTGGCTTTTTGTTTTTAAATGCTTCTATAGTAACATATCCATAGTCTTCTTGAATGGGAATAAAAAGTACTACCAAGGCATGCGAGTAACGTTCTAGTAATTCCTCTTCTGAAACCCTGTTCAAAAATATTACTCTCCCTTCTAGGCCTAATTCATTGGTAAGTTTCTTCAGCCTTATAGCATCTTCTCCATCACCTGCAACCAGGAGCTTTATCCCATCAACATGTCCCATAGCTCGAATCGCTAGGTCAACCCTCTTCCACGGATGCAGCCTTCCTGGCATGAACACATATTCCCACTCTTTGGGATCCTTGAAGTCAGATTGAAAGGGTGCAGGATAGATGATCTGAAATTCGATGTCACTCCAAAAAGCGTCCGCATCCATAAGTCGCTTAACTGCGGTCTCTCCTATTGCACAGTGCTTTTTAATCATTTCCGGAGAGAGACCATATCTATCAAACTTATGTATCAGACTTTTTCGGTGATAATCCTCCTCCGTCTTGGGCTCAAACCGATCATAAAAAACCCTCATTGTATGCAGCAGATAGGAGATATGATTCCTATGTCTTACCATATACGTTGGAGCCTTAGTAGAAATGACAAGATCATAGTCGTCCAAATTGAGATAAAAACAACGGCAATATGCTTCCAAGATATTATCAAAGCTAGACTCGTCCACCATAACTTCTATAAGGGATGACTGATGGCCTGCCCTTCTAAGTGAATTTATTAGCCCTTGATAAAAGTTCTCTGCCCCACCCCTCTCACTAGTGGCCATTTTAGGCGCAACAACGGCAATTTTCATAGCAATAAAACCTCGCAGATAGATTACTTCTTGCCAATAATTGCATAGTCCTGCGGTCCAAATAGGATATTATTTAGTATATCTGTATTCTGGTTGTAGATCTCCACCTTTCTTTTTGCTTCATCTGTTGCTTCCGTATTGCTTTCTAATCTCTTCAATCTTACATCATCAGCTATGGGTGCAAAGAACTGAACTTCAAGATCTCTAAAACCAACCGAGTTTAAAAGAAACTTAAGGGTATCGGGATGCAGAGGTTTCATGTGGGTCATGTCAATATAGAAGTTGATGAAAGAAAACAAGGACAAAGGATTTACCGTCTCAAGGATGAGGAAATATCCATAGTTTAGCTTCTTATAACAGAGATCTAATAATTTGGTTAGATATTCGGGCTCCAGGTGTTCCACAACCTGATCTAGGAATATGCCATCCAAGGCTTTGTCCGCTATTGTATCAAGATAAGATACCGCATCATTTAATTCTACATTTAGGTCTTTAGACGTACAATAGCCCACCATGTCAGGATCTATATCAATGCCTTTAGCCGCTATTCGATTATCCCTCAGCAGCTCCAAGAACTCGCCTCTGCCACAGCCGATATCCAAGACATTTCTGCAACGTGAGAAGAAACGTATAAATCCTTGTTGCTTCTCTTTGATTTCCTCTCGTGGGCCACGAAATCGCTCCTCGAAAAGGAAATAATTAAGTCCAAGATCCTTTGAAAGATCTTTATTTAAGATGATATTCGATGCATTTCGTCGATCGAGGATAGAAGCCAACCAAGCTTTATTCTCAATATCCTCATTTATTTCGCCCAACAAGTTGCCGATTTTTTTATCAATTGTCGCATCCATCTCTTTCCGGATGGCATCTATCAGAGATTGGGTTTCCGTTCTAGCATCTGCCAAGCCATTTTCAGTGCTTTCCATCCTTATAACTAAGTGGTCCAAAATCGCAGAGACATTCCTATTGAACTCCACCTGCTTGCATATAGTGGGGTCCATATATCTCTGGACTTCGCCATGTACCAGTTCGCGGCCTTTGACAAGAATACTTCCCGCATATGGCCTATGAGAATAAATCTGATAGCTCTTATTTTGAACATCCCACTCGGATTTAATACGAGCAAGTTCTAGCTCGATGTCAGATGCCCCACTCAACTCCCAACATGCTTGGCGAGATGATTCTTGTGAACTCATGTTCTCGCGTATTTTACTCATGATTTCAGGGACCTCTTTGCACTCATCCATGATGTCAGACATCTTCATCCTCACATCGAAGCTCTTGTTAGGCTTATGCATGAAGTGACCACACCACCATTGAACTGCATAGATTTACACCAACGCACTTAATTGTACTCTTGGAAATCGGTCGCAATTGGTACAGTGGAGCAGGTACAATCAAAGATTCTCTTGGCCGACTGGAATGGTTTTTGATCAAAAAGGTTCATACCAGCAAAACCGCCCGAGCAGCAAGGCAACCAGTGATCTGGTTCAGACACCCAATGGGACCTCAAGGAACTATTGATGTTCATGCGAATAGCTATTTCGCCCGCATATTCTTCGGAAATCGTCGTGTGATTATCGTTTGACTTTAACATCAGATCAAGCTTAGTAATTCCTACATTTCTTGTATCTAATCGATAAATAGTGGTCTTGTTAAAGGAACCTTTAGCTAACTCGTCATTATAATTATAAATATCATACAATCCAAGATAGGTTGAATTCTTAGAGATAGCACCTGACGTGAATGTGTTTTCGATCTGATCACCTTCATTCAAGGAAATCATCCGATCATTATACGAACTACCAACAAATTGGATTTGATCCTTGAGCAAAATTGCTGAACTGCTTGCATTTTGCGAAGTTGATTGCGAATTGTATTTTAAAAAAATAATATTCCTTGATTCGTCCAAGTGCCCATACAACGCATTAGACGCTTGTTTTGCCTTTAATCCATTAAGATCATTTATATATCTCCACTCAGAAAATCCACTAGATGGGCCTTTGTTCGACGTTCCTACCACTTTTGAATCCATTATGAAGTTAATTGTGCTTAATCCGCCACCACTGAAAGTACTATTCGAAGTTGCACTTGAAGTCGTTGAGGATGAATTGGGAATCGTCGGAGTAATAGGCGTTTCATATTGGCTGGGATCACCAGAATGGGGTAAGGAAGGCGATTTTGAATCGATAGTTGGAGATGGTCCATTTGCATCCGCGCCACCCCCCGTAACTACTACGCTACTTCCACAGGTTAACCCGACTATCTGAACATACAGAAGCAAAGCCACAAATAATATGCTTACCACCCAGCATTTCATTATGGGGCTATCCTCAGCGCCGGATTTATAGGTTTCGGTAATGCAACCCTTGCACCTAACATTGCGGAAAAGACAAAGTCACATCCTGAATGGCGAAGCACAGGCATCTTGTATCTTTGCTATTAAGCTCAGCAAAGTCACATGGTCTTTCGCATACCTCAATTGCCTTGAGTATTATATTATTGATGCCCTTAATCAGTGGCACCTCAATACAAATCCTGGTAGGCTTGGTGGTAAGAAGGGCTTTAAGGAGTGAAGTGCCTTGCACGAAAATCTCCATATTTCTAGGACGATGGAAGCTTGTAGCTTGCAGGCTCATTTTCGCAATGCGTTTCGTCTCGGAAGGTATAAGAATGACCGCTTCATCGCCGATCCATCGAGTTGGCTTTCCATTCCAATCTTCCCAACCGTACCACGACCGGATTAGAAAAGCATGACGCACATTGATAACGTCTCGCCCTCTAAGCACCTCTGCATTTACATCATCCAAGTCCTGGATCGGAAAGTTTATATAAAGAAAGGAGGGTCTTTTTTTCCGGCATTCTCCGGTATTTATAGCTCTGACGAAGATAAATTGGCCCAGATCATGCCTTCGATGTGATAACAATTGGTCCATCTGGCCTAATTGAACATATTCGCTCGATTTGTTCTCAATCACATCAGAGGTAAATAGTTCCTCTACGGTAAAACCGCAATAATCAAGTAGCTGAATAATTTCTGAAACGTTATACTCTCGGTTGTGTCTTCCGTAAGGGCCATAATATTTCGAATACGGATCATAAATATTTGTTCCCGCGATCATCTTAGAAATATTCTCCAGCCGATTAGCGTTGGGGGTTGTGAGAATGAGTACACCACCGAACTTAAGAACCCTCTTGATCTCCCTCAAGGCCGATAAAGGATCTATATATAGATGCTCTATTATCTCACAAAATAGTACCACATCGAACTCTGCATCCTGAAACGGGAATTCGCTTTCTTCAATATTGAAATGATGATAATCAAGGTTCATCGACCGTTTCTCACCAGAATAAAAATCATTGTATGATAAGGTCGAAAATTCTTGCTTTTGATCCTCACCAAAATAGTTTGCCAAAACTAAATCAAGATCGGTGAATTGCTTCAGCAAAAGAGTCATGAAATAAGGAGCAGATCCTAATTCCAAGCATTTTCCTTTTAAATCCTTGATCAGGCCATAGGTATAGAGAAACCTACGCAAGTGATACTGGCTGTAAAATGCAACAACCTCCGGCGTCCAAGGCGGTAACGATATAGGAAGGGAGTGAAAAAAGCCAAGTATCATCTCAACAGATGTGCCGTCGGGCAAGGGCAGCTCTTTTGCAGGATTAGAATTCGAATAATTTTCCACCTCATTGGAGATCGTATGATCCACTTCCTCTTTTCTAAAAAACTTAATCATCCACTGCCTCCATGATGCGAACAAAATAGTAAATTTTGGATGGTTGCCCTGCCATTTAGCGGCAGGGTAGTCATCCAGTCATTACTCATACTGAATGCGCCTGGTAATAGGAACCTTCTGAGCTTGACCAGGCGTAAATCGGGTCCACGGCACTATTTGTCTGGAATGGCTTTAACACTAATGCAGACCCGGCAGGGTCTGTTGAGGCATATATCAAGTCCGCGATATTCTTGGTCATCGCATATCCTCTTGTACCACTACTTGATATTCTCGCAGCATCGACAAACGAGATATGGTCCATTCCGCCTGTATATCCTGCAGCATTAGCCATCAGACTATCTGAAGTAGTTATATCGCCTTTTCCATCTCCGCTAATCGCAGCGCCACCAAGCGCAGTGGTATTTCTTGTTCCTTGGGCATAGGTAGATACGGTCATATTTCCAGTAGCAATGGATATTCCTCCGCTTGATGTATAGTCGGAACTCATCTGAATCTTTGCAAAGCCAAGAGCGCTTGCCGGATCGTAACATATTGCCCCTGACCCAATGCTATCAACTTGGCCCCATTCCAAGACCTTCTGGTTGTCCTCGGATTTGGCAATCGACCCCCATAAGGCGTCTCTTACCCATACCGCTGCGTACGTCTCCGTAGAAGAAGAAGTCTGAGATACAGCCGCATAAGTTGCAGGGCCTCCGGATACTGAGAGCGTCAAATCTCCCGCGGCAGATAATTCTTTAGAAGCAGCAGCTTGCAGTATGGAAGACACTGAGGCTGCATCACCGTCGTCGTTCGTCGCTATTTCCTGATCTAAGGTTCCTAATGTCCCTTCGGCAGAAATGGCCACATCCTCATTTCCGGTTTCAGTATCCGTCCTGACCTTTGTTCCCGTAAATGTGGGATCCCAGGCTCCGCCCTTTACCTCTCCCGAAGTTTTCACGTTAGCATTCCCTTCATTAACAATTGAAGCATACGATTTAAGCTGGCCATTGGATGAAGCTGAAATATATTTCTGCAAACTTCTCATAACCTGGGAATCTGCATGAAGGCCGTTTTCCGTACCGCTTGTGCTCACTACTCCATTGCTAGAACCACTTTCTAGTTCCATGTTGCTGCTTCCTGTTACTTGGCCCCATGCTTCTGAGGATGTCTCTAATTTCTGCACATCATAACTGGCGGATCCTGAAGCAGTGGCGGTAGCTGTTCCCGTTCCAGAAATCGAACCTTCCGTGGTTATTTCCGCCTTGCCGAACAGTTCGTAACTATCTCCACCTGAATCCGAGGGTACCTGTCCCGTCGATAAGCCGGAGGCTGAGGCTCCCACAAAGGCCGCTGCAGAAGCAGATCCCTCACTAGTCAGAATAACCTTTGATACCACTGTCCCATCATATTCTGCAGACAGGTCGAAGCCACCCATGCTTATGTCTATATTTTGGGCCCCCGTCCACTTCTTCGAATCTGTACCAGGACCGAAAAGTGAAGACACGGCAGATATGCCAAGAGTGATGGACGGATCGGATGACGTAGTAGACGCTAGATAGGTTACCCCCGAATCAGTTTGCTGTCCATCCCCCTCCACACTCCATCCACCGGTCATCTGTGCGGTACCTGCAGATGCTGTGCCCAAAATAATCAAACTGCAAATGTATATTGCACAAAATCTAGTTATCATTATTGTTTCTCCTAAAACTTATTCAAGTTTATAAAAAAAAAGAAAAAAAAGAGCTAGCAATCTCTAAATGCCAAGGAGACCGCTGGTCCTGGTAGTTGCAGTTTGGGTTACACCGACTGGTACAATATTGTTCGAGTAGTGTCCTGGCAGTATATCTGTATTTCCACCTTCCAGCCACTCGATACCATTTCTTGAAGATTCATGTGTCGTAGAGACTATTGGTACACCAGCTGGATCGACGTTGCTCAATATCTGGCTTCCGATACCAAGGTAAGCGCCTACCGCATCATTTGTATGCCCGGAAGCAGTCATTCCAATTAGGCCTACGGTATAGACCTCTGTATTGCCGCGAGCTAGGATTGGTGTTGTCAAAACGCTATCAACAGCTGCTACCGCCCCGCTTGCTGCAAGCTGAGTCTGGGATGCTGTGGCGATCATTGGAGGTGTGTTCGGCGTAAGTATCCAGGCACCGACACCCAAGCCTTCAGAATCCGTATTGTCAATAGATCCGGTCTGACCTTCTACACTGGCATACTCATTAATCGCAGGTGCAACTGCTGGTAGTTGAGTGCTTGCAGTCCATGCTGCGTGTGTTATGAAGCCTTCTGCCTGAGCTTTTTCAGTACCACCAATTGAATCTCTGGTTACAGATGCGGTTCCTCCCAGGTTGCTGTCAGCCATCGCATGTACTCCATCAGTTCCAGTCTCTGCCCGGAATGCTAAATTAGTCGTGGCAGTATCATGCCTGTTGAGTGCACGAGCCATAGCATCCATTACGGATACTGCGTCATTATCCACGATGGTCGGCTGAAGAAGTCCCGCAGAATAACTAGACTCGCCGGATTCAGATCCATCAAGAAGAGCTTCAATCTTGCTGTCTCCTGCAAACGAGATACCTCTGCTGGCCGCCAGATCAATAGTTTCTGTGGTTATGGATTGGCCAGAAACAACACCTGCGGTATCTATAAGGCTTGTTCCTGCATATATATCTGCAGTACCAGAAATCCCACTGCTTGCGCCGCCATAGATATCGTTAGTGCCGGAAACCTTCGCATCACCGGAAGCATATCCTTTGGAATAGGTAAGGTCACCGAGACCCAGGTTTGAATCATGCGTAGCAGTTCCCGTTGCCTCAGCAAGGACACTGCCTGCACCAGATAGAGTGGCGGTTGCATAGAGCTCTGCGGTGCCACCCACTTGG
>Ga0209749_1002444_pt1 | contig 12264 bp, 12 predicted proteins | sample EPASupsiteSAE347_FD_187267 | JGI IMG/M metagenome (GOLD analysis project Ga0209749, IMG submission 187267) | Bioremediated contaminated groundwater from EPA Superfund site, New Mexico - Sample SAE3-47 (SPAdes) (version 2) | ecosystem: Environmental > Aquatic > Deep subsurface > Groundwater >... | reverse complement strand
GAAGCAGTACTACCGTATATTTTTAAAGTATGCATATCTCGAATTGAAGAAGCCCTCCTGGAGAGTTAATCTTTTGGTAGGTCTGCACGACGTTCCGTTGTTAGCGTTTCAAGAGAATGTCTGGGGGTATCGCTCAATCGCTAAAATGCTGACCGATTACGAGCATAAGCAGACTTCAGCTGATTTAGGTTTAAAAATGCAAGGTCAATTTCCCCGCGATTATGGCGAATTTGCTGTATCATTCGTAAATGGGGAAGGGTATAACCAACCCGAGGCAGGAAAACACAAGGGTTTATATGGGCGCGTGACTTTAAGGCCTTTTCCTGTCAGTCTGCATGGCTTAAGGTTGACCGGATTCGCTTCCAATATCCGACACACTCAAGATTCGTCTACTACGGTTACCACTGGATTTGCGACGTATGAATCTGAACATCTGAATCTTGGTGCGGAGTTCTCTGCTGGTAATGATAAGGCAAATAACCAAACCGTTCAATTTATGGGTTACTCTCTGTATAGTGTTTTTAAGGTTACTCCCAAATGGTCACTAATCGGCAGGGTAGACTGGTTTGATCCGGATACCCAGACAGAAACTGATGCCCACTTCAGGGAAATCATTGGGATCGGATACAAACTAAATAAAGATGTCGAATTGGTATTGGATTATCAAGGAGTCCAATATGACAAAGGAGTCGCGAAAATTAATTCGAATTTCCTTTATGCACATTTATATTTTGTCTTTTAGAAATAAATTTCCATACCGCTAGCATGTATCCTGGCCGACCGATTGAAAAAATGTCGGAGACGCCGATAATATTACTGTGAGGATTTTTCTATCGAATTGGGCTATGCTCGTATCTTTGCTTGGATTATCTGGTAAGTGTGGAAGAATGTTATGCAAATATTTCCGACCGATTCAATATTTTTTACTAAATTCAGCCGGTTGAAATAAAGATCGGAGGCAAGATGAAGAAAATTGGTTTGGTGATGGGTTTGGTAACCGTGCTTAGTTTATGCGGTCGCCAGGTTGGAATTCGCTTCGAGAAGATAAATTTTGAATCAGCTCGGCAAAAAGCCCAGACCGAGCAAAAGCTCCTCATGACTTATTTCTACACCGAATGGTGAGGCGGCTGTAAGCAGTTGAACCAGTTGGTTCACACGGACAAAGCAGTTGGCGAATATATCAATCAGCATTATATCAGTGTAAAAATCAATGGCGATAGTTTGAAAGGCAAGCAACTTCGCGAACAGTATAAGTATCCGGGTTATCCGACGACGATATTAATGACGCCGGACGGTGAGGAGATCGACCGGATTGTCGGCTTCGGCGGCAATAAGGACGAATACTTTCAGGTGCTGAAAGATTACACCGAGGGACGCGGTACGCTCGGCGATTACCTGAAGAAATTAGAAAGCACACCGGATGATCTCGATGCTAATTATGCCGTTATGGGTAAATACGAAGACCGCAACGATTTTCCGGAGATGCAGAAATACGCCCGGATCATACTGCGGCTCGATCCCGAAAACCTCAAAGGTAAGAAAACGGAAATGCTCTATTACCTGGCCTATTGTGATTACAAAATCTCCGGTGACATTAAGCCGATCAGGGATTTCATCGGTAAATGTGGCGACGAGCGCTGGATTGAACAGGCCTATAATAACGTCATCCGGTTTTACAGTAAAAAGCAGGATCAGCCGCAGGTACTGGCTACCTATGAATCGGCTCTTGATAAACTACCGCAATCGGCCGGTCTGATGAATGGCTATGCCTGGTACATTTTCGAGAATAAAGTGACAAGTAAGTACGATCGCGGCATCCAATTCGCCCGGAAAGCAGTGGAACTGGAACCGGCCGCCGATTATATCTGGGATACTTTGGGGCAATTGTTATTCGCGGCCGGGCGAGTTGATGAAGCCATCAAAACCATGCAGAAGGCCGCCGAACTCAATCCGAAGGAAAAGTCGTATCAGGAGAATGTTGCCAGGTATAAAGAAGCTCCGAGGAACTGAAATTTAATCACAGAGTACCTTTTATTAATTGACCGCGCATCTTTCCTGGAACAATCGAATTTGAGATTCTCGAATTTTAGTCTGCCCGTCCAGCAGATAAATCTGGAAATTCCATTGCTGAACGGCTCCAGGTTGTTAAATTTGCCCGTTATTTTAAAGTTTACCTTTTAAGAGTTTACACACCTATGGCATATCGAATCGTATTTGATGCGTACCATTTATATCATCTGCCGCAATTCGACCCAGTGATCGATCTTTTATTAAAGGATGATCGTTTTGAAGTTTTTCTGACAACCTCGAGCGAGACCTTACCGGATGAGCAAGCCCTGACGAAACGGATCCTCACCAAACGCGGCGCCGAATGTATTTTTGCCGATAATGAGGAAGACCGGGCAGAACGAATCCGGAGATTGAATCCGGACGTCTTTATTTGCGGCTGGTCGCGTTACCCGGTCGAGCAATTCGTCAGTGAAACGACACTGGTAGGTATGATTTACCACGGCATTGGAGTCAAACCTTCATACTGGCGTGACAATAGTAAACGTTTGGATGTAAGGTTTGTCGAAGGACCTTTCCGAATAAAGCAGTTACGGGAAAAAGGAATCACGACCGATCTGGAATTAACCGGATTAACCAAGATCGATCCGCTCTTCAACGGCCGCATGGGCGGCCGCGCGGAAATATTGACTGCCTTGGGACTCGACCCGGATAAGAAAACCTTACTTTACGGGCCGACCTTTTATCCCAGCAGTTTTGAAACTTTCGGATTAAAACTACCGGAATTGACAAAAGACCTGAATCTGATTATTAAATTGCACCAATGGTCGTATTTCATGGAGAAGTTCAGTGGTGTTGACCTGCGCAAACATATCAAACTTATAAATAAGATTAAAGACAAGTACCCGGAAGTAGTTATCATTGAACCGGAACATTATAATATCATCGACCTTTACCAGGCTGCAGATGTATTATTGACCGAAGCCTCCTCGACGATTTACGAGTTCATGGCTCTGCAAAAGCATGTGATTGTCTGCGATTTCTACAAGAAAAAACTTGGACATTTTATTTTTCCTAAACGAATATATCACCGACGATTGGATCCCAGTATGCATGGCAATATGACGGATTTCTGCTTTCACATCAAAAAGCCGAAAAATCTGCCGGAAACACTTGTTAAATGTTTCAATGAATCGGATCCATTTGATGCAATCCGGGGAAAATATATTACCAATATGCTTTATAGAATAGACGGCAAAGCTTCCGAAAGAATTCTGGCCTCGCTGTTAAGAAGATTAAATTAACCTAAGTGATGAACGATGACTAGTCAAATAACACTCGATGGTAAGTATCTTAAAGAAGCTCTGAGAGTGCTCAAGCGGACAACCCAATTACTCGAAAGGAATGGAATTCCTTATTGGTTAGAAGGCGGAACCCTGCTTGGTATAGTTCGTGAGAACCGGCTTCTACCCTGGGACAACGATCTGGACCTTTCAATCCGAACTGAAGATCTCGACCGCCTTTTACAGATATTACCGAAATTCTTCTGGCGGGGCTTAATCGTACGCATCAGATATCATAAAAGAGACGATCATCCGTTAAAGAAAGGAGACGTGCGCATTATTAAAGTGTACGCATCCAAGTATTTCTTCTTTAAAGGCCTGGTTATTCTTGATATTTTCGTCCAAAAAAGGTTGGGCGATCAGCTCTACTGGGTAATTGGAGTACACCGTCATACCAAGAAAGCCGTACCAGCCCGTTTTACTGATGAACTAACGTCGGTCCGATTTAATAAAAAAAACTATTCGATTCCCAAACTTAGTGACGAGTATCTAACTTATTGCTTTGGAGACTGGCGTACACCTATTATGACCTGGGACTGTACAAAGGACGACCATTCGATCGTTCGATAACCTAAATTTAAATGGAGAAATAACGAATGAATTCAAAAGGCATTTATTATCTGGCGCGTAAAGCCAGTCAGTTTACCAGTATTGCGCCTCTCTGGCACGAAATCGGCGGTAAGTTTCTGACTTGGGAGATTGAGAAAAACAGAATCGCGAAACTGTATCCATTCCGGAAGTGGAAAACTCTCCTTTTTCCAAAAGTACGCGATCTCCGCGGTTTTAAACGGCAGCTTGCTACTCTTTTTCCGGGGTGTGAAGCCGGTTCTGTCAGGCATTTTTATCTTGGCCCGTATCCGTCGGATTTGGAGGTCTTGGTATGTACCACCATGTGGCCAATTCCGCCTCGCTCGGAGCGCAATTTTGTTTCCTTGCAATTTTATCATGGCGTCTGTGATAAAAGGTTTAAGGTCGGGGAGAAGAGAACCGAATTACCACCGATGTTCGATCACTGGGATTATTGGATGTTGTCAGGTGAAAAAGATCGGCAAAAGGTATTAAAAGCCTGTAAAGAAGCCGGAATAGTATTAAAACCTGGGCAGTTGGTTGAAATCGGTCATTTACGCTTCGATAAAATTATAAATCATCAATATGATCGGGCGGCTTTATTGAAACAGGCCGGTATTCCGGATGATGGCCGGAAAAATATCCTCTTTTCGCCAACCTGGAAATGGGGCGGGGGAACTTTAATGAGTCATTACCAAACATTCTGTGACATCATTCCCCAACGCCATAATCTGATCATTCGTAATCATATCAATGATGACCATAATATCGAAGTGGTCAAAGACTATTGCAGAGAAAAAAAGATCGAGCATGTTTATTTTGTGAACGATTCGATCATGAACATTACCGATAATATCATTTTTACCGATTTAATGATTTCCGATTCATCGTCGGTGATGTATGATTATTTAATCATGAACCGTCCCTTGATATTCAATAAAACCATCAGTAGGGACGTTTTTCAACCCGAAGAGCAATTTAACGTCAAACGATGTGGTTTGGAATTCGATATTGAAAAAGACAATATTATGGAAATAATTGACCGGAGTTTTACCACTGATGAGTTTAAATCAGTGATAGCAGAGGTTCGTCAAAATTGTTTTTATCATCTGGATGGGAAAGCGACTGAAAGAACTGTACGTTTTATAAGAGAAATTCAGGACCATCATTAGAACGTTAATTAATTTTGATATTATATGAACTTGTTTAGGAGAATAATGAAATGAGAGCCGTAATTCTGGCCGCCGGAGCGGCGCGCCGCCTGGCACCGCTGACCGATTCGATTCCGAAAAGCCTGATTAAAGTCGGTGATAAATCCTTACTTGAAAATCAGCTGGATGCCCTGCAACGGTATGGCATAGACGAGGCTTTGATCGTTGTCGGCTATCTCAAAGAACAGATCATGGCAAAAATCGGTGATCATTATAAGACGATGAATGTTTCATATATCGAGAATCCGCTGTATGCTTCTACCAATACGGTTTATTCTCTCTGGCTGGCGCGCGAATATTTCGCTGGTCAGGATTTCTTCTATTTTAACGCCGATGTGCTTTTCCATTACAGTCTGATCGGGAAATTGCTGGATGCACCGTTCGAAACCGCATTGGGAGTCGAAGTCAAACCGTGCGGCGAGGAAGAGGTCAAGGTGATTGTGGATAATGCACAGCGCATCGTTCGCATCGGCAAGAAACTCGATCCGGCCGAATGCCTTGGTGAGTTCGTCGGCATCGCCAAATTCGGCGCCTCACTGACGGCTGATTTTGCAACCGCATTGAAGGCCGTAATAGACGACGGTTTACAGATGTCATTCTTCGAAGCCGCAGTTGATCGCATGCTGAAGAAACACGCAATGTACGCGGTCGATATTACTATGATTCCGACCATTGAAATCGACTTCCCGGAAGACCTCGAACGCGCCCGCAAACAGGTTTATCCGAAAATCATCAGCATCGATGAATAAATATTATTCAATTGCAAATTGCAAATTGCAGATTGAATATTTCAAATTTTCAATCTCCCCGCCTGACTGGGTCAGTTGGGCAGGCAACCTTCAATCTCCAACCTCCAAATAATCTTGGCAACCGTTCTCTTTCACCTGCATCATCTTTACTATCTGCCGCAATTTCTGCCGGTGGCGCAGGCGATGGAGCGCGACGGTAATTTTGAGGTATTTTACTCGACTGTCATCGATAAAAGCCGCGACGATTATGAATGGACGCGAAAAATTATCGGCGATTTGGGTGGAAATTTCATATCAGCCGACGATGAAAAAGAACGAGTCGGGAAAATACTAGAGCATAATTTCGATGTCGTAGTATTCGGGAAAAGTAATGGAGCGGAGAAATATTGCAATCCATCGACGCTGGCGGTCTTGCTTTATCACGGCATCGGCGTCAAGGCCTGTTATTATACCGACTTCAATCCACGCATCGACGTGCGCTATGTCGAAAGCCAGTACCGCTTCGATGAATTGCGCCGCCGGAATGTTCAAACCGACTTGATCGTGACCGGTTTTCCGAAGCTGGATTTGTTGGCCGACATTTCAGCCAAAAAGGATTATCTCGAAAAATATAAACTGACACCAGACAAGTCGACGATCCTGTACGCCCCGACCTTTTATCCGAGTTCGATTGAAGTCTTCGGCGAAACACTGGCCGGGCAAACCTATGACTATAATCTGGTTGTCAAACTGCATCATTTTGCCTGGCTGATGAAAAAATATCGTCACCAGCGCAGACTCTGGCAGGCGCTCAGCCGCAAATATGAACATGTCAGATTGATGCCGGTCGAGGAGTATAATATCGTTCCGCTGTTTGCCTTTAGTGATGTTTTATTGACGGAAGCCTCTTCAACCGCATTTGAATATCTGGCGGTCGAACGACCGATAATCATCGCGGATTTTATCAAATTACGCTGGAAGCACCACCTTTTCCGTGGACGTTTCGAACGTCAGCGCCTCGACTCGGCTATCATCGACGAACTGAATTTTGCCTATCACCTTGAGCAGCCGCAGGATTTACTGCGCGTTCTGGAAACAGCCCTGAATGATACCGAAAAGAAGAAACAATTGCTGTCTCAAAAACGCAACCTGTTTCTGGGTAATATGGATGGTAAAGCCGCCGAACGGGTTGTCGCCGATCTGAAACGGCGTTTGAAAATATAATGATGCGTTACCTGTTTTTCATTACCAAGCCGTATTCGATCAGCGTATGCCGGCCGCTCTACGAAGAAATTTTACGCAGTGAGCGGGGCGAGGGCCTGATCTTCGCAACGACAAAGGTTAAAGCGTTGATTGATTTTAGCGCGCCTTCTACCGATTCGATTCAAACGGCGATTGATTTTCAGCCGAATGTTGTTTTCGTGCCCGGCAATTTTGTGCATGATAAAATTCCGGGTCTCAAGGTGCAGATCTTCCATGGCCTTTGTGAAGAGAAGGGCGGGCATTACAAAATCACCGGCTTCTTCGACCTGTACTGCACCTGTGGCCCGCTGATTACCGCCAGATTTCAGAAATTAGCCAAACGCTATGGCTATTTTCGGGTAAAAGAAACCGGTTGGCCGAAGATTGATTTACTGCTGAGACCCTTCGACCATACTGAACTCTGTCGCCGCCTGAATCTCGACCTGAATCGTAAAATCATTCTATATGCGCCGACCTTCAGTCCGAAATTCAAATCCTCAGATGAAATCATCAAAGCCCTGCATGATATGCCGCGTACTGACGAGCAATGGATAATCAAGTTTCATGATCTGATGGCCGTTGAAGATAGGCTACGATTCCAGAAATTGCCGCCGGATAAATTCAAAATTTATTCTGGTCACGACAATACGCCGTTGTTGCAGGTCGCCGATGTGCTGATCTCCGATACATCCTCGATCGTTTATGAGTTTATGTTACTGGACAAACCGGTCGTGACAATCGGCGCGCGAGTCCGACCCGAAAAGGCCATAAATCTTGCATCGGTTGAGGATTTGCGTGCCGCAATCGATCGTTCACTGCGCGATCCGCGGGAATACACCGAAAACCGGCGTCGGACACTGGCGCAGATTCATCCGTATTACGATACCGCAAACAGCCAACGAGTTTTGACCGCGGTTGATGATTTTCTGGCCGATCCGGATATAGTCAAATTGAAGAAGAAACCGCTGAATCTTTATCGCAAATATAAAGTGCGGCGTAAGTTCGACGTTTGGTTCTAAAATGTTCTACAACGCCTTACATGGCCGACAGCTTGCGCCGGAACAGATCGAACGGCTATGCGACCGTGAATGGATCAAGGCTAACGCCCGGCATATTTATAAAGACAAGGTCAATATTCTGGCGGAAGTCGATGTGGAAATCGAAGGTGTCGAAAAACCGGTTGTTATCAAATGGTTCAGCTGGCGTAACCGCATTTCACTCTGGTTGAGTCCGTTCATGCGCTCACGCGCTAAAAAATCCTGGGATGCTTCACAAAGTTTGAAAAGGTGCGGAGTCAAAGTACCGCCACCGATCACCGCATACACCCGGCGCCGGTTCGGAATCATACGTCGCAATTTTCTGCTGACCGAAATAGTCACGGATTACACTTTGGCGCGCCGCTGGTTGAGAAATCCGGCGACAACTGTCGATGAAAAGACGGCCATCGTAACGGCAATCGCTGAACTAATTCGCAAAATGCACGACGCGCACATGGTACATCACGATCTCACGCCCGGCAATTTTCTGGTAAAAAACAGTGACCCGACCGATATTACGATCACCGATCTGAACCGTCTTGAGCATAAACTATTTCTTAGCCGGAAACTGAAAGCGTACGATATTGCTAAACTGAATTTATGCAACTGCCGTCTGGTCAAGGAACATTCCGGCTGTCTGTGGATATTATTTCTTGAATGTTATGACCATGATGAATTCGATAAAAACAAAATCGCCTTGCGCGCGGCCCTCAAACGCCGGGAAATAAATCGTCGGATAAAGGCCATGCGCAGACAACTCGACCCCAAAGCACCCGAAAAAGAATGAAACCGCCAGTCGCCCGCTATCTGAAAATTGTTTTTATCATCGCATGCCTGGCGCTGGTTGTAACCGGTCAGGAACGGTTGAACAATCGCTTCCCGATTGGTGAAGAACTGACGTATTCCGCCTGGTTTAATTTCGTAAAAGTTGGTTATTCGACGATGACGGTTAAGGCGGTCGAATCAATAGGCGTCTTTCCGGTTTATCACGTTGAGTCTGTGACAGAAACCGGGCAGGTTTTCGATAAAATTTACCGGATCAGTGATCGCGTGGAATCCTGGATCGATCTGAACGGGCTTTTTTCGCGCCGGTTTGAAAAGCATTTACGGGAAGGAAAATATAAGAAAGATTATCGGGCTGACTTTGATTATGCCGAAAAAAGGGCTTACACTTCGCGCGACACACTGGCAATTACCGGAAAAGTTCATGACGCGCTATCGGTCATCTATTGTGTACGGAGCGAACATTTAGTACCGGGCCGGATCATTAAATTAAATAATTTCGACAATGATAAATTCCGCCTGTTCAATGTTATCGTCAGGAAGGTCGAATCTGTGAAAGTACCGGCGGGCGATTTTCAATGTTTCGTGCTGGAACCGTACGCCAAAGAGGGCAAACTTTTCAAGAACCAGAACAAGATGACGATCTATCTCAGCGCCGATTCCCTGCGCTTGCCGGTCATGATCGACAGTGAGGCTAACTTCGGCAGGATGGTCTTTAAATTAGAGAAACGAACTATCCGCGATCGATAAATTCCCGCAGAGCCGCGACCATTTCCGGGCTGTGCGTGCGGAAATTAGTTTCTAGGTCGAGATAGTGACTGCCAGGCAGAAGGGCGTTAATACGCCGGATGTTTTCGAGGTTGTGCAGGCTATCATGTGAGGCACCGAAAAGGAGTACCGGTACCTGAACCTCCGCTAATCGCTCCCAAATCTTATATTTTGCCAGGGCCAGAGCGGCTTTCTTCAGTTTGAATGGATCGGCGTTATCGACATTGGCACAATACTTTTTATACTGCACCTGATCCTTTTCGACATCCAGTCGGAAATTGCGCAGATACCATTTAATGACCGGCTTGAAGGCTAAGTAAAGCGTTGGTGGGAAGCATTTCACGAAGTTTTGCCAGCCGCGTGGAATGTAGAATTCAGCGTTGATTCCAATAAGAGCCAGGCATAACGGTCGCCGCTTTAAAAAGCGGCAAGCATCAACGATAGCAGTCGCGCCCAGCGAACTGCCGCATAAAATGTAATTGTCGTCGGTTAAATCGAGTTGTTCAATAATTGCTGCCAGATCGCGGGCACAGTCCTCGACCCGATACTTTACCCGGCCGGTAACGACCGATGATTTTTTCTCGCGGGTTTCGACGTAATGAATCGTGAAGTCGCGGCTCATGTCGCGTAGAACACTTGTCCAGGTGGAGATGAGCGAAATCCAGCCCGGTACGAAAACCACGACCGGATTATTGGTTAGCGCGGACTGCTGAAAGGTGATTAACCTGAGACTGACATTATCGTTGACCTTGATCTGGCGCGCCTGCCAGGTCGCGGAATCGGCGCAGAATTCCGAAAAATCTTCCGTCGTCAAATTCAGGTCACTTGTTTTTGCTGTTCATCATGGCGTACCACTTCTTATTCTGTTTGTACAGCATTTTGAAAGCTTTGAACTGCCGGTCGTACAGCTGCCGGTTTTCCGGATTGGGGTAGAAGGTTTTTCTGATTTTAATATATTTCGCAATATCGTCGAACGTTTCGATATAGCCCAGTGACCAACTGGCGAGCAGGGCAACGCCCTTGCCAGCCGCCTGTTGTGGATCTTTAACCTGGTGAATCGGTCGATTCATGATATCGGCCATGATCTGACACCAGACTTCACTGGTCGCGCCGCCGCCCACAAAATTCAACTCATCGACCCGTTTATAGAGTTTTTCCATTGTTTCCATAGCCCAGCGGGCGTTCATGGCAATGCCTTCAAAAACTGCCCGGATGATATGATCGCGGGTTTGGTTCAGACCGATATTGTAGAGACCGCCGCGCAAGGTATCGTCGTTCAGCGGACAGCGTTCGCCATAAAGCCAGGGCGTGAAGATCAGGCCGTCGGAACCGGGTTTGATTTTTTGAACTAAAATGTCGAGAACCTGGTAGATTTTATCAACATTGTATTCCTGCCTTAATTTCTCACCGTGATAGATGACCTTGTTCTTGACCCATTCCAAGCAAATACCCATCGTGTCCTGCGTGCCGATTCCGAGATAATATTTCTGCGGATAAGCGCTACCGATGCAACCGGCGTAATGCGCCAGGTCGATCTTGCGCTTGGTGAAATGACCGGCGACGCCGCCGCTGGTGCCGATCCGTACATGCAATTTACCGTCTGTTATAGCTCCGGAACCGAGCGCCGAAGCCGAAATATCACCGGCGCCGGTGATAACCGGTGTGCCAGGCAGGAGACCGGTAGCCCGGGCAGCTTCTTCAGTAATTGTACCGGCAATGGCCGCACTCTCCCTGACTTCCGGCAATTTATCGATCTCAATGCCGACCATTTTACACAGGCGCTTATTCCAGCAATTGCGGCGCTGGCGTGTATCCATCAACCACCAGACAACTGCCAGGTCGACCGATTTGACGTAGTTACCAGTCATCAGGAAAATGACGAAGTCTTTAGGATCGAGATATTTGTAAGTCGCTGCGCAGACTTCCGGTTCATGTTTTTCCAACCAGAGGATTTTTCCAATAATGTCTTTGCCAGCCAGACCCGGAGCGCCGCCAGTTATCAGTAAAAATTTTATAAGACGGAAGATATTGTAGCCCATGATCCGCGGCCATGTCCAGATGCGATCACGCATGATGTCGCCGGCACGGCTGTCTACCCAGGAAATCGCCCGTCGGAGCGGTTTGCCTTCCCGATCAACCAGCACAAGGCCTTGCATCTGTGAAGAAAAAGTTACACCCACTATGTCTTGCGGATTTACCCCGGTTTTTTTAATCACGTCTAAAGAAGTTTCAGTGACCGCATTCCACCAGTCATAAGGCTCTTGTTCGGCGAAGCCCGGCTGGGGAACATAGAGCGGGTACTCCTTCTTAGTTGAATCGATAATATCGCCAAAAACGGTCACCAGCATGGCTTTGTCAGAGCTGGTACCCATATCGTGTGCTAAAATATATTTCTCAGACATGATGCCCCCAAGTTATGATTGATTTGTTTTTAAAGTTGAACGATTATCCCCGACAAACTGTTTTATCTGTCAATTCTCAATAAATCTCATAAAACGCTCGAATCTATTGAATATTTTATTTAACGGCAATAAACTTGTTCAAGGGGGAATTTTCCGGTAGACTGGATAAAGTCATG